>Ga0075435_100000428_pt1 | contig 25769 bp, 27 predicted proteins | sample RhiMethybrSRZTD4_FD_75302 | JGI IMG/M metagenome (GOLD analysis project Ga0075435, IMG submission 75302) | Populus rhizosphere microbial communities from Tennessee, USA - Rhizosphere MetaG P. TD hybrid SRZTD4 | ecosystem: Host-associated > Plants > Roots > Rhizosphere > Soil | place: USA...
AGCTCACCACATCCTTCCTCAGAGTGGGCTAGGGAACCAGCCGCCGGCGACTGACAACCCGATTCATGTCAGCTATGCTCTCGGCTATCATCTCGACCGGCGGGAGGGGCTGCCTATGCTGAAGACTCGGCTCACCGACATGTTCGGGCTCACGCGCCCCATCGTGCTGGCGCCACTCGGCGGAGGGGCCACCAGTGGCCGCCTCGCCTCGGCGGTCGACGCGGCCGGGGGACTCGGGCTCTTTGGCGGCATCTATAGCGGCGGCCCGGCATGGATCCGCGAGCAGGTCCGCTTCATGCGCGCGCGAAGCAGCAAACCGTTCGGGGTCGGCTTCATCACGGAGCAGATTCCCCAGCGAATCGAAAACTTTCGCGCGTGCCTCGATGAGCGTGTCCCCGTCTTCGCGTTTTCCTTCGGTGATCCGACGGCCTACGTGGCGGAAGCCAAGCGAGTGGAGGCCAAGGTTCTCTGCCAGGTCCAGACGCCGGAAGCGGCTCGCCTCGCGCTGGATCTTGGCGCCGACGTCCTCGTGGCCCAGGGTAACGAGGCCGGTGGCCACACCGGACGCCTCGGCACGCTTCCATTCCTGGCTCAAGTGCTCGACCTCGCCGGAGGCACTCCCGTGATTGCCGCCGGCGGAATCGCCAGTGGTCGGGCCCTTGCCGCGGTGCTGGCGGCGGGTGGCGAGGGCGCCTGGATTGGCACGCCGCTCCTCGCGACGCATGAGGCCGTCGAGGTCTCGGAGCGCTACAAGAAGTGCATCGTCGAGAGCGATGGTCAGGACACGGTGTACACCGAGGTCTGGGACATCATGTACGACATGCGGTTCCCCGCGGGAATCGCCGGACGGTCCCTGGTCAACCGCGTCACCCGTGAGTGGCACGGCCGCGAATCAGAGGTACGACAACGCCGAGAGGAGCTGGCGGCGCTCAGCCCGTTCGGGTCGGTCTATGAGAAGGATCCCGACGTCCACCCCATCTGGATGGGGCAATCCGCCGGAGCGGTGCACGGTGTCCGCACGGTCGCCGAGGTTCTCCAGGACATCTGCGACGGCGCGGAGCGGCTCCTGCGCGAGCGCTCCCGCGCCGTCGTCGTGGACGCTCGGCCCTGAGCGGCGCCAGGCGCTGCGTGTCGAGGACGGGGCGGCCGGAGTCTTCCGCATCCTCGAGGCGGCCGAGACCGTCGCGGACGTCGAGCCGTCGCCGATGATCGTATAGCCCACCCACCACGGCCCCGCCGCGGCCATGCCCGGCGGACGGTCAAGGAGGCCCACCGATGCGTGCTCCGCTCCGCCTCATTGCTGGCCTGGCGCTCCTGTCGCTCACTTTCGTGCCAAGCGCCGCCTTCGCCCAGCCGGGCGTCACCGCCACCGAGATCAAGGTCGGCAACACGAATCCGTACAGCGGGCCCCTCTCGGCCTACGGCACCATCGGCAAGGCCATCGGCGCCTACTTCAGGAAGGTCAACGACGAGGGCGGGGTCAACGGGCGGAAGATCAACTTCATCAGCTACGACGATCAGTACAGCCCGCCCAAGACGCTGGAGATGACCCGCAAGCTCGTCGAGCAGGATCAGGTCGCCCTCATCTTCCAGCCGCTCGGCACGCCGACCAACTCCGCCATCTGGAAGTACATGAACGACCAGAAGGTGCCCCAGCTCTTCGTGGCGACGGGGGCGACGAAGTTCGGCGACCCGCAGGGACATCCCTGGACGATGGGGTGGCAGCCCACCTATCAGGCCGAAGGCCACATCTACGCGCAGTACGTGCTCAAGAACATCCCCGACGCCAAGGTCGGCGTGCTCTACCAGAACGATGACTCCGGCAAGGACTACCTCAAGGGGTTCAAGGACGGGCTCGGCGCCGCCGCTGCCCGGATCATCGTCATGGAGCAGTCGTACGAGGTGACCGATCCGACCGTCGATTCCCAGGTGGTCAACTTGAAGAACAGCGGAGCCAACGTCTTCTTCAACAGCACCGCACCGAAGTTCGCTTCCCAGGCCATCCGGAAGGCCTACGATCTCGGCTGGAGGCCCGTGCAGATCCTCTCGAGCGTCTCCGCATCGGTGCAGTCCGTGCTCAAGCCAGCCGGCGTCGAGGCCGCCAAGGGCATCCTGAGCGCCCAGTATCTGAAGGATGTCACCGACCCGCAGTGGAAGAACGACCCGGGCTTCAAGGGCTGGGCAGAGTTCATGGGGAAGTACTATCCAGGCGGCTCCATGGAGGACGCATTCAACGCCTACGGCTATACGGTGGCGCAGACGCTCGTGCACGTACTCAAGCAGTGCGGCAACGACCTGTCCCGGGCCAACATCATGCAGCAGGCGGCGAACATCAATGGCCTCTCGCTGCCGATGCTGCTGCCGGGCATCCGGATCAACACGGGCCCGAACGACTTCTTCCCGGTCGAGCAGATGCAACTCGGCCGCTTCGACGGCGAGCACTGGGTGTTGTTCGGCGAGCTCTTCGACGCCTCTCGGAAGTAGGAGGGGCGAGATGAGCGCATTCACGGGCAAGGTCGTGTGGATGACGGGCGCGGGCACGGGGATCGGCAAAGCGGGTGCCTTGATGTTTGCGCGGGAAGGCGCGGCGGTCGCCCTCATCGGGCGGCGGCGCGACACGCTCGATGAGGTCGCGGCCGAGATCCAGGCCCTCGGCGGGACGGCGGTCGTCGAGGCGCTGGACGTCGCCGACCGCCAGAAGGTCGATGTGGCTGCCCAGCGCCTGCTCGAGCGCCTGAAGCGCGTCGATATTCTCGTCAACAACGCCGGGATCAACGTGCTCAACCGGCGACTCGACGAAATCACCGCGGCGGACTGGGACTACATTCTCGCCGTCAACCTCACCGGGGCCTTCAACATGGTGCAGGCGGCCCTGCCGACCATGCGCACCCAGAAAGACGGGCTCATCATCAACGTCGCCTCCACCGCCGCCAAGCGGGTGAGCGGAGTGGCCGGCATCGCCTACTCCGCCTCGAAGTTCGGCATGCTCGGGATGAGCCTATCGTTGACTCAGGAAGCTTGGAAGTTCGGCATCCGGGCCTGCTGCCTGTGCCCGGACGACGTCAACACGCCCATTATGGCGCGGCGCAAGGTGAAGTATCCGCCCGAAGTGCTCGAACAGTTCATCCAGCCCGAGGATCTCGCCGAGACGATGAAGTTTGTGGCCCTCATGCCCAAGCGCACCTCCATTCCGGAGATGATCATCTATCCCACGAACATTCGCCCCTATACCCCCGCCGAGAGCGGCCTCCCTTCGTGAGACCAGCGTCGTTGCCCACGAGCGCCAAGCGGTAGAGTAGGGGAGGGAGTCGCGGGTTGGCCCGGGAGGAGCGCCATGACGGAGCGGAAGCCGGCGGGGAAGAGCTGGGAGACCTGGATCGAGGAGCTCATCCACAATGCCCGCGAGGCCGGGGAGTTCGAGGACCTCGAGGGCGCGGGCAAGCCCATTCCGGGGATCACCGATCCCTACGACCCGGACTGGTGGGTGAAGAAGCTCCTCCAGCGGGAGAAGCTCACCGTCTTGCCGCCCGCGCTCGAGCTGTTGCGGAAGGTCGAGAGCGGGCTGGCCGCCCTCTGGAGCCTGCGCAGCGAGGTCAACGTGCGCGCCCGCATTACCGCCCTGAACGCCGAGATCGCCAAGGTCAATTCCCGGGTGGCCGAGGGGCCGCCCACGCGCCTCGCCCCCCTCGACGTGAACGACATCGTGAGCGAGTGGCGGGCGCGCCGCGCGCGTCCCGGGTGAGCCGGGCCTGACGTCTACTTCGGGGGGCCGTATGTCGTCGCCAGGTACTCGGTGATCGCCTTGGCGTCGGCCTCGCTGAGCGGAGCTCCAAAGGTCTTGATCATCTTGTTGACGACGACGTCCCACTGCTTCGCGTCGCCCCTCGGCTGCATCACGATGTAGTCCGTCGAGTGGCAGAACTGGCATTGCGTCTGGGCCAAGTCGCTGTGCGGCCCGGGCTTGAGCTTGGCGTAGTCGTGGTCGGCGGGCAGGGTGATGGCCTTCTCCTGGGCGATCGCAGAGACGGCGAGGATCAGGCAGGTCAGCCCGCAGGCGATGGCTATGGCTCTCAACGGTGTTGCCTCACGTGGCCCGCACGTCCACGTGCTCGATGACGTTGCGGAGATAGCCGGCGGGGTTCCACAGAGGTTGCGTTCCCTGGGACTCGCCGATGCCATTGAAGGCGCGGACCATCACGCGATAGGTATCGGGGGCCGGGGGCGTCCACACCGCCGACCACTCGCGGAAGGAGTAGCGGCCGAGGTCGGCTCCGAGCTGCGCGCGCCGCCATGTGGCGCCTCCGTCGGTCGAGAGCTGCACCTCGCTGATCCCGTATCCCCCGTCGAAGGCGATCCCTTTGATCGTGACGGGTTGCCCCGCCGCCACGCGCGCGCCGGGCTCGGGGATAGCGATGAAGGAGCGCACGGTCATTCGCGTGATGGGCACCGTGCGCGCAGGCGCCGTGCCGGGCTCCACGCAGCCGCAGGGCGTGTCGGGGATGCGATAGCCGGGCTTCATCCAGAACTTCTCGAAGACAGAGTCTCTGGCACGCGTCGCATGATGTCAAGCGGAGGTGGGCGCCGATGAGCTCGCGAGCGCGAGGCGACCTACTTCGGAGCCGGCTCCACGGGTGCGATGCTGTTGATGACCTGCTTGCCGTCCTGTTGCTGATAGCGGAGCCGGACCTTCTGGCCCGGGGCCAACCCCTCGAGCTGGCGCCGGTCGGTGGCCCACACCTCGAGATCTCGCTCCTCCATGACGATCCGGTTCCGCGTCCGATCCACCACTCGGATCTGCCCCACCATCTCCGTCGGCGGCGTGACGAGGCTGGTCCCTCTGGCCCAGACAAAGGTCGCGTCGCACCATGACCCGACCAGCAGAAGTAGAACGAATACGATCCTCTTGCCCATGGCGACATCTCCTGTTCAGGTTGTTACGCCGGTGGTCCCAGCCTCGTTGAGGCCTATCCATCAACACGGTGGGCTCGGTCATCGCTTCGCCCCGGCCTCCAGCATGTCGATGATGACCGCCTCCAGGTTCTTGCCCGATCGGATGGCCCGGGTGCTCAACTGCTCGGCCAGAGCTCGCCGCAATTCCAGAGTCAGAACGAGCCGGACGTGGTTCGGAGGCGCCCCCGGCTTGGCCCGACGCGCGATGGCGAGCCTCGCGGCCTCCTCCGGCTCCGCGGCGCCTCCTCGACGTTGAGGCTTGGCGGTGAGGGGAAGGTCGGGCTGATCGGGAGTGGCTCGATTGGAGCGAGCGGCCCGGCGCCGGCTCACTCGATTACCTGATCGGCTCGTGCCAATACCGATGGAGGAATGGTCAACCCGAGCGCCTTGGCGGTCTTGAGGTTGATGACGAGCTCGAACTTCGTCGGCTGTTCCACGGGCAAGTCTCCGGGCTTGGCCCCCTTGAGGATCTTGTCCACGTAGGCCGCGGCCCGCCGAAAGCTATCCACGGCGGATGGTCCGTAGCAGCTCAACCCCCCCGCATCGACATAGCCTCGGTGCCCGTACAACGCGGGCAGCCGCGTTCTCTTCGCGAGTTGGATGATCCGTACGAGGTGAACGAGGAACGTCCCATCCCACGGCACGAAGAGGCCGCTGGCGTGCTCCCGCGTCGTCGCCTCAAACGCCTTCTCGAGGTCGGCCGACCCTCGCACCTCCACCGCTTGCAGCTGTACCCCCAACGAACGCGCTGCGAGCTTCGCTTGCTCCAAGGTGAGCGGGTGACCGGGATTCGCGGGATTGAGCAGTATGGCCAGCCGCGACGCGTGGGGAGCGATCTGCTTGAGGAGCTCCAGCTGCTTTCCCACCAGGGCCGAGGTCAGGAAGGACGTTCCCGTGACATTGCTGCCGGGCCGAGCGAGGCTGGCCACCAGCCCGTTGCCCACTGGATCGCCGACGCTGACCATGACGATGGGAATCGTCTGGGATGCTTGCTTGGCGGCAAGGACATTTTGCGCTGCGGGCCCGACGATGATGTCGACCTTGTGACGGACCAGCTCGGCAGCCAGCGCCGGGAGCCGCTCGTACTGTCCCTCCGAGGACACGTACTCGATGGCGACGTTGCGGCCGGGCACGTAGCCGAGGTCTCGCAAAGCCTCGGCAAACGATCCCCACAGACGAGCACTCCCCGGGTCGCTGAGCGGCACGTTTCCCAGGATGCCTATCCGATAGACCCTGTCCGCCTGCTGCGCCTGGGCGGCGAGCGGCGCCGCAAGGAGCACCGCGCCCGCGCCAGCAAGGAACGTGCGGCGGTCCATCACTGTGTGCTCGCCCTCAGTTGAACCATCCAGCCTTCCAGATGCGGTGCTCCTCAGGGCTCGGGCCCCCACGGGAACGTGCGCACGTACCGGAGCGCCACTGAGACCTTGGGCCAGGGGAGATAGCAGGCATTCTGGGAGCCGGGCGCGAGGGGATACGGAGCGAAGGGCAACGGGTCCATGGAGCCCTCCTGACAGGGTGGCGGGAGTCTAGCAGAGAACGCACACGCCACCACCCGAAAAGCCAGTGCACGACGGTCTGAACAAGGAAGGTGACCAGGTGCAAGCGAGCGCGGCGAGCCCGGCATGTGTGGCCGGTCCCGTCAGAGGAGTCGACCTACAGCGCGAGCGCGACCTCGGCGGCTTCCGCCTCCGTCCACTGCGTCTCAGCTTCGCGCGGGGCGCAGCGGCCGATGAAGAAGAAGGCGACGCCGTCGGGGTCCACACGCCAGGTCAGCGCCTCCACGTGGAGCTCGTCGCCATCGTCGGGCATGAAGTGGAGGAGGACGGGACTACCAAGGGGAGGAGCAATCCGGAGACGCAGCTTGGCGCCCCGCGCGCTGAAGTCGAGGGTCTCGACGTAGCAGACCTGGCCGTCCGCCTCGAGGATGACCGGCCACGAGACCTGCCGCCGCGGATACCGACGTTGCTCCACACGCCCTGTCGCGATCATAAGTGAAAGCCTCCTCGCTCACCCGCGATTGCACGCGACGGGCCAGCCACCGGCCGGCGATCGACGAGAGGAAAACGCTGCGGTCACTGGGGATTCGCGCACCCGCGACGGCAGCTTTGACCGAGACCCCCACCCCGGCCCGGCAGCAATTGCCCAGCGGATCTCTCGACTCAAGTTTCTTGGCCCGCGAGCTGATGAGGGTGGAGGAAAGCCCGGAGTCGCGCGACTGTCCTCCACGCTGGGAGACGACGACGTCGAGGTGCGCTCCATCGAGGAGATCATCGGGCAGGATCCGGTGGTCGCGGGCAAGGTCATCCACGCGGCCAACGCTGCCGCCTACGCCTCCCACACGCCCACCGCTTCGATCCGCGCCGCCCTCCTTCGCCTGGGCGTGATCCGGGTGCGGCGGCTCGCCATGCTCTTCGGCCTCTTCAACGCCTACCCGGGACCGAAGGTGCCCGAGGGCTTCGGGCAGCACAGCCTCGCCGTGGCGCAGCTCACGGACCTCATTCCTCGCCGCTGAAGGCTCGCCTGCGCCCGCGTGGGTAAGGATTGCCGCGAGCGCGCCGGCATGCCGTGCCAGTGCGTGGGCGACGAGACGGAAATGCGTGAGAGTGCACGGCTCGGCCATCGGCACAGGCCTTGCTCTCTTGGCATGCGTCGGGACGCTGCAAGCCCTCAAGTCAGCAGCGCTTCGGGCCGATAGGAAGCATGACGCAAGTGCCCGAACACTTCCCGCAACACAGCGAAAGAGGGACCAACGGAATGCTGCCGAAGAATGTGCTCCACAAGCGCAATGGCCACCGCCATCCGCCCCGGCCCGGCATCCGGTCGGCCGGCGAGATCCTGGGGCTGGTGCACCGTGACCCGGATCGGGCCTCCGAGCTGAGCCCCGATCTCGTTCGCTTCGGCGCCATCGTCCAGTCCGAGCGCCCGGACGATCAGTGGGAGCAGATCGTGGCGCACGGCATGTCGCTGCCCTCCGCCCTCGCGCGGGCTCTCACGCGGACGCGCGAGGCGTTCGAGCGCGGCGAGCTCGCCGATCTCCACGTGGCCCTCGAGGGACTGCGCGCCCAGGCCTCCGCGGCGGCGGAGATGATCGCCCGGCTGACCGACGTCGCGCGCTCGAGCGAGCGGACGATCACGCCGGAGGGGGGACGCTGTCTCCTCAGCATCAACGACGTCGTCCTCCACGCGCTCGCCACGGCGGCCGCCGCCGGGCCCGTGTCGAGCCAGCTCGATCCGCGGCTGCCCCTCGTGGTCGCCGATCCCGAGCAGCTCAACGAGCTCCTCACCATCCTCCTCGACGCCGTGGCCAACGTGCGCGACGCAGGCGGACGGCCGGGGACTATCGTCGTGCAGACCAGTCACCACGACGGCGTCATGCGGGGCGAGCGCGTGGTGCGCGTCCTCGTCACCGACGACGACGCGGCGGCCCTCGATCCGCTCCGCCCTGTGGCCATCGCGCCCGTGCCGGCCGCCGAGGAGGCCGGCGCGGAGCCGCGCCTGGCGCTCCATCGCGCGGCCGGGCTCGCCCGCGAACACGGCGGCGTCTTCTGCACGGCGGCGCTGCCCGGGGGCGGCGTCTGCTACACGCTGGACCTGCCGGCCGCCTGAGGCCGGCTCGTCCAGGATCTCCCTTACTTCATGCTCGCGATCATCGGCCGCGCCGTCGTCACGTTCAGCGTGTTCGTCGGCTTCATCCTCGAGGGTGGGCCGATGCTCGTCATGATCCAGCCCGCTGAGTTCCTCATCATCGGCGGTGCCGCCTTTGGCACTCTCCTCATCGCCGTCTCTGCGAGCCTGCTCAAGCAGCTCATGCAGCAGGCCCTAGGGGCGATTCGCCCCAGCCCCTTCGTGAAGGCCGTCGTGTCCGAGAGGATCCGCTCGTAGGGGATGTCCTGGGTGTCCTCGTCGTCGATTCAGAGGGCCGAGCACCCCAGCTCACGCAGCCTGGAGATGTACTGGCTGGTCAGGGAGACGCCCGGTCCGAGCAGCATGTGCCCTTCACGATTGTGCATTCCGACCCCGAGGCGCATGCCGGGCCGGAGATCGTCCAGGGACATGAGGATCACGTGAGCGCCTCCAGGGCTACCGGCCGACAGCCCAGAACAGGGAATGGACCCGAGGCGGATCTAGGGGCCCAGGGAAGCCAAATTCAGGAATGCCCTGATTGACCCTTTCGAACCCTAATTGCTGTGATTGATTCAACACTCTCGGCATCCCCGGAAAATCGTTCCGGCCCAATCGAAGATCCTGCACCACAACGGGAGATTTATGAGGTCACAGAAGGTAGTCGGCAGAGCGGAGGGCGAACATGAGCAGTATCGTCCCGTTCGAGTCGGCCGCCTCTCCGGGGTGCTGACCCGCCTGGGGCACCTCCGGATCCGCACCCGCTTCTTCCTTGGCCTGGCCGTCCTGACGCTGGTCGCCGTCGCGGGCGGTGTGGCCGGCTTCCTCGGCCTCGAGGGCATGAACCGGCTCCTCGCGGCAAGGAGCGACGAGGAGCTCGCCATGGTGGGGCAGCTCGCCGAGGCGCGCGCCCGGCTCACCGAGGCCATGAGCGGGGTGGGGCAGGCGCAGGCGTCGCGGGACGCCGAGGCCCTGTCGAGCCTCCTCTCCGAGGTCGAGCGGGCGACCCGGAACCTGGACCGGCTGATCGCCGAGGGCCGGGAGCGGGAGCAGCGACTGGCCGAGATCGGGCGCCACCGCTACGTCACCGCGGTGACATGGCTGACCCTCCTGACCGCGCTGGCCGTCGCCTTGAGCCTCGCCCTGGTCTTTCTCTACAACCGCATCGTGGCCACGCCTCTCCACTCACTGGTGGGCGCCCTCGAGCGCGTCGCCGCCGGCGACCTCACGGTGTCGCTGCGCCACCGCTCACGCGACGAGATCGGCCAGGTGGCGGTGGCGACCGGCCAGATGGTCGAGCGGCTGCGCGGCGCGGGGGCGCAGATGGTCCAGCACGAGCGGCTGCGTACGCTCGGTGAGGTCTCGGCGAGCGTGGCCCACAAGTTCAACAACCTCCTCGCGGTGACGCTCGGTCAGGCTGAGCTCCTCCAGGTCGACGCCTCCGCGCCGCAGGAAGGCCTCGAGACGATCCGCCGGGCCGCCCTCGAGGGCCGCGAGACGGTGCGCCGCCTCCAGCACTTCACGAAGAGCGGCGCCTATCGTGAGGAACCGGCTTGGGTCGTTCCGCACGAGGCGGTGGACGAGGTCATCGCCTCCGTGATGCCGGCCTGGGAGGCAAAAGCGCGAGAGCGCGGGGTGAAGTACGAGGTCGTGACCGACTATGCCCCCGCGCCTCCCGTGAGGCTGCCCGTTTCCGCTCTCACCGAAGTGCTGCAGAACCTGCTCCTGAACGCGCTGGAGGCCATGCCCGCGGGCGGTCGCGTGCGCATCCGCGTTGCCGCCGACCACCAGCACGTGCTCTTCGCCGTGTCGGACACGGGGGAAGGAATTCCGCCCGCGGTGCGCGCGCGCATCTTCGATCCCTTCTTCACCACCAAGCCCGCGCCCGCGAGCGGCCTCGGCCTGAGCATCTGCTCGCGGATCATGCTCAACCTGCGTGGCACGGTGGCGGTGGAGACCGTCCCGCGCCAGGGCAGCACCTTCACGGTGCGACTGCCCCTTCCGCGCGACGTCGGGAAGCCCGTGGAGACACGGCCCGCGGGGGCGCGGCCCATGCCAAACCCCGCGCGCATCCTCGTCATCGACGACGAGCCGCAGGTCGCGGACACCCTGGCCCAACTCCTCAGCGGGGCGGGGCACGTGGTGGAGACAGCCCTCAATGGCGCCGTGGGCATCGAGCGCTACCGCCAGCGGCGCTTCGACTGCGTGGTGACCGACCTCGTGATGCCGGGGCTGACCGGGCTCACCGTGGGGCGGGCGATCAAGGACCAGGATCCCGGCGCCTACGTCATCCTCCTCACCGCCCAGGCCGAGCAGCTCGAAGCTGGCCAGACGGAGGCGGCGGGTATCGATCGGCTCATGACCAAGCCCGTAAGCCGGGAGCAGCTTCTGCGGATGTTCGAGAGCGACCATACGATGGCGAAGGAACTCGCCATGGAGACCTCATGTCCACGACGGTGATCATCGACGACAACCGCGAGCTGGCCCAGATCCTCGCCGCCGAGCTCGTGCGGCGCGGCCACACCGTGCATTGCGCGCACAGCGGCCAGGACGGGCTGGCCCTCCTCGAGCGGACAGCGACCGACCTCATCTTCCTCGACCTGCGGCTGCCCGACATGGACGGGACGGAGGTCCTCGAGCCCGCGCGCTCCCTGCGCCCGGAGGCGGAGGTGGTGATCATGACCGCCTATCCGCATCTCTCCTCGGCGCTGGCGGCCATCCGCGGGCGGGTGGTGGACTATCTCTGCAAGCCCTTCACCTTCGACGAGCTCACCCCTGTACTCCAGCGCGCCCTTCTCAACCGCTCGCGACATCTCCACCTGGTGCGCGCCAAGGAGCAGGGGAGCACCCCCCGCGACATCGAGATGATCGGGGTCTCGGAGCCTTCCAGGGCCCTCCGCTCGATGATCAGCCAGCTCGCGGCGAGCGGCGTCCGCGCCGCCCTCGTCACGGGGGAGAGCGGGACGGGCAAGGAGCTGGCCGCGGGACTCCTCCACGTCGAGGGGCCGCGCCGCGACGGGCCCTTCGTCGAGGTCAACTGCTCGGCTATCACGGAGAGCCTGTTCGAGAGCGAGCTGTTCGGCCACGAGCGTGGCGCCTTCACGGGCGCCATCGGCGCGCGGCGGGGGCTCGCGGAGATGGCGGACGGCGGGACCCTCTTCCTCGACGAGATCGGCGAGATGCCGCTCGCTTGCCAGGCCAAGCTCCTGCGCTTCCTCGACGACCAGACCTTCCTGCGCGTGGGCGGCTCCAAGAAGATCCGCGTGAACACGCAGATTGTCGCGGCGACCAACCGTGACCTCAAGGCCATGGTCGCGGAGGGGACCTTCCGCGCCGATCTCTACTACCGTCTTCTCGTGGCCCCCGTGACCATCTCGCCGCTCCGCACGCGGCCCGAGGACATCCTCCCCCTCACCGCGCACTGGCTGGGTCGCATCAGCGCGCAGCGCGGCGGTCGCGTCACGGGCTTCACCCCCGAGGCGGAGCAGCGCCTCCTCGCCTACGAGTGGCCGGGCAACGTGCGCGAGATGCGCAACCTCATCGAGCGGCTCGTGATCCTCTGCCCGGGCGAACTCATCGGCGAGGAGCAGCTCCCCCTCGAGTTCTTCCCCTCCGCGCCCGCCCCCAGCCCGGATGCCTCCTTCGTGGGTCAGATGGAGACGGCGCGGAGCGACGGCGACGCCGGGGAGGAGCCGGCAGCGGCCGCGGAGGATGCGCCGACCTCGCTGGACGAGGTCGGCCACGCGCACATCCGCATGGTCCTGCAGAAGATGAAGGGCAACAAGACGAAGGCCGCCGAGGCCCTCGGCATCTCGCGACAGACGCTCCGCTCCCGACTCGCCTCCCCCCGCTAGCTCGTCGCTGGTCGAAAATTTGCCGGTCGGCCGGCGACCGGTTTGCCGATCGGCAAAGTTTCCCCCACCTCCTCGTGACGCCGCTGTCCCCCACGGGAGTTTTTTGCCTGCCGAGCGGCATCTTGGCCAGGGGAGAGCCGTGGCACTGCCCTTGCTCTTGGTAGGGCGGGATGCGACGCGACGATTCTTCCAGGGCTCGGCAGGACCTGCCGACCTTCGCTCGCACGCGACAAGCCGACACACGTGCCAACCCTGCCGAGCAGTCATTCATCTCGATCACAACGTGGAGGGAGCAGGCCAGATGATCGCGCCGGTCATGGTGGTAGACGACGAGGCGATGGTGCGCAAGACGCTCGCGCAGGCCATCGAGCGAAGCGGTGCCGAGGTGATCACGGCCGCGGACGGCGAGGAAGCCCTCGCCAAGTTCCGCGAGATGCGCAACCCCCTCGTCTTCACGGACGTGAAAATGCCGGGGATGAGCGGGGTCGCCCTCCTGCGCTCGCTCAAGAGCCTGGCCCCCGAGACAGCGGTGGTCCTCGTCACGGGATTCGCCACCCAGGAGCTGGCCGCGGAGGCCGCCCGTGAAGGCGCGAGCCGCGTGCTCAGCAAGCCCGTCACCTTCGACGAGATTCGTCGCGTGCTGTCCGACACCCTGGGCGGCCTCGGCGGCGACGGCTGGCAGAAGGCGCCGGTCCTCACCGAGAGCCCGCGCATGGAGACCGCGCTCACCCTGGCGCGGCGGGTCGCGGGCACGGAGGCCACCGTGCTCATCCAGGGCGAGACGGGCACGGGCAAGGAGCTGATGGCGCGCTTCATCCACGACGCGAGCCCTCGCGCGGCCGGCCCGTTCGTGGCGGTGAACTGCTGCGCGCTGCCCGAGACCCTGGTCGAGTCCGAGCTCTTCGGGCACGAGCGCGGCGCCTTCACAGGCGCGGCGACCCGGCGCACGGGGTGGTTCGAGGTGGCGGCGGGCGGCACCCTCGTCCTCGACGAGGTGAGCGAGATCCCCCTCGCCGTGCAGGCCAAGCTGCTCCGCACGCTCCAGGAGCGTGTGGTGCACCGCGTGGGCTCCAGCCAGGCCGTCAAGGTGAACGTGCGCGTCATCGCCATCAGCAACCGCGACCTCCGCGCCGAGGTCCAGGCAGGGCGCTTCCGCGAGGATCTCTTCTACCGGCTCAACGTGGTCAGCCTGAGCCTTCCTGCCCTGCGCGAGCGGCTGGGCGACATCCCGCTGCTCAGCCGGCACTTCCTCCAGAAGTACGCGGAGGCCACGGGCAGCCCGGCGGAGGCGCTCTCCCAGGACGCGCTGGCGCGGCTCCTCGCCCATGCCTGGCCAGGCAACATCCGCGAGCTGGAGAACGTGATCCAGCGGGCGGTCATCCTCGCCAACGGCCGTGAGATCGCTGCCGAGCACGTCCTCCCCGAGTCGAGCTTCGTGGCCGCTCCGCGCGAGGAGGGGGCCCCCGGCCGCACGGTGATGGAGCACGAGAAGGAGCTGATCCTCTCCACCCTCAAGCGCCTGAACGGCAACCGCACCCATACCGCCAAGGCCCTGGGCGTCTCCGTGCGCACCATCCGCAACCGGCTGCGCGAGTACCGCGTCCTGTCCGGAGGCACCGCGTGCTGAGCCAGATCTTCGGCGACTCCGTGGATCAGCTCACCCGCGGGCTGAGCTACGCCACCGATCGGAAGCGTGAGCCGCCTCACCGACGATTTCCTCGCTCCCGACGAGTAGCGGGCGGCAGGCGCCCTGCGTGACCCTTTCGCGATGTATCGCGCGACCTGCGACCTCGTCTCCATAGGAGCCTACGTGAGCGGCAGCGATCCGCGCATCGACCGGGCGCTCCTCGCTCGACTCCGTCAGCCCGTTTCTCCGGCAAGGGCCTCATGAGTGTAGCCCCCAGCGAGACCCTGTCGCAGCTCCAGGAACTGTTCACGACGGTCACCCCCACGAAAGGATAGTGACGATCATGACGTTCCAGTTCCCTCTCGCTCCCGTCGTCCGCCGCCGAGGGTGCCTCGAGGAAGGCGCCACGCGCGATCTGGCCCAGGCGACCCGACGTCTGGAGGCGGTCAGCCGTCACCTCGGCAAGATCCGCAACGAGATGGCCGCGCGCAGCCGAACCATCGCCCACAGCGCGCTGCTCGGCGCCACCGGCATGGAGCTGGGGCAGCTCGCCCGCGACATCGAGTGGCTCGAGCGCCTCTCCATCGCCGCCGCCGCGAAGGCGCACGCCCAGCCCGAGAAGACCGAGCTGGCGCACGGCAACCTCGTGGTGGCCTCGCGCTTCCGCCAGATGCTCGAGCGGCTCGAGGAGTTGCTGCGCCGCGACCACGCCCACGACGAGCGACGGGAGGCGGCCGAGCGCCGGCTGGCCGATGAGACGACCGCAGCCGGCCATCAGTGGCGCATCGCTCTGGCGGCCGGTGAGGCAAAGGGCGCTCGATGAAGCTCCCGCTACGCCTGGGCCTGGCCCTGCTCGTTCTCCTCGTGATCGGCGGGGGAACTCCGCAGACGAGCGAGAGCGTCATCGTCAAGGACAAGGGTGACGCGAAGTCCACCGCCGCGGCCGCTACGGCGAAGACGCCCGCGCCCGCTCTCGTCGCGTCGACGCCGCCTCGCTCCGGCGCCATGTGCGGCGCACCACCGAGCGAGCGCTGCCACACCTGGGGGTGCTGTCCTTCGCCGAGCTTCCTCCTCACGTGAACGTCCAGATCCTCGGAACGGTGGAGCTCTCTCATGCACCTGAAATGGTTTAAAGGCCGCGCGGTCCTCGACGTGATGCGTCGGGTGCGCGAGGAGCTGGGGCCGGAGGCAGTCATCCTCCACTCGAAGTTCGTGCATCCGTGGGGGCTCCTACGCTTCCTCGGCGGCAGCCGAGTCGAGATCCTCGCCGCGGTGGATCGTCCCGAGGCGCCTGCGACGCAGGCCATGCCGCAGGCACCGCCGGCGACGTCACCCTCGCTCGACGGCCTGCGATCCGAGCTGGCGGCCCTGCGAAGCCTCTTCCTGCGGTCCGCGGGCGGGGGCCTCGTGCCCGCCGTCCTCGGCCCGCTCTACGAGCATCTCCTCGCGGGGGGCATGGATCTCGCCCTCGCCATGCGCATCCTCGGCAGCGTGCCCGCGCACCAGCTCGAGCAGGAGGCCGCCGACATGGCAACCTACCGGGCGGTGGAAGAGCAGATGGCGAGCCTGATCGCCGTCTCCACCTGCGCCGCCGTCTCCGGCCAGCTCCGCGTCGCCTTCGTGGGCACGTCAGGAGCAGGGAAGACCACCACGCTCGCCAAGATGGCGGCACGCCTCCGGATCACCGGGGGCAGCATCATCATCGTCAACGCCGACGGCTCCGGCTTCAGCGGGCCCGGCCCTCTCGAGCCCTTCGCCGCCCTGCTCGACGTGCCGTACGTCCTTGCTCTCACGCCGGAGGAGCTCGCCGCGCCGCTGCCCGTGCCCGAGCGGCGCGGCTGCGTCCTCATCGACACGCCTGGCATCGCCACCGAGGACCGCCAGGGCATCGAGCACCTCGACGACCTCCTCGAGGCGGCCGCGGCCGACGAGGTGCATCTCGTGCTGTCCGCCACCACCAAGGCCCAGGACATCCGGGCTGCCCTGCGCGCCTTCAAGCCGCTGGGGGTGACTCATCTCCTCTTCACCCATCTTGACGAGGCGGCGAGCTGCGCCTGCGTGATCGACGCCTGCGTCGAGAGCGGGCTGCCGCTCTCCTACGTCGGCACCGGACGGGACATTCCCGGTGACCTCGATCCCGCCGACCCACGGCGGATCGCGCGCCGCACTCTCCAGGGAGCACCGATCGCATGAGCTTCGATCCCATGTCGGATAGCTCGGCGCTGGTCCCAACTCGCCGGCGCCGCTCCATCGCCTTCACGAGCGGCAAGGGTGGCGTCGGCAAGTCCAATCTCGTCCTCAACACGGGACTGCTCCTTGCCCGTCACGGCCGGCGCGTCGTCCTCCTCGACGGCAACCTGGGGCTGGCCAACCTCACCGTGCTGATGGGGCGCGCGCCCAAGTACGACCTCCGCGACGTGCTGGCCGGCGACAAGCGCATGCGGGACATTGTCATGCGCGGTCCGCACGGCCTCCTCGTCATCCCCGCGGGCTCAGGGGTGGCGGAGCTAGCCAATCTCGGCGAGGTGGACCGCGCCGAGCTCTTCGAGCAGTTGCGCGAGATCGAGAACGGGGCGGACTTCCTCCTCATCGACACGGGCTCGGGCATCAGCGACACCGTGCTGAGCCTGATCCTGGCCAGTGACGAGTCGGTGGTAGTGACGCAGCCCGAGCCCACCGCCCTCGCGGATGCCTACGCGCTCATCAAGGTGGTGGTCCAGCAGTTCCCCAGCTATCCCTTCCACGTCCTCATCAACATGGTGCGCGACGGCAAGCAGGCGCGGCAGGTGCAGGGCTCGCTGCGCGAGATCCTCACCCGCTTCCTCGGCTACGCACCCGGCGATGCCGGCTACGTGGTCATGGACGGCGCGGTGACTCAGTCCGTCGTCCAGCAGGTGCCGTTCACCATCCTTACCCCGCGTGCGCCCGCCTCGCGCTGCCTCGAGGATCTCGTCCGCCGCCTCCTCGGCAACGACCGCCCGACCGCCGAGGCAGCGAGGACCTTCTGGGAACGCATATCGGAGGGGCCATGGCGGCTCATGTGACGTCGAACCTCGAGCTCCGGCGCGCCTATCGCCGCTCGAAGGATCCGGCGCTGCGCGAGCGGCTGGTGGAGGCCGATCTCGCTCTCGTCAAGTACCTCGCCGCGCGCATCGCGAGCCGGCTGCCAAAGCATCTCCGGCTCGACGATCTCTTCTCCGCGGGGCTCATGGGCTTTCTCGCCGCGGTGGAGGACTACGATCCGGAGCGCGGGGTGAGCTTCTCCTCGTATGCGAGCCATCGCATCCGGGGCGCCATTTTCGACGAGCTGCGCCGGCTCGATTGGGTGCCGCGCGGCACGCGCGAGCGGATGCGGGACGCACAGCGCGCCATCGACACCCTGAGCAGGCGCCTGGTCCGGCCGCCCACGGACCAGGAGGTCGCGAAGGAGCTCGGGATCGAGCCCGAGGCGTATCGCGCCTCCCTCAGCAGGGGGATCACCCTCGTCTCCCTGAGCGCGGCAGGAGGCTCGGGCACCGGCGAGCCCTCGCTCGTGGACAGCGTCGAGGACGCGACCTCGCCCGACCCGTTTCTCACCCTGGCCGAGGGGGAGCGGCGCGCCATGCTCGGCCGCCTCATGGATGGCCTGCCCGAGCGCGAGCGACAGGTGCTCGCCCTCTACTACTACGAGGAATTGACCATGCGCGAGATCGGTACCGTGCTGGGCGTCACCGAATCCCGCGTCTCCCAGCTCCACTCGAGCGCAGTGCTGCGGCTGCGCGTGATCCTGCGGCGGCAGTGCATCGGGGCGGGGAGCTGAACATCGAGCGCTGGCGCACCGGCCGTGCGAGGGACCCGCGGATGAGGGCGCGGATGCTCGCCCCGGCCAGCCTCCTCCTCCTCGGGGTCGTCCTCGACGACTACGCTCTGATCGCGCCGCCGGTGGCGCCCGCGTGGCACATCGCTTGCTCCCCTTCTCAGAGCGACATGATCCACGCACTCGGCTCCGGCATGCACCCGCAGTGGCAGCGTCACGCGAACATCCTGGTCAACGTCTCCACGGCGGGATTCAAGCAGGACAACCTAACCCTGAAGCACGGGGCGCCCGAGGCGGGACTCGGCGCCACACACTCCTGGGCACGCACGTCATGACACAGTGGACGAACTTCTCCCAGGGCGGGCTCCACGAGACCGACCACTCGCTCGACGTCGCGCTGAGCGGCCCCGGCTTCCTCGTGGTGCAGACCCCCGCGGGTCCGCGATACACGCGCGCGGGAGCGCTCTCCGTGAACCAGCAGGGCACGCTCGTCTCGGCGGGCGGCTTTCCCGTGCTCGGCCAGGGCGGGCTCATCACCGTGCGCTCGTCCAAGGTCACGTTCGGGACGCAGGGTGAGGTGCAGGACCACGGCCGGACCGTCGACACCCTCCACATCGTGGACTTTCCCAAGCCGTACGCTCTCGTCAAGGAGAGCCGCGGCCTCTTCGCCCCCACCGATCCCGAGGTCCAGCCGGAAGCGGCCAGGGACTTTCAAGTGGTCGGCGGCACCCTGGAGGAATCCAACGTCAACGCCGTCCGCACCATGGTGGACATGATCGACATGCTGAGGAAGTACGAGGCCACGCACCGGGCGATCCAGGCCCACGACGAGGCGGCGCCTCCAAGCGCGACTGGTCGGGACGCGTGGTCACATCCGACGGCTTCTCGCTCCAGCCGAAACGGAACCCCGCCCGCCGACGCCACGACCATCACGGTGGGTAGGCAAGGCCAGGTCGGCAAGCCCTGCCTACCGCTGGGTATTTCTGGCCAGGGTCGATTGGCCTAGAGGTCACGATCTCAGCTACTTACGTTCCATTCTATGTGACGAACCCTCATGGTACATGCCTTGCTCCTCTTCTCGACCAGCCGGCACAGCCGCGGGTCACAGGAGGGAGCGATCAATGGACAGGACGAGAACGGTAGCGATTGCCCCAGACTCCAGGATCGCAGGGCTACGAGGCCTTAGCTCAGGGGAGCGTCTGCTGGGACTCTACGAGCATGGGGTGGTCGGCTGCACCCAGCGAAACCCGGAGCAGGTCATCGCGGCGCTGGAGGAGCTGATCAGCCTGCTCGACTTCGACTACGGAGACATCGCGGAGGGCTTCTACAGGCTCTACGCGTTCTGCCTCCGCGAGATCCGCGACGGGCGCTTTGACCAGCCCGCCTGGATCCTTCGCGACCTTCGGGAGACGTGGTCCCGAACGCTTCACGAGGTCACCGCGTCCGCGGCCATCTCGACCATCGAGCAGACCGCCCAGGTCGGCTGAGCCAATCCGCGACTCCCAGAGGATCCGCGTGGCGGCGCGGTCCCCGCGGCCTTCTCCTATCCCATCCGATCCACGAAGTGAGGGTCTGCGCGCGCTCAGTCCATGATAGGCGGCCAGGATGCGGCGGCCGCGGCCGTGCTCCTTGAGCTCGCGGGTCACCAGTGCCTTCCGCTCCGCGAGCAGCACGAGTAGCTCGCGATCGAGCTCGATGGCAGCCGCGGCGAGCGTTGCGGCAGGTCAGAAAAAGGCGGGACCGAAGCTAGACGCCGGCTTCCCCGTCTCGGGCTTCCCGACGGAGTTGCCGAACTCGAGGGCGGCCTTGTAGCGCGCGGCGATCGCGTCGGTGGGCAGGCCGAGATCGGCGGCCGCAAGCGCGACCTCGTCCCACGCGCCGCGCTCCCAGGCGAACACGATGGTGTAGGTGCGGCGGAGGAGGTTGTCGCCGCCGAGCAGGGCGACCCGGACGTCTTCGGAGAGCGGCAGGCGCTCCACCGCCTCCGAGAGCGGCCGGCCGAGGAAGGCGTCGATCATGGAGAAGAGGCCGAGGAAGAAGGCGTCCTGCGCCAGGTCCGTCTGCCCCATCTCCATGAGCAGCCCCTCGCAGAAGCTCGCGCGAACGACCGAAGCCACCACCAGCTCGTTGGGGTGATCGTTGCCCAGAGCGGCCATGGCGACCACGGAGGCCCACTTCCTCAGCGCCTGGTCGCCCAGGAGGAGGATGGCGTGCTGCACCGACTCGACGGGACGCCGGAAGCCCCAGGCCGCCGCGCGGAGATGGGTGAGGAGCTTGAGGGCGAGAGAGACCTCGTGCTTGATGATGTTCTCCACGCGCGCGTGGACGACGTCTGGGCGGTGGACCTCACGGATGAGATTGAGGATGTTGAGCTTGGAAGCTGGAATGGCCCGTCCCGTGACGAGGCTGGGCCGAGCGAAGAAGTACCCCTGGAAATAGTCATAGCCGCTGTCGAGGGCCTGCCGGAACTCCTTCTCCGTCTCGACCTTCTCGGCGAGCATCTTCATGCCCGGCCGGCGCAGGGTGCGGGCGATGTGGTGGCGGGTGAAGGCACTCGTCTTGGTGAAGTCCACCTTCACGATATCGGCCAGCGCCACCAGCTCGGCGGGCAGAGTCGCGCTGACGACGTCGTCCAGGGCGATGGTGCAGCCAGCCGCCTTGAGGGCCCGGCAGGCGCGGAGGACGTCTGGATCGGCGGGAACGTCCTCCAGGATCTCCACCACGAGAAGATTGCCGGGGACCGCCCCCGCGTACCCCGCGACGAGGGCCTCGCGCGTGAAGTTCACGAAGGCCGGCCGGCCGCCCGTGAGGGTCTCGACGCCAAAGACGAAGAAGGAGGTATCGATGACCCGTGCCGTCGCCCGATCAGGGTCCTCGGCGCTGAAGGTATTCGTCGGTCCGTCGCGGAAGAGCAGCTCGTAGGCATGCGTCCGCCGGAGGCGGTCGAGAATCGGCTGTCGCGCGACGTAGATGTCCACCGGTGCCCCCCTTCCTATAGTCGGCGGAGGAGGCATCGACCTTGAGCCGCGGAAGACCAGGCAGGGAGGGTGGAAGGATGCGGAACCCTTTTGAAAATTTCACTTCTGGCCGCCACTGGAGTAGATTGAGTCGCGAGCGGACGCCAGCGGGCCCGCACTTCCGGGGCCAGCGAGCCGACGCGCGAGCACGATGACGAGGCCCATCGGCAGACTCGTTCCGTGATCTCTCCCGGGGCTCCCTCCGTCCCTCTCCGGCGCCCCGTCGGAACGCTGCTGGGCCCTCCTGGAATGTGCCAAGGCGAGGCGTGATATGAGCCAACCGGTCGCCCTGGAGGGGTCGGTGTCGCGGCCCGGAGACGGCGGCTTCCTCGAGGCCATGCGCAGGTTCTTGGCCATCGAGGTCTCGGAACCCGTGCCCGTGCTCGTGGCCAGGGTCTTCGCACGGCTCCTCTGCGCCGATCAGGCCACGCTGCGCCTGGCCGACGGCGGGAGGCCGCTGGTCGCTGCGATCTGGGGGGGAGAGACGACTCGACCCTACCCGGGAATGGAGCATGAAGAGGGTCTGTGGCCGCTTGTGGCCGCTGGCGAGCCGGTGATCGTGAGCGACCCGGTCCACGATGCGCGGCTGTCTCCTCGCCTCAAGGAAGCCCTCGGGCGCGTTCCCTATCGATCACTCCTGGCCGCGCCCCTGAGTAACGAAGGTGTCGTCTCCGGCGTGCTCGAAGCCTGCACGCGGCGGCCGCAGGGCTTCACCGAAGCCGACCGGTCATTCGCCGCCTCCCTCGCGGCTCAGGCTTCGGCCTCTCTCTTCGGGTCGCCGCGCCTCGCCGCTCCCAACGTCGATCTGCTCGGCGATTCGACCGAGCGCCTCGAGGAGGGCGAGCTCGACGCCATGCGCCTGCTCCAGCTCCTCGCCGACTCGGCGGGCCGTGTCTTCACGGCGAGGACCGGCGTCTGGATCCTCGTGGAGAATGGAGTCCTCGCCGAGCGCATCGCCGCTCCCTCGGAATCGGCAACCGCGGGACGGGTGCTCGTGGGCGAGGGCCTGGCGGGTCAGTGCGCCCAGGCCGGTCACGGCATGATCGTCGATTACCTACCTCGCTGGGTTCATGCGACACCGAGCGACGTGCTGGCGGGCGTTCGTCATGCCATGGCCGAGCCGCTCCTCGTCCGCGGCCGGCTCACGGGCGTCATCACGGTGGCGCGGAACGACCCCGCCGCGGCTCCGTTCGTGGAGGCCGACCTCGAGATGCTGCGGCGGCTCGGCGAGCCGCTGGGCGTGGTGGCGCGCGAGCTGGCCCGGAGCGAGGAGACGGGCCGGCGGCGCCGGGAGGCGGAGGCCCTCGCGCGCATCACGCACGCCCTCAGCGAGCACGACGACGTGGCGAGCGTGTGCCAGCAGATCGTGGATCGCGTGATGACGCTCCTCCCTATCACCGCCGCCCTCATCGTGATGGCGGAGCCGAACGGCGACCTGCGCGGCGTAGGGCGCAGCGGCGATCTCGACATGGCCGCCGCGGACATCGTCCTGCCTCGCGGCGGCGGCGTGACGGGACGTGCCATGCTGACGGGACAGCTGGTCTCCTCGGACGACGTGCTGAACGACCCCCGCCTCGCCCTGCCCGACGACGTCCGCGAGCGCGTGATGGCCTCGGGTCAGCGCGCGCTCCTCGCTGTGCCCCTCGGCCCTCCCGGGCGGGCGGTGGGAGCTCTGACCGTGGCCAACCGCAATGCCATCAAGTTCAGCGAGGGCGAGCGGCGGCTCCTCGAGGCCTTCGCGGACCAGGCGACGCTGGCGCTGGACAATGCCCGACTCCACGAGGACGCGGAGCGGAGCCGGAAGGAGGCCGAGGCGCTGGCCCAGGGAACGCGAGCGCTGGTGGGCATGCACGACGCCATGCAGGTGGTGGGGCGCATCGTGGAGAGCGTTCCCGTCCTGTTACCGGGCTGCGTGCACGCCGCCGTCGCGGTTCCCCGTCCGGAAGGCATCCTCGAGGCGGTGGTGGTCGGGGGCCCGCTCAGCGCTCTGTTCCGGCCAGGGGGACGGGTGACCAAGGGATCGCTCGTGAACCGGGTCTGGCAGGAGCATCAGCCCACATGGACCAGCGATCTCATGGCCGAGCCCGAGCCCGCCGAGCCGGAGTTGGCCGAGCGTCATCACATCTTCCTGCGGGCCGGAGTCCGAGCGTATCTGGCGCTGCCCCTGTCCGTGAGGGGACAGACGGTGGGGGTGCTCGGCATGGCCTTCAGCCAGCCGCGACCGTTTATTGGCGACGAGATCGCCACCGGACAGACCCTCGCCAACCAGGCGGCGCTCGCCCTCGAGAATGCCCGGCTCTACGAGGAAGCGGAGCGGAGGCGCCGGGAAGCGCAAGTGGTGGCGGACATCTCGCGGACCATCAACGCCTCGCTGGACGTCGACACCGTGCTGCAGCAGGTGGTCGAGGGCGCGCGCACGCTGTGCCGGAGCGACGGCGCCCGCATCGCCCTCCGCGAGGCCGAGACCGGCGTCTATGCCTTCCGCTACTGGGTCGATCGCGAGCACGAGGGATACGCGGGCGTGCGCGTGGAGACGGAGCCGGGCTCCCTCGGCGAGCTCGTGCGGCAGAAGCGCCGCCCCGTGAGGACGAGCGCGGCCGAGGCGTCCGGCGAGGGCTTCGGCGCGCAGATGGCGGTGCCCATCGTGATCGGGGACGAGATCGAGGGCCTGCTCTACGTCGACAACCGTTCGCCGCGATCCTTCACCGACTTCGACGAGAGCGCCCTCGTCCTGCTCGCCGAGCACGCCGCCGTCGCCCTTCGCAATGCGCGGCTGTTCGCGGAAGCGCAGGCCACCGGACGGCGGCTCCAGGCAGTGTCCAGGCGCCTCCTCGAAGTACAGGAAGCGGAGCGGCGGCATCTCTCCCGCGAGCTCCACGACGAGGTGGGCCAGGCCCTCACCGCGGTGAAGATGAATCTCCAGATGCTACGGCGCCAGTCGAGCCCGAAGCAGGCCACTGGGCGCCTCGACGAGAGCATCGGGCTGGTGGATCGCATTCTTCACGGCGTCCGCCAGCTCTCCCTCGATCTTCGCCCGTCGCTCCTCGACGACCTCGGGTTGGCTGCCGCGCTCCGCTGGTACGTGAGCGCGCAGGCCGAGCGCTCGGGGATCGCCGCCAACGTCGTCACGGAGCCGATGCCCGACAATCTGCCCATCGCCACCACCACGACCTGCTTCCGCATCGCCCAGGAGGCGGTGACCAATGCCCTCCGTCACGCACGGGCGACCCGGATCACCGTGACCCTCCGGTGCGAGGGAGAAGAGCTCGAGGTATCGGTCGGCGACAATGGTGTCGGCTTCGACGTCGCCGCCGCGCGGAGCCGCGCCATGCAGGGCGCCAGCGCGGGGCTCCTCGGGCTCGAGGAGCGCGTGCAGCTGGCGGGAGGCCGCTCCAGCATCGTTTCGGTGCCGGGGTGGGGGACCATGCTCCACGCGTGGCTGCCCCTGTCCATGCCATCACCGCCCAACTCGCAGGCCACCGCGGAAGGAGTCCCATGAACCTGGCTACCATCGCCGAAACGGAGACCGAGCATGTCGAACCGACCGTTCCCCTGCGCGTCGTGATCGCCGACGACCACGCCCTCGTCCGCGCGGGCCTTCGCTCGCTACTGGGAGGCATTCCCGGCATCGAGGTGGTGGCCGAAGCGCACGACGGACACGAGGTCGTGGAGCTGGTCGCCCGCCTGCATCCGAACATCGTGCTCATGGACATCGCCATGCCGGGGCTCAACGGCCTCGACGCGAGCTCGCGTATCGTCAAGCGGAGCCCGGGCACGGCCATCATCATCGTGTCCATGCACGCCGCGCAGGAGTACGCGCTGCAGGCCCTCAAGGCGGGTGCCTCGGGGTACGTGCTCAAGGACGCCGATCCCGCCGAGCTGGAGCTGGCCATCGCGGCCGTCTCGCGCGGTGAGACCTATCTCAGCCCTGCCATGTCCAAGCACCTCGTGGCCGACTTCCGGCGGCGCGTTGCCGATCAGCCCGACCCACTCGAGCGGCTCACCTCGCGCCATCGCGAGGTCCTGCAGCTGATCGCGGAGGGCAACACCACGAAGGCCATCGCGGCCAGGCTCAAGCTGAGCGTGAAGACCATCGAGACGCACCGGGCCCAGCTCATGGACCGCCTGGACATTCACGACGTGGCCGGGCTCGTGCGCTTCGCCATCCGCGTGGGACTTATCTCTCCCGGCTCCTGACGGCACACCGCTTTCTGGCTCCTCCCTCGCGGGACTCTTCCGGCCTCGCGGCCGGGTCGCCAAGGAGGAGAGTGGGCAGAATTTGCCGCGTGGCGGGCACATGATTCCTATCGTCCGTGGCCAAGGAGGGACCAGCGAACCGTCAGGTGCCGCGGCCCGTCTGGATCGCGAGGCGGCCGCCCGCGTCCTCGCCACCCTCTCAAGCAAGACGAACACAGACGAATCGCTCGGCTCCCTGCTCGAGGACGCCTTCTCCGTGGCGCTCCTGGACGCCCTCAGCCGGATCCCCGCGCTCCCGGCTCGACCGGCCGTGGTGGAGGCGCCTCGGCCGCCCGCGGACAGCGGGTCCACCCGCATCGGCGTCACGCCCGGAGAGGCGACGAGCCTGCCGGCTCCCGCGCCGGCCCCCACCGTGCCCTCGAGCGAGGGGGAGCGGATCAAGCAGGCGGCGGCCCGGGCTGCCGTCGACCCCCGCTTCCTCCAGGCGTTGCGGCGCGCAGAGAACGGCAGGCCGGGACGCGAGTTCGGCGTGCTGTCCGTGTCCGCGCCGACGTACGAGGATCAGGCGCGATGGGCGGCGGCGAGCATCCGGCGCAACGTCGAGCGCTTCGAGGCGGGAGGCCGGACGGCCGTCGATCCCACGACGGGGCGATACACCGACGAGTTCATTCGCCTCTTCTCGAACCGGTACGTGCCGGTGGGCGCCG
>Ga0075435_100000429_pt1 | contig 25739 bp, 20 predicted proteins | sample RhiMethybrSRZTD4_FD_75302 | JGI IMG/M metagenome (GOLD analysis project Ga0075435, IMG submission 75302) | Populus rhizosphere microbial communities from Tennessee, USA - Rhizosphere MetaG P. TD hybrid SRZTD4 | ecosystem: Host-associated > Plants > Roots > Rhizosphere > Soil | place: USA...
TTCGCCGATCGTGACGCGCTGCTTGCGGCGCTCGCGGCCGAGGGCTTCGGCATGCTGGGCGAGGCGCTCCGAGCCAAGAGCGGGCGCGCGCTCGGCGAGGCGTACGTGCGCTTCGCGCTCGAGCATCCGCAGCGCTTCCGGCTGATGTTCGGCGGGGTGCTGCCGATGGCGCGCTACCCGGAGCTGCGCGAGTCGGCCGGCCGGGCCTATCAGGCCCTCGCCGATTCGCTCAGGGAACTTCCCGACCCGGCGCTCGCGGCCGCTGCGGCATGGTCGCTCGTGCACGGGCTGGCGCAACTGCTGCTCGACGGGCACTTCCCGTCGCAGGACGCCAATCGCGAGGCTTTCGTCGCGCGCGTGCTCGGCGCGGTGCGCTTCGCTCAGCGCGCGGCCTGAGCGAATTCCTGCGCGCAGTCGGCGGCGCGCGCATGGCAGCGCAAGAGCCGGAAGGCGGGCGCGCCCAGCGCCTTGGCGCGTGCGCCGTGGCGCTGCCACAGCTCGAGCGCGGCCTCGCGCTCGCCCAGGGCTAGGCGGCCGGCGAGGCCGGCGGCGAGCAGGTACTCGCGCGCCTCGCGGCTGGCGTCGACTTGCGTCTCGAGCAGCAGCGCGGCGAGGGCGGCCATGCGCGCGGCGTCGCGCGCCGCCACCGCGTCGAAGAGCTGCAGCCACTCGCGCTGGTAGCCCTGCAGCGCCGCGAAGCAGGGCGCGCGCAGCGCGCGCGCCCACACCGCGCGCGCATGCTCCGGCGCGAGGAACGGGTTGATCACCTGGGCGACGCGCAGCGCGCTGTGCAGCCAGACGTCGTGGCGCGCCGGCTCGCGGCATTCGAGCACCCGCAGCTTGACGAGCTCGAGGTCCTTCTCGAGCTGCGTCGGCACCGCCTGCGGCGCCGGCGGCTCGGTGTTGACCAGGAGATTGCGCGCATACCAGGCGAGGCGCGCGTGGTTGACGCGCTCGAACGCGTAGGCGCCGTCGAACACCGGGTTCACCGGCCGGCGCGGGCGCTTCGGCTCGAGCAGCTCGAGCAGCGGCACGCCGTGCGAGCCGATCGCCACCAGCTCGGCGGCGCTCTGGTCCATGAAGCGGCTGCGCGCCGCGTTGAGGTCGAGCAGCGGGAAGTAGTCCGAGTTGGCCGGCACGCCGTAGCTCGCGAACAGCGGCTCGAGCGTCGCGCGGCTGCCGACGTAGCGCACGTCGAGGTCGCCGGCGGTGAGGACATGGATGCTGAAGAGATCCCGGGCGAGGGCCGGCTGCTCGAACACCGCCGCGCTCGGCGCCGCCGGCAGCGGCGCTTCGCTCGCCACGATCAGGAGGTCGTGGTCGCTCGGGGCGTACACGGCGTAGTGCGGGAACTCTTCGCCCAGCGCACGCAGCACCGAAGCGACCAGCGCGGCGTCGATCTCGTAGAGCTGGAACCATTGCACCAGCAGGCCGCGCGGCTCGAGGTGCGGGCGCACGCGGCGGTAGAACTCCCGGGTGAACAGGCTCGACACGCCGCTCACCCAGGGGTTGGAGGGCTCGGAGATGATCAGGTCGTAGCGCCGGCCGTGGGCGGAGAAGAAGCTCTTCGCGTCGTCGATCACGATCTGGCCGCGCGGATCGGCGAACGCGTTCGAGTTGCGCGGCGCGAAGCCGCGCGCCGCCTCGGCCATCGCGCGCTCGATCTCGATGGTCTCGACGCGCTGCAGCGCCAGGCTCTGCAGCAGCGTGTGGGTGGTGAGGCCGGTGCCGATGCCGATCACCGCCGCCGAGCGTGTCTCGGGTCGCAGCGCGAGCGGGATCGCCGCGGTGAGCACCATGGTGATCTCGTCGGAGCCGCGCTCGCCGCGCGCGTCCATGTTGATCGAGCCATCCGACTTGCCGTTGGTGCGCAGGCTGGTCGCATCCGCGTAGCGCACGAGGTGCACCGTGGCGGTCTTGCCGTCGCGGGCGAAGAGCACCTGCGCATCGCGCGAGGAGGCAAGCTCGCCGTGGCGGAACACGCCCGCCGTCATCTTGTTCGCGTCGAGCTGGAAGCCGAAGGCCACCGCCGCAAGCGCCACCGCGCAAAGCGCGGCCGGGTAGGCGAGGCGCACGCGGTCCGCGCGCAGGAGCGCGAGGCCGAGCGCCATGTCGATCGCGGCGCCGGACGCGAGCGTGCCCTTGAGGCCGAGCACCGGCAGGCCGATGTGCACCGCGGCCACCACGCCGGCGATCGCGCCGAGGGTGTTCGCGCCGTAGACCTGGCCGATGGCGCGTTCGCCGCCGCCGCTGCGCGCGAGCGCCGCGGTGATGAGCGGCAGCGTCATGCCGGCGCAGAAGCTCGCCGGCAGCATCACCAGCGCGGAGATCGCCGCGCCCGACAGGTTGAACAGGCGATAGCCGGCCTCGCTGCGCGCGAGCCCCTGCATCAGCGCCTCCATGAGCGAGAAGCTCGCGTCGTACACCGGCAGCGTGGCGAGGGCGGCGAGGCCCATTGCCACCTGCACCCAGGCGAGCAGGCGCCGCGGCTCGGCCCCGTCGATCCGGCCGCGCACCGCGAGCCCGCCGAGCGCAAGGCCGAAGATGAAGGTGGCGAGCATCAGCTCGAACGAGTGCGTCGAGGCGCCCAGCACCAGCGAGAGCATGCGGATCCAGCCGATCTCGTAGAAGAACGACGCGGCGCCGGTGAAGAACGCCACCGTGAGCAGCAGCCCGGCCGCCGGGCTGTGCCGCTGCGCCGCGGCGAGCGGCGTGTCCCTCGCGCCGCGCGCCAACGCCCAGACGGTGGCGGCGATGGCGAGATTGAGGAGGCCGGCGACCTGCAGCGTGCCCGGCAGGCCGAGCGCGTCGACCAGGAAGAACCCGCTTGCCAGCACGCCCGCCGCGCCGCCCAGGCTGTTGGTGAAATAGAGCATCGCGAGGGACTTGCCGAGGGCGCCGGGCGCGGCGCGCGCGAGTCCCGTGCTCATCAGCGGGAAGGTCATGCCGAGCAGCACCGACTGGGGCAGGATGAAGAGGCAGGCGAGGGCGAGCTTGGCGCCAAACGCGAGCCACTCCCCGCCCAGCGCGGGCAGCAGCCGATCGAACGCCCAGTCGGTGGCGCCGGCGAAGACCGGGTGGAACACGATCGCCGCGAGCCCGACCAGCGCTTCCGCGGCGGCATACGCGAGCAGCGGGTTCCCGAGGCGCTCGGAGCGGCGCGCGCACCACGCGGCGCCGAGCGCCATGCCGCCCATGAACACGGCGAGCACCACCGACTGCGCGTAGGCGGCGTGGCCGAGGAACAGGCGCAGGTACTGCGTCCAGATCGACTCGTAGATCAGCCCCGCGAACCCGGAGGCGGTAAAGAGGATGTAGAAGGCGGCGCGCGACATGCCGGCGCGATGCTAAGTTAGGCGCGTGCCGCTGTCATGGAGACTGGGCGCGTTCTATTTCGCGTTCTTCGTCTACGCCGGTCTGATGGTCGCCTATTTCCCGCCGTACCTTGCGGCGCGCGGGCTCGGCGCGGCCGAGATCGCGTTCGTGCTCGCGCTGCCGCAGCTGGTGCGCGTGTTCGCGCCGGCCGCGTGGGGCTGGGTCGCCGACCGCACCGGCGCGCTGCGCGCGATAGTGGTGCTCGCCTGCGCGGCGAATGCCGCCTGCTTCGCGCTCCTGCCGCGCATGCACGGCGTGGCGGCGATCGCCTGGCTGGTCGGCGTGGCGAGCGTGCTCTCGGCGGCGGCGCTGCCGCTGGTCGAGGCGATCACGCTCGGCGCGCTCGCCGCGCAGCCAGGGCGCTACGGCCCGATTCGCCTCTGGGGCTCGGTCGGATTCATCGCCGCGGTGCTCGGCGGCGGCGCGTGGCTCGATTTTCACGCGGTCGAGACCCTGCCTGCGGCACTGGTCGCCTTTTCACTCGCCACCCTGGGAGTGGCTCTCGCGCTGCCGGTATCGCACGCGCAGGCCTCCGCCGGGCCGGGCGAGTTCGCAATCACGCCGACCGCGGCGGCGCTCGTCACCGCGGGCTTCTGCATCTCGGTCGGGCACGGCACGCTCTACGCGTTCCTCACCCTGCATCTGCAGCGCGTGGGCTACAGCGGCACGACCATCGGCTTTCTCTGGACGCTCGGGGTGCTCGCCGAGATCGTCGTGTTCCTGTTCCTGCCCGCGCTTTTCCGGCGCGCCGCGCTGTCGACGCTGCTGATGGCGAGCTGCGCGCTCGGCGCCGCGCGCTTTCTCGCCATCGGCTGGGCCGCCGAGTGGCTCGCCGTGCTCGTCATCGCGCAGCTCCTGCACGCAGCGACGTTCGGCGCATTCCATGCCGCCGCGGTAGCCGCGGTGCACCGCGTGTTTCCGCGCCACGCGCATGCGCGCGGGCAGACGCTCTTCTCCAGCATCGGCTATGGCGCGGGGGGTGCCGCGGGCGTACTCGCCGCCGGCTGGGCATGGCAGCTCGCGGGCCCCGCGGCCGCCTTCACCCTGAGTGCCATTGCGGCCGGGGCGGGCCTCCTTTTTGCCTATTCCCTGAAACGCGCAGGGTTGTAACGTGTCAACAGCATGTCGAACTTGACGTTAGAGGCGCTATGAAACGCATTTCATGCATCGCTCTCCTCGTCGCCGCGGCTTTTGCCGGGGGCTGCCAGACCGTCGAGACTACCCAGCCCGGGGTTGTCGGCGTAGACCGACACCAGCGCATGCTGGTCTCTTCGGAGGAGATGAACGCGGGCGCCGCCAAGGCGTACGCTGATCTGCTCGCGCAAGCGCGCGCCAAGCATGCGCTCGACACCGATGCTCAGCAGGTGCAGCGTGTGCAGGCAATCATGCAACGCCTGATCCCGCAGACCGCGGTGTTCCGCAAAGATGCGCCGGCGTGGAAATGGGAAGCCCATGTCATCAGCACCAAGGACGTGAACGCCTTCTGCATGCCGGGAGGCAAGATCGCGGTGTATAGCGGCCTGATCCAGAGCCTCAATCCTACCGACGACGAGCTCGCCGCCGTCATGGGCCACGAAATCTCTCACGCGCTGCGCGAGCACAGCCGCGAGCAGGCCTCGCAGCAGGCGGCTCAGGGGCTGGTCCTTGGCGTCCTCGGCGCGGCGGCCGGGGTGTCCGCCACGACGCAGCAGCTGGGCCAGATGGTCATGGACGTGACCTTCACCCTGCCGCACTCGCGCACCGACGAGCAGGAGGCCGATCGCATCGGCGTCGAGCTCGCCGCGCGCGCGGGCTACGACCCGCGCGCCGCGGTGGCGTTGTGGGAGAAGATGCAAAAGCTCGGCGGCAGCCAGCCGCCGCAGATCCTCTCCACGCACCCGTCGAACGCATCGCGCATCGCCGACCTGAAGGTCTACTCGGCGAAGGTGCTGCCGCTTTACCAGGCCAAAGCCGGCTCGAGCGCCGCCGCCGGCAAATCGCGCTAATTGCCGGTTTCGCTGGCATAATTCCAGGTTTCCGCGCTGCGGAAACCTGGCATGGCGCAGACTCTTTACGACAAGCTTTGGGACAGCCACGTCGTGCACGTCGAGGACGACGGCACGGCGCTCCTTTACATCGACCGGCACCTCGTCCACGAGGTGACCAGCGCCCAGGCCTATGAAGGCCTGAAGCTCGCCGGCCGCAAGCAGTGGCGCGCCGAGTCGGTCGTCGCCACCGCCGACCACAACACGCCGACCACGAACTGGGAAGAAGGCATGGCCGGCGTGCGCGATCCGTTCGCCAGGCTGCAGATCGAAACGCTGGACAAGAACATGCACGAGTTCGGCGCCAAGGTGTATTTCCCCTACCTCGACAAGCGCCAGGGCATCGTGCACGTGATCGGCCCGGAGCAGGGCGCGACGCTGCCCGGCATGACGGTGGTCTGCGGCGACTCGCACACCAGCACGCACGGCGCGTTCGCCTGCCTCGCCCACGGCATCGGCACTTCCGAGGTCGAGCACGTGCTTGCCACCCAGTGCCTGGTGACGAAGAAGATGAAGAACATGCGCGTCAACGTCGAAGGGCCGTTGTCGGCCGGCGTGAGCGCGAAGGACGTGGTGCTGGCGATCATCGGTCGCATCGGCATCGGCGGCGGCATCGGCTACGCGATCGAGTTCGCGGGCAGCACTATCCGGGCGATGTCGATGGAAGGCCGCATGACCGTGTGCAACATGGCAATCGAGGCGGGCGCCCGCGCCGGCATGGTCGCTGTCGACGAGACCACCCTCGAGTACGTGAGGGGAAGGCCATTCGCGCCGAAGGCGCCGCTGCTCGACAGCGCCGTAGCCTACTGGCGCACGCTGAAGAGCGACCCGGACGCCAAGTTCGACCGCGAAGTGACGCTCGAAGCGCGCAAGATCAAGCCTCACGTCACCTGGGGCACTTCGCCCGAGATGGTCGTGGCGGTCGACGATGCCGTGCCGGATCCGGATCGCGAGAAAGACGCGACGCGGCGCGAAGGCATGGAGCGCGCGCTGGCCTACATGGGGCTGAGGCCGCGCACGCGCATGACCGATATCAAGCTGGACAAGATCTTCATCGGCTCGTGCACCAACTCTCGCATCGAGGACCTGCGCGCGGCGGCAGCGGTGGTGAAGGGGCGCAGGGTCGCCTCCAACATCCGCCTGGCGATGGTGGTTCCCGGCTCGGGCCTGGTGAAGGCGCAGGCCGAGAAGGAGGGCCTGGACAGGATCTTCCGCGAGGCCGGTTTCGAGTGGCGCGAGCCGGGCTGCTCGATGTGCCTGGGCATGAACCCGGACAAGCTCGATTCGGGCGAGCGCTGCGCGTCGACCTCGAACCGCAATTTCGAGGGCCGCCAGGGTGCGGGCGGCCGCACGCATCTGGTGAGCCCCGCCATGGCGGCGGCGGCGGCGATCGCCGGCCACTTCGTCGACGTGCGGGAGTGGCGCTGATGGACAAGTTCACCGTCCTCGAGTCGCTGGTCGTGCCGCTCGACCGCGCCAACATCGATACCGACCAGATCATTCCGCAGCGCTACCTGCAGTCGATCAAGCGCAGCGGCTTCGGCGACGCCTGCTTCGCTGCGTGGCGCAAGGATCCGGAGTTCGTCCTCAACCAGCCGCGCTACAAGGGCGCGCAGATCCTGCTCGCGCGCAAGAATTTCGGCATCGGCTCCTCGCGCGAGCACGCTCCGTGGGCGCTGCGCGACTACGGCTTCCGCGCGGTCATCGCGCCGTCGTTCGGCGAGATTTTCCAGAACAATTCGCTGAAAAACGGCTTCCTGCCGATCGCCCTGGCCGACTCCGAAGTCGACAAGCTGTTCTACGATGCGGCGTCCTTCGCCGGGTTCAGGCTGCGCGTCGACCTCGAGCGGCAGAGCGTCGCCACGCTCGACGGCGCCAAGAGCTTCCGCTTCGACATCGATCCGTTCAGCAAGCACTGCCTGCTCAACGGCCTCGACGAGATCGGCCTCACGCTGCGCCACGCGGACAAGATCCGCGCGTTCGAGGCGCGGCGCAAAACGCAGTTTCCCTGGTACTTCTGACGTGAACGTCGCCGTGCTGCCCGGTGACGGCATCGGGCCGGAGATCATTGCCCAGGCGCTGCGCGTGCTCGCGAAACTGGAATTGAAGATTCAATTTCAGGAAGCGCCGGTCGGCGGCGCCGCGTACGCGGCGCATGGCGATCCTCTGCCCGCGAGCACTTTGCAGGCCGCAAAGGCCGCGGACGCGGTTCTCTTCGGCGCCGTCGGCGACCCGCGCTACGATGCGCTGCCGCGCGCCAAGCGGCCCGAGCAGGCGATCCTGGGCCTGCGCAAGCAGCTGGGCTTGTTCGCGAACCTGCGCCCGGCGCGCGTCCATCCTGAACTCGCCGCAGCGTCGGCGCTGAAACCCGAGGTGGTGTCGGGGCTCGATATCCTGATCGTGCGCGAGCTCACCGGCGACATCTACTTCGGTGATCCGAAAGGCATCCGCGAGACCGCGGGCGAGCGCGAGGGTTTCGACACCATGCGCTACCGCGAGAGCGAGATCCGGCGCATCGCACGCGTCGCCTTTGATGCCGCCCGGAAAAGAAGCAAACGCGTGTGTTCAGTCGACAAGGCGAATGTGCTCGAAACGTCGCAGCTTTGGCGCGAGGTGGTCAGCGCAGAGGCAAAAAGCCATGCGGACATCGAGCTGACGCACATGTACGTGGACAACTGCGCGATGCAGCTGGTGCGCACGCCCAAGCAGTTCGACGTGATCGTCACCGGCAATCTGTTCGGCGACATCCTCTCGGACGAGGCATCGATGCTGACCGGCTCGATCGGCATGCTGCCGTCGGCGGCGCTGGACGAGAAAGGCAAGGGGCTCTACGAGCCGATCCACGGCACCGCGCCGGATATCGCCGGCAAAGGCATTGCCAATCCGCTCGCCACCATCCTGTCGGCGGCGATGATGCTGCGCTACTCGCTCGGCCAGGCGCAGGCCGCGGCGCGCATCGAGGCTGCCGTCGCCAAGGTGCTCAAGGCGGGCGTGCGCACCGCCGACATCCATACCCCGGGAACGCGCAAGGTCGGCACGCAGGAAATGGGCGACGCGGTGCTCGCCGCTCTATAGACTTATGGCCATGCTCAGGGTCGGCATCGTCGGCTGGCGCGGAATGGTGGGCTCGGTGCTCGTGCAGCGCATGCGCGAGGAGCGCGACTTCGACCATGTCGAGCCGGTGTTCTTCTCCACCTCGCAGGCGGGCGGCAAGGGCCCGGCGATCGGCAAGGATGTCGAAGCGGTGAAGGACGCGCATGACATCGCCGCGCTGAAAACCCTGCCGGTCATCATCTCCTGCCAGGGCGGCGACTACACCAGCGAGATCTACCCGCAGCTGCGCGCCGCCGGATGGCGGGGCTACTGGATCGACGCGGCGAGCGCGCTGCGCATGAAGGACGACGCGGTGATCGTCCTCGATCCGGTGAACATGCCGCTCATCAAGAACGCGCTCGCCGGCGGAACGAAGAACTACATCGGCGGGAACTGCACCGTCGCGCTGATGCTGATGGGCATGGCGGGCCTGTTCCTGCGCGACGAGGTCGAGTGGATGACGAGCATGACCTACCAGGCCGCCTCGGGAGCGGGCGCGGCCGCGATGCGCGACCTGGTGGCGCAGATGGCAACGCTCGGCGACAGCGCCCGCGACCTGGCGGACGATCCGGCCTCGGCGATCCTCGATATCGACCGCGCGGTCAGCGACTCGATGCGCTCGCGCTCGCTGCCGAGCGAGAACCTCGGCTATCCGCTCGCCGGCAGCTTGCTGCCCTGGGTCGACAAGGACCTGGGCAATGGCCAGAGCCGCGAGGAATGGAAAGCCCAGGCCGAGGGCAACAAGATCCTCGGCAGGAACGGCAGCGTCATCCCCATGGATGGAATCTGCATCCGGATCGGCGCGATGCGCTGCCACAGCCAGGCGCTGACGATCAAGCTGCGCCGGGCGCTTCCGCTCGACGAGGTCGAGGGCATGCTCGCCGAGGCGCACGACTGGGTGAAGGTGGTGCCCAACCGGCGCGAGGAATCGCTCGCCGAGCTGACCCCGGCCGTGGTCACCGGCAAGCTCTCGGTCCCCGTTGGCCGGCTGCGCAAGCTGCCCATGGGCGAGGACTACCTGACCGCGTTTACCGTGGGCGACCAGCTCCTGTGGGGCGCGGCTGAACCGCTCCGCCGGATGCTACGTATCCTCTTGGAAGCAGGCGTGAAACGGTAAAAAAGCCAGAAAATCTCTCAATTTGCAGCCGTAAGGCCATGATGTTAAGTTACTTGGTCCGGCTTAAGAATAATGTGGGGGCGGGGGAATCGTGAGCAAATCGATCACCATCGTCGTTGCGGCTGCGGCCTTTTTCCTGGGCCCGCTCGCCGTTCATGCCGCGGGACTCGGGCGGCTCACTGTGCTCTCGCCGTTGGGGCAGCCGCTCCTCGCCGAAATCGAGATCGTCGCCCTCCAGCCAGGAGAAGAAGAAGGCCTTACCGCGCGCCTCGCCTCCGCCGACGCTTTCAAGGAAGCCGGCATCGAGATCAGCCCGACCCTGCTCGGCGTACGCATCAATCTCGACCGGCGCGACAAGCGGCCGGTGCTGCGGCTGACCACGACCCAGCCGGTCAACGACCCCTTCCTCGATCTTCTGGTGGAGCTGTCGTGGTCGAGCGGCCGCCTGGTGCGCGAGTACAGCGTGCTGCTCGATCCGCCGGAGTTCCAGAACCGGCCCGCGATCGCCGCCGCGCCGCCGCCGCCACCGAAGCCCGCGCCGGCCGAAGAGAAGCCTGCTGCGACCGCGCCGGCCGAGCAACCCGCCACGCCGGCGCCGGCGCCGACGGCCGAAGCGCCTGTGACCACGGCGCCGGCTCCCGCCCCGGCCCAGCCCGAGGCCGCCAAACCGGAGGCCGCGGCACCCGAAGCCCCGAAGCCGGAGGCGAAGCCGGAACCCGCCAAGCCGGCTGAGCCGAAGACCTACGAGGTGAAGCGCGGCGACACGCTAGGCGCGATCGCCAAGCAGAACCTGCCCCCGGGCGTGACGCTCAACCAGATGCTGGTCGCGATCTTCCGCGCCAACGAGGCGGCGTTCATCCGCGGCAACGTGAACCTGGTGCGCACCGGCAGGATCCTCGTCATCCCCGACGCCGACAGCATCGGCACGCTCGATCGCGACGAAGCGAACCGCATCGTCAAGGAGCATCACCAGCAATTCGCCGAGTACCGCAGCCGCCTTGCCGCCGCGCCGGCGCCGGCCGATGCCGCGGGCGGCCAGCGCGAGGCGGCCGGCCAGATCGAGTCCAAGCCGGCACCGGTCGCGCCGGCGGCGCCCTCCGACCAGCTGCGCCTGTCCAAGGTCGAGCCCGTCAAGCCGGGCGCGCCCGGCTCGCAAGCCGCGCGCGCAGACGACGCCGCTGCTCGCGAGCGCGCGCTCAAGGAAGCCGAGTCGCGCCAGAAAGATCTCGAGAAGAACGTCGCCGACCTGCAAAAGCTGCTCGAGCTGAAGAACCAGCAGCTCGCCGAGGCGGAGAAGAAGGCCGCGCAGGCGGCGAAGCCCGCGCCTGCCCCGGTAGTGCCTCCGGTTGCGCAGGCGCCGGCGCAGCCTGCGCCCAAGGCGCCCGAGAAGCCTGCCGCCAAGGCGCCGGAGAAGCCCGCCGCCGAGCCTGCGAAGCCGGCGCCGCCACCGCCTCCTCCGCCCGTCGCACAGGCGCCTGCGCCGAAGCCGGAAGCCGCGAAGCCGGAGCCTGCGAAGCCGGCGCCCGCGCAACCCAAGGCGGAGCCGAAAAAAGAGCCCGCAAAGCCGGCGGCACCCGTGGCCAAGGCGAAGGGCAAGGCGGCGCCGAAAGAGTGGTACGAGGAGTACCTCGAGGATCCGATGCTCCTGGGCGGGCTCGGCGTGCTCGTGGTGCTGCTCGCGGGCTACGCAGCTTATGCATGGCGGCGCAAGAAAGCCGCACATGCGAAATTCCAAGATAGCGTGTTGGGCGCTGCCGCGGCAGGCGGTGGAGCGGCAGCGTCCTTAAGCGAACCCACCGCCCCCCCGAAGGGCGCCGCGGCGACTGCTTCGCAAGCGCCGAGCACGGCGCCCGCGGGAATGGAAGCCGAGGAGGTCGATCCGATCGCCGAGGCCGACGTCTACATGGCATACGGCCGCGACGCGCAGGCCGAGGAAATTCTCAAGGAAGCGCTGCAGAAGGACTCGAGCCGCACCGCGGTGCACGCGAAGCTGCTCGAGATCTACGCGCACCGCAAGGACCCGAAAGCGTTCGAGCAGACCGCGCTCAAGCTGAAGGGACTCACCAATAGCGCCGGCCCCGAATGGGACAAGGCGGCGGCGCTCGGCCGCTCGATCGATCCGGGCAACGGCCTTTACGCCGGTGCCGGCGGCGGCGAGGCGGCGGCAGCCGCGCCGGCGGCCCCGGCGGCCGCGGCTGCGCCGACGCTCGACTTCGACCTCGGCGGCGCGAGCCAGGGCCAGGCGCCGACGCCGGATATCTCGCTCGACGAGCCGAAGGAAGCCACCGGCTCGGGCGTCGACATCGAGCTCGGCACGACACAGACGATAGCCCAGCCGGCGGCGTCCCCCGACGAGACCATCGCCGCGCCGAGCGCGGACAAGACGGCCGGCGCGATGGACTTCAACCTCGACCTCGGCGCCGAGGAGAAGAAACCGGCCGCGCCCGCAGCCGAGAAGCCGGCCGAGGCGAGCGGCGGCCTCGACTTCGACCTTAACCTCGACGCCGGCGGCGACAAGAAGCCGGAGGCGGCGCCCGCGAAGCCGGCGGCGGTCGACCTCTCCGCGATCAGCCTCGATCTCGGCGGCGCCGGCGACGAGACCGTGATGGCGAAGTCCGGCGGCGGCGATCCGAAATGGCAGGAAGTCGCCACCAAGCTCGACCTCGCCAAGGCCTACGAAGAGATGGGCGACAAGGACGGCGCCCGCGAGCTGCTCAAGGAAGTGGTGAAGGACGGCGACGCCGCGCAACGCGGCAGCGCCGAGCAGTTGCTCGCCAAGCTTGGCTAAGCAGCGCCCGCAGTTAATTCCATATTCCGCGCATCGCCATAGGACTCGAGTACGACGGCAGCCGTTTCCTCGGCTGGCAGACGCAGCCCGGCGGCGGCGCCGTGCAGGATGCGGTGCAGGCAGCTCTCGGCCAGATCGCGGGCCACGCCGTCGTCCTGAAAGCGGCGGGACGCACCGACCGTGGCGTGCACGCGCGCGCGCAGGTCGCGCACTTCGATACCGGAGCCGAGCGGCCGGTGACGGCCTGGGTGCGCGGCGTGAACGCGTTCCTGCCCGAATCGGTCGCCGTGCAGTGGGCGACGCCGGTGCCCGCCGAATTCCATGCCCGCTACAGCGCGCTCGCGCGCACCTACCGCTACCGCCTCGCCAATCGTCCGGTTCGTCCGGCGCTTGAAGCGCGCTACGCGGGTTGGTACCACGCGCCGCTCGATCTCGAAGCGATGCGCAGGGCAGCGCGCGCGCTTGTCGGCGAGCACGACTTCTCCGCGTTCCGCGCCGCCGAATGCCAGGCAAGCACGCCGGTGCGAACCCTGCATTCGATCGACGTCGCCGGAGCTGCAGGCTGCATCGAGTTCGTGCTGCGCGCCAACGCCTTCCTGCAGCACATGGTGCGCAACATCGTCGGTGCGCTGGTGTACGTCGGCGCCGGCAAGCACCCGCCCGCGTGGATAGGCGAAGTACTCTCATCCAAGGATAGAAACCGGGCGGCGCCGACATTCGCTCCCGAAGGCCTGTACCTGGAGCGTGTCGAATACGACGCAAAATGGGCGCTACCCTCATGAGGACGCGCGTCAAGATCTGCGGCATCACGCGGCCCGACGATGCGCGCGCGGCGGCCGATGCCGGCGCCGACGCCATCGGCCTGGTGTTCTATCCACCCAGCCCGCGCTACCTCTCGACCGAGCGCGCGGCCGAGATCCGCGATGCGCTGCCGCCCTTCGTGCAGACGGTGTCGCTGTTCGTCAACGCCGACGCGGCGCAGGTGGCGCAGGTGATTGGCCGCGTCCATCCGGCGATGCTGCAGTTCCACGGCGACGAGACGCCCGATTTTTGCGCGCAGTTCGGCCTGCCTTACGTCAAGGCCTGCCGCATCCGGCCCGGGGTCGACGCCGTGGGCTACCTGCGCCCCTACACGCGCGCCGCGGCGTGGCTGTTCGACAGCCACGTGCCGGAGTACGGCGGCGTCGGCGAAGCCTTCGACTGGGCGCTCGTGCCCTTCCTGAAGGAAAAGCCGGTCATTCTCTCCGGCGGGCTCTCCCGGACGAACGTCGCCAGCGCGATCCGCGCCGTGCACCCGTGGGGCGTCGACGTGTCGAGTGGCGTCGAATCGGCGAAGGGCATCAAGGACGCCGCTAAAATGGCCGCTTTCGTCGCCGAGGTCCGCAATGCGGACGCATGACCTGCCTGCCGTTTACGACCTTCCGGACTCTCGCGGCCACTTCGGCCCCTACGGCGGCATCTTCGTCGCCGAGACGCTCACGGCGGCGCTCGACGAGCTGCTCGCTGCGTACAAGCGCGCGCGGCAGGATCCCGCCTTCGAGGCCGAGTTCCGCTACGAGCTGAAGCATTACGTCGGGCGCCCGACGCCGGTCTATCACGCAAAGCGTCTCTCGGAGCAATGCCGAGGCGCGCAGATCTACATCAAGCGCGAGGACCTGAACCACACCGGCGCGCACAAGATCAACAACACCATCGGCCAGGCGCTGCTCGCGCGCAACATGGGCAAGAAGCGCGTCATCGCCGAGACCGGCGCCGGCATGCACGGCGTCGCCACCGCGACCGTCGCCGCGCGCTACGGCATGGAATGCGTGGTGTACATGGGGGTCGAGGACGTGCGCCGCCAGGCGGCCAACGTGCACCGCATGGGCGTGCTCGGCGCCAAGGTCGTGCCGGTCGACTCGGGCTCGAAGACGCTCAAGGACGCGCTCAACGAGGCGATGCGCGACTGGGTGACGAACGTCGACAGCACCTTCTACATCATCGGCACGGTCGCCGGCCCGCACCCCTATCCGATGATGGTGCGCGACTTCCAGTCGGTGATCGGCGAGGAATCGATCGCGCAGATGCAGGAGCTCGCCGGGCGGCAGCCCGACGCGGTGATCGCCTGCGTCGGCGGCGGCTCCAACGCAATGGGCATTTTCTACCGCTACATCGCGCATCAGAAAACGCGTCTCATCGGCGTCGAAGCGGCGGGCGAAGGCCTGGAGACCGGCAAGCACGCCGCGTCGCTTTGCGCCGGCAAGCCCGGCGTGCTGCATGGCAACCGCACCTACCTGCTGCAGGACGCGAACGGCCAGATCACCGAGACGCACTCGGTGTCGGCCGGCCTCGACTATCCCGGCGTCGGCCCCGAGCACGCCTGGCTCAAGGACTGCGGCCGTGCCGAATACGTCGCGGTGACCGACGACGAGGCGCTCGCCGCCTTCCACGCGCTCTGCCGCGCCGAAGGCATCATCCCGGCGCTGGAATCCGCCCATGCGGTGGCCCAGGCGATGAAGATGGCGCCGAAGATGCCCAAGAGCGCGGCGCTGCTCGTGAACCTTTCCGGCCGCGGCGACAAGGACCTGCACACGGTCGCCGAGCGCGCGGGGAAGAAGCTTTGATGTCGCGCATCCAGGGCCGCTTCGAGGCGCTGGCGAAGGCGAAGCGCAAGGCGCTGATTCCCTACATTGCCGCGGGCGATCCGCATCCCTCGATGACGGTGCCGCTGATGCGCGGCCTGGTGGAGGCCGGCGCCGACATCCTCGAGCTCGGCGTGCCGTTCTCCGACCCGATGGCCGACGGCCCGGTGGTCCAGCGCGCGAGCGAGCGCGCGCTCAAGCACGGCGTCGGCCTCGCCGACGTCCTGCGCATGGTGACTGAATTCAGGAACAAGGATAAGACCACCCCGGTCGTGCTGATGGGCTATGCCAATCCGATCGAGGCGATGGGCGTCGAGAAATTCATCGGCGCCGCGAGGACCGCGGGCGTCGACGGCGTGATCGTGGTCGACTACCCGCCCGAGGAATGCGACGAGTTCACGGCGCTCGCCAAGAAGAACGAGATCGACCCGGTGTTCCTGCTCGCGCCGACCTCGACCGACGAGCGCATCGAGCAGGTGACGCGTGCGGGCAGCGGCTTCCTGTACTACGTCTCGCTGCGCGGCGTCACGGGTGCCTCGCACATGGACTTTTCCGAAGTGGAAAAGGCAATCCCCCGTATCCGTGCCGCGACACGGCTGCCGATCGGCGTCGGCTTCGGCATCCGCGACGCCGAGTCCGCATGCCGCGTCGCCGAGACCGCCGACGCGGTGGTCATCGGCAGCCGCATCCTGCAGGAGATCGAGGCCGGAGCGGCGGACCAGGCCGTCGCCCGGGTAAAGTCGTTCCTGAGGCCGATTCGCCAGGCGCTCGACCGATGAGCTGGCTCCAGAAGCTGCTGCCGCCCAAGATCCAGCGCACCGGCACCGGCACCAAAAAGCAGGTGCCCGAGGGGCTGTGGACCAAGTGCCCGGCGTGCGACGCGGTGCTCTACAGCACCGACCTCGAGAAGAACCTCAACGTCTGCCCGAAATGCGGCCACCACGAGCGCCTCGGCGCGCGGCCGCGCCTCGACGCGCTGCTCGATCCGGACGGCCGCTTCGAGATCGGCTCCGAGGTGCTGCCGGTCGACCCGCTCAAGTTCCGCGATTCGCGCCGCTACACCGAGCGGCTCGCGGAGGCGCAGGAGCAGACCGGCGAGGGCGACGCGCTGGTGGTGATGCAGGGCTCGATCAAGTCGCTCGGCGTGGTGTGCGCCGCGTTCGAGTTCGACTACATGGGCGGCTCGATGGGCTCGGTGGTCGGCGAGCGCTTCGTGCGCGGCGTGCGCGTGGCGATCGAGCAGAAGCTGCCGTTCGTTTGCGTCTGTGCATCCGGCGGCGCGCGCATGCAGGAGGGGGCGCTGTCGCTCGCGCAGATGGCCAAGACCACCGCCGCGCTCACCGACCTCTCCGAGCGCGGGCTGCCGTTCATCACCGTGCTGACCGACCCGACCATGGGCGGCGTGTCGGCGAGCTTCGCCATGATCGGCGACGTGGTTATCGCCGAGCCCAAGGCGCTGATCGGCTTCGCCGGGCCGCGCGTCATCGAGCAGACCGTGCGCCAGAAGCTGCCCGAGGGCTTCCAGCGCGCCGAGTTCCTCCTCGAGAAGGGTGCGATCGACCTGATCGTCGACCGGCGCCAGCTGCGCGAGCGGCTGCACGCGCTGCTTTCGCTGATGCTGGGGCTCGCCGCCGAAGCCACGGTGTGACGCGTTTTGCCGAGCTGGTTCGCGTCTCGAAACAGGTAGCCGCGACCTCCAGCCGCCTGGCGAAGATCCGCGAGCTGGCAGATTTCCTGCGCCGCCTCGATCCCGGCGAGATCGCGCTCGCGCTGCCCTATCTCAGCGGCGACATCCGTCAAGGCAAGCTCGCGGTCGGCTACGCCGCGCTGCAATCGGCGCGCAGTGCGCCCGCCAGGGCCGCATCGCTCAAGCTGCGCGACATCGACGCCGCCTTTCAGAAGCTGAAGGCCGTGAAGGGCAAGGGCGCGGCTGGCCAACGATCCATTGAATTGCGGCAGCTGTTCCAGCAGGCGACCGAGGACGAGCAGGACTTCCTTATGCGCCTCGTCGTCGGCGAGCTGCGCCAGGGGGCGCTCGAGGGCATCATGTCCGAGGCGGTCGCCGCCGCCTCGGGCGTGCCGGCGGCCGAGGTGCGCAGGGCGGCGGCCTTCGCCGGCGCGCTCGCCCCCGTGGCCGCGGCTGCGCTTGCGGGAAAGTCGCTCGACGAATTCTCGGTGCGGCCGATGCAGCCGGTGCTGCCGATGCTCGCGCAGGCTGCGGAGGACATGCGCGCCGCGCTCGCCGAGATCGGCACCGCGCTGCTCGAGTGGAAGCTCGACGGCGCGCGCGTGCAGGTCCACAAGGCCGGCGGCGAGGTGCGCGTCTACACGCGCAACCTGAACGACGTGACCGCGCGGGTTCCGGAAATTGTTTCCTGCGTGAAAAGCACGAGCGCAGATTCGCTGATCCTCGACGGCGAGGCGATCGCCCTGCGGCCGGATCGCCGGCCCCATCCGTTCCAGGTGACGATGCAGCGCTTCGGCAGCCAGCAGCCCGGCGAGGCGCCGCGCCCGCTGAGCGCGTTCTTTTTCGATTGCCTGTACCTCGACGGCGTGCCGCTTTTCGACCACCCGACGCGCGAGCGGCGTGCCGCCCTTGAGAGCGCCCTTGCTTCGACAGTCCTGACTCCGGCGATCGTCACCGCGGACGTGACGCAAGCCCAAGCCTTCTATCGCAAGGCGCTCGACGCGGGCCATGAAGGGGTAATGGCGAAAGCGCTCGACGCGCCATACACCGCCGGCCGGCGCGGTTCGGGCTGGCTCAAGGTAAAGCGCGCGCGCACGCTCGACCTCGTGGTGCTCGCCGCGGAATGGGGCCACGGACGCCGCCGCGGCTGGCTCTCCAACCTGCACCTCGGCGCACGCGACCCCGCGGGCGGTGGTTACGTGATGCTCGGCAAGACCTTCAAGGGCCTGACCGACGCGACGCTCGAATGGCAGACGCGCGAGCTCGAGAAGCTCGCGCTGCAGCGCGACGAATGGGTCGTGCACGTCAAGCCGCAGCTGGTGGTCGAGATCGCGTTCAACGACCTGCTGGAGAGCCCGCAGTACCCGGGCGGGCTCGCGCTGCGCTTCGCGCGCGTCAAGGGCTACCGGCCCGACAAGCGGCCCGAGGACGCCGACACCATCGACACCGTGCGGCGGATCTACCAGGAAAGCATCGCGTGAAGACGCTTGCGCAATGGCTAGACTTCATCGAGCGCCAGCACCCGAGCGCCATCGCCATGGGGCTGGACCGGGTGCAAGAGGTTTACGAGCGGATGGGCATTCGCATGCCTTGCCCCGTGATCACGGTCGCCGGCACGAATGGCAAGGGCTCGACCTGCGCGTTGCTCGAGACGATGCTGCGTGCCGGCGGCTATCGCACCGCGCTCTACACCTCGCCGCACCTGGTGCGCTACAACGAGCGGGTACGCATTTCAGGTCAAGAGGTCCCGGACGCCACCCTGGTCGAATCCTTCGCGGCGGTTGAAAAGGCGCGCGGCGACGTCCCGCTCACGTATTTCGAGTACGGCACGCTCGGCGCGCTCTGGCTGTTCGCGCGCGAGAAGGTCGAGGCGGCGGTGCTCGAGGTCGGGCTCGGCGGCCGGCTCGACGCGGTGAACGTGCTCGACGCCGATTGCGCGGTGCTGACGAGCGTCGGCATCGACCATGTTGACTATCTCGGCGCCGACCGCGAGGCGATCGGCCGCGAGAAGGCGGGCATCTTCCGCGCCGGCCGGCCCGCCGTGATCGCAGAGACAGATGTCCCCAAGTCGGTCCTTCAAGCAGAGGCCGTTCATTATTTGCTGGGCCGAGACTTCGGCTACCAGGACCAGAAAACGCAATGGAGCTACTGGGGCCCCGGGGGCAGGCGCGCCGGGCTCGCGCACCCGGCGCTGCGCGGCGCGATGCAGCTGCGCAACGCCGCCGCGGCGATGTGCGCGCTCGACGTCCTGCGCGAGCGGCTGCCGCTCGGCATGCAGGACGTGCGCCGCGGCCTCGCCGAGGTGACGCTGCCGGGGCGCTTCCAGGTGCTGCCGGGGCGGCCGCAGGTGATCCTGGATGTGGCGCACAACGTTCAGGCCGCCGAGGTGCTGGCCGAAAACCTGGCGAGTTCCGGCTTCGCGCCCGAGACGATCGCCGTGTGCGGCATGCTGCGCGACAAGGACATCGGCGGCGTGCTGCGCGTACTGAACGATGAAAAGCGGCCTCGCATCACGCGCTGGCATTTCGCGTCGCTCGTCGGCGCGCGGGGAGCCAGCGCCGAAGAGCTGAAGGAACATCTCGCCGCTCCGGCGGAATGCTTCGAATCGCCGGCGGCAGCATTCAGCGCGGCGCTGGAGCGCGCGGGGGAGGGTGATAAGATCGTCGTGTTCGGTTCGTTTCTGACCGTCGGCGAAGTGATGGCATGGCTGAAGAACAACAAGACGTCGAAACGCTGAAGCGCCGCGGCCGGCGCCGCCTGGTGGGCGCCGTGGCCCTGGTCCTCGCCGCGGTGATCGTGCTGCCCATGGTGTTCGACTCGGAGCCCTCGAGCACCGCGCCCCCGGTGACGGTGCGCATTCCCGGCGAGAACGAGTCGACCTTCAATCCCAAGCCGCCGCCGCCCAAGGCCAAGCCAGAAGCAAAGAAAGCGCAAGCCGAGGCGCCGAAGGCGACGGCGGAGGAAAAAACCCAGTACATGACGCAGGTCGGCGTGTTCGCTAACCCGGACGGCGCGCTGAAGAAGCTCGCCGGAGCGAAGCTGCCTTACTACACGGAGAAGGCGGGCAACCTGACTCGCGTGCGCGCCGGGCCGTTCGCAAGCCGCGAGGCCGCCGAGCAGGCGCGCGGCAAGCTGAAGGCGCTGGGCTTCGACCCCGGGCCGGTCGGCGCGAAGTGACCTGGCTAGATTACGCGGTGATCGGCGTGCTCGCGCTCTCGATCGCGTGGGGCGCTTGGCGGGGCCTGGTGCGCGAGATCATGTCCCTCGCGGGCTGGGTGATCGCGTTCCTCGCCGCGAATCTCTTCGCCGCGCCGCTCGCCGACTACCTGCCTCGGGCGATCCAGCGCCCGGAGTGGCGCACGCTGCTCGCCTTCGTCGGCATCTTCATCGTCAGCCTGATCATCACCACCTTCGCCGCGCACCTGCTCGCCAAGATCCTCAAGGCAGCGGGCCTCGGCGGGCTCGACCGCTCGCTCGGAGCGCTGTTCGGCCTGCTGCGCGCGCTGCTCATCGTAGTGGCGTTCGCGTTGGTCGCCGGCCTCACGCTGCTGCCGCGCCAGCCGGCCTGGAAAAATTCTGTCAGCGGCTCGACGCTCGCGCAGGCGGCGCTCGCGCTCAAGCCCTGGCTGCCCCCGGCGCTGGCGGAGCGCTTGCGATATGATTGACCCTTAACCACACCGGGAAAATCCACTCCGATGTGCGGGATTCTGGGCATCGTCGCGCAATCCCCCGTCAATCAGCTGCTGTACGACGGGCTGCTGTTGCTGCAGCACCGCGGCCAGGACGCGGCGGGGATCGTCACAGCCGATCGCAGCTCCTTCCACATGCACAAGGCGCCGGGCATGGTGCGCGACGTGTTCCGCACGCGCAACATGCGCGCGCTTCCCGGCAACATGGGCATCGCGCATTGCCGCTACCCGACCGCGGGCTCGGCCTTCAGCGCGGCCGAGGCGCAGCCTTTCTACGTCAACTCGCCCTTCGGCATCGTCCTCGGCCATAACGGCAACCTGACCAACTCCGAGCGGCTGAAGGAGGAGATGTTCCGCACCGACCTGCGGCACATCAACACCGGCTCGGACTCGGAGGTGCTGGTCAACGTGCTCGCGCACGAGCTTGAACAGGCCTCGGTGAAGCTTCGTCTGGAACCGCAGACCATCTTCACCGCGGTGGCCGCGGTACACCGGCGCGTGCGCGGCGCCTACGCGGTGGTGGCGATGATCGCCGGCTACGGCGTGCTCGCCTTCCGCGACCCCTACGGCATCCGCCCGGCGGTGATCGGCTACAACGAGACGCCTGCGGGCACCGAGTACATGGTCGCCTCCGAGTCGGTCGCGATCGACGCGCTCGGCTTCCGCGTGCTGCGCGACATCGCGCCGGGCGAGGCGATCTTCATCGACCCGGACGGCCGCCTGCACACGCAGCAGTGCGCCGCGCGCTCGAGCCTCAACCCCTGCATCTTCGAGTACGTGTACCTCGCGCGGCCCGACTCGCTGATCGACGGCGCCTCGGTGTACGAGACGCGCCTCAACATGGGCGAGAAGCTGGCCGAGAAGATCCGCCGCCACTACCGCAGCCTCGCGATCGACGTCGTGATCCCGATCCCGGACTCGAGCCGCCCCTCGGGCCTGCAGCTCGCGAGCGCGCTCGGCGTTCCCTACCGCGAGGGCTTCGTCAAGAACCGCTACATCGGCCGCACCTTCATCATGCCCGGCCAGGCGGTGCGCAGGCGCTCGGTGCGCCAGAAGCTCAACCCCATGGCGATGGAGTTCGCCGGCAAGAACGTGCTGCTGGTCGACGATTCGATCGTCCGGGGCACCACCAGCCGGGAGATCGTGCAGATGGCGCGCGAGTCGGGCGCGCGCAAGGTATTCTTCGCCTCGGCCGCGCCGCCGGTGCGCTTCCCCAACGTCTACGGCATCGACATGCCGACGCGCGCCGAGCTGATCGCCGCGCACCGCAGCGAGGAGGAGGTCGGGCGCGAGATCGGCGCCGACGCCCTCATCTACCAGGACCTGGGCGAGCTCAAGGACGCGGTGCGCCGCGCCAACCCGAAGCTCAGCCACTTCGAGACCTCCTGCTTCGACGGGGTCTATGTCACCGGCGACATCACCACCGACTACCTGCGCGCGATCGAGATCCGCCGCGACGAGAGCCGCGACTCGAGCGACGAGGAAAGCTCGCAACTGGACTTGAATCTTGCGGCATAGCGTATAATTTCGCTTTCGCGCCGATTTGAGGGGCCACAGCTTGCGGGCGCGTAATAAATCCAGCTAAAGCGTGCCGAGATAACCCGGTCCGCTGCACAGAGGCCCGGGTTTTTCATTTATGGACAAGCTGGAGTTGTCGACGCTCGGGGTGCGCGCCGGCCAGGTGCGCAGCCAATTCAACGAGCACGCCGAGGCGCTGTACCTCACCTCGAGCTATATCTTCGAGAACGCTGCGCAGGCCGCCGAGCGCTTCGGCGGCGGCGAGGGCATGGTGTACACGCGCTACACCAACCCGACGGTCGGGATGTTCCAGGACCGCCTGGCGGCGCTCGAGCGCGCGGAGAGCTGCGTCGCCACCGGCTCCGGCATGGCGGCGATCCTCGCCACCGCGATGGTGCATCTCAGGGCCGGCGACCACGTGGTGTGCTCCAACGCCGTCTTCGGCGCGACGATCCAGCTGTTCAGCACGCTGCTCGGCCGCTTCGGCATCGAGACCACCTACGTGTCGCCGACGCGCATTGAAGAGTGGCAGCGCGCGCTCAGGCGCAACACCAAGCTCCTTTTCCTCGAGACGCCGTCGAATCCGCTGACCGAGATCTCGGACCTGAAAGCGCTGTCGCGCGTCGCGAAATCGGCGGGCGCGCTGCTCGCGGTCGACAATGTGTTCTGCACGCCGATCCTGCAGCGGCCGCTGGAGCTGGGCGCCGACATCGTGGTGCACTCGGCCACCAAGTATCTGGACGGGCAGGGAAGGGTGATGGGCGGCGCGGTGCTCGGCTCGCGCGTGCTGGTCGGCGATCCGATGACCGTGTTCCTGCGTACGGCCGGTCCCACGCTCTCGCCTTTCAACGCGTGGGTGCTGCTGAAGGGCCTCGAGACCCTCGAGCTGCGCATCCGCGCGCAGTCGGCTGGCGCGCTGGAGCTGGCGCGCTGGCTCGAAGGCCACCCGAAGGTGGCGCGCGTCTACTACCCGGGGCTCGCCTCGCACCCGCAGCACGAGCTGGCCAAGAGGCAGCAGCAGGGCAGCGGCGCCATCGTCTCGTTCGACGTGAAGGGCGGCCGCGCCGACGCCTGGCGGGTGATCGACTCGACGCGCCTCATCTCGATCACCGGCAACCTCGGCGACGTGAAGAGCACGATCACCCACCCGGCGAGCACCACCCACGGCCGCATCCCGCCCGAGGCGCGCGCCGCGGCGGGCATCGGCGAGGGACTGCTCCGCCTTTCGGTGGGACTCGAGGCGGTGGTCGACCTTAAGGCCGATCTGGAGCGTGGGTTAAGCTAGCTGCGTGCGCCTTGCGGGCCTCGTAGCCCTCCTCGCGGTCGCTTATTTCGCGGCGGCGAAGGTTTCGCTGCTCGCCGCCATCCCGCCTGGCTACGCCACCGCGATCTGGCCGCCCTCGGGCATCGCGCTCGCCGCGCTGCTCCTCGCCGGCAACCGCCTCTGGCCCGGCGTGTGGCTGGGCAGCTTCGCCGCCAACCTGACCATCGAGGGCGCGCTGCTCGCCTCCGCGATCATCGCCACCGGCTCCAGCGTGCAAAGCTTCGCCGTGGCGACGATGGTGCGCCGCTCCCTGGGCGCGCCGCGCAACTTCGCGCGGGCGCGCGAAGTGCTGCTCTTCGTCGGCCTCGTCGCCGCGGGCGCGACCATCGCGCCGACCGTGGCGCTGCTGCCGCTCGCCGCGATCTATCCGCTGCCGGGCGCCGAGCTGGCGGCGAACTGGTGGACGTGGTGGCAGGGCGACTCCTGCGGCATGCTGGTGTTCGCGCCGCTGGTGCTGAGCTGGACCGCCCCCGGGATCGCCTGGAGCCCGCGCAAGGCGCTCGAGGCCGCGGCCTTCACCGTGGCGCTGCTCGTCGCGTGTCAGCTGGTGTTCGGCGCCGATCTCGGCCGCACCTTCGTGCTGATGCCGTTCATCGTCTGGGCGGCTTTCCGGTTCGGCCAGCGCGAGGTGGCGAGCGCGAGCGCAGTGATCTGCGCGCTGTCGCTCTGGTACACGCTGCACGCCGACGTCGGCCCGTTCGCCGGCGTGCCGGCCAACCAGTCGCTGCTCCTGCTGGTTGCCTTCGTCGCGACGGTGGCGGTCACCGGCCTGATGCTCAGCGCGGTGCTCGGGCAGCTCGCCGCGGCGCGCGCCGAGCTGGAAGGCCGGGTCTCGCGCAGCGAGCAGAACTTCCGCCTGATCGTCGACAGCGTGGTCGACTACGCGATCGTAATGCTCGACGCGCGGGGCCGGGTGGCGAGCTGGAACGCGGGCGCGCAGCGCATCTACGGCTATGCCGCCGGCGAGATCGTGGGCGCGCCGCTCGCGCCGCAGCACGAGCTCGACGTCGCGGCGCGCGACGGCCATTTCGAGGAGGAGAACTGGCGCATGCGCAAGGACGGCTCGGCGTTCTGGGCGTACGTCGTCGTCACCGCGGTGCGCGATCCCGGCGGCGAGCTCCTCGGCTACGCCAAGGTAGTGCGCGACCTTACCGAGCGCAAGCGCGCCGAGCAGGCGCTGGTCGGCGCCAAGGTCGCGGCGGAGAAGGCGAACGAGGCCAAGTCGCAGTTCCTCGCCAACATGTCGCACGAGCTGCGCACGCCGCTCAACAGCCTGCTGATCCTGGCGAAGCTCCTGGCCGACAACGCCGCCGGCAACCTCGACGCGAAGCAGGTGCGCTTCGCGCAGACCATCTATGGCTCCGGGAACGACCTGCTCGCGCTGATCAACGACCTCCTCGACCTGGCGAAGATCGAGTCGGGCGCGGTGACCGCGCTGCAGATGGGCGCGGTGCGCTTCGAGGAGATCCGCGCCGACCTCGAGCGCACCTTCCGGCCGGCCGCGCAGCAGAAGAGCCTCGAGTTCTCGATCGAGCTCGCCCCCGGGCTGCCAGCGGCGATGCGCACCGACGGCACGCGCCTGAAGCAGGTGCTGAAGAACCTGATCGCCAACGCGCTCAAGTTCACGCAGCGCGGCAGCGTGCGCCTGCGCGTCGCGCCGCTCGAGGCGCGCTCGGTCGCGTTCGCGGTCACCGATACGGGTATCGGCATCCCGCGCGAGAAGCAGGCGCTGGTGTTCGAGCCCTTCCAGCAGGCCGACGGCGGCACCGCGCGCCAGTACGGCGGCACCGGCCTTGGCCTCACCATCAGCCGCGAGCTCGCGCGGCTGCTCGGCGGGGAGCTGCGCCTCGAGAGCGAGCCCGGCCGCGGCAGCACGTTCACGCTGACCCTGCCGCTCGCCGACGAGCGCGCGAGCGCCGCGCTCTGACTACCAGCGCACGAGGCGCGGCTTGCCGTCCTTGATCTCGAGATAGCCGCCGCGCCCGTACCAGTCGGGCAGCACCCAGCGGCTGCGCTCCTCGCCGTCGACGACCAGGCGATGTTGCCCCGGACGATGCGTGTGGCCATGCACCAGCTGCCGCACGCCGTGGCGGCGGAATGCCTCGCGCACCGTCTCTTCGTTCACGTCCATGATTTCAGCGGGCTTCGCCTGGATCACTTCCTTGCTCTTCTCGCGCAGTCCGCGCACCGCGCGACGCCGCTCGCCTACGCTCTTGCCCAGGAACTCCGCCTGCCAGGCGCTGGAGCGCGCCGTGCGCCGCCAGTTCTGGTAATCGAGATCGTCGGTGCACAAGGTGTCGCCGTGCATGAGGAGAACGTTTTCTCCATCCAGGGCGACAAGGGCGGGGTCTGGTATCAAATCTGCCCCGGTCGCGCGGCAAAAGCCCTGCGCCAGCAGGAAGTCGCGGTTGCCATGCATCAGGTGGACCCGGGTGCCGGTGGCCGCCAGGCGGCGGAAGAAGCCGGCGAGCACCGCGTTGAACGGATCGTCGAGGTCGTCGTC
>Ga0075435_100000432_pt1 | contig 25629 bp, 27 predicted proteins | sample RhiMethybrSRZTD4_FD_75302 | JGI IMG/M metagenome (GOLD analysis project Ga0075435, IMG submission 75302) | Populus rhizosphere microbial communities from Tennessee, USA - Rhizosphere MetaG P. TD hybrid SRZTD4 | ecosystem: Host-associated > Plants > Roots > Rhizosphere > Soil | place: USA...
TTGGCGACGATCGTTTCGGGCGTGCCTTCGCAGATGATCTTGCCCGCGTCGAGGCAGATCACGCGCTGCGAGAAGCGCATCACCGCCTGCATGATGTGCTCGATCATGATGATCGTGATGCCCTCGGCGTTCAGGCTGAACAGGATCTTCAGCACCTCGTCGACCTCGCTCCCCGAGAGCCCGGCCATCGCCTCGTCCGAGATGAGGAGGCGCGGCCGCGCCGCCATGGCCCGCGCCAGCTCGAGCTTGCGCAGCTCCACCTGCGAGAGCTGGTTCGCCTGGGCGCGCGCCTTGTCGGCAAGGCCGATCCGTTTGAGGATGTCCATCGCCTGGTGCTCGGCGTCGGACTGCTTGAGGTGCGCCACGTACTCGTAGGGCACGAGCAGGTTCTCGAGCACCGACATGCTGTGGAACGGCCGCGGGATCTGGAAGCTGCGCGCGATGCCCTTGCGCGTGCGCCGGTACGCGGGCAGCTTCGAGATCTCCTCGCCCTGGAACTCGATCGAGCCGCCCTCGTTTCGCAGCGACCCCGAGATGCAGTTGATGAGCGTGGTCTTGCCCGAGCCGTTGGGCCCGATCAGCCCGAAGCGCTCGCCCGGTGCGATCGCAATGCTCACCTCGGAGAGCGCGGTGAAGCCGCCGAAGTGCTTGGACACTCCCTGCACCTTGAGAAGCGGCGCGTTCATCGCTCTACCTCAAAATCAGGGACAGACCACGTTTTTGCAGCTTCCGCCGCCCCACTACCCCCGATCGCCTCGAGAATCGCTTCCCCCCTTGAAAGGGGGCCGGGGAGAAAAACGTGGTCTGTCCCTGATTTCATCGGTTCTTTACGAATTTCTTGAACAATCCAATCACCCCGTCGGGGGCGAACACGACGACGAGCACGAGGAGCACGCCGATCACGAGCACGTTGATCTCGCTCGAGATGGTGACGGTGACGATCTGCTGGATCGTGCCCAGGAGCAGCGCGCCGATCACCGGCCCCAGCCAGTGAACGGTGCCGCCGATCATCGGCATGGCGAGCGCCGAGACCGAGTAGTTGAGGCTGAAGCTCGAAGCGGGCTCGATGAAGCTCAGGTACATCGGCATCGGCGCCCCGGCCGCGCCCATCAAGGCCCCGGACACGGTGCAGGCGAAGAGCTTGAGCTTGAGCGTCGGCACGCCTGAGCATTCGGCGGCCTCCTCCGAGTCGCGGATCGCGCGCAGCCCGCGCCCGATCCAGGACACCTGCACGTAGCGCGCGACGGACACGGCGATCACCGCGAGCAGGGCCATCACGGCGAAGAGCATCCGCGTGTAGCTCGCGAACGGAGGCAGCACGTCCGGGCGAAGAATCTGCAGGCCGGTGGCGCCGCCGACGTAGCGCCAGTTGATCATCATGGTTTCCATGATGAAGATGATCGCCACGGTGGCGATGGCGAAGAAGATGCCGCGCAGCCGCAGCGTGAGGAGGCCGACGCCGAAGCCGAGCAGCCCGCTCACCGCCGCGGCGGCGACGATCTGCACCGCAAGCGGCGCATTCAGCCACTTGAAAAGCACCACCCCGGTGTACGAGCCGATGGCGAAGAACGCGGCGGTGCCGAAGTTCACGTAGCCGGCGTAACCGCCAAGGATGTTCCACGCCGTGGCAAGCACCATGAACTGCAGCACCACGAACGCGGCGTAGAAGAAATATTCATTGATGCCGGAGATCGCCGTCAGGAAGGCGACGACCAGCACCGCCGCGGCGCCGATCCAGTATTTCATCTTCCGAACAGTCCCTGGGGCCGGATGCCGAGCACCACCAGGAGAAGACCAAAGGCCACGGCCGGCGCCCACGAAGCGCCGAACATCATCAGCACCACCGATTCCGCTACACCGAGGATGAGGCCCGCGGCGAGCGTGCCGGTCATGCTGCCGAGCCCGGCGAGCACGACGACGCAGAAGGTGCGCCCGATGTAGAGCCGGTCCATCGCCGGCTCGACCGGTCCGACGATGATGAGCATGGCGCCCGCGAGCGCGCTCACGCCGGTCGCGATGCCGAACGCCCACTGTTTGACGCGCACCGGGTTCGCGCCCATCAGGCGCAGCGCCGGCTCGTCCTGCGCCACCGCCTTGATCGCGCGGCCCGTGAAGGTTTTCGACAGATAGATCGTTAGAGAAAACGTCAGGACGAGTGCGACGCCGAAGGCCACCAGCATGCGGTACGGTACGCGGTAGTCGCCAAGCTCGAGGCTCGAGCCGATGTACGCCGCTTGCACGGTGCGCTGGTCGACGCCGAAGCCGAGGATCAGCGCCACCTCGATGATGAAGGCGAGGCCGAAGAAGAACGCGAGCCCGCGCACTCCGGCCTCGCTGCCGCGCTTCTCGAACGTCTCGTAGTAGAAGCGGTAGATCAGGATACCGAGGAGAAAGAACGCCGGCATCAGCACGACCCCGGCCACGATCGGGTCCAGGCCGTAATTCGCCAGAACGTAGGTGAAATACGAGCCTAGGATCATCACCGCCGGGTGGGCGACGTGCGGCACGTCGAGCAGGCCGAAGGAAACCGACAGCCCGATACTCACCGCGGCGTAGAAGCACCCCAGCAACACGCCGAAGAGCAGCGCCTCGAGCAGCAGGTCGAACGAAAAATCCATATGCCCCCAAAAAAGACGGCGCGGTCGTGCCGCGCCGTCTCCGCTATCTCAAGGGAGTGCCGCTATCCCTTGGCCGAGCGCGCCTTCTCGAACGGCGCGATCACCTCGCCGGTCTTGTAGTCGTTCGGATAGATCACCACCTGCTTGCCGGGCTGGCGGAACTGCTCGACGTCCTTGTCCACCACGCCGCGGAACTGCGCCTGCACCACGCGCGGCTTGGCCCATTCGCCGTTCTTGTCGAAGCTGATCGGCCCGACGATGGTCTTCATCTCGTTCTTGTGCAGGTACTCGGCCAGCTTCTTCTGGTCGAGGCTCTTGGTGCCGTTCACCGCCTGCTCCAGCATCTGGCCGATGGCGTAGTTGAACGGCGGCAGGTAAAAGCCGAGCGGGTCGACCTTCGCCTCGGCCGCCTTCTTGGCGTAGCGCGCGAGGAAATCCTCGATGCCGGGGTACTTCATGCCGGGAACGTACGAGTTGTAGTTCACGATGCCGTTCAGCTGGCTGCCGAGGGTGGACATGATCGGCGTGAACTGCAGTCCGACCATGCCACCGCCGAACATCTTCACCCCGGAGCCGACGCCGATCTCGTTCACCGCGCGCACGATCGCCACGGAGTCGTTCGGGTAGGACATCACGAAGACCATGTCGGGCTTGGCGGCGCGGATGCCGCGGATGAGCGACGAAAAGTCGGTGGTCGTCGGCGGGTAGTTCTGGTCGTACACCGACTTGATGCCGGCCTTCTTGGCGAGCTCGCGCGCGCCGTTCGCCAGGTTCTGCGCGAAATCGTTGTCGGCCGCGAGCACCGCGAGGGTCTTCGAGCCGAGCTTCTGCCCGTTGCTGAAGAAGCCGTCGGACCAGCTCGAGGCGTCGTTCCAGGGCGAGTTGTTGAACCACATGTCGTGCTGCACCTTCGCGTTCACCTGGAACGAGAAGTTGCCCATGAGGAGCAGCCCGCGCTGCTTCACCATCGGCATGATCGGCGCGGTGGGCACCGTGCCGTAGGGCGCGATCAGCAGGTCGACCTTGTCGACGTCGAGCAGCTTGGTGTAGATGCCCGGGACGTTGGCCGGGTTGGTCTGGTCGTCGTAGACGGTGAAGTCGACCTTGCGGCCGAGCAGGCCGCCCTTCTGGTTCACGTCCTCGACCCACATGCGCAGCGCGAGCAGCGCGGCCTGTCCGCCGGCGCCGAGCGAGCCGGTCTGCGGCATGCTCATGCCGATCTTGACAGGCCCCTGTTGAGCGAACGCCTTGCGCCGCGGCAACGCCGCCGCGACCGCGCCGGCGCCGACTGCGCTGAGAACCTTCCTTCGCGTGAAATTCATTCGACTCCTCCTTTTGTCCGATTCTAGCCTAGCCGGCGACGAACTCGACAAAGCCTTCCAGGTACTTTCGAAGCCGCGCGCGGATGGCATCGTCGGCGAGCCTGCCCGAGGCGTCGAATACCTTGGCCGCGCCGCCCACGTAAAGCAGCTGGCCGAAGTACGGGCGCATGCCCAGCGTACGAAACACCGGCAGCCACGCCGTCTGGGACAGCACCGTGCCGTAGGCGCCGGGCGAGGCCCCGATCAGTCCCACCGCGCGCCCCTTGAACACGCGTGGGACGTCCGCCGGCGGCCGTGTCATCCAGTCGATCGCGTTCTTGAACACGCCGGGAATCGAGTTGTTGTACTCGGGAGTGACGAGAAGGAGCGCATCGGCGGCGGCGATGCGCTCCTTGAGCTCGGCGGCGCGCGCGGGAATGCCCTGCGCAGCCTCCACGTCGCCATCGTAAAGGGGGATGCCGCGGATGGATTCGATCGCGAGGGTCGCCTGCTGCGGACACTCTTCGACCGCGGCGCGCAGCAGCGCGGCGTTGAACGAGCCGGCGCGCAGGCTACCGGCGATCCCGACGATTTGCACTGATCCCTAGCAAGCGAGCGGCGTTCCCGCCCATGATCTTCGCCTTATCCGCAGCGGAAATGCCCTTGGTCCCGCCGATGAAGTCGACCGGGTGCTCCATGCCCATGTCGTAGGGATAGTCGGTGCCGAGCACCACATGGTCGGCGCCGTAGCGCTCGACCATGTTGCCGAGCATCGTCTGGTCGAAGGTGATGGTGTCGAAATAGAACTTCTCCAGGTAGCTCGAGGGCTTCTTCTTGATCACGCTGCGGCAGTCGGGGCGCGCCTTCCATGCATGGTCCATGCGCGCCCAGTAGTGGGCGAGATAGCCCCCGGCGTGCGGCAGCACGATCCTCAGCTTCGGATGGCGCTCCAGCACGCCGTCGAAGATGAGATGGCTCGCGGCCACCGTGGTCTCGAGCGGGTTGCCGATCACGTTGTTGAAGTAGTGGTTCATCAGCCGCTCGCCTTGCGTGAAGCCGATCGGATGCATGAAGATCACGATGCCGAGCTCCTCGGCCTTGGCGAAGAAGCGTTCCAGGTCGAGCCTCTGATCCGTCAGATCCATGCCGTTCACGCTGGGATTGATCTCGACGCCGCGCAGCCCCAGGTTTTTCACGCAATGAGTCAATTCCGAAACGGCGAGATCCGCGTTCTGCAACGGCACGGTGCCGAGCGCCACAAAGCGATCGGGCCACTTCGACACGATCTCGGCGAGGCGCTCGTTCACCATGCGGGCGAGCGCCTGGCCCTCGCCCGGCTCGGTCCAGTAGTAGGTCTGCATAGGCGCGGGCGACACCGCCTGGATGTCGATCCCCATCCGGTCCATGTCCTTCAGCCGCACCTCGATCGAGGACAGCTTGGGCGCGCGATCGCGCATCTGCTTCTGGTTGGTTTCGCGCGTGAGCGCGTTGGCGAACTTGACGTTCGGGTCGTACTGCGCCGGGTTGCGGTCGGCCACCTTCGCCGCTACGTCGGGATTGGCGTAATGACAATGCAGGTCGATCCTGAGGCTTTTTCCGGTTTTTTTCTTTGCAACTACGGTGGAACCCCGTGAAGCGGGGGCGCAGCTGTACATCATCTAGAACACTCCCAGGTGTTGGGTAATGAGGGTCGGATTGTCGCGCACCTGCGCCGCCGGCCCGGAGAAAGCGACGCGCCCGGTGTTGAGGAGCACCGCGTCGTCGGCGAGCTCCAGGGCCATCTTCACGTTCTGCTCGACCAGCACGATCGACTGGCCCTGCGCCTTCAGCTTGGCGATGGTGCGGCCGACCTCCGCGACGATGAGCGGGGCGAGCCCCTCGGAGGGCTCGTCGAGAAGCAGCAGCCGCGGGTTCCCCATGAGGGCGCGCCCGATCGCGAGCATCTGCTGCTCGCCGCCCGAGAGCGAGCCGGCGTGCTGCTCGGCGCGCTCGCTCAGCCGGGGGAACAGGTCGAACACGCCTTTGAGGGTCCAGCCGGCGGGGCCTTTTCGGAATGCGACCCCCAGGTTCTCGCGCACGGTGAGCGTCGGGAACACGCGCCGGCCCTGCGGCACCAGTCCCGCGCCCTTGCGCGCGATGGCCTCGGGCGACAGGCGCTCGATCGCCTCGCCGAAGAGGCGCACCGCGCCCCGGCGCGGGCGCAGCCAGCCGATCACCGTGTTCATGCACGTGGTCTTGCCGGCGCCGTTGCGGCCGAGCAAGGCGAGCACCCTGCCCTCGGCGACGCTGAACGTGACCGAGTGCAGCACGTGGCTGTCGCCATAGAGCGCGTCCACGTCTTCCAGGGCAAGGGCCGGGGCGTTTTCGTTAATGGCCAAGATAGACTTCTCGGGTTCGCGGATCCGCAACGACCTGCGCGCGGCTTCCTTCCACGATCACGCTGCCGTAGTGCAGCACGGTGATGCGCTCGGCCATGTCGAGCGCCGTATCCATGTCGTGCTCGATCATCACCACCGTCACGTCGCGCGGGATGCCCGCGATCAGCGCCTTGACGGCGACCCGCTCCTCGCGCGACAGGCCGGCGAGCGGCTCGTCGAGGAGCAGCACCTTCGGCGCCTGCGCCAGCGCCATCGCGATCTCGACCCTGCGCTTGTCGCCGTAGGCGACCTCGGACAGCGGCCGCTTCGCCAGCGCCTCCAGGCCGACACGCTTCAACACCGCCTTCGCCTCCTCGTAGAGGCCGGGCGGAATGGTGCCGAAGGCATTCCAGCGGAGCTTGCGCAGCCCGAGGAGCGAGAGCGCGATGTTGTGCTCGAGCGAGTCCCTCGGGAACAGCGTGATGATCTGGTAGGTGCGGCCGAGCCCGAGGTGCGCCCGCCGGTGGGTCGCGAGCCGGGTCATCGGCCGCTCGAACAGCGCGATGCTGCCGGCGTCCGCCGGCAGGTCTCCCGTGATGAGGTTGAATAGCGTCGTCTTCCCGGCGCCGTTGGGGCCGATGATGAGGCGCCGCTCGCCCGGCGCGACCTCGAGCGACACGCCGTTGATGGCAGGCAGGCCACCGAAAGACTTCTTCAGGTTTTGGATCTGAAGCGCCGCCATAGCCTTTGCACCCCTGGAACCACGCCTTCCGGCATGAAGACCACGATCACCACGAACACGATGCCCATCAGCATGTTCCAGCGCTCGACGTAGCCGGAGACGTAATTCTTCAACAGCATGACGATGGCCGCGCCGAGCAGCGGTCCGCCCAGCGTGCCCGAGCCACCGGCGATCACCGCGAGCAGGCCTTCCGCCGAGTTGGTGAGCGAGAGCGAAACCGGGTGGATGTACTTGTGGTAGTAGACGAAGAGCAGTCCGGAGACCGCGCCCCAGAACCCGGAGTAGATGAACGCGACCCAGCGGACCATCCACACGTGGTGGCCGAGCGCCGCCATGCGCCTCGGCTGGTCGCGCGTGCCGCGCAGCGCGGCGCCGAGCGGCGAGCCGACGAAGCGCGCCATCAGCCACACCGCCGCCGCCGCGACCGCCAGAGTGCAGAAGTAGAACGTGGTCGGGTTGTCGAGGTTGAGGCCGAACGGCGCCGGGCGGCTCAACCCGCGCACCCCGTTGTCGCCGTCGGTCATCGCGACCCAGCGGTAGGCCGTCCCCCAGAGCACCTGGGAGAGCGCGAGCGTGAGCATCAGGAAGCCGAGCCCCGCGGCGCGCAGCGCGATGAGGCCGAACACCGCCGCCATGAGCGTGGTCCCCGCGAGCGCAAGGAACGCCGCGACGAAGTGCGACGCGCCCGCCTTGAGGTACAGGAGCGCGCATGCGTAGGCGGCGACCCCGAGATACGAGGCGTGGCCGAGGGTCGGCAGGCCGCCGTAGCCGAGGAGCAGATTGATGCTGGAGACGAAGATCGCAAAGATGAAGATCTGGCTCGTCAGGTTGATGTAGTACTCGCCCATCGCGAACGGAAGCGCGAGCAACGCCGCGAGCAGCACGATCCAGCGGATCACGCCGCGAACCTCCCGAAGAGGCCCCTCGGCCGGAATGCGATCACCAGGATCATCGGAAGGAAGAGAACCACGTAGGCGAGGTCGGGAAAGCGCGCCACGCCGAAGGTGTAGACGAATCCCGTGATGAAGGCGCCGACGAAGGCGCCCACCAGGCTGCCGACGCCGCCGAGGATCACCACGATCAGGGCGAGCGGCAGCATGTCGGAGTCGAGGCCCGGGTACGCCGACATGATCGGGCCGCCGATCACGCCGCCTGCGCCGGCGAGCGCCGCGCCGAGGCAGAACACGGTGGTGAAGAGCCGCGACACCGGGATCCCGACCGCGCGCGCCATGTCACGATCGTCCACCCCGGCACGGATCATCGCGCCCAATCGGGTCTTTTCCATTAAGAAGTACAAGAAAATTCCTACAAGGACGGCGATCGCGACTACTGCCAGCCGGTACGCCGGAAAGGCGAGCCCCGCGATGAACACCGGCCGCTGCAGGAACGCCGGCGTCGGCACCGGGATCGGGTCGCCTCCCCAGACGACGAGGCACAGGTCGGCGATGATGAACGCGAACCCCAGCGTCACCAGCACCTGGGAGAGGACGTTGCCGGCGAGCTTCCTCAGGATGAAACGCTCGAGCAGGCCGCCGAAGAGCGCCACCGCAAGCCCTGCGGCGAGCGCCGCGAACCACAGGTTCGGCACCACCTTGAGGACGCTCACGCCGAGATAGGCACCGAGCATGAAAAGCCCGCCGTGCGTCAGGTTCGCGATCCTCATCAGGCCGAAGATGAGCGAGAACCCGGCGGCGAGCAGGAAGAGCAGCCCGCCCAACGCGAGGCTGTTGAGCGTCTGGATCGCCCAGTACTGCAGCTTACGACTCCAGATTCTTGGCGGGGGGGTAATCCCGGGTGTAGGGCGGGTTCTTCAGATACTCCTCGGGCTTGTAGGTCCAGAACTGGCTCACGTTCGGGTACGTGTACACCACCTCGTTCACCAGCCTTCCCTCCTTGCGAGCGACCCGCCGGACGTAGACGTTGCCCACCACGTTGCCGTACTGGTCGAAGGACACCGGCCCGCGGCAGGTATCTACCTTGATCGAGCGCACCGCCTTCATGAACGCCGGCTTGTCCTCGATGTTGCCCTTGATCCGTTCGAGCGTGGCCTGGAGCACGGCGGCTTCGGTGTACGTGGCGGCGGCGTAGAAGCCGGGGTCGTACTTCCATTCCTTGCGGAACGCGGCGGCAAACTTCTTGTTGATCGGATTGTCGATCTCCGCCGAATACCAGCACGCGGTGAGAATGCCGAGCGCCTCGTCCCCCATGTTGCGCAGCACCGCCTCGTCGAGCGCCGTCATGCCGCCGACGATCTTCATCTTCCCGGTAAGCCCGTACTCGTTGAGCTGGCGCACGTAGCGGAAGCCGTTCGAGCCGGCGAAGCCGAGGTAGATCGCCTCGGCCTTGCGGTTCAGCTGCGCGAGGTAGGTGCCATAGTCGGGCACGGTCAGCGGCGGGAAGGTCTTCTGCACGACCTTGCCGCCCAGTTCCTCGAACACGCGCTGGAACCCGGCGCACATCTCGTGGCCGTAGGCGATGTCGTCGGCGATCAGGACCATGCGGCGATACCCGAGGGTCTTGTAGCAATAGTCCGCCATCGGGTGCGCGCACTGGGAGGCGGTCGACGTGCCGCGCGTGAACCAGGGATTCGGCTTCCTCTGAGTCATGTCGTCGGCCGCCGCGACCGAGAGCGTGAGGAGCTGGGCCGAGCGGATGTAGTCGTCGGCCGCGAGCGCCGAAGCGGTGTCGAGCGGCCCGATCATGACGTGGATCTTGTCGCGCTCGACCAGCTCCTGGATCTTGGTGCGCGCCTGCGCCGGAACCCCGCCCGAGTCGGCGACGATCAGCTCGATCTTGCGCCCGGCGAGGGTGTCGTTGCGCTCCTTCAGGTACTGCACCAGCGCGCGCTCCATGTCGATTCCGCCGGAGGCGAGCGGCCCGGTCTTGACCGTGACGAGACCGACCCGAATCGGGTTTCCTTGAGGAAAGCTCGGAAGCGAGACGAGGCCAGCGGTTGCTCCTGCGGCCTGGATGAAGCGCCTACGGCTGAATCTCATGCGATTTCCTCTCGTCGATCTTGTGGAAGAACTGTTGATTGGTGATCACCCAGCCGAGGCAGCGCGCGACGTTCTGCAGTCCCAGCACGTGGAGATCGTCGCCGTACATGCTCGCCACGCAGTCGGCCATCACGACGACCCGGTAGTCGAAGTTGAACGCGGTGAAGGCGGTGTTCAGCACGCAGGTGTTGGTGTTGATTCCCATCAGCACCACGCTCTTGGCGCCAAGCGTATCGAGGAGCTGCTTCAAGTCCGTGCCGTAGAAGCAGTCCAGGCGCTTCTTGTTGTTGATGACGTAATCGCCTTCCCGGTAGAGCTCCGGAATGATCTGGGTGCCCGCAGAGCCCTCGATGTTGTGCTCGCGCACCGTGCTCTTGCGGCCGGGCGTGAGGCGGTCGGTCTCGGCCTGCGCGGCGTGCAGCGCCTTCCAGAAGTAGGAGCGCATGCCCTCGCTGCCGAGCCCTGGCAGCCTGCGATAGACGAGGATCACGTGGATCACGGGAATGCGCGCTTGCCTGGCGAAATCGAGCGCCTCCCTCGCGGCTGCGATGACGCGCTTGGCGTCCTCGGGCTTCGCCGGCATCGTCGCCACGTCCATGTCGAGGTGGCCGCGGTGCATGTCGATGGTGACGATCGCGGTCTCTTCCGCTCTGAGGGAGAGCTGCTGGTACAGCCCCTTCGTCAGGCTGGACCGGTCTAGGATGTCGACGCTCTTCATCAGTGCGCCGGGGCGCCGGGCTGCTTCAGCGGGTGAAAGCGGCTGAAGGCGTCGATCTTCATGCATTCGTCGTAGACGCGCTTCACCGTAGGCACGCCGGAAATATCGCACTTGAAGTACGCGGTGGCGCCGATGACCTGCCCGGCAAGGCAGATATCCGCCATCGTCGGCGAGTCGCCGTGCGAGAAGCGCCCGGTCTCCTGCTCCTTCGCGAGATGGCTCTCGATGGCTTTCAGCGCCTCCATGCTCCAGTGCTGCAACCACCGGTTTCTGCTCGCTTCATCCAGGTGGAGCTCCTTTTCCATGTAGACCCGGATTCGTGGAACCACCAGCGGATGCCCATCGGCCGCCGAGATCAGCGCCAGTCCGCGTACCCGGGCACGCCCGCGCGGATCTTTCGGCAGGAGCGGCGGCTGCGGCTTCGTCTCCTCCAGGTACTCGAGGATGGCGAGCGACTGGAACAGCGGCGGCCCGCCGTCGTCGAGCACGAGCGCCGGCACCACCGCCTGGGGATTGACCGCGCGATAGTCCGGGTTCAACTGCTCGCCTTTGAGCAGATCGATGGAAACGTTGCTTTCCACGGAAATGTTCTTCAAAGCCAGGGCGACGTTAACGCGATAAGTGGCGAGCGAGCGCCAGAATCCATAGAGCTTCATGGGATCACCGGTAAGAGGACGTAGGAATCCTTGAGGTGCAGCGTGGTCGTACCGCCGAAAAGCGCGGCAGGCCGGTCGCGCGGGTCGTTGTGCAGGAACGGCCCGCAGCCGCGCAGCTCGTTCTTGAAGTTGGACAGGCGCGCGCCGGTCGAGCTCTGCCATTCGTAATCGCGGCCCCGCACCGAGAGCGCGAGCCGGTACCCGGCCGGGACGACGATCGACGTGGGCCACAGCTCCACATCCAGCGTCACGGCCTCTGCTTTTTTCAAGGGTTGCTTCTGGTCATGCGTGTGGTAGGGCCGATACGGCGTAGAGAGGCGCGGGTCGAGCTTGCGATGCGAGGCGCGCAGCCAGCCCTGCGCGACGGGGGTGTGCGGGTCGATCGCCCCCATGAAGGTGACTTCGCGCAGATCGGGAGTGAAAACGCGGAAGATCAGAAAAAGATCGGCGTCGGCCGTCGTGGACGAGATCGTCAGCCGCGCGGCGAGCGGGCCGGTGATCTCGGTCTGCCTGCCGAGCGGCTCGGAGAGGAACGTGACGCCCTCGCCCAGCGCCTCGAAGGCGACCGCCGATGAGGAATCGGGGTCGGTCCCCGATTTCAGCTGGAAGTCCTTGTGAAGGTGGAGTTTCGTCCATTGCGTGCGCGCGAGCGGCCACTCGTTCTCGTGGCGCTCGACGAAGCGGTCGAGATGCCGCACCTGGAGCTGCACACGGGGCTGGTTTTTCCAATCTCCCTCCCCCTTGAGGAAATGATCGAAAAACCGCAGCTGAAGCTCGCGCCCGTAATCGGTATAGAAGTGCGTCCAGTGCTCGATGCCGTGGGCCTCGAGCCACTTGTCCTTCGACGCGGCGCGCACGAAGCCTTCGAAGTTGCCGCGCGGATGAAGTCCCTGCCCGCCCCAGTTCGCCGCGGAAAGAAACGGCGCCGTCACCTTGTCCCATTGCGGCGAGCGCGCCTTGTGGTAATCGTCGTCGAGCGGATGCGCGAGGATCTCGTCGCCGAAGTCGCAGCGGTTCCGCTGCAGCTCGCGGTCGGACAGCGTCTCGTCGCCGCACACGAGCTTGCCGGTGGCACGGCTGCGCGGCCCGCGCTCGCCCAGGCCGTACTGCACCGTCTTCACCTGCATGTCGTACCAGTTCGCCCAGAAGGTGCAGACGATGCCGCCGTGGTGCGTCATGTCGCGGTACCAGTCGGCCGCGCCTTCCCAGATGATCATCGCGGCGAGGTGCGGCGGCTGCAGCGAGGCGACGTGCCACTGGTTGATGCCGTAGTACGAGATGCCGCTGAGGCCCACCTTGCCGTTCGACCAGGGCTGCACGCCCGCCCATTCGATGCAGTCGTAGAAGTCCCGCGTCTCGCGCGGCGAGAAGTGATCGATGTAACCCGGCGAGCGGCCGGCGCCGCGCGAATCGACCCGCACGCAGACGTAGCCCTCCGGCACCCACTTTTCGGGATCGACCACCTCCCAGCTCTGGTGGATGTTGCTCGAGCCGTACGCGACGTCCGGGTGCTCGGTGATCATGCGCTGCCACGCGCTCGGATAGCCGTCCTGGAACGCGAGGCCCTTGGCGTAGGGCCCGTAGCTCAGGATGACCGGATAGCGCCCCTCGGCCGAAGGCCGCTCATCTGGCCTATAGACGTCGGCGCGCAGCACCAGGCCGTCGTCCATGGCGACCGGGACGTCGTAATCGATGCGCATCACTCCTCCTCAGGGGCGTTTTAAAGCATTCGCCAGCCACGAGCAAACAATCGTCGAAACGGCGTCCTCGCGTCCGGCATAGAAGTGGTCGCAGTTCGGCACGATTTCGACGTTGCAGGGGCCGCCCGACAGGTCGGCGAAGGCTTCCGCCGGATAAAGCCCGCGCGGCTCCCGGTCGCCCCGCAGGTAGAGCACCGGGCAGCGCACCCGCGGGGCGAGCGCGAGGACGTCCGGGCAGTTCTCCAGCGCGTCGACGAAGCTGGCCGCGCTCGTGACGTACCACCATCCGGGCAGCAGCATGAGCTCGCGACCCTGACCCTCCTCGACCATCTGCCGCGCCAAGCCACTCAATTCCTCTAATTTTTCTTTGGCAAGAAGCCCCGCCTGGCTCGCGCGGCGCACCATCTCCCGCCCGCCGCAGTGCGCGGAGAGCAGTACCAGCGCGCGGGTGCGAGGATGGTCCGCAACATGACGCACGGCGAGTGTTCCGCCGTTGCTGTGCCCGATCACCACCGGATCGGGAAAGCCGCGCGCCGCGAGCCACGCGGCCGCGATGCGGTTGTCGTCGATCGCCTCGGCGTAGGTCTGAAACGCGGCGCCCTCTGCGGCGCGGCTGTCCCGGATGCCGAGGATGTCGCGGCCGCGACGGTTGAACGCGAGAGAGGCAAGCCCCATGCGCGCGAGCGCCGGCGGCAGGAAGCGCGGCGCGCCCTGGTAGAAGTTCATCGTGTTGCCGTGGAAGAGCAGCGCCGCGCCGGAGGCGGCGCCCTCGGGTTCATGCCAGGCGCCGTCGAGCGGCACGGTTTCGGTGGGGATCGAAACGAGCGTCGTCTTCACCGGGTATGATGCGAAGCGCCATCGTTGGAGGAGGAAAAATGATAATAGTGCGGTTCACCGGCGCGCTGCTGCTCGCCGTCAGTCTGGCTGCCGCAGCGCAAGATCCCTATCCCAGCCGCCCGGTGAGGGTGCTCGTGCCCTACGCGCCCGGCGGCGCCACCGACATCATCGCGCGGATCGTCTCCGCCAAGCTCACCGAGTCGCTCGGCCAGAGCTTCGTGGTCGAGAACCGCACGGGCGCGAACGGCAACCTCGCGCTCGAGGCGGCGGCGAAGGCGACGCCCGACGGCTACACGCTGCTGGTCGGCAACGTGTCCACCAACGCCATCAACGAGAACATCTACCGCGAGCAGCTCACGATCCAGCCCTCGCGCGACCTGGTGGGAATCACCAAGCTGGTGGAAATCCCGCACATCGTCGTGGCGAGCGCGAGCTTCCCGGCCAACTCGATCGCCGAGCTGATCGCGGCGGCGAAGAAAGAGCCGGGGAAGATCAACTTCGCTTCCGTCGGCGTGGGAAGCTACCCGCACCTCGACATGGAGCGGTTCATGAAGGCGGCCGGCATCGAGCTCACGCACGTGCCGTACAAGGGCGGCGCCGGCCAGGCGATTCCCGCCATGATCTCCGGAGAGGTGCAGCTCGCATTCTTCAACATGGCCTCGCTCCTGCCGCACATCAAGAGCGGCCGGCTGAAAGCGCTCGCCGCGATCCCGACCCACCGCCTGCCCGAGCTGCCCAACGTGCCCACGCTCGCCGAACAGGGCTTTCCCGGCATCGGCACGAACGCCTGGCAGGGAATGTTCGCGCCGGCGGGCACGCCGAAGCCGGTGGTGGACCGGCTCTACGCGTCGGTCGCCGCGGCGCTGAACAAGCGCGAGGAGAAGGAAGACCTCGCCGGAAAGATGCTGACGGTGACCGTCTCGGCGTCGCCGCAGGCCTTCAACGATCTCGTGCGCAAGGAGACCCAGGAGTGGGGTCAGTTCCTGCGCGGGACGAAGATCAAAGTGGAATAGAACAAAAGATCGAGCCGCGCCTGCCAAGTGGACCGGCGCTAAGAGATCCGTGTGTAGGTGAGGTCGAGGTCGCCTTCCCAATTGACGCCGTCGCGGCAGAGCTCACCCTTGCCTACGATGCGGGTGCCTCCGTCGACGAGGCTGCCGGTGAATCTCTGGGAGAAGCCAGGGTTGTCGCGCCACCAGCGCCACTCGTCGCTGCGCAGGGCCACCATGTATCGGCGAGACACACCGCGCTGGTCGAAGTAGAGCATGAAGCATTCCTTGGAATCGCCATCTGTACCGATGACAGCGATGCCGCTGGGGACCTCCGGTTCATCGATCTCGGAACGCATCACGAGAAACGCGCCTCCGTCGGCCCACGAGAAGGACGTCCGGCCGTGGAGTATCTTGCCGGGAAGCATCGGATGGGATCCGACAGTAGACCAGTCACCGATTAGGAAGGCTAGAGGCTGCAGTGCGGGATTCGGGATGCAGGCTTCATGCGCTATTGGAGTGGTCATGTAGGACGGTTCCGGTAACGACACCTCATTCGACAACCTCGTAATGCTCGACAGTCCGATGGTAGGTCACCATCATCGACTGGACCTTCTCCGGCACGACCGCCGAGTCCGGCTTTTCGCCGGCGAACCTCGCGATCGCTTGCTTGGAAGTCCAGGTCGTGACGATCCGGAACTCCACACCCTTCGGCACGCTTCTCCGGAGAATCGAGGCGCCGACGAATCCGGCAATACGTGAAAGCGCGGGAAAGGTTTCCGTTCTCAGGTGGGCGACATAGCGATCTGCATCCGCATTTCTCGCTATGCCGCACCACTGTCGCGAAATCATCGCTTGTCTCCTCGGACCACTATTCGAAGTCGTAATCCAATTCGATGGTATGTGCTCCCGCAGGAGTGACGGAAATCTTGACTTCGCCGAGAAGTCCCTTCAGTTCGTCGGTACCGGAACCCGCTACGACATAGCCGAACGGCCGCAGCGTTCCCTTATCGTGCATTCCCCCGTGCTGAAAGACGAAGCTTCCGGACCGGCCTTTCAGCCTGCCGGTGAAACGGTCAACCCCGACGTAGCCGAAGCGATCCGGGCCGGACGTACAGGCTAACAGCTCGGCGGTGCTTTTCCCGACAAGATCGCCGGTAAACTCGCGCGCGAGATTGATTCGCGACAGCGGCGGACCGTCGCCCGGTTCTCCATGCGCTGCTTGGTCGTGAGAGGTGTTCTTGAACGATGCGGTTGCACGATGTTTCATACGGGTCCTTACAGGTAGCTGCGGCGGGCGATCCACCAGCACGAGCCAAGCAATAGTCGGTCGCCAACGCCTCGTATCCAAAAGTGAGCAAGTCCCATGCCTCCGACCGTGACCATCATAATCGTTATACTGGTCTCTCAGGTGTTGTCTGCCTATCACGACTGTGAACGAGCGCAACAAGCGACGGCTGGGCGAGCAGATTGAGCCAGGTGGCCGGCCCAAGGCCCCCGGCCGGCTCGGGCTGCTCCAGCGCTTCGTAAACACTTGGAACCGCGATTTACCGGCAGAGTGGGATCGCCTTTGCGCGCCGGAGAAGGCGAGTTCATGGCTTATTGCCAAGAAGCTCGTCGCAAAAGGGACCCGAATCAGCGCTCAGGATGCCGTTCAACTGCGAGAGGTTCGGGAGGCGCTGCGTGAACTGGCCCTCGCAAATCAGGGAATCGTCCCGCGCGTCGAGGTCGTCCAACGCCTCCGGGTTGCTTCTTCAAAGGCCACGCTGCGCGTGAGGTTCGACCCTCGCGGTCGCACGACGCTTGAGCCGCCGCCGAGCGGGGTCTGCCGGGCGATCGCAGCCTTGCTGGCAATCCTCCACGAGGCCCGGGTAAGCGGTACCTGGGCCCGGTTCAAAGGATGCCGGCAGTGCGGCTATGGGTTCTACGACCGCTCCAAGAACCGCTCGGCAGCATGGTGCGCAATGTCGATCTGCGGGAACCGGACTAAGAACCGGGCCTACCGAAAGCGCTCGTTGACAAGAACGCGCCGTCGTCCTCGTAGGACTCGTCGGCCATCGTCGCTCCCTAAAGGCGCCTAACTAGCCGTTATCCACCCGTTGCACCTCCCCGCGGGCGGCAGAGCGAAAGATGGCTTCCAGCGCCGAGACGTTGGCGATCATCTCCGCCTGCGGCACGGGATAAGGCGCGCCGCCCACTGCTGCGTCGGCGAAGGCCTCGAGGTTGGCGAGCACCGCTTTGGCCGGCGGATAGTCCCGCGTCTCCTTTTCCCCGCCTCTCAGATGGGTGGTCAGCGTCCAGCCGCGCGGCGACTCGGGATGCGCCTTGTCGCGCACCTCGGCCCAGCCCTTCGATCCGTAGACGGCGAAGCGCCCGTCGAAAGGCGTGGCAAGGATCGCGCTCAGGAGGGCGTTCGCGCCGCTCCTGAAGTTGACCAGGATGCCGAGCGTGTCGCCGTTCCTGAGCTCGCTGCCGAGCGTCCTCACGGACGCGAGCACGCGCTCGGCCGGTCCCATCACGCCCACCGAGAGGTCGAGCAGATGGATCCCGGTCGCGGTCATGGGCCCGGCGGGCGCCTCCTTCGCCGAAAGGCGCCAGTTGTCCGGCGGCAGCGTGAGGAACTTGTCCTGCACGAAGTTGGCCTCGATCTGCAGCGGCGTGCCGAGCTCGCCCGCCTTCACCATGCGCATCAGCTCCTGGATCGGCGGCTCGAAGCGCTTTTCATGTCCAACCCCAAGCGCGACGCGGTTGTCGTTGCAGCTCTTGACTGCCTTAAGAACATCTTGGCGCGAAAGCGACAGCGGCTTCTCGCAGAAGACGTGCTTGCCCGCGTTCGCCGCGCGCACGATCTGGTCGGTATGCAGCGTGTGCGGCGTGCACAGGACTACCCCCTGGACTTCGCGATCCGCGAGAACGTCGTCATAGCTCTTTGCGAGGGGAACGGCCTGCTGCCTGGCGAACTCGGCGGCCGCGGGGTCCGGATCGGCCACGGCGACGACGCGCAGCTTCGCGCTCGATTTGGCGAGCGGCACGATCACCCGCCCCCACCAGCCCAGGCCAATGACGCCGATGTTGAGTGTGCTCATAGAGTCATCGGAAAAAAATTGTGGTCTGTCCCTGATTTTGGGGTCAGTCGACGGTCGCTCCCGCCTGCTTCGCGGCCTTGCCCCAGCGCGCAGTCTCGTCCGCGACGAAGCGTTCGAATGCCGCGGGCGAGGCGCTGGTCACGACCTCGACGCCGCCCTGGGCGAGCCGCTCGCGCACCTCGCGCGCCTGCATGGTCTTGACGCTCGCCGCGTAAAGGCGCTCGACGATGTCCTTCGGCGTGCCGGCCGGCACGAAGACGCCCTGCCAGGAGCCGGTCTCGAAGGCCGGGTACCCCGCCTCGCTCATCGTCGGCACGTCGGGCAGCGGCTCGAGACGCTTCCGCGCGGCGACCGCGAGCACTTTCAGGCGCCCCGACTTGATCATCGGCATCGCCGACGACGCGGTAACGAACATCAGGTGCGTCTCGCCGGCGACCAGCGCCGACACGGCCGGGCCCGCGCCGCCCTTGTAGGGGACATGCACCATGTCGAGTCCGCCGGCAGCCTCGCGCAGCTTCTCCATCTCCAGGCGGTTCTGGCTGCCGCTGCCAGGGGAGGCGTAGTTCACCTTGCCCGGATTGGCCTTCGCGTAAGCGACGAACTCCTTCACGCTGTTCGGTGGGAAACCCGGATGCGCGACAAGCACGCCGGGAACGTCCACGACCTGCGTCACCGCGACCAGGTCCTTGAGCGGGTCGGCGGCCAGCTTCGGAAACACGCCCGGGTTGATCGCGACCGAGCCGACGTTGCCGAGGAAGATGGTGTAGCCGTCGGGCGCGGAGCGCGCCGCGGCCTCCACGCCGATGTTGCCCGAAGCGCCCGGCCGGTTCTCGATCACCACCTGCTGTCCGAGCAGCTCGGACAGGTTCGGCTGGAGGATGCGGCCGACGAAGTCGGATGCGCCACCCGGCGCGAATGGGATGATCATCTTCACCGGCTTGTTGGGATATCCCTGCCCGAGCGCGAGCAAGGGTGCGAGCAGCAGCGCCCCGATCAGTCGCTTCATCATTCCTCCGCGATGGGTAGTGGTATCGGCTTTCTGAGCCGCGCCGATTTGTCGAACGCCTTCGTCAGCATCAACCGGTCGTGCGCCTCGGCCGCGGTGGCGTGCTGCGTGGTGAGGCCCATCGAAACCCGGTTCAGCCACTGCTCGGTCTCCTCGCGCATCGGGCCGCGCAGCTCGCCCAGCGCCATGTCCCCGGGCGGATAGCTTCCCAGAAAATCGACTCTCCTCTGGGAATCGGGCGCGTAGCCTTCCCCCTGCGCGCGGCTGGTGGCGAGCACGATGTCGCGGTGCGTGTCGTCGATGGTGAGCACACCCTCGGTGCCCGTGATGCCGACTTCCAGGCTGTACACCGCGCCGGGCCACACCTTCGGCAGAGCCCACGAGATCACCGAGTGATACAGAGTTCCATCTTCAAAAACTACCGTTCCAGCCGTCGCATCGATTCCCTTGCACAGCGGCCCGAGCGCCTTGTCCACCGAGCGGGCGTAGATCTCGACCGGGCGCTTCGCCTCCATCATCCACATCACGACGTCGAGCGCGTGGGTGCCGGAGATCACCATGGGCGAGATCTTCGACGGGTCGCTGGTGCGCTGGTAGTTGTCGAGCGCCACCAGCCGGTTCATGAAGGCGCGCGAGGTGACCAGCGTCACGTCGCCCAGCGCACCGGTGCGCACCTTCTCCTTCGCCGCCAGCCAGCGCCTGCGGAAGCGCTGCGTGTAGCCGACGACCGCGTCGATTTTCGCCTTCTGGATCGCAGCCAGCACCCGCTGAGACTCCTTGAGCTCCGTAGCCAGAGGCTTTTCAATCAGCAACGACAAACCCCGCTCCGCAGCCGCCAGGATCGGCTCGACGTGCAGGTGCTCGTCGGTGGCGATGATCGCGGCGGTGATTTCGGCACGCTTGAGCAGCTCGCGGAAGTCGGTGGTGGCGAAGTCGGCGCGCGTCTTGCCTTGCACCATCTCCAGCCGGTCCGCCTTCAGGTCGCATAGGCCGATGAAGTCCACCATCGGGTGCCGCGCGGCCACCTCGCCGCGGAACAGGCCTACGCGACCGGCCCCGACGATGGCGAGGCCGATGCGCTTAGGCTGCCTTCTCAAGCGACTGGCTCTTCAGCGGCAGATCGACCGGCAGGTTTGTCTCCGCCGACAGGTCGGCGGCGATGTAGAGCTCCATCACCATGCGCGCATGCTCGGGCGTCACCAGCACCGGCTTGTCGAGCGCGACAGCTTCCAGGAAATGCACGGTCTCGGGCGCCATGGCGCCGGCGTAGGTGTGGTCGACCGCCTCGCCGGGCATGGTGGACATCGGCAGCTGCATGCCGCTCTTCATGGTGTTGAGCACCACGTCGCGGTGCGTATCGTCGACCATCACCGCGCCCTCGGTGCCGACCATCTCGATCCAGGTGGTGGAGAAATTGGGATAGCCCGGCGGCAGGCTCCAGCCGCCGCCGACGACGAAGGACATTCCGGTATCGAGCGTGACGGTGATCCATTGAGCGTCGGGGATGCGAGCATCGCTCGTCGAGCCGATTTGTTCCTGTAGGACGCCGTAGTTGACCTGCGAGTACACCCGCACCGGCTTCGCCGGCTCGAGGCACCACAGCAGGAAGTCGAGGTCGTGGGTCGACTCCATCGCCGCCGGCGATAGTCTCGTGCGGCCGCTGATCTTTTTGCCCAGGCTACGCGTGATGTGCCGGCTCACCAGCGCGCTCACCGGTTTTCCGATCGTGCCGTCGCGGATGCACTTGCGCACGTAGGCGAACTTCGCATTGAAGCGCTGCGAATAGCCGATCGTGAACTTGAGCTCCCTTTGTTTTGCCAGCCTTATCAGTTCGTCTGCTTCTTCGAGCGTCGCCGCGATCGGCTTCTCGAGGAACACGTGCTTGCCCGCCTGCAGGAACTCCTTCGCCATCGGGAAGTGCAGGCTCTCCGGCGTGGCCGATATGTAGACCGCATCGAGTGCCTTGCGCTCGAGGAGCCGCCTGTAGTCGGTGGTCGCGGTGGTCGGATGCGTCTTCGCCTCCATCTCTTCGAGGCGCTCCTCCCGCACCTCCGCGAGGTGAAGCTCCTTGACCAGCGGGTGGCTGGCGAGCGTTTCCGCCCGGATGCCGCCGCACCAGCCGGTGCCGACGACCGCGACTTCGATCGGGGCGGCCACTACCCTGCAGCCTTCTGCATGAACTCCGGCCGCAGGGCCTTGGACCAGTCGGGCATCTCCTTGATCTTCTTCTCGCGCAGCAGCACCTCGGCCTGCTCCTTCATGTAGCCGTTCACCGCCTGCGGGAATCCGGGGTTCACCTCGACCAGCGACACCGCCTTGCCGAAGGTCTCCGGCGTCATCTTGTAGCCCTTGGAGGTGTAGAAGGCGTAGATGGTGTCGGACACCTTCTTGTGGTTGCGCTTGAAGTCGTCGGCCACGGCGAGCCAGGCCTTGAGGTAGGCGACTACGGCGTCGGGATTTTTGTCCACGAACTCGGGCGTGGCCGCCATGAATACCGGCATGCGGTCGACGTCCCAGTAGTTCATGACCGTGGTGGCGAGCCCCTCGGCCTCGGCGATGACGTTGTAGGGCTCGACGTTGACCATCGCGTCGATGGTCTTGGCCGCCATCGCCGCCACCATGTCGGTGACGTTCATGCGCACTTCCTGCCAGTCGGTCTTCTTGAGCCCGGCCTTGGGCGCGATCTGGTCGACGAACACGTTGGCGATCGACGACCCGGTCTGGTTGGCGATCTTCTTTCCGCGCAGGTCGGCGACGCCCTTCGCGTTGAGGTCCTTGCGCGCCATCACACGCACGGTCTTGCCCACTTCTTCGATCTGGGCGATGGCGACGAGCTGGCCGCGCGCGTGGCCGATGATGAACGAGGGTCCCGCATAGGTGCCCAGGTCCACCTGGCGGCCGACCATCTGCTGCATGGTGAGGTTGCCCGAGGGCACGGCGAACTCCTCGGCCTTGATGCCGTGCTTCTCCAGCGCGCCGGAGCGCAGCAGGTAATACGTGGGCATGCCCCACATGTTGGTCTGGTAGCCCTGGCGCACGGTGACCTGCTGGGCCCGCGCCGGCAAGCCGATTCCGGAGGCGAGCGCCGCCGCGCCGGAAGCAGTCAGGAATTGCCGTCTTTTCATCCGCTCCTCCTACTATTGTGTGAGATGACGCAGCAGCTGTTTCTGGTACTCGAGAAATTCTACGCTCAGCGGGTCGCGCGGCCGGGGCAGGCGCACCGCCACGGTGGCCTTGACGCGTCCCGGGTGCGGGGTCATGACGACGACCCGGTCCGCGAGGTAGACCGCCTCGGCCACATTGTGCGTCACGTAGACGACGGTCTTGCGCGTCTCGCGCCACACTTCGGCGAGCAGCCGCTGCATCTCCTCGCGCGTCATCGCGTCGAGCGCGGCGAACGGCTCGTCCATCAGCAGCACGCCCGGGTTGTAGGCGAGCGCGCGCGCGATCGCCACGCGCTGCTGCATGCCTCCGGAAAGATGGTGCGGGTACGCGCCGGCGAACTTCTCGAGCTTCACCAGGCGCAGCTGCTCGAGCGCGATGCGCTCGCGCTCGGCCTTCGCCACGCCCTTCATCTCCAGGCCGAAGGCGACGTTGCCCAGGGCGGTGCGCCACGGGAAAAGCTGCGCGAAGTCCTGGAACACGATGCCCCGGTCCTGGCCCTGCCCGTTCACCGCCTGGCCGCCGACGCGGATCTCGCCCGCGGTGGGCGCGAAGAAGCCCGCGATCATGTTGAGGAGCGTGGTCTTGCCGCAGCCGCTGGGGCCGACCAGGCAGACGAACTCCGAGCGCTCGGCGCCGAAGCTCGCGTTGTCCACCGCCAGCACCTTGCCCGCCGGCGTGTCGTACTCGAGGCTGACGTTCGCGACCCGGATCATGCTTTCGCGCCCCGCAACATGCCCCAGCGCGCCACCGTGGCGCGCTCGAGCGATCCGAACACCAGCCGCTCGAAGACGTAGCCGATCGCGCCGATCACCGCGAGCGAGGCGAGCATGACGTCGGCGTTGAGAAATTCCTTCGCGTCGAAGATCACCCAGCCCAGGCCGAACGATGAGGCCGCGAGCATCTCGGCGCCGACTACCGCGATCCATGCGCGCTGGAAGGCGAGGCGCAGGCCCGTGATGATGAATGGCAGCGCGCCGGGCACGACCACCTTCCAGAAGAGCGCCGCGCCGCTCGCTCCCATCGCGCCTGCGGCGCGCAGCCACAGGGGATTCACCGCGCGCACCCCCGTCCAGGTGTTGACGAGCATCGGGAAGCTCGCGGCGTAGAACACGATGAGGATGGTGGCGGTGTTGCCCAGGCCGAACCACAGGATGAACACCGGCGCCCAGGCGAGCGACGGGATCGGCATCAGCGCGCTCACGAGCGGCAGGAAAAACCGCTCCACCGCGGCGTAGCGCGCCATGAGAAACCCGAGCGCCAGGCCGAACCCGGCCGCAGCCGCAAGGCCGGCGAACACGCGGTACAGCGTATTGATCGCGTGCCCCTCCATCGTGCCGTCGGCGAGCATCGTCCACAGCGTGTGCGCCACCACCGGCAGCGTCGGCACCAGCGCCTGGGCGAACCATCCGCTGCGCGCCACGATTTCATAAAGCAACCCGAACAGGAGCACCGACAGAACGGCCTTCACGCTGCCACCATCCCCCAACGCACGACGGTGTAGCGCTCGAGCGGCTCGAACACGAGTTTCTCCAGCCCCAGGCCGATCACGCCGATCACCGCGATGCCCGCGAGCATCGCGTCGGTGTCGAGGAACTCGCGTGCGCCGAAGATGAGCCACCCCAGGCCCCAGGGCACCGCGGCGAGCATCTCCACCGCCACGAGGATGCGCCAGGCCTGCGCGAGCCCCAAGCGGCACCCGGTGAGGATGTAGGGCAGCGCGCCGGGCATGATCACATGGCGGAACAGGCGCCGCTCGTTCGCGCCCATCGCCTGCGCCGCGCGCAGCCAGATCTCCTTCACGCTTTTCACGCCGGTCCAGGTGTTGATGGCGATGGAAAACATGGAGACGAAGGCCACCAGCACCACCGAGCCGGTGTCGCCCAGCCCGAACCACAGCAGGAAGAGCGGCGCGTATGCGAGCCCGGGAATGGGCGCGCCGACGCTCACGAGCGGCAGCAGCAGGTCCTCGGCGCGCCGGTAGCGCCCCATGACGACGCCGATCAGCACACCCGCGGCGGCGGCGATGGCGAAGCCGGCCGCGAGGCGAAGCAGCGTCTCGGCGGCATGGTGCGGCAGGATTCCCTGCACCGTGAGCCGCACGAGGGTCGCCGCGATCTCCTCCAGCGGCGGAAACAGTCGTCGCGGGAAAGCACCCGAGTAGGCGGCCAGCTCCCACAGCGCCGCGACTACCGCGAACGGAACGGCGGCGCCGACGAGCGACTTTGCGGCTGTTACGAGTTCACCTTGATGTTGGCTTCCCTGATGAGCCTCGCGTATTTCTCCGTCTCAGCGCGGATGAAGGCCGAGAACTCGGCCGGCGTGCTCGCCTTAGTCTCGACCCCCAGGTCGGCGAAGCGCTTCTTCGTGTCCGGGTCGGCGAGCACCTTCACGGTGTCGGCGTGGAGCTTGTCGACGATGCTCTTCGGCGTTCCGGAGGGATACAGCACGCCCCACCAGTTCACCGCGACGAGGCCGCGCGCATCGTTCTGGCACGGCGCCTGGTCGGGCAGCAGCTCGTAGCGGCTCTCTCCAGTCACGCAGAGCGCGCGCAGCTTGCCGGCGCGGATGTGCTGCATGGCCGGTAGCGTGTCCGAGAAGATGAACTGGATCTGGCTGCCGAGGAGGTCCTGCACCGCGAGAACGCCGCCCTTGTACGGCACCTCGACGACCTGCGCCTTGGTGATGTTCTTCAGCATCTCCGACGACAGGTGCGACACGCTTCCCGGACCGCTGGTGCCGTAATTGAGCTTCCCGGGGTTCGCCTTGGCGTACGCGATCACGTCGGCGAGCGACTTGAAGGGCGAGTCGGCCTGCACCACGAGCACGTTCGGACCCTGCGAGATCTGCGACACCGCTACGAAATCCTTCTGAATGCTGTACGGCACCTGCGAGAGCAGCGGATTGACCGCCACCGGTTGCAGGTTGCCGACGACGAAGGTGTAGCCGTCGTTCGGCTGCTTCGCGGCGAAGTCCATGCCGATGGAGCCGGCCGCGCCGGGCTTGGACTCGACGATCACCGGCTGGCCCCACACCTCCGAGAGCTTCGCGCCGTAGACCCGCGACATCAGGTCGGAGCTCCCGCCGGGCGGATAGGTGACGATGAGCCGGACCGGCTTGGTGGGATAGCCCTGCGCGAAAGCAGCTCCGTACACGAGCATCAACAAAAAGCACAGCCTGAGCACGCGTAATCCTCCTTAGTTTTCGATTTTCATTTCCTTGATCACCGGGCGAAACTGCGCCACCTGCCGCTTGAGGATCGCATCCTGCTCGGCAGGGGTGGAGCCGACCGGCTCGGCGCCGATCTCGGTCAGGCGCTTCGCAGTCTCGGGATGACGCACGGCCGCCAGAGTCTCCTTCTGCAGCCGCTCGACCACGTCGCGCGGGGTCTTCGCCGGCACGAAAAACCCGTTCCAGCCGTCGGCCTCGAGGATCGGGTAGCCGAGCTCGCGCACCGTGGG
>Ga0075435_100000434_pt1 | contig 25563 bp, 28 predicted proteins | sample RhiMethybrSRZTD4_FD_75302 | JGI IMG/M metagenome (GOLD analysis project Ga0075435, IMG submission 75302) | Populus rhizosphere microbial communities from Tennessee, USA - Rhizosphere MetaG P. TD hybrid SRZTD4 | ecosystem: Host-associated > Plants > Roots > Rhizosphere > Soil | place: USA...
CCCTTGTCTCTTCCCCATTTAAGTCGGGACCGATCGAACCAAAATAATAGTTGAACCCGCTGCAGTCGCCACTGGCTTTTCAGCTGCTCCCGTTACTTCGGTGTTTTATGATTTACCGTCCCCACAGGAGAATTTGACCCTAGCTGACTGCACCTGTCCCAACTGTGCGAAACAATTCTTAATTGCGAGTGGCGAGGCACGCCGTGTGAAGAAGTCTCCGTAGAAGGTGCGATAGCTTAGTTTCTCATGCCCTTCAGGCACAACGAACAATGAAACGGGTCCTCGCAGCCGGCATTGTGCTGGTGGCGGGGTGATTCTATCGTTGGGAGTGGCAGCAGTGGCTGGAGAGGTTGTCTAGCAGTGGAGTCGCGAGAACCCGCGGTCTAAGTTTGAGCCGGACGCCGTTATGAACAACGGACTGTAGCCCTCATCTTTGATGGGGAGCGCGTAGGAGAGACTATCTTAATTCAGGCGTCCCTTTCCGCTGTTGCTCAAGAAGAGAGGGAGCTATGGAAGTGCTACATGTCGCGGTGCTGCGGAATCGACATTCACAAGAGAAGCATCACGGTCTGTGTACTGATCCGGGAAGAAGGCCGAAAGGAACAAAAACATCTGCGCGAGTTCGCGACCACCACCTCGGAAATTCTGAAGTGCGCGGACTGGTTGCGAAGTCTGGGCGTCACCCATGTGGCCATGGAGAGTACGGGAGTTTATTGGCGCCCGGTCTGGAACCTGTTGGAAGGGCAGTTTGACTTGCTGCTGGCCAATGCCACACACATGAGGACGGTGCCGGGACGAAAGACTGACATCAAAGACAGTGAGTGGATTGCTCAACTCTTGTAGCACGGATTGCTGAAGCCAAGTTTTGTGCCCAACACGGTGTTACGAGACTTGCGGGAACTCAGCCGGGATCGCACTAGTTTGGTGGCCGAACGGTCACGCCTGAAGAACCGAATCCAAAAGATCTTGGAAGAGGCCAACATCAAATTGGGATCGGTCGCCAGTGATGTGTTGGGAAAGAGTGGTCGAGCGATGCTCACGGCCATGGTCGAAGGCCAGGAGAATCCTCAGCAACTGGCGGACTTGGCCCTGGGGCAACTGCGCCTGAAGATTCCTCAACTCGTGGAGGCTCTCCGGGGGCGAGTCCGTGGTGTACATCGCTTCCGTTTGAAGCAACAACTGGAGCGGGTGGACTTCATTGACGCCCAGATTGCTCAACTGGAAGCCGAGATCGAAAAGCAGAATGCGCCCTTCGACGAAGCGGTCTCTCTGTTAGCCGAGATCCCCGGTTTCGATCGGACCACGGCTTGGAGCGTCATTGCCGAAATTGGAATCGATATGAACCAGTTCTCCTCGGCTGACCATTTGTCCTCCTGGGCGGGAGTCTGCCCCGGAAACAATGAAAGCGGAGATAAGCGTCTCAGCGGGAAGACTCGCAAGGGAAGCCGCTGGCTGCGGCAGAAGCTCTGTCAGAGTGCTTGGTGCGCATCCAGGGATCTGTCAAGTCTTCTGTGTAAACGACCAAGCTTTTGTTCTTGGGGTTGCTGTTGCTTTTGGGGTTGCTGTTGCTTTTGGGGTTGCTGGTGCTGTTGCTTTTGGGGTTGTTGTTGCCGTTGCTTTTGGGGATGGGTTGCAAGGGAAGGGGGCATTTCCCCTTCCTTTGCGAGTGAGACGCGGGGCAATTCGCGTTGTTTCACTATATTCGAAGGGTTGGAGGCTCGAAGTTGACCTCATGTTCCAGTGCTCTTCTTTTTCCTCACCGTGTCTTCCTCGTTTGCCTCGATGGTCACCTCAACGGGCGCTCCGGGCTTGAGGCTAACCTCCTCCCCCTTTTCATTCACCAGAGTATTTTCAACGCGAATTTCTCGATACAACTCCTCTGCATTGTCTACCGCGATTTCAGCTTTCTCCGGCACTTCTGGCAACACCGGCTTGATGATCTTCTGAACCGTTCCCGGCAGAGTAGTACTTGGTTTTTCCCTCTTGTCGTCTGTGTGAGGCATTGGGACCTCCTGGATGGAGCCCTACGGTCATCGATCATATCTCCAATTCGTAGCTGCGAGACAAAAACTAGGGTGTTTCACCTGCAAGTGGACACAGGTACCAGGCGGTGCCTCTTTGGGTACAGTTTTGCACTTCTGAGTGTTAGTGGCGCGGCGGGAATCTGCTTGCGCAGGGAAAGACAGAACTAAACGCGAACGAGAGGGCGGCTGCAGCGGCCCTTTTGCTTTCTGGACGGCAACCATTCAGCATCCAGGGGCAATCACACTAACTGCAGGTAACCAGGAACTGCTCTCGAAGACAGAACGGCGGCGCCAGCTCATTCTCGCTGTTCCCCGGCGAAAACGGCGACTTCCAGCAGAGCTTTTATTTGTTGGCGTCTCCGGCAGGCACTGTTTAAACTCTGCCACTCAACTTCGTAGGTTTTTGCTGGACTTTGGCCAAAACCTCGGCACAACACACGACACTGCTAGGTCGTACGGCTAGTGAGATGGGCTGGGCTGCACAATCCGAATCGGTATCGAGTCTGCCGCATGGAGATCGGCTTCCGAAGTCGCGTGATCGACGGCCTGTAGTTCAAATTGGCTGTTACGCCCGTCTGCACACCCTACTCCCATCAGGCCCAGGAGCAAGCAGCAGCACGGATGCGATCATGCCACGACGATCGTAAGCTCGATCGGGACGGCAATGACGACCAGACCACCCCACCCTCCTCCGGGCCGGCACGCTGCCGCCTGCCGCCGGTGGCGCCACCGCCGCGGTCGGCCCTATGTGTGTCGTGCTCAGCAAGAATTACTCACCCAAAACAAAGGCAAACATCGCGGCGCGAGAGCGCGATTGCGTATTTGTTCCTATTGGCACGAGAAACCGATTGGGTTGCGGCTGCTGTTGAGTAATCTAAAGTGGGAGTTAAGATTACTCATGCCGTTCGAATGAGGATCGGACGTAATTCGAACGGACTCGAATTGTGTTCGAGTGCGTGCGAGCGTTGTTCGCCAGTACACCGACGTTCCGTATCGACCTAAGCCGAAGGCTTAGGGATGGTGTCTCTTCCAAAAAGAAGGTGGCATTTTCTTCAAAGGCAGGTGCCGTGGCAAAAGCTGCACCGTCGTCGACAGTCACCAACCAACGCCCAGTCCGCCCCGCCCGATCTATCTCTTGCGCATGCCGGCGCATCGCATCCCGATCACTGCGACAGCAGTTCGCGATAGATGCGGGCGGTATCGTCGTCAAAGCACAAAAATAATAGGGTCTCAATATCTCCGATGTACCCTTGCACTTCCTTCACTGCGATCTTAGCTGCGCGCTGCTTTGGAAAGCCGTAAATACCGGTGCTTATGGCCGGGAACGCTATGCTCGTGACCCTTAATTTGTTGGCCACTTCGAGGCAACTTCGATAACAGGAGGCGAGCAACCGCTCTTCATCATGATTTCCGCCTCGCCATACTGGACCAACTGTGTGGATCACATACTTCGCTTGCAGCTTGTGGCCGTTGGTCGCCTTGGCCTCACCGGTCTTGCAACCTCCCAGCAGGCGGCACTCTGCAAGCAATCCAGGCCCTGCGGCCCGGTGAATCGCGCCATCTACACCACCTCCGCCCAGTAGTGAACTATTGGCCGCGTTGACGATTGCGTCCACGGTCTGCTTGGTTATGTCGCCTTGCATGACTTGGATGGACTTCTTCATGGGGCGCCGCCCTTAACGAGGGTTGTTGCATTCGCTTCCCTCAAAAGGGAAACAGTATTCCTTTGTCCTTCAGCTTTTCGAAATTACCGGCGACAAACCGGTATAAGCGGGCCGGCCTTTGCCCGCCTCGCCGATACTCGGGTACCGGTTTCAAGATCTTCAGCAAGGCCAACTTTCGCCGGAAATTACGCTTGTCCAGTTGCTTGTCCAGAATGGCTTCGTAGACGTCCTGCAACTCCGTCAGGGTAAACTTGCCGGGCAGAAGCTGGAATCCGACTGTCGTGTACTCCAGTTTGTTGCGGAGCCGCTCCAGGGCATAGTCCAGGATCTTACGATGGTCGAAAGCTAGCGGCGGCAGTTTGCTCACCGCCCACCAGGTTGCCTCGGCCGCATCGGTACCCGCCGCCAGCGGAGAACGATCTGCTGAGATGAGGGCATAGTACGCAACCGTGATCACGCGGTCGCGCGGGTCTCGTCCGGGGTCCCCAAACGAGTACAGTTGCTCTAGGTAGACGTCGGCCACACCGGTTTCCTCGCGCAGTTCTCGCAAAGCGGCCTCATCCAGACTCTCGCCTTCGTGAACAAAACCGCCTGGAATGGCGAACTGGCCCTTGAAGGGGGGTATGGCACGCTTAACCAGCAGAACTTTGAATGCACCGGACTGTATGGTAAAGATTACGATGTCAACTGTGACTTTCATTCGATGTCTTCTTAGCTTACGACGATGAGTGCTTTCTGATTGGCCGCACGAGCTCGCGCAATCGCTCCGGAATTAAAGTTCAAGAAGTCTGTTTCTACGCCGTCACTGAAAATCACACCACCGGATGGCATCAGCGATTCCAACGTGAGCTCTTCACCCGGTTGAAGCATTCCCGCCACAATTCCTACCTGCGAGTGGCGACTTAGGAAGGGTTCGCGAACTACATATAGAAGACGACGATCTTCCCACGGGAGGCGAACCGCTTTCCCCGAAACACCTCCGCAGAATCCAGCTACTCCGCCAGCCATGTTAAATACAGACGATACCCAACCCGTCGATCCGGCCCCCGTCGAGATCAACACTCCGCTGGACGACTGCGTTTCAGAACTCTGCTTGTGCCCGATGCGATAGAGCGCGGAGGCGTGACTTCGCGCACCGATAAACAAATCGTTGAAGGCGAGCAGCCTTTGCCCGTCGTTAAGGATCACTTCCGCCAAAGTAATCTCCCGCACAGTAGCTTTCGCCTCGATCACTTGGGCTACGATCGACCGAGCATCGTCAGCCAGGAAAGGCAAGAGTATGCCATCAAACCTTTCAGGCTCAGGATTCACGGCAACGATCGGCTGCGCGCCTACGTACTTCGCGGTGTTTGCAACCAGCCCATCCTGCCCCAGCGTAACAACCAGATCCTCTTTCTGGAACTGGAAGGTCGGGACCAGTGATCGATCTACTAACTGCTGAGAAATTCCGAAGTCGAGTGAGCGGCGGAGCAGATCCAACGCGAAGCGATAGGCATCATCCTCGCGCTCATAATCAGCGAAATCACCACCGGCGTACTCAATGTAGAACTTCGCCTGTGAGCGTGTGTTGAAGCGCTCCACCAGTTCCTGCAGCCTGGTCTTGCGGGTTACGATGACCAACTTCTTGTACATGGCTATTTTTCCGCGCTGCTAACCAGCGACTTCAGCAGGTCGGGAGAAATATTGAGCTCGCCGATCTTCTGTGCGTTCTCTGCCATCTCCTGAAATGCCATGGCAATCATCGCCTTCGGATCGGCACCCTTGCCGCCTAACATCATTAGCGTTTTCCAGTCGAGGTCGCGCAACGGCTTCAACGTCTCGGTCAACGTATAAGCGTGGCTATCGGCATCTTTGCGCTCGTTCTCTACTCGACGATTGATGAGTTGCGAGCGCTGCTCTTCGACTGCGATCTCGGTGGCCATCTGGGTCTCGCGGATCTCACCTCTCTTCTGTTCCACGGCGATCTCCGCAGCCATCTGCGTCTCGCGAATCTGGCGCTTCTTCTGTTCGACGGCAATCTCTGTGTTCAGTTCGCTTTCTTTGATCAGCCGTTCTTGCTCGACAGCAGCGTTGCGGCGCGCGTAAATCGCCTCGTCGGCACGGCCCTGCAAGGCTTCCCTGGCCTCGGCTTCGAGGGCTCTGGACGTTTCGGGTGTGGGTTTGACAGAAATAATCGACAGCGTCAGAATCTCAAGCCCCAAGGTAGAGACCGCTTCCGAGGCCTTCAGCTTCTGCAGGGCCTCGGCCACAATCGAGTCCGAACTGACGAGCATATCCTTCAGGGTGAGGCGCTGCGCGATCGCACGAGTCAGCGTCTGCAGGGCGTGCACGAGACGTTCGGGTAATTTACTCCGGTGGCCAGATGGATCCTGAAAATAGGATGAGCTTCGCTTATCTAGCGTGAAGTCCAGTAATGACGCGAGGCGCTTTGGGTCGGCGACACGGTAGGTGAGTTGCCCCTGGATGGTAACGGACTGAAAATCGGAGGTGGTCTCCTGGAATACGAAAGGCACATCGGCACTGGCCAGCGGGACGGCCACGATGGTGGACGTGGGAGCCCAATAGAAAAAGGAAAGGCCGGCGCCCTCGCGTTTAATCTTGCCGTTTTGATAATGCAGAACGTATGTTGTAGGCGGTACCTTGATAAAACTTAGCATGATGAACTTCCTCCTAGTGTCGTCCAGACACTAATATAGTGTTGTAGCGACACTATGTCAAAGGACATTATTGGGCGGGTAAAGATTTCTCTTGACAGGCATGTGGTCGCAGCTTATCTTAGTGTCTATTAGACACTATATGAAAGACCAACAACAAGGCGACTGGCAATGAGTGAAGACAAGAACCCACGCGCTGACATCGGAGTGCTGGTCGGCCGGTTCCAGGTGCCTGAACTCCATGGGGCGCACAAGGAACTGATCGACAAAGTGGCCGGATGGCATAAGAAGTTCCTGATCGTGCTGGGTTGCTCTCCAACCCTGGTAGGCCGCCACAATCCTCTCGACTTTCAGGCCCGCAAGCTCATGATCAACGCGCACTATCCAGAACTGCCAATCATGCCATTAATGGACCACCCGGATGACCACGAATGGTCCAAAGAACTCGATCGCCGAATCCGCGAAGTGTTCCCGGTGGGAACCGTAACGTTGTACGGAGGACGCGACAGCTTCATTCCTTTCTACTCTGGCCAGTTCCCCTGCCAGGAAGTCGAGCCCTCTTCCTATGTTGCGGCCTCAGGTACTTTGGAACGCCGCAATGCTTCCTTAGAAGTGCGCAGCAGCGCTGACTGGCGGGCGGGCGTCGTGTACGCCGCGTATAACCGATATCCGCAGGTCTTCCCCACGGTCGATGTCGCAGTGACTCGCGAAACAGAGAACGGGAATCTGGAAATACTGCTTGCTAAAAAGCCGGGTGAAAAGGGCTACCGTCTGATTGGCGGCTTCGTATCCCCAAGCGATAGCAGTCTGGAGACGGCCGCACGCCGGGAAGTCCTCGAAGAAACCCACATCGAGATCTCCGCTCTCGAATACATTGGTAGCTATCTGGTGGATGACTGGCGTTATCGCAATGAGATCGACAAAGTGATGACCACCGTCTTCTTGGCTCGCTACATGTTCGGTGCAATCCAGCCGGATGACGACATCGAAGAATTGAAATGGTTTCACCTTACTCGCAAGTTCGATTTTGACTCCCTCGTCGCATGGCATAAGCCATTGCTCTCCGGCGTGCTCGACGCGGTAGAGCGATGCTTACCTAGACAACTGAAGGAGGGGACAATCCATGAACTTCCTGCTGAGAACCGATAGCTACAAATTCACGCACTGGAAGCAATATCCGCCGAACACCACCGGAATCTATTCCTACCTGGAGTCGCGTGGAGGAATGTTCCCCAACACCGTATTCTTCGGGCTGCAGTATTACCTGAAAGCCTATCTGGAGGGACCGCGATTTACGCAAGCCGACATTGCCCAGGCCGATGAATTCTGCCGCCAGCATTTTGGCAGCGCGCTGTTCAATCGTGAAGGTTGGACACGGCTCTATGAAAAACATCACGGCATCCTGCCGGTCAGAATCAAAGCGGTCCCAGAAGGCACGGTCGTCCCGCTGCAGAATGTGTTGGTCACCATCGAGAACACTGACCCAGAATTCCCCTGGCTAACGAACTACTTGGAGACATTGTTGCTGAAGGTCTGGTATCCGACGACCGTGGCGACGCTGTCTCGCGAGATCAAGAAGATCATCGGGGGCTTTCTGGAGCGCACCGGAGACCCTTCCCTGCTTCCATTCAAGCTGCACGATTTCGGGTATCGCGGAGTGAGTTCAGAAGAAACCGCCGCCATTGGCGGAGCCGCTCATCTCATCAATTTCTTTGGATCGGACACCGTCGCTGGAATTGTGCTTCTTCAAGACTACTACGGTGCAAAGAGTATGCCGGGGTTCTCCATCCCGGCCTCCGAACACTCAACAATCACTGCATGGGGAAAAGAGCACGAAGTCGATGCCTATCGCAACATGCTGCAGGCCTATCCTACGGGGCTGGTGGCCTGCGTCTCCGACAGCTACAACGTCTATGACGCCTGCGAAAAGCTGTGGGGCGAACTGCTCAAGCCCGACATTATTCATCGCAATGGCACGCTAGTGATCCGGCCGGATTCCGGCGATCCGGTCCCGGTGCTGACGAAGGTATTTGACATCCTCGGCGAGAAGTTCGGTTATGAGGCGAATTCGAAAGGATATCGTGTGCTGCCGCCTTGCGTTCGTGTGATTCAGGGCGATGGCGTGAACATGTTCACAATCCAGAACATGCTCTATCAATTATCCAAATTCTCCGGGTGGAGCACCGATAATCTCGCATTTGGCATGGGCGGTGCGCTGCTACAGCAATTGAACCGGGACACTCAGAAATTTGCCTTCAAATGTTCCTCCGCACAGATCAACGGAAAATGGCAGCCGGTTTACAAGGACCCGGTCACCGATCCGGGCAAGAATTCCAAACATGGGCGGCTCGCATTGGTAGAGCCGGAACCGGGAGAATTCCATACCATGGAGAACATCCACGGCAACGAACTGGACAATGAGGATCGATTAGTGACCGTGTTCGAGAACGGCAAGGTTTTGGTCAGTTATGAGCTTGAGTCCATTCGGGAACGCGCCCAGTTGGTTCTCGGGGTACCGCAAGGAGCAGCGTAACCGGTATCCGAGATCGCTCACGAATACTCAGTGAACTTCAGGCATCAATGACTCACACCGAACAACTTACCTCGGCAGTGGAGCAGGCGAAATTTCCGTATCTTGACAGCCTCATTCACCTCTTTGTTGGCGGCAGCGAATTGCATAGCGCCAAGGTGAAGGACACAGACGATCTCGATATTTACGGCGTTTACTTAGAGCCGCCCGAACTTGTCCTCGGACTGGACAAACAGGATTTTTACGTCTGGAGTACAGCAGGTGATGAGCGAGGGAACGGCCCGGACGATATAGACGTGTGCCTCTACTCGTTGCGGAAATGGGCGGGTCTGGCGGCCAAAGGCAACCCAACTGCTCTGCACTTTCTGTTTTCGCGGAATTACGCGCCCAAACCGGCGCCGTGGGAAGAGGTCCTGAAAAACCGGGACGTGCTCCTCTCGCGGCAGGCTGCCCTCCAGTTCCGGGGCTTTGCAGAGGCACAGGTTCGCCGCTTGCAAGGTACAGGAACTGGCAAGAAGGGTCAGAGGCATGAGTTGATTGGTGTTCATGGCTACGACATAAAGGCTGCCATGCACGTGATTCGCCTGCTCAATGAAGGTATCGAGTTGATGCGTTCCGGCACGATCACATTGCCTCGTCCTGAAAAGGAGTTGCTGATCACGATTCGCACCGGGAATTACGGTTCTCTTGATCGTGTCCTGAACCTTGCGAATACTTTGTTCTTCGAACTCGAAGAAGCCGAATCGAAGAGCGGACTACCTGAGAAGACGGATAGAACTAGAATCTCGGAACTCGTGAGCAAAACATATCTGCGATTTTGGAACAACTCTCCCGCGCTGCGAGGGAAACGTCAGTCATGACCACCCTCTTTCGGCCTGTAGGTCTTGAGGAGCTTTCGCTGATCCGGGATACGGGAATGCGTCAGTTTCCTCCGCGATTGCCACATCAGCCGATCTTCTACCCCGTGGCGAATGTCGAGTACGCAACCCAGATCGGGAGGGATTGGAACACGAAGGACGAAAGCTCAGGCTTTGCTGGGTACGTGACAAAGTTCGTAGTGCCAGGGACGTACCTAGCAGATTTCCAGCCCCACACAGTCGGCGCGTCGACACACGTGGAGTACTGGATTCCTGCCGTCAGCTTAAGCTCGTTCAATGCTGCGATTGAAGGGCTGATTATTGTTGAGGCAGCCTACTTCGGAAATGGCTTCAAGGGCTATGTTCCCGAAAAGTTAGAGTTGCGAGACAAGGATGTCGTGGGCCAGTTCGTGGTGCTGTCCAGGACTTGGGAGCAGAACCGAATGAATTTCGCAAACGAAGTGGCTGCGAACCGCAAAGCTGTGTATTTGAATTTCCTGTTTTGGTCACAGTTCGACTTCGCCGGCTTCGGTGTGGACGAGCAGAGAAGGGATGCGACCATTGCCCGGATCATGGATGCATGGAACTCTAATCAGATCGAAATACCACTTCCAGAGCGCGATTGTAGCCTCTGACAAGAGAGCACACCGCTACTCCATTGAAGCTCACGAATTCGGTTAGATGGTCTCCGCAATATCAATCCCAATCTCAGAAAATGAATGCAAGAAGTCATCTTTCGCGCTAAATTGAACTTGTGAAGCGCCTGCTTCAATTTCGATCGTCATTACGACTCAGTCCATCCCGACTGAGTTATTAACTCCTGCACAATTTATAGCTTTAGGCCCGTTGACGGAACTGGCATACGTAGCTGCCTCAAGAGCAGCCTTTTGTGGGTTCAAATCCCACCGGGCCTACCAGAATTCTGTCGTTCTTTGACAATCCAACGGAGAGTGGGCCGGACGGTAAGGCACTTGTCTGCTAAACAAGGGCGCTCGCAAGAGGCTAACGGGTTCAACTCCTGTACTCTCCGCGCCGAAACGGACCGGTCGTAACCCGGTTTCCCCAAGTGGGACACGGAGGTTCAAATCCTCCCCTGTGCACCAAGTGCCAGCGTGTGCGAATTGGAATAGCAGCCTGTCTTAGAAACAGGTGTTTGAGAGTTCGAATCTCTCCGCTGGCACCAGATCTTCTCCGTAAGCCATTCTGTGGATTAAATGACTAAATGGTGGCCTCGTGCTAAACCCACCTCTGGCAATAATTTGAACGCCGAAATCGCGCCGTAAGAGGCAGCAAATCCCTGGTTGGACTTAATCCGCGTTTGAATCAGCGACTCCTTTATTCATCATCATCTGGCTGAGGCATGCCGTAAAAGTAAGGCATCCGTCCACTACGCGGGCGGCTCTGTGCTGCCAGCTCTGCCTGGGCGTAACGCTGTTTATTTTCGCATACGCCAGTCGCGGCTTCCAGGAAGTACTCTGTCGCGTTTCGCACCTCGGCTCTCGAAGCTCGGCCGAAAGCATAGAGCCCCTTGGCATCCTCAACCAGTCGTTTGATATCGGCACCCGTAAAGCCCTCGGTGGCTGAAATCACGCGAGCAAGATCGCAGTTCGAAAGCTCCGCGGTAATTCCGCGCAAATGATTTTCGAGAATTCGTTTCCGCGCCTCTGCGTCGGGTAGTGTCATTTCGAGCCACAGCTCGACTCGACCGCTTCTTACCAGAGCTGGCGGCAAATGCTGCAAGTTCATGGCGGTCATCATTACGCACACGCGAGCGGTGCCTTCGCTTTCGAGGCCGTCAAGCATGGTCAACAAATATCGGTACAAGCCGCGTTCCTCCCCGTCTTCGAAGATCGCGTCAGCATCATCAATGAAAATCACGGATGGAGAATTGTCCTTCGCTGTCTCGAAAACTTTATGGATACGTCCATAGAAGTTGTTTGTTCCTGCAATGAAGGTGCCGTCGATCAGAAAGAACTTCCCCCTTAACCGATGCGCGAGTGCACGCCCAATGGTCGTCTTGCCAGAACCAGGCGGACCGTACAGTAGAACGCCACGCTTGGGACGCAACCCGAGTTCTGCGGTTAAGGAGTCATTTGTGAGCGGAAGAACAATATGAATCTCCAGGCTGCGCACAACATCATCGACGCCTTGGAGGTCATGAAGATCAACCTCCTGGACTTCGTCCAGATCGACATTACTCGCCAATCGTTGCGACCGAAGGTATTCGATGAACTGATCAGTGGAGAAGCGGCCAGACGGCTGCAGCCAGTCGCAGGCGGCACGAATCTGGTGGGCGTTTAACTTTGGCGCGAAACGATAAATCTTCTCGGCATCGAGATTGGCGGCGCGCTCGCCGCCAAGGAAAATTCCGAGCAGAGCTGCGTAGTCCGCAACGGAGTACTTTCCGATAGAAGCGCTGAAGCTACGAGTCGCAAACGTCTGTGCAATCGCGCCATCCGTGGAGACGAGCAGTTTCTTCTTTTCGCGCAGTGCAGCATCACTGAGCTCGAGCAGGGCTGTCTCCACATATTGCCCGCGAGGATAGAAATGACAATTCGAAGTTGCATCGTGGATCAGATCGATATCATCCACGAAAACAATTTGATTCTCCTTCAACGATCCGATCACCGCTGAATACAGAGTCTCTTCAAGAGACAGCGGGTGCCGGGCAGCCGAAGTCTCGATGAAGTCTTTTCCAGTTACGAAACCGCCGCCCATTTCCGCGTGAAGTTTGCGCAGAACGGTTGTGCGGCCTCGTCCAGATGGGCTGCTGAGTAGCATGAGACTGCCGGCGCTCGAGGCGTATTTCAGCACTCGGAAAGCGGATTCTTGAGCTGGAATGAGCTGGATCATAAGAATTTTTGTGCTCTCAATTTTGCAATATTCAAAGTCAAAGTGGAGGCAGGTCCCCCTGCATCAGGTAGAGCGTTAGTGATAGGGCAGGCAGCTTTCGCCTGCCCTATCCGGTTTAGTTCACCCATCCTGTCTGCTCCAGCGCGCGAATGTACTCGATGGCCGACTCGGACCAGCCATCAATGTGCGTCCACTTGCCGTAGCCGACACCGTTCTTGTAGCTGGCCACATTGATCACGTAGCCCTTGCCCTTTGGCGCGAGCACTGTGTCATGCGCCTGCTCGTCGGTGATCACGATCAAGCGGTCGTACTTCTCCTTGCGATTCAGTTCCTCGACCGCCTTCCCGAGATACGTCCCGTTGTGCCGCTGAGACGCGTCAATGGCATCGCGCAAAGCGAAACCACGACGCGCCGGCACTTCGACGAGATTGTCGGAGAAAGAGAATACGGCAACCTTCTCTCCGATCTCGCGCAGAAGCACCGCAAGCCCGTAAGCTGCATCCGTCCGCTGCATCTCCGAACGCCGAGACAGCGGCGCGGTCATCGAGCCGGAAACGTCGAGCAGCACGATAGTCTTGCCCGACAGCTTTTCGGAAACGGCTACGGACTTCAGCATCGCCTGCTCGAGTGCCTCCTCCCACTGTGGAGCGTAACGCGCCGCAGCCAGGAAGCGGAACGGGAGCACACGTGCCGTGCTCATCTCGCGAAGCGCATTGAGCACAAGAGACTCGTCCACGCCGGCCTCACGCATGTTGCGCAGGTTACGAAGCAGAGCCAGCGCACCCAGCTTCTGCTCGCGAAGCAGGCGCTCCCAGGCCTCGCCCTTATTGGCGCCAGCTGAGAGGGCAACCTCCCACGTATCCGGCGTGGTTAGGCGTCCCCAGATGAGCCGCTTCCACACTGCTGCCTGGTCCTCATCACGCGGCTTTGCGTGGCAGAGGAAGAGCACGTCCCGCAACTTGATGGGCCCGCCGCGATCGTACTTGGCGAGCTGGTACTCATCAAACTTCGGAAACGCCGCTGCCAGTCCCTTCTTGACCTGGCCAGAGAGCGGTACACGCCCGTCCTTCCAGTAGATGGCGACAAACTCGGCGAGCTCGTCGGCACGCTGGATGACACGCGCAAGCGTCTCCGAAACCGGCGCACGGTGAGTCTTTTGGCGCGCCATCTCACGGACAAGCAGGAGCGGTGCATGACGCAGCTTCATCTGCTCACGAGCCTCGACGGCAAGCACGGCCACCTTCTCGGCCGCGACCTTCGGTACTAGATCGGCGATGCGACCGGCGATCTCGACTCCGTCTTCGTAGAACTGGCTCTCCCAGAGCAGGCACGCGAGCACCGAACGCCGTAGCTGCAACTCGCTCGAAATGTGCCGAGCGGCTGCGCCCTCGTGCGTGCGAGGTCCGAAGTTGAGATTGAGTGTGTTGAGTCTGGCCATTTTTGTCGCTCCTTTCTTAACATTCGCCGGGGAATTTGGCGACGACAGTAATTTCCGATGCTCTACCGCTGAGCTACATGACCGCAGCCATGGCAGGAGTCGAACCTGCGACCGTCGGATTACGAAGTAACCCTCGTCTTCACCACCGGCAAAACTCGTTCTACATCTCATCGCCGGGGTATAAGCGATGCGGTACCGGCATTGCTGCCTGCCGCAGACCGAAGTCCTACGGCCCGAAGTAACCGCGATCTATCGCCACCGGCGAAACTCTATTCCATACTTGCGATCAAGTCTTCCTCTTCCGAACCATTGCTGAAACCCACTCCGGAGAATCCCAGCTTCTTCCGCACGGGCTCAGTCGGGATGATCAGCGCGATCTTTTCCATCTGGTCACGTGTCGGCAGTGTGCGGTTCATATAGTCCGTGCAATCGCGGACGCGAAACGGCACCTTGCGCATTGGACCAAACATGCAGAAGATCGCTTCCTGGCTCTCACGGAACCCTTTTTGGGCGTGCGCCCAGTAGCAGGTCCGGCAGAGCGATTGGCCATCACCTGGTCTCGTGATCTCAATGAGTTTGCTCTCGTCCATATGACTTGCCCTAACTATGATGAGCGCCGTCTAACTTCTGCCCGACACGGCTGTCCTAGCCACACAAGCAATTGGCGGGGGAACAAGCGACAACGGAACATTAGGTGTCCTTCCGTTTAGACCACGCGGGCACAAATTCCCGCGGCAGGACTCGAACCTGCATCTCCCGCGTTCGAGGCGAAGTAACCGTGGTCTTCACCACTGGCCAAAACGGCTATTTCAAAAACTCGCCGGGGAACCGACGAGAAGAGCCGACTCGGGGCGCGATTTCTTCTGGTACTTTGTGGTTCGAGGCTACGCCTCTGTCCCAGAAGCTCTGATCCCCGGCAGGGCCGCCGCCCTGCGCGTCGATTCGTTTGGCGCGAAGTATCTCTCCTCTTTCACCACCGGCGAAACTAATTGATGCCTAGTCCAAAAAAGCCACATTGCGCATGGCACGTGAAAGATTCTCGATATTGCTAAGAACCTCGTGCCAGCCATCCAGCACGACAGTCTTGTGGTCGCGATGACGAACACGGCCGCGTACATACACTTTCGGGTCGCGTCGCATTACTCGCCAATTCCAGCGACTCCGTTCGCCATCCGAAAGAGCCCGATATTGCTCGTCCGTCAGGCCGTTCTGTGCGCCGGGGCTGACATAAACCGTCTCCCCACCAAAGCGATAAAGCTCCTCGCAGACGTGGGGTCTTCCTCCTCCACGCGCTATCGGTTCGTTGCGCAGAACGAGAAGCTTCTCCACTTGGGCATCCGGCGCTGGTACAAAAAACCACTCCCCCTGTCGAATGCGCGCTGCGTTGCTGCGGCGATCGCGATACTTCGCCCGAAGTCCACGCTCGCTGCTTTGGACGAGATCGGGCTTGAGAGCTTGCTTAGCATCTCGAACCCGACTCACCGGCGCAGTTTCCGGAATGCCGGCAACAAACCAGTGGCGCTCATCATGGCCAAGCAGGAAACGGTGCTTCTCAGCACCACTGCGGCTCAGCAGCAGCAAGTGACGGTCGATCGGTTGAACATCCAGAACCACCAATTCAGTTGTGGACGCCGGCGCACGAGAAATCTGGAAGTATTCTCCGTGCTGGTCTCGACGCACATCGAGCGCCAGGTCCTCAGAAGCAATCCGGCCCGAGAACCTACTCCTCCTATTCACTTGGGCAAATTCAACTCGCGCTCCCATTCTTGCGAAAGCGCGTTCCAACACATTCATATTTCGTCCAATCTAAGGGCCATTGCCCGGCTTCTGGAGGGCTGGACAATAAAAGTACAGCCACACCAGCACTGCAAATTTAATGGTCAGGGAACATGCGGTTACGGCAGGGCTTTCGCCCAAGAGGATTCGAACCTCACAGCTCGAAGGCTGTTTCTACCAGAGAAGTATCCGTCACCAATCACCACTGACCGAGTAAGTCAAGCTGGGGGAATGAGCGGAGCGGTGTAGTCGATTTGCAGTCGAAGGAACCGCGACCTGCGCCACCCAGCTAAGTTTTTGAATTGTGCGGAAAGAGCGCCGAAGATCGGCTAGCGCGACCGGAGCGACGCCCTATAGCAACTCAGTCGAGTTATCGGCTGATGTTGCCCGCTTAGCGTTTTGTCATTAAATTCCACCAATTTGGGCGTCCTTTCGTAAGAAGATGATTGAAGATGCCATGACTTCAAATTTTTTGCAATAGAAAAAATGTAGGCTTGCAAAATAATTTTGAGTTACTACACCTAATTACCGACATCAATTAATACAGATCACGTAGTCACTACTGATAACTGCTATTAGTGGAGCATGCATTCCCTCATGGAGCCTCGGACGCTGCAGCAAGTCCACGACAAATATGGTCCGGGTGGCAGGAGTTGAACCTGCGTGGACATGTGCCCAAGACATGTGGGTCGCCGCTACCCTACACCCGGATTATGGGAGAGGCCGTTTTGGCCTTCTCCCGTTTAGCCCTTGACGCAGACCACCTGGCGCAACGTGTGCAGCACGTCGACCAGATCGCGTTGCGCTTCCATCACCGCGTCGATGGACTTGTACGCCATCGGCGTCTCGTCGATGACGTCCGCGTCCTTACGGCACTCGACGCCGGCCGTTGCCTTGGCGTGGTCGTCCAGCGTGAATCGGCGCTTCGCTTCCGTACGCGACATGGCGCGTCCAGCTCCATGACTACAGCTCATAAAGCTTTCCGGATTACCCTTGCCGCGCACGATGTATGAACGCGCGCCCATGCTGCCGGGAATAATTCCCATGTCGCCCTCACGAGCCCGGACCGCGCCCTTCCGCGTGATGAGCACGTTCTCGCCGTAGTGATGTTCCCAGGTCACGTAGTTGTGATGGCAGCTCACGACTTCCACATTGGCTTCGAACGCGGGGACTTCTCCAGAGCCCTGGACGGCCGCGATCAGGTTCTGCATCATCAGCTCGCGGTTGGCCAGCGCGTAGTCCTGGGCCCAGTGCACCGCACGGACATAGTCCTCGAAATGCTCCGTGCCCTGCGGCAGGTACGCGAGGTCCTTGTCCGGCAGGTTGATCATCCACTGGCGCATGTCGTTCTTCGCCAGCTCGATGAAGAACGTGCCGAAACGATTCCCCACTCCTCGCGATCCCGAATGCAACAGAAACCAGACGTTCTCGTGTTCATCGAGGCACACCTCGATGAAGTGGTTCCCGGTGCCAAGCGTTCCCAGGTGATTGACCCGCTGCACATGGTTCAGCTTGGGATACTTCTCGACGACTGCCGCGTAGGCCGGTTCCATCTTCGCCCACACCTCCAGGTGATGCGCCGGTGCCTCCGACCACGCGCCGCGGTCGTTCTTGCCTCCGTTGTCCGTACGCCCATGAGGCACAGCCTTCTCAATCGCAGAGCGGATGCCGTGCAGGTTGTCGGGCAGATGATTGGCGTGCAGAGAAGTCTGCACCGCCATCATGCCGCAACCGATGTCCACACCGACTGCCGCCGGAATAATCGCGCCGCGAGTCGGGATCACGCTGCCCACAGTCGCGCCGATGCCCCAATGCACGTCCGGCATCGCCGCTACCCACTTGTAGATGAACGGCAACTGCGCGACGTTCAAGAGCTGCTGGCGCGCGGCGTCTTCGAGAGGAACACCCTTGGTCCACGCCTTGATGGGCACGCCGTTTTCGGGCTTGATTTCGTTGTAAGTTGCGTCTGTCATAGCCGAATGCGCCACAAAAAACGAAAGCCCCCGATTTTTTGTCGGAGGCTCAGAAAAAGCACACGCTGCTGATTGCCCCCGTTACATGAACGTACCTTTCCCCGCTCCTTGCCACGTCGCCGTGGCCGGTGTCGGGAAGCAATCGGTATGGGGCTTGCGCATCATTGCTTGTAGCTCAACTTCAACTGTTACATCATTCCCGAAATTCGTCAATACCCAAAAGCGGCGGTATTGCGTCAGTCTGAGGCCGCTGAAAGAATCTGTCAGCTGAACGGTTGGCTTTATTTCATGCGTGCACGCAAATGGGACGGCACCAGGGGCAAAATTCCTTAGTTGTACCGAATATCTTTCTACGCAAAGATGCGACCGCTAGGTAACCAAAATCTCGCAGCGCCCGCGGCATCAAGCTCATTAACAATGCAGCGAGGAACCAAAGGCCTCCGAGGCGCTTCATCACGTAGATAACCGCCGCTGATCGCACTAGGACCCTATTTTGCCCATCGAGCACTACTATGCTATCCGGAAGCTCACGGCGAATATCTTTCGCAATTGCGCGTCTCACGAAGTCTCCCTGAAGTGGAGCAAAGGTAAAAGGTCGCGCGGATCGGTCTTCCTTTAGCGCAAACCTTACAAAACCGTGGCACAGGCCGCACTTGCCATCAAAGAAGATTGATTGATTCGCCGGCTCGGGTGAAGGAACCCAGGAGGGGTCGAAGGTGAATAAGTGCAAAATCAGCATGCCAATCGTCAGGTCAGCGAAATTGACCAAAAACATCAAGCCGACATGCAGGCCTATCATGGCTACCCAAATCAGGGGTCGAAGTCGCCGAGATAGTGCCAGTGGAGCGAACTCAGTTCCAGGCCAAGTGCCGACCACGTTGCGGTTTTCAGGAACCATGAGGGTAAGGCGAGCAGGAACGTGCGGAGGACTGTGGCACGCGCCAACGGATTGGCCAGTATGCGGCTGAGTGCGCTTCCATCAATCCATGAAGGACTCAAGAGTTTGGTGTATCCGCTGTACGAGTAAGCCAATGCCATTAATATCCACGCAGAAAGGTAGAGGTCTGCGGGAAGCTGCCAGCCGCCTGCTTTCTCTTCGTTGCTCGGCGAAAAGTCGTAAGCAGAACGGGCAGGAGTCAGCGTATGGGCCAGAAGTAGCCATCCCACGAACGGCAACGATGGATTGCCAATCATAGGATTTCTGCCGTAAAGACACGCCCACAAATACCAAATTAGTACAGCAATGATGCGATCGAACTTGCCAATAAGGAAAAGTAAGCCAAGAGCGGCTCCCATGATTAGCAATAGGGCCACGAACAGCGGGGAATCCAAGAGCCAAAAAATATTGGGAAATAACCGCATCAGCGGACTGACCGAGCCGACCGGAAGGACGCCCGACGAAGAAAAAAGCTCAGCGCCCCACGGCAGGAGGCCTACAAAATGCTGCAGAAGATACAGCCCGAGAAGGAAGCGATAAACGCCGTATTGACCGTCAGTCCAACTGTTTTTCATTGGCAGCGCGGCTCAAATGACAATGGCAGTTCGCCAGTATGAGAGCCTGGGCGCGGCTGCAACCGGACGTTGCTCGACAAGAATGAAGAAAAACCAAGCACCGAGGCTTATCGGACGTTAACGGACGTACAAAATTCTGGAGGGGATTTGCAAGTGGTTGATAAAGTTGGCGTCCCCGACGGGATTTGAACCCGTGTTACCGCCGTGAAAGGGCGATGTCCTAGGCCGGGCTAGACGACGGGGACGCTTCGATGGAAGGCATGAGCGATTTTCTAATCGAAGCTTGAGCCCTGCAGAAAGTGCGTGATCGGCCTTAGTCATTGTAACAGAACCGATTCGGGCTCTTGCTCCATCTCATCCCACTGCTCGGGAGACAAAGCGATTCTCACTGACCAAAAAACGTAATGGACGCTCTGCTGCTTTCGTGATTCCGATGCGTGCCGTAGTTAAGACACGTGCCGGACGGTAGCCGTCATCCACGATGCGAAGATCTGAGACCATGCTTGTCAGATCATTTCCGTTGTCACGCGCTCGGGTGATTCCGAATGCTTCGGCCAGTCGTCCGGGGCCGCTTGTTAGCTTCTTCAGATCTGCCGAGGCCTGCAGAGTAATGCCACGCGCGCGGGCCATTTCATCGACACCAATCACCGGCTCCAGCGCACGGATAAGCACGCAGCCCGGAACTCCATCGGGTAGGCAGGAAACATTCAAACAGTAATGGTTGCCATAAATGAAATACACGTAGGCACGCCCTGGTGGGCCGAAAAGTACGGAGTTGCGCAGGGTCCGTCCGGCCGCGGCGTGGGCTGCTGGATCGTCTTCGCCGAGATACGCTTCGACCTCTACAATGCGGCCCGCGAGCAACTTTCCGGGTTGCCGCCTGACCAGCAGCTTTCCGAGGATTTCACGCGATACGAGTTGCGGATCGCGGTCAAAAAATTCCGGCGGTAACTGTTGGCCAATCTTCGGCGCTCGTACTTTGGTGCCTTTCAAATCTATACCTTGCAAAGTACTATCCACTGCAACCCCCATTGTAGTGATCTAGGACGCCACTCTCATTCGGCCAGTACTCAAAATCTAAGGAGGATTATGCTCGGGAAATCGCTCAGGATCGCTTCATTGTTGTTGCTGCTCGCGGCATTTGCGGCGGCTGAAACTATCCCCGCCGGCACTCGCGTTACCGTGCGGCTGGGTTCTGGAATCAATTCCGGATCCGCCAGTTCCGGACAGTCGTTTGACGCTACGCTGGCACGGGACTTGGTTGTAAACGGCAAGACACTCGCCAAGGCCGGCTCACCCGCGCACGGCAAGGTTACGCATGCCAAGTCCAGCGGGCGTTTGCATGATCCCGGAGAGCTGACCCTGCGGCTCACTTCTGTGCAGGTGAACGGCAGAACTGTTCCGCTCTCGACTACGGCTTTCCATGCAAAGGGCAAGAGCCACACGAAAAGCAATCTGACTAAGATCGGTGGCGGAGCCGCAGCAGGGGCATTGATTGGCGGCTTGGCCGGTGGAGGCAAAGGCGCGCTGATCGGAACCGCGGTTGGAGCGGGCGCCGGCACTGGCGTGGCAGCAGCAACCGGCAAGGAAGAAGCCAAGGTGCCGTCTGAGTCGGTATTGTCGTTTACCACGACCGCAGCTGCGAGTGTGAAGTAACATCATTTCGGATGGACGGGGCTGTGCCCCGTCCATCTCGCTTCAAGCAGTCTTCAGGTAATCCAGCACTTCTTGCGCGTGACCTTCCGCTTTCACATTGTTGAACACGTGCTTGATCTTTCCATCTGGCCCGACCACAAAAGTCGTCCGTGAGATCCCCTTGACTTTGCGGCCGTACATATTTTTCTCTTTGATTACGCCGAAGCTCTCACACACCTTCTTGTCCGTATCCGCCAGGAGCGTGTAAGGCAGATGGTATTTCTCCTGGAATTTCTTTTGCGTTTTGGGCGCGTCTGCGGAAATCCCCAGAGTCACCGCGCCAGTATCCTGCAGCTTCTTGTATGCGTCGCGGAACCCGCACGCTTCGATGGTTCAACCGGGAGTGTCGGCCTTAGGGAAGAAAAACAACACAACCGTCTTGCCGCGGAAGTCCTTCAGGGAGACGTCTTTCCCGTTCTCGTCAGGCAAAGTGAACTCCGGCGCTTTATCATTGACTTGCATGGCACGATCTCCGGATCAGAATTTATACCGTCCAACTTTATACCGCAGGCTGGCGCGAGGCGTCATCTGTGCGAGTCTACTGCTCCTCGCGGCGTACACGCCCGCTCAGCTTTCGCGCCGGGAAGCCGGCAAGGGACCGCGCGCGCTGGCTCTCCTCGAGATCGCGACGAACGGCAAGGCTCATCTCGTCCCGATCACGATTATGTACGATGGCAAGTTTTATGATGCCGGCGCTTACAAAGCCTCGCCGGTCCCTATGGCGCTTGAAAGCGACACGGTTTATGAAGGGCTGAAGACGGGCGCTCCGCAAGGACTTTTCACGGTGGAAGGCGCAAGGCGAGTTCCCGCAGGCTGGATCGGAGAAGGACAGTGGCAAGCTGCCGGCTCGACTCCTCCGAAGAAACCTGCTGCTCCCGCGAAGCCACCCGAAGAGAAAACGGATCGACCTCCTGTTCTCCGTCACGCGCGGCCAGGGAGCCCGAAACCCGCCGAGCCATTTCCTAGTCCAAAAGAACCAACGCCGACACCGGCTCCGGCTGCTCAGACGTCCACGACGCCGCCCCCCGAGCAAGATGACACTGACCGTCCAGTGCTCAGACGCGGTAAGCCGGGACCGGAGAAAAAAGAGCCACGTCCCACGAGAACAGAGACTCCGGTGGCTGCCAAGAAGGACAATTCCGACAAGATGCAAACGATGTTGGCCATATCGGACGATGATGGTCCGGAGCCGCGTCCGTATAAATTCCAAATGAAGCCTGAAGAGGAGCAGACTTTTCGCAAGAAGATGCTTGCCTTGGCTGCGGACGAGGTACGGGCACGCGACCGGCAGCTGGCAGAAGAAGAATCAAAGTCCTCGGCAGAAGGGAAAAAATCGCCACGCACCGCCAAAGCTGCAGCAAAACCGCCTGCACCGATTCTCGACGACGTGCAGCTAAAAGTATTTGATCTCACCAACGCGAACGAGCCTGTACTGGTGCTGACTGCTACCGCCCGTATGCCAAATCGCGAGATTCAGTACTACGTCGCAGTCGTCGGCCACGAGGATGTTTATGGCGAGGTGCACAAAGCGTTCGCCAACACCTCAGACAGCCTGCATCTCGACGTTTTGCCGCGGCTCGAACTGGTAGACGCTGTGGATGCTGATGGTGATGCTCGCGGCGAGCTTCTCTTCCGCCGCGTCTCCGATGCGGGCAGCACGTATGATCTTTACCGCGTAATCGGAGACAAGCTTTACGCGTTATACCAAGGCACTCCGCAATAGGGCTCGAATCCGGAAGTGAGATGTTTACTCGATGTCCGAGCCTGGTGGCCAATCTTTGCTCTCCGCGATTACTAGCTTTTGACTCACGAACTGGGCAGATTGGAAATGCGCCCAGAAGCCCGATCCACTACGCGCTGGTGCCAAACCTTCCTTCTCATTTAGAATCGGCGGCCAACTCTGAAGGGGGTGAACTTCAATGCGTAATCTCTGCCTCGTCGTATTGATCACGTTATTCGTCTTCGCCTTCGCCACAGCTCAGGATCAGGATTTCAGCAAAGTCCAGATGAAAGTTTCGAAAGTAGCTGGGAACGTCTACATGTTGGAGGGCGCAGGCGGCAACATCGGTGCGTCAGTCGGCGAGGATGGAATCGTGATTGTTGACGACCAATTCGCGCCCCTGGCGGAAAAAATTCAAGCCGCTCTCAAGGGCATCACGGATAAGCCACTCCGCTTCATTATCAACACTCACTACCATTTTGATCACACCGGAGGTAATGCTCTTTTCCAGAAACAGGCGCCGATTATCGCCCACGACAACGTCCGCAAGCGGCTGGAAGAAGGCGGCACTGCGGGGAATCTCGGCGCCGTGAAGTTCGAAAGCAAACCTGCGCCTAAAGAGGCCCTCCCTATCATCACCTTTGATCATGACGTAACGGTGCATCTGAACGGAGAAGACATCCGCGCACTGCACTTCCCCAGCGGTCATACCGACGGCGATAGCGTGATCTTCTTCCCCAAATCCAACGTCGTTCACATGGGCGATGATTTCGTGACGTACGGATTTCCTTTTGTTGACCTCTCCGGCGGCGGCAGCGTGAAAGGCATGATTGCGGCGGTGGAAGAGATCATGTCCAAGCTGCCGCCGGATGTGAAGGTGATCCCGGGACACGGACCGATATCGAACCTAGACGATGTGCGCCGCTACGTTTCTATGCTGAAGGAGACGCGAAGTGCCATCGATGCCGGAATCAAACAAGGAAAATCTCTCGATCAACTGAAGCAGGAGAACGTCCTGGCACAATGGCAGAAGTGGTCTGGCGACTTTATCACAACTGAACAGTGGCTCGTAACGCTCTATAACGAACTGAGCGGAAAGAAAACCGGTGAGTTCATAAAGCATAATTGAAGCTGGCTGGAGATTCTCATGAATGGAAGCGGATTTCAGGCGCTGTGGGCGTCGCGCATGCTGAGTATCGTTCGGATCCTTGCCGCATTTATGCTGATGCAGCATGGAGGGCAGAAATTATTCGGCTTTCCGCCGTCGGCCCACCCGATGCCTCACCCACTGCCACCACTGATGCTCGTGGCCGGCATTCTCGAATTTTTCGGAGGCCTGCTCTTGCTGATCGGCTTGTTTACCCGCCCCATCGCTTTCATCCTAGCGGGCGAGATGGCTACAGCCTTTTTCATGGCGCATCTGCCGCGCGGCTTTTGGACAGTGAACAACGTAGGCGAACCCGCCGTGCTCAATTGCTTCATCTTTCTTTATCTGGCTGTGGCGGGAGGCGGCGCCTGGAGCATCGATCGTCTGAGGCGCCGGAGTCGGCAACCGTAAGGTGCTGGACCCACAAAGAACCCGCGTTTATTGCCCTTTGCTGAATTTGCAACCTGCAATCTAGAATCTGCACTCGGTGGAGACTTCGCAGATTTCCGAGTTGCTACGGCCCTTTCTTCCCCAAGCACTGGAGACTCCGAGCGAATCCAGGGATGTGTTGGCCACAGCGCAGCTACAATCTATATCGATGTATATAGATTTACTCCTGCACTGGAATTCACGCATCAATCTCACAGCCGTACGTGAGCCACGCGAGATCGTGACGCGCCATTTTGGCGAATCTTTTTTTGCAGCGCGGCACATTTTTCTAGAGCGCCCGAAAGCGGGGCTGCACGTAATCGACGTTGGTTCGGGAGCGGGCTTTCCCGGACTGCCGATCAAGATGTGGGCTGCGCATGTTCAGCTCACACTGCTGGAGTCGAACCACAAGAAGGCGACGTTCCTTCGCGAGGTGGTTCGGGCCATGAAGCTGAACGATGTGCATGTATTCACAGTGCGGGCCGAGGATTTTTCCGGCAAGGGTGATGTGGTTACGTTGCGGGCAGTGGGGCGCTTCGACTCCGCGCTTGCTATAGCTGCCCGGTTGGTTGCGCCGCCAGGACGGCTGGCGATTCTGATCGGAGAAGGCCAAGTATCCCGCGCGAGGAACTTGGTTCCCCAGTTTCAGTGGGAAAAGCCGATTCCAATTCCCGTGTCGGCAAGTCGAGTTTTGATGTTCGGGGAATCTGGCTAGCTAAGAATCAGAAGTGGAAACAGACCCTGGGAAGTGGGATACCACAGCCGTCATATGGTGCCTGGAAGACCTAAAGTGGGACATCTGTTTGCACATACCTATTGTTAAGCTGGGGGGGAGGAGTTGCTCTTCCGCTTCGGCATTGTCAGCTACCTGCGTTGCAGTGCTCTATGGATCTTCGTCATGTTGGTTCTTTACCCTTTGCTTAAGGGAGTCGACCAGGGGCTTGCTGCTGTGCTGATGTTGATCCTTAGCCTGATGATCACGCCTATCTTCTTCGTCAACACAGCACATGACGCAGCCGCACTGCTCGCCATTAGAGGGGCCAAACCATCAGCGGTGGTCGGCGGAACCTTGGCGTCGACTTAGGATAGTGAATTTGTTAAGGGGCAGAGGACTGCTCGTGCTGAGATGGAAAGAGAGATGAACGCCTCGGCAGTTGGAGTGAGTCGGGCAGGTTGTGTCAAGAAGACGCGAAAGCGTCATGCTGTACGAAAGATGAAGGTTGGCCCTTCGGAGACACCCTGTAGGGGGAGGCTTCAAACAGCCGTGAGCTGCTTCAGTCAAAAGCTGCGG
>Ga0075435_100000436_pt1 | contig 25536 bp, 28 predicted proteins | sample RhiMethybrSRZTD4_FD_75302 | JGI IMG/M metagenome (GOLD analysis project Ga0075435, IMG submission 75302) | Populus rhizosphere microbial communities from Tennessee, USA - Rhizosphere MetaG P. TD hybrid SRZTD4 | ecosystem: Host-associated > Plants > Roots > Rhizosphere > Soil | place: USA...
AATTCCTCGGCCGCGTTCATCGTCTCGACGCCTTCGATCCCGATGACCGGACGATCGTGCTGAAACCGGACCGTCGTGAGGCGCAGCGCCCGCACGCCGCCGTTGCGCTCGACGAACAGCTGCGCACCGGGCTGAAATCTCGCCTCAGGAAAATCGGTCTCGAGATTCACGACGACCTGGCCGCGAATGCCGTGCGCACGCGCGATGCGCCCGACGAGCGCCATTTCTTCCCACTTCATTCCGCTATCAGCTGTCAGCGCCCTTCGCGTATCTCGAGCGTCACGTCCTTGCCTTCACGCTCGCCGGCGGTGGCCGCGAGCGTGCGCAGCGCGGCGGCCGTGCGGCCCTGACGGCCAATCACCTTGCCCAGATCGCCGGGCGCGACGAACAGCTCGATCAGCGTCTTGTGCCGGTGCTGCGATTCGGTCACGCGCACATCGTCCGGCCGGTCGGTGAGCGCCTTCGCGAGCACTTCGACAACGTCGCGGACGCCGGGCACGGTTACTTCGCCTCGACGGCCACCGGCGCGGGAACCGCAGCGGCCGGCGCCGGCGTGAGATGACGCGCGATGAGTGTGCGCACCGAATCCGACGGCTGCGCGCCCTTCTTGATCCAGTAGTCGACGCGCTCCTTGTCGACCTGCACGACGGCCGGCTTCGAGCGCGGATTGTAATGTCCGAGGATTTCGACGAACGAGCTGTCGCGCGCGGCGCGCGAATCGGTGACGACGACGCGGAAGAACGGACGCTTCTTGGATCCTGCCCGACGCAAACGGATGGTAACCATTACGCTCTCCTGAACGCGCGCGATGCCCCAGTCGCGCGCTGACTACGCTTCGCTATGGACGTTAGTCGTCATCGGTCGTAGGTCTTTTGGTCGTCAGTCGTTGGTCGTTGGCGCGAAGGACCATGAGACCAACGACGAATGACTAACGACCAATGACCAAGACGACCCATGACCAATGACTAACAACCAACGACCAACGACCAACGACTAACGTCCACCGGAGCGGTTGCGAAGCATCTGCATCGCCTGCCGGCGTGCTTTCCTGCCGCCGCCGGCCAGCCCGGTCATCCCACCGAGCTGCTTCAACATCTTCTGCATCTGCACGAACTGCTTCAGCAGACGATTCACTTCTTCGACCGAGGTGCCGCTGCCCCGGGCAATACGTTTCCTGCGGCTGCCGTTGATGATGTGCTGCTTCCGGCGCTCTTCCGGCGTCATCGAGCCGATGATCGCCTCGATGCGTCCGATCTGTTTCTCGTCGGGCTTGTTCTCCGCGAGCGCCTTGATGTTGCCCATGCCCGGCAGCATCCCGATGATCGACTCGAGCGGCCCCATTTTCCGGATCGTCTTCAGCTGATCGCGAAAGTCTTCGAGCGTGAACTCGTTTGCGCGAAGCTTCTCTTCCAGCTTCTCGGCGTCCTCCTGCGTGATCGCCGCTTCGGCCTTCTCGATGAGCGACAGCACGTCGCCCATGCCGAGAACCCGCGATACCACGCGCTCGGGATAGAACGGCTCGAGATCCTCGAGCCGCTCGCCGCTGCCGACGAATGCGATCGGCACGCCGACGACCGAGACGACCGACAGCGCCGCGCCGCCGCGCGCATCGCCGTCGAGCTTGGTGAGCACCACGCCGGTGACGCCAACCCGCGCGTTGAACTCGCCCGCGCTCTTGATCGCATCCTGTCCGGTCATCGCATCGGCGACGAACAGGCGATCGGAAGGATCGGTCGCATCCTTGATCGCAACGAGCTCGGTCATCAGCTCATCGTCGATGTGCAGACGTCCCGCCGTATCGACGATGACGGTGTCGAACCCGAGGTTCGCCGCCTCCGCGAGCGCGCTCTTCGCGCGCGCCACCGGACTGGTCTGGCCTGCCGGATCGTGCACCCGCACGCCGGCCTTCTGACCGATGACGCTCAACTGCTGGATGGCGGCGGGACGCTTGACGTCGGTCGACACGAGCAGCGGGTGCTTGCCCTGCTTCGTCAGCCATTTCGCCAGCTTCGCCGACGTCGTCGTCTTGCCCGCGCCCTGCAGGCCGAGCATCAGGATGACGCGCGGTCGTTTGCTGCTCGGCTGCAGGCCGCCTTCGGCGTTGCCGAAGAGGGCCACCATTTCGTCGCGGACGATTCGAACGACCTGCTGCGATGGCACGAGCCCGCGCAGGACGTCGTCGGTCGAAATCGCCTCCATCGAGCGATCGCGGACGCGGTCGATGAAGGCCTTGACGACCTTGAAGTTGACGTCCGCCTCGAGCAGCGCGATGCGAATCTCGCGAAGCGCCGCCTCGATGTTCTCGGGCGTCAGCCGCGCTTCGCCGCGCAGCGATTTGAAGACGTCCTGGAGGCGTGTGCTGAGCGACTCGAACATGGGGACGCTAACCTACTCTACAGCAAACGCTTATCGTAACTGACCGGACCGACGGGTGTCAACGCTGAGGCGGCTATTTCGTCGCGATCTCTGTGCGCAGCGCCTGCATGCGTCCGATCGCGTTGCGCATGGCCGCCACAATGGCCGTCGTTCTCGGTGTTTCGTCGTCGAGCTCGTGAGCCGCGCGCGTGAGGACGTCGAGGGCCGTGGTTACCTCGTCCGCGCTCACCAATTCAGCTTTCCGCACGAGCTGTTCGATGAGCTCGAGGCAGGCCTGCAGCACTTTTCCGGCGTGTTCGTTGGGCGTGGCGCCGCGAGTCGAAGCCCGAATGGCCGCCATGACGAAGTCGCGGCTGGCGGTCAGCTGTCCTTTGACGCTCATGATTGACGAGAGGCGGCGATCACACGGTCGAGAGCTTGTGTCCCAGCTTTTCCTTCTTCGTTTTGAGATACCGGTGCGTCGAGGCCTGGGCCGGAATCTCGATTGGCAGCCACTCGGTGACGGAGAGACCGTAGCCTTCGATGCCGACGAGCTTGCGTGGATTGTTGCTCAGGAGACGCATCGATCGCACGCCGAGCTCGCGCAGAATCTGAACGCCGACGCCGTAATCGCGCTGATCGGCCTTGAATCCAAGCCGCTCGTTGGCTTCGACGGTATCGAACCCTTCGTCCTGCAGTTCGTACGCGCGAATCTTGTTGGCGAGACCGATGCCGCGCCCTTCCTGATTCAGATACAGCAGGACGCCGCGTCCTTCGGCCGCGATGCGCTTGAGCGCGACGTCCAGCTGCGCGCCGCAGTCGCAGCGGATCGAATGGAGCACGTCGCCCGTCAGACATGACGAGTGGACGCGGACAAGGACGTCCTTACCGCTGCTGATGTCGCCGCACACCAGGGCGATGTGCGTGTGGTTGTCGACCTGGTTCTCGTACGCGTACACGTGGAACTCGCCGTACTCGGTCGGCAGCTTCGCCGACGCGACGCGCCTGACGAGCGATTCGGTGCGGATCCGGTACTTGATCAGGTCGGCGATCGTGATGAGCGGCAGCCCGTGTCGCTTCGCGAAGCGGGACAGCTGCGGAACGCGCGCCATCGTGCCGTCTTCGTTCATCACCTCGCAGATGACCCCGGCGGGATACAACCCCCCGATGCGCGCGAGATCCACCGCCGCTTCGGTCTGTCCCGTACGCACCATCACGCCGCCGGCGCGCGATCGGAGTGGAAACAGGTGGCCCGGCCGGAGCAGATCGCTCGGCCGCGTTGCCGGATCGATCGCGGTCAGCACAGTTGCGGCGCGATCCGCGGCGGAGATCCCCGTCGTCGTCTTCCCCTTCGCATCGATCGGCACACAGAACGCCGTTTCGAACTGCGACGTGTTCTGCGAGACCATCAGCGGAATCTCGAGCGCGTCGAGCCGCTCCGGCGTGAGCGACAGACAGATGAGCCCGCGGCCGTAGCGCGCCATGAAATTGATCGCGTTGGGCGTGACCTTCTCCGCGGCAATCGTCAGATCGCCTTCGTTCTCGCGATCGGCGTCGTCGACGACGATGACCATCCTGCCGGCGCGGATCGCCTCGATGGCGTCCTCGATCCGCGAGAACGGCGAATGTTCTTTCTGCGCGCCTTTGGCGATCTCGATGGTTCTCTTCAATGTGTCACCTCGTGCGAGCCCATTCCCGGCAGGGTGAGGCCGGCGAGCTCCGCGGCGCGGACGACGTACTTTCCGACCATATCGCATTCAAGGTTCACGCGATCGCGAATCTGCACGTGACCGAGGTTCGTGTGCGTCATCGTGAACGGGACGATCATCACATCGAATCTGTCCGTGCCAAGGCCCGCCACCGTCAGGCTGATGCCGTCGACGGCAATCGAGCCTTTCTGCACGATGTACGGCCGCAGCTCCTGCGGAAAGCTCACGGTGAGCCAGTGGAACTCGGAGTCGGGGCGCAGATCCTCGATGCCGCCCATCGCGTCCACGTGCCCCTGCACGAAGTGACCGCCGAAGCGGCTGTCGGCACGCAACGGCCGCTCGAGGTTCACACGACACCCGCGTTCGAGCGACCCAAGCGTCGTCACGCGCACCGTCTCCGGTCCGACATCGGCGTGCACTTCGTGCTGCTCCGACAGGATCACCGTGAGGCACACGCCGTTCACCGCAAGGCTGTCGCCCGGCGACAGCTCCGTCGCCAGCGGCGTCGCGATGCGCAGGCGGAATCCCCGATTGGTCGGCTCGCGCGCGACCACCTCGCCGACGGCTTCAACAAGGCCTGTGAACATATCCTTCGACCAGCACGTCGGGGCCGAGCGGCTCCACGCGTCGACCGATCAGACTCGCGGATGAAAACGATCGGTCCGGCAGAAGCGCCACACCGTTCGGGCCGAGGCAATGCGGCGTCACGTAGAGGCGCACGAAATCGACGACGTCCTCGTCCCACGCGGCGGCGTGCACGGCCGCTCCGCCTTCGAGCAGCACCGAGCTGATCTCGCGCGCGGCCAGGCAACGGAGCGCACCGCTCATCGTGCCGTCGCCAATTGTGATATCCGCGCCGCGCGCCTCGAGCCGCGTGCGCCGTTCGCCGCGGCCTGCGCCGTCCGCAGTCGTGATGATGATGACAGGGCCGGCGTCGCGTGTCGAGAGAATGCGCGCGTCGGGCGGCGTGCGCAGCTGGCGATCGAAAATGACACGCACGAGCGGCCGCTCGCGGTAGGCGATGCGCGGCGTCAGCTGCGGATCGTCGCACAGCACGGTGCCGACACCGACGGCCACGGCATCGACCTCCGCACGGACACGGTGCGCGTGACAGTTGGCGGCGTCGGACGTCAGTGGCGTGCGAAGGCCCGGCGCTTCGGCAATGCGGCCGTCGATGCTCGTTGCAGCTTTCAGAATCACGAATGGACGGCCTTCGCGCATCAGCGTGAAGAACGGCTGGTTCAACGCGACAGCTTTGTCCGCGGCAAGCCCGACCTCCACTTTCACGCCGTTCGCCTGCAGAAACGCGAACCCCTGGCCGCTCACGAGCGGGTTCGGATCTTCGGTTGCCGCAACGACTCGGTCGATTCCCGCATCGACGATCCGCGGCGCGCACGGTCCGGTGCGTCCGTAATGGCAGCACGGCTCGAGCGTGCAGTACATCGTCGCGCCGCGCGCGAGCGTTCCTGCTTCAGTGAGCGCGTGCACTTCGGCGTGCGGCTCGCCCGCGCGTTCGTGAAAGCCCTGACCGACCACCACTCCGTCGCGTGACACGACGACCGCGCCGACGAGCGGGTTGGGACTCGTACGCCCCGCGCCCCGCGCCGCATGAAACAAGGCGCGGTCCATGAATCGGGAGTCGGCGGCGCTGAAGGTCACGAGCATCTACTACAGTTTCTCCGTGTCCTCTATGCCCTTTGTGTCCTTTGTATCCTTTGTGTCCTCTGTGTCTTTCACCACTTTTCTTCGAACAGCCCGTCGACATATTCGTTCGCATCGAACGGCACCAGATCGTCTATGCCCTCCCCGACGCCGACGTAGCGAATCGGGAGCTTCAAGTCGTTCGCAATCGCAACAGCGACGCCGCCCTTTGCCGTGCCATCGAGCTTCGTGAGCACGATGCCGTTCACGCCCGCGGCACCCATGAACTCTCGCGCCTGCGTGACCCCGTTCTGGCCGACCGTCGCGTCGAGGACGAGCAGCACTTCCTGCGGCGCGCCGGTCACCTCGCGCGACGCAATCCGCCGGATCTTCTCGAGCTCGTTCATGAGGTTCACGCGCGTGTGCAGCCGTCCCGCAGTGTCGACGAGAATCGGATCGCGGCCCTTGGCCTTGCCGGACGAGATCGCGTCGAAGACCACGGCCGCAGGGTCCGCGCCTTCGCGCGCGCGGACCATTTCGACGCCGGCGCGCTCGGCCCAGATCTCGAGCTGCTCGACCGCCGCCGCACGAAACGTGTCGGCGGCGCAGATGAGCGGCTTCTGACCGGAGTTCTTGAGCAGGTTCGCGAGCTTCCCGACCGTCGTCGTCTTCCCGGTTCCGTTCACGCCGACGATGAGCGTCACCTGCGGATGCGCGTCGACGCTGAGCGGCTTGTCGACGGCAGCAAACACGTCTCGAATCTCCGCCTTCACGAGATCGCGCAGGCTGTTGCCGTTGCGCTCGCGCGTTTTGACCGCGTTGATGATCCGGTCGGTCGCGGCGAGGCCGATGTCCGCCGAGATCAACAGCTCTTCGAGCGCCTCGACCGTGTCGACGTCGACCGCGCGGCTGCGCCGCTCCGGCGCGTCGGCCTGGCGGACGATGTCGTCGAAGCGGTCGACGATCTGCTGCTTGGTTCGGGAAAGGCTTTCCTTGATGCGGCCGAAAAAACCCATTCGATCGATATTACCCGGTCTCCGCTTCCGCGCGTTGCCGGCGGAGCATCAACGCGTCGATTGCGGCGCGGACATCGCTTCGGCCGGCGAGCACTTCCGCCATTTGCGTCGCGATCGGCAATTCGACGCCGTGCCGCGCGCCGAGCGCCAGCGCGGCGCCCGTCGTCCGCACCCCCTCCGCGACCATCTTCATGCCGGCGACGATCTCCTGAAGCGAGCGGCCGCGCGCCAGCTCGATGCCGACGTGACGGTTGCGGCTGAGCGTGCCGGTGCACGTCAGCACGAGATCGCCGAGCCCGCTCAGCCCGGCGAGCGTCTCGCGTCGCCCGCCGGCCGCGCACGCGACGCGCGTCACCTCCGCCAGGCCGCGTGTGATGAGCGCCGCGAGCGCGTTGTGGCCGAGACCCAGCCCCTCCACGACGCCGGCGGCAATGGCGATGACGTTCTTCAGCGCTCCACCGATCTCCACGCCGACGACATCGTCGCTCGCGTACAGGCGGAAGTACGGTCCGCGGAATTCGGCCTGCACCACCGCCATGGCCGTGCTGTCGGACGAGGCCGCGAGGATCGCCGTCGGCAATTCGTGCGCGACTTCGATCGCGAAGCTCGGTCCCGACAGAACGACGACCGGAGGAGCGGCGCCGACCTCCTGCCGGATGACTTCGGACATCCGCATCATCGTGTCGCTCTCGAGTCCCTTCGTCGCGCTGACGACGACGGCTCGCGGATCGAGATGAGGGGACGCGGTACGGATGACGGCGCGGCAGCCGTGCGACGGAATTGCCGCGACGACGAGCTCCATGTGATGGACGGCGTCGGCGACGACGTGCGTCACCGACACGCTTGGAGGAAGCGAGATGTCCGGCAGGTACACCGCGTTCGCGCGGCGCGCCGTCATGTCGCGCGCGAGCGCTTCGTCGCGCGCCCACAGCCGCACGTCGTGGCCGATTCGCCCGAGGTGCACGGCGAGCGCGGTTCCCCAGCTGCCCGCGCCGAGGACGGCAACCGTTCGCATCGACTCACGCCTCGCGCGTCACGCACGCACTCCGAGGCGGCGTTCGCTGCGCGAGAGCAGGCGCGCCAGGTTCGACCGATGGCGGAACACGATGAGCGTGGCCGCGGCAATGGCGGCGATCACGACCGGCGGCGGACTTCCCAGCGAATACGCGAGCGGCGGAAGCGCAATCGACGCGACGATCGAGCCGAGCGACACATACTTCGTCATCCACACGGTCACGACGAACACCGCCGCGGCCGCTGGAAGAGCGGCAGGAGCAAGCACGGAGAATGCGCCGCACGCCGTCGCCACGCCCTTGCCGCCTCGGAAGCGGAGCCAGACGGGATAGACATGGCCGACGACCGCGGCGAAACCGGCGGCGGCCGGCGCAGCGGCGTTGTCGCTGAACCGCGACGCAATGACGACGCTCGCGGCGCCTTTCGCGATATCGAGCACCGCGCAGAGAACGCCGGCCGTCACGCCGGACGATCGCATCACATTGGCCGCGCCAAGGTTGCCGCTTCCGACGAGCCGCAAATCGGTGGCGCCCCAGCAGCGCGTCAGCAGCAGCGCGAATGGCACCGAGCCGATGCAGTAAGCGGCGACGATCGCCTCCGTCATGGCGTCAGCGTAGCACGCGCGAGAGGCGTGTAGGTGGGACCGGCCGAAGACAAGCGGCTGTGATACAGCGTCGCGTGATCGACATGCACGCGAGCGACGACGTGATCCGCCGCACCAGCCATCGCGCGCTCGCGATCGATCGTGCGCGACTCGCGCCAGCGTCCAAGTGTGAGATGCGCATGAAATGGCCGTCCCTCGAGCGGGATGTCGAGCGATGCGGCGCGCCGCGCGAGCTCCTGCTGGACGACAGCCGCTTCACGTCCGCCGTCAGCCGCGCCCAGCCACAGCACCCGCGGCGCGCCGCGCGGCGGAAACACGCCAACGCCTCCGAATGCGAGATCGAACGGCGCCTGCTGAATGGGCTGCGCAACGATCTCCACCAATTCCTTTGCTTTCGGCTCTGCAACTTCACCGAGGAACACAAGCGTCAGGTGCATCTGCTCGGGGCGCACGATCTTCAGCGAGCTCGATCGCAGCGACGACACGATACGTCTCTGTTCGGCCGCAATCGCCGCACGGGCCGTCTCATCGAGATCGATCGCTATGAAGAGCCGCATAGATCGCTCGCCTGAAAGGCTCGCGGCGCCTAAAGGTTCGCGTGTAGGGCGAGCCTTCCAGGCGAGCCCCGAGCCTCAGGTTTTCAGCAACATGAGACGGAGCATGTTCATGGCCGCTTGCGTCGATTGAAACTTGACCATCTCCCTGCCGCCGAAAAACGGAAACGTCCGCACGCGTTCATCGCCGTCGACCACGACGGCGATGCAGACGGTACCGACCGGCTTTTCCGGCGTGCCGCCGCCTGGTCCGGCGATGCCCGTGATTCCGACACCGACGTTCGTGCCGGCGCGCTCTCGAACGGCGCGCGCCATCGCTTCGGCAACCGGTTCGCTGACCGCCCCGTGTTCCGCAATCAACGCCTCCCGGACGCCGAGCAGCTCCGTCTTCGAACGATTGCTGTAGGTGACGAGGCCGCGTTCGACATAGTCCGAGCTGCCGGGTACGTCGGTGAGCCGCGATGCGAGCAGACCGCCGCTGCACGACTCGGCGACCGCGATGGTCATGTGCCGCGCTCTCAGCAGATCGCCGACGACCGCCTCCAGCCCCTTGCCGTCGGTGCTGTAGATCGCGTGACCGAGTGCGTCCTGCAGCTCACGGACGGCCTCGTCGAGCGCAGCGTCCGCTTCGGCCTGACTCGGCGCCGCCGTCGTGAGGTGCAGCTCGATCTGACCGAGCACCGCGAGAATCGTCGTGCTGATCGGCACGCGCCGCGTGATCCACTTCGCGTAGATCGGCTGCGCCTGCGCGTCGACGTCCGATTCGGTGCGCCCGGTGATCTTGAGTACGCGCCGGAACAAACCCGCGGTCCCGCTATGCGGCGCAAGCCGATCGCGCACCACCGCCTCGAACATCGGCTTCATCTCGCGCGGCGGACCAGGGAGCAGCACGATTGCGATCTTGTCGCGCTGGATCCACAACCCTGGTGCGGTACCGTTCGGATTCTCGAGAACCTCCGCGCCGCGCGGAACCATCCCCTGTCGCCTGTTGATGTCGGGCATCGCCATGCCGCGGCGCGCAAACCGCTCGCGAATCCGATCGACGATGCGCTCGTCGACATCGAGCGGCACGCCGAGCACGCGCGCGACCGCGTCGCGCGTGAGATCGTCTTCCGTCGGTCCGAGGCCGCCGGTGAGCACGAGCAGATCGGCCCACGCGAGCGCACCCGAGATGACGCCCGCGAGCTCGTCGAGATCGTCGGCGACCACCGCCTTCAGCCGTACGTCGTAGCCGATCGTGTTCAGCAGCTCGGTGATGAACAGCGAGTTCGTGTCGACGCGGAACGGCGTCAGCATTTCGCTGCCGACCGCCAGGATGCAGGCTTTCATCGCGCGACGATCAGAATGAGCCGCAGCGCCACGTTCGCGTAGACCGCCGCCATCCCGTCATCTGCCATGACGCCGATTCCGCCGGGCAGGCGTTCGAGCCGGTTCGCGGGGAACGGTTTGATCACGTCGAAGAGGCGGAACAGCAGAAACGCGCCGAACGCGCCGGCCCATCCAACCGGATTCATGAACAGCGTGACGAGCATTCCCATGACCTCGTCGATGACGACCTGGCCCGGGTCGGTGCGCTGGAAGTGGTGTTCGGCGACGGTGCCGGCCCACGATCCGACGGCGAAGAGCGCGACGATCGCCACTGCGTGCGTCAGTGCCGCCTGCGGCAGCACCGCCCAGACGACGAGGCCCGCGGCCGATCCGAACGTGCCCGGCGCCACAGGAATGTATCCGATACCGAGGACGGATGCGATGGCGAGAGCGAACCGAGTGATGACGCTCGATTGCGGGACGCCGTCGGATGTCACATCAGCGAACGACGCGAGTGCCGGCGAATCGATCGTGCAGGCCGCGGCGATCGCGGCTGAACAGCGCGGTGACGAAACCGAGACCGGCCGGAACGGCGAGCAGGAGCCACATCGCGGTACGCAGGAATGCGCGTCCGAGATCGAGCGTCGAGTCTTCGTCGGCCGCGACGACGCGGATGCCGGCCGCCATCTTGCCGAGCGTCTGGCCGCCGGCCGTGAACGCGACGAGATACCCGACATTCTGGACGAACAGAAACGCGAGCAGCGGCCCCTTCGGCAGAATGGCGATCTCGTCGAGCGAGATATCGACCATGCGCATCGTGAAGTACACCACGACGGCGTCGACGGCCGCGAGGATGAGCACGTCGATGATCACGGCGATGATGCGCGGCCCGACGCCGGCGTCGGCTGGTTCCAGCCCGGCCGCCTGCGCGCCACTCCGCGAATGCGGCTCGGCGTCGAGCGTCAAATCGAGCGACGCCATGCGCGGCGCTTCGTGGCGCACCCGCGGCAGATCCGGTGTCGCGCGCCTGACCGCGAGCGGCGCGCGCGGCGGCGAGGGCTTCGTGATCAGCGGTTCGTCGTCCGCGCCGATGCTGAACAGCGGCAGCTCGGATCGATCGGGAACGGAATGGCCGAGCGACAGGTCCTGAGGCGCCTCGACGCGGCGATCGGGTGTGCGCAGCGGCAACTCCGGCGTTGGCGCCGTCTCAGTGAACGAGAAGTCGTATCCGCAGTTGCGACAGCGGTCCACGGGTTCGAAGCCGAGATAACCGCATTTCGGACATTTCATGGAACGTGATGTACTCCGGTCGAAACAGCGAGCAGCTGACGTTGCAGCTCTGCGCGCAGCTGATCGGCTTCGGTCTTCTGTGGATCGGTGGGACGGACCTGATCCAGCGTGGCGAGCGCGTCCGACAGGTGACCGCTCGCCGCCAGCGAGCGTGCGCGTCCCAGCGCGAGCTCGCCCCGGCGTGGTGGCGGCAGGCTCTGCTCGCGCACGACGGGGGTCGTCATCGTCTGCGCGGGTGGATCGTCGAGCATGAGGAGCGTGCGCCAGTTCAAGGTGCGGCGGGCGATTGCCGCGTACCCGCCGAACGCGAGGACGCCGCCGATAAGGACGATGAGCGTCGCCACGGTTGCCGACCGCGACCGCTTCGGCGAAGCGTGCGGCGACACACCGTGCGCCGGGCTGCGCGGCGAGGCGGTTGCCGGTGCGGCCGCGCCGCTGTCGAGCCGGTCGATCCGGTCGAGCAGCGCGAGCGCTTCGTCGGGCGGTGCGCCGCCGTCGATGGCGGCGCGGAGCAGACGGCGCGCTTCGTCGCTTTCCCCGCGGCGGAACGCGTCGACGCCGCTGTGAAGAAGCTCCTCGGATTGCCGCTGGCGCTCGGCGAGCGCGCTGCGCGCCCGTTCGATGTAGGCGCGGGCGCGCTGGTGACTGCGGTCGAGGAAGAGCGCACGCGTCCAGACGTGGATCGCCTGGTCGAAGCGTGCGGCGAAATAATGATCGAGACCGACGAGCAGCAGCTGCTCGATCTTCGCGTCGCGATCGGCGTCTGACGCCGCATCGTGCGCGTGTGCGGCTTCGCCGCGGCCGGCTTCAGACATGAGCCGGCCCGGATTATAAACTGCAAACCGCCACCGACGATCCGAAATCTGCGATCGGCAATCTACAATCACCGGTACTACTGATGGCAGTCATCGAGTGCATCCCCAACGTCAGCGAAGGGCGCCGCCCCGAGATCGTCGCGGCGATGGCCGACGCCATCCGCGCGGTCCCGACCGTGCGGCTGCTCGACTTCTCGTCCGACGCCTCCCATAACCGGTCGGTCTTCACGTTTGCCGGCGATGCGCCTGGCGTCGAGCGCGCGGTGCTCGCGTTGTTCGAGCGTGCGATCGCCGACATCGATTTGCGCGTCCACAAGGGCGAGCATCCGCGCATGGGCGCAGTCGACGTCGTGCCGTTCGTTCCAATCGAAGGCGTGACGATGGTGGAGTGTGTCGAGCTCGCGAAAAAAGTCGGCGCGACGATCGCCGACCGTTTCGGCATCCCGGTGTTTCTTTACGAAGAGGCCTCGACGAATCCGCTGCGCAAGAACCTCGAAGATATCCGACGCGGCGAGTTCGAAGGGCTCGCGGCAAAGATGGCGACCGAAGGGTGGGCGCCCGACTTCGGGCCGTCGAAGCCTCACCCGAGCGCCGGCGCATCGGTGGTCGGCGCGCGCATGGCGCTGATCGCGTACAACATCAACCTCGCCACCGATCGGCTGGACGTGGCAAAGAAGATCGCGGCGGGCATCCGGCACAGCAGCGGCGGATTCAGGTTCGTCAAGGCGGCCGGCTTCACGCTGGGCGATCGCAAAATCGTTCAGGTGTCGATGAACCTGACGAATTACGAGAAGACGCCGATCTTCCGCGTGTTCGAGGTCGTGAAGCGCGAAGCCGCGCGCTACGGCGTCAACGTGCTCGAGAGCGAAATTGTCGGACTCGTACCGTCGGCGGCGCTCCACGCCGCGGCGGAATTCTATCTGCAACTGGAAGGATTCAAACCCGAGCAGGTTCTGGAGAACAAACTGAGAACTGAGAACTGAGAACTGAGAACTCAGAACTGAGAACTCAGAAGTCGGAATTCAGAACACGTGCAAAAGTCAGCGGGCAAGCACGGGTTTTGCCTGTTGAATTGCGTGCTTCAGACCAAGCCACCTGCGGAACTGCGCGAGCGCGTGTTCGCGTTCGCGTGTCAAATCGTCGTTTTTTGCCGCGAACTCTCGAAGGAACCAGGCGTGGTCCGCAACATTTCGTGGCAGCTGGCCGCGTCGGCAACTTCAAGTGGCGCCAACCTGAACGAAGCAAAATCCGCGTACTCGCGTCGAGACTTCGCAGCGAAAAATGCCATCGCGCTGAAAGAGATGCGCGAGAGTCTCTATTGGCTTCAGATTATCCGCGCATGCAACCTTGCGCCGTCTGCCAGGGCCGAGCCGCTCATCCGCGAAGCCGACGAACTCACGGCCATGCTCACTGCCGGATTGAAGAAGCTGAATCCGGTCATTCCCGTGATCGCCGTTCTGCTACTGGTGATCGTATTCGTGTGCGCCCGTGTCGCCGTGTCGAGCGCGCGGTAGTGACAGTTCTCAGTTCTCAGTTCTCAGTTCACACGCCCTCCGGTTCTTCGTCCGCCTTCCGCGAGGGTGCAATCCCGAACGCCTTCATCTTCCTATACAGGTTGCTGCGCTCGACGCCGAGTACTTCCGCCGTGCGCGACATGTTGCCCTGCTGCTCGGCGAGCGTGCGCAGGATGAGATCCCGTTCGAAGCGCTCGCGGGCTTCGTGAAGGGTGATGCGCTCGACGGGCGCCGCGCCGGTGTCCGCCTGCGCGAGCGCCGTCGGGTCGAGAAAGCTCAGATCCACCGGTGAAATCGCTTCGCCGGGCACCATGATGATCAACCGCTCGATGATGTTGCGCAGCTCACGCACGTTCCCCGGCCACGGATAGCGCTGCAGCGCCGCGCGTGCGCCGGTCGTGAAGCTCTTCGCCCGCCGTCCGTACTCGCGTGCGAGCTGCGCCATGAAGTGATCAGCGAGCAGCGGGATATCCTCCTGTCGATCGCGCAGCGGCGGTACGAAAATCGGGATGACGTTCAATCGGAAGTACAGGTCCTCGCGGAAGCGCCCCGACCGAATTTCAGCCTGGAGTTCCTTGTTGGTCGCGGCGACCACGCGCGCATCGACCTTGATGCGGGTCGTCCCGCCGACCGGCTCCATCGTCTGCTCCTGAAGCACGCGCAGCACCTTCGCCTGCGTCTTCAGGCTCATGTCGCCGATCTCGTCGAGGAAGATCGTCCCGCCGTCGGCGACCTCGAACTTGCCGCGGCGATCGGCGACGGCGCCGGTGAACGCGCCGCGCACGTGACCGAACAGCTCGCTTTCGATCAGCTCCTCGGGTATGGCGGCGCAGTTGACCTCGACGAACGCGCCGGTCCGCCGGCGGCTCAGCGTGTGAATCGTCCGCGCGACGAGCTCCTTGCCCGTGCCGTTCTCGCCGTAGATGAGGACGCGACCGTTGGTCGGCGCGGCCATCGCGACCTGCTCACGTAGCTGGCGCATCGAATAGCTCTCGCCGATCATCGTCTGGTGGCGGTCGACGCGCGCGCGCAGCGCGCGGTTCTCCGCCTCGAGGCGGCGCTGCTTCAGCGCGTTGGAGACGACGAGGACCGTCTTCTCGAGCGAGAGCGGCTTCTCGACGAAGTCGAACGCGCCCATCTTGATCGCGCGCACCGCCGATTCGATGTTGCCGTGCCCGGAGATCAGCACCACCTGCGCATCGACCTGACGCTCGCGCAGACGCGCCAGCGTCGCAAGCCCGTCCATGCCCGGCAGCCACACGTCGAGGACGATGAGATCGATGCCGCCGCGAATCGCACGATCGAGACACGCTTCACCCGTCGAGACGGCTTCGACGGCGTACCCTTCGTCGCGCAGCACGCCGCTCAGCGCCGTCCGCACGCCCGGCTCGTCATCGACTATGAGGATCGTCGGTTTCATCTTTCAATGGCTGATGGCTGATGGAATGGCTGAGGGGCCATCGACCCTCCCATCAGCCATCAGCCCTCAGCCGTCAGCTCGGCAGCTCAATAGTAAACCGTGTGCCGCGCGGCGTGTTGTCGCCGGCTTCGATGCTGCCGCCATGCTCCGCGATGATCCGCCGCACGATCGCGAGACCGAGACCGCTCCCGCGGTGTTTCGTGGAGTAATACGGCAGGAACAGCTTGTCGCGCTCGCCGCGCGGGATGCCCGGTCCGTCGTCGGCGACCACGACGCGGACCACGTTGTTTGCCGCATCGAGCTGCGTTTCGACCACGATCGTTCCGCACCGTTCCATGGCTTCGATCGCGTTGTCGACGACGTTGATGATGACGCGGCGGATCTGTTCCGGATCCAGGCGCACGAGCGGCATGCCCGGCGCAAAGCGCTGCTCGATGATGACGCCCGCGAACAGGCCGTTGTAGAGCGCGAGCGTGTCGGTGATGAGCTGCGCGAGATCGGTCGGGACGGTCTTCGGCGAGGGCATGCGCGCGAACTGCGAGAACTCGTCGACGAGCCCCTTCAGCGATTCGACCTCTCCGACGATCGTCTCGGTGCACTCCGCGACGAGCGCCCTCGCCTGCGGCGGCGCGCCGACGAAATGTCTGCGGAGCCGTTCCGCCGAGAGTTGAATCGGCGTCAGCGGATTCTTGATCTCGTGCGCGAGCCGCCGCGCCACCTCGCGCCATGCGGCGACTTTCTGCGCACGAATCAGCGGCGTCACGTCGTCGAGGACCAGGATGACGCCTTCCGACGCGCCGCTCTCGGCGACGAGCGGCGTGGCGACCGCGGCCAGGTGCATCTCCTGCCCCTCGCGCGCAATCGCCACCTCCTGCACCGCCGGCTCGGTCTTCGCGCGGCGCGCCGCGGCGAGGAACTTCCCGATCGGCTGAAGGTCGGGACGGTCGAATACGGACAGCGACGGCTGGCCGACGATCTGACGATTCAGGCTGAGCAGCCGTGCGGCCGCGCTGTTGATCGTCGTAATCGTGCCGCTCGCGTCCATCGAGACGACGCCGGTGGTGATGCGCTCGAGGATCGTCTCGATGTAGCGGCGGCGTCCCTCGACTTCCTGATGCTTGCGTTCGAGATCGATGGTCGACCGCTCGACCTTGCGTCGGCTCGCCGCGAGCTCGCTCGCCATCGAGTTGAACGCTTCGACGAGCGATCCGAATTCGTCGTTGCTCTGCGGCTCGATGCGCTGATCGAGACGTCCGGCGCCGATCTCGCGCGCGGCTGCGGCCAGCATTTGAACCGGGCCGGTAATTCGCTTCGCAACGTAGAGGCCCATCCACGTCGCGCCGACGAGAATCATCAGCGTGACCATCACGAAGAACGACAGGTACACGCCGGCGATCGGCCGCCGCAGTACGCGAAGCTGGTTGTACTTTTCAAACGCCTGCGTCATCGTCCGCGACCGGCCCGCCAGCTCACCGGGCAAATAATCGGTGGCCACGACTACACCTGCCGCGCGGCCGTCCTTTCCTTTGATCACCGCAGCGCCATGGAGCAGGTCGCCGGACGATCCGAGCGTCTCTACCGCGCTCGCGTCCGCGCCGCGCGTGAATGCCTGGAGCGCGACGCGATCCGTTTCGAGACGACTGTAGCCCGCCGGCCTCGCCGGCGTTGCGATGCTCACCGTCGGCTGGAGCTCCGGTGCTCCCGTCGAAGACGCAGACGGCCGCGCCAGGCGATACACCTGCACGATCTGTACGCGCTGCGCCGACACGTTCGGGCTCACGCGATCCCGAACGGACGCTTCGTCCGCATCGCCGAGATTGACGTCCGCCAGCGCGCGCGCCATGCGCGCCGCTCGCTCGCTGACGATCTCCTGCCGCTCGTGGTAGTAGTCGCCCGCCACTCTGTTCGCCGACGCGAGGATATCGTCCATCGGCGTGTTGAACCAGCGATCGACGCTCGTGCGGATCAATTCGCTGCCGACGATGAGGACGAGGACCGACGGCACGAACGTCATCACGAGCAGCAGCGCGACGAGCTTCGCGCGGAACCGCGCGAATGGAAGCGCCTTGCGGCGCTCGACCACGAGCTTGACGATGTTGCGCGCCAGGACGAAGAGGAGCGCAACGAGCATCGTCAGGTCGGCGACCGACAGCGCCCACAGAACGAACTCACTGAGGAAGTCGGGCGAGAAGCGCGACGTGCCGTTCGCAATCGTCAGCAGCGCGACGAACACGCCGACGAGAACGGCGATGCCGCCGAGAATCAGTTTCGGGTTGTCGCGGAAAGGACGGCGAGGCGGCGGCTCCGGCGCCGGACCGGCGCCGGTCGAAAGCCTCGGAGTCATCGACGTGACAGTTGCCGGCACCGCCCTCACTCTTTCGGATTCAAGAGATCCTTGAGCTCGTTGGCGAACTCGTTGATGTCGCGGAAATGGCGATACACCGATGCGAAGCGGACGTAGGCCACCTTGTCGAGCTTCTTCAGCTCCTCCATGACGAACTGTCCGATGTCGGCGGTCGCGATTTCCTTTTCCGGCCGCTCCTGCAGCGTCGCCTCCACGCGATCGGCGACCGCCTCGAGCGCCGCGACGCTCACCGGCCGCTTCTCGCAGGCCTTCAGCAACCCTGCAATCAGCTTCTGGCGCTCGAACCGCTCGCGCGTGCCGTCCTTCTTGACGACCATGTACGGGATTTCATCGATGCGCTCGTAGCTCGTGAACCGCTTGCCGCAATCGAGACATTCCCGCCGGCGTCTGATGACCTCGCCTTCCTTGCTCTCGCGCGAATCGACAACTTTATCGCCGAGGTGACTGCAGTAGGGACACTTCATGGGGCGCTACGCCGTGTGCCCCTGTTCAGCACCATCTGCGAGCTGACGCATCGCGGCAAGGTTCACGCCTTCCCGCGCCGCGAACGTGAGACCGAGCAGCAGCGACGGTCCCACTGAAATCAGGTGCAGCACGATCGCGGCGCCGACCGCGGCATCGTCGCTCGCGTTGAAGAACGCGGTCGCGCCGTAACGGAACGCCGCGTGGAAACCGCCGACGGCGCCCGGCGTCGGTATCGCGACGCCGAGCACGAGCAGCGCGATGATGAGAAACGATCCCGTGAATGGAACCGCCACGCGAAAGGCGACGGCAACCGCCCAAATCCCGACCGCGATCGACAGCCACAGCGGAAACGACCAGGCGAGCGCGATGATCGCGCGTCCGGGACGCCGAATCGCGCCGAGACCCCGCGCGAATTTCTCCGCGACCTTCGCGATGACGCCCGCGAGTGCCGAGGGCACCACCTGCTCGAGTCGAAACATCGCGCGGCCGAGCCGTGCGGGATTGCCGGCGAGGACGAACAGCACCGCGAGCGCGACGATCGATCCGGCTGCGGCCATGCCGCCAACCCACTTCAGCCAGCGCAGCGCAACCGGATTGGTAACGCCGAGCTCCGGAGCAAAAACAAAAACGTAAAGCGCGAGCAGAACCAGGACGGCAATGACGTCCAGCAGACGCTCGAGAATGATTGTCGCGAACGCTCCGGTGGCCGTGACGCGATCGGCGCCGTGACTCCGCGTCTGCCGTGCGAGAAAGTACGGGCGGATGAACTCACCGGCGCGCGCCGGCAACACGCTGCTGGCTGCGAAGCCGACGGCGGTCGCTTGAAACGCGGTTCGAAAGGTCGTTCGCCCAAGCGGCTCGAGCAGATACTGCCAGCGCATCGCGCGAATCGCGAGGTTGAGGAACACCGTCGCGAGCGACAACGCGAGCCATTCGGGGCGCGCGTGCACGATATCGCTCGCGACGCGGCGCAGATCCACGTTGTAAAAAAACAACGCGACCAGCGCAACCGCGAGCGCGACGACCGCAATGGTTCTGAGATGGGACCGCATTGATGACTTGAGCGCCCCTTACTATAACGCCCCTACATCTAGTTGTTGTCAGGTCATCGTACACCCTGTAAGATGCCCTCGCTCTTCCGGCTGGGGATATCGTTTGCCGCTCGCCGCGCCCATTCTTCAGACCACTCTCGACGGACGCCAACCCGATCGCCAGGGAAAAGTCCGGGACATCTTCGAATTCGGCGACCAATTGCTGATCGTCGCCACCGATCGCATCTCCGCGTTCGACTATGTGCTCGGCTCGGGCATCCCCGACAAGGGCAAGGTCCTCACGCAGATCTCCGCGTTCTGGTTCGATCGCATGCGGCCGGTCGTGCGAAATCACGTCATCTCGACGGATCCCGCGGATTACCCCGCGCCGCTGCGGCGCGATGCCGACGCGCTGCGCGGGCGCTCGATGCTCGTGACCAGGACCGAGCCGCTGCCGATCGAATGCGTCGCGCGCGGGTATCTGTCCGGTTCCGGATGGAAGGACTATCGCGCGACCGGCGAACTGTGCGGCATTCGTCTCCCTGCGGGACTGCGTGAATCGGATCGTTTGCCGCAACCGATCTTCACGCCCGCGACGAAAGCACAGAGCGGACACGATATCAACATCAGCGCGGAGCAGGCCGCCGATCTCGTCGGCCGATCGGTCTTCGATCGCCTGCGCGATCTGACGCTGCGGCTGTACGCCGAAGGCGCCGCGCACGCCGAATCGCGCGGCATCATCGTCGCGGACACGAAGTTCGAGTTCGGCCGGCTGCCGAACGGCGAGCTGATCCTGATCGACGAAGTGCTGACGCCCGATTCATCGCGCTTCTGGCCGCGCGACGGCTACTCGCCCGGCGGACCGCAACCGAGCTTCGACAAGCAGTACGTGCGCGATTACCTCGAGGAGATCCGCTGGAACAAACAGCCGCCGGTTCCCTCGCTGCCCGATCACGTCGTGATGAAAACGCGCGAGAAGTACGTCGAGGCGTTCCGCCGCCTCACCGGACGGGAGCTGGTGTGATCGCCGATCGTCTGGAGAAACTGGTCGAGGAGATGGTCGACAAAGGCGTCCAGTTCGACGACGCCGTTCGGGAGTTCGAGAAACGGTTCATCACCCGCGTGCTCGGCCAGTGCGACGGCAGCCTGACGAAGACCGCCGACGCCCTGGGGATGCACCGCAACACGCTCACGCGCAAGTTGGGCGAGTACAAGATCAAGAGACGGGCGTGATAGCCGGGGCGGGCGGCACAGACGGGATAGGCGGGACCGTCGCGGCGGGACGATCTTCCTAATCCCATCCGTTTTCACACCTCTAGCAGTCCCCCGTTGACACTGCCAATCGCCGAAATATAATTAGCAGTCGCGCTCGCCGACTGCTAAGCCAGAGGGGGGCGGCCTTTTCAGGCAGTCACGACACGGAGATCACTACCAAACGGAGCAGAACGCATGACTGTGAGACCGCTGCACGACCGCATCATTGTCCAGCGCCTCGAGGAAGGCGAACAGAAGGTTGGCGGGATCATCATCCCCGACACCGCCAAAGAGAAGCCGCAGCACGGCAAGGTCGTCGCTGCCGGCAACGGCAAAGCCAAAGACGACGGGAAGCGCCTGCCGCTCGACGTAAAGGCGGGCGACACCATTCTCTTCGGCAAGTACTCCGGCCAGGAAATCAAGATCGATGGTGCGGAGTACCTCATCATGCGCGAGGACGAGGTCCTCGCGGTCGTCGAGAACGGCGCCAGCGCCGGTGGAGACGCCAAGAAGAAGAAGTAGCGAGCGGCTTTCAGCTTTTCAGCTATCAGCTTTCAACGGAGAGGAGACACATGGCAAAGCAGATTGTGTACGGCGAGCAGTCGCGGCAGGCCGTGCTGCGCGGCGTCAACCAGCTGGCCGACGCCGTCAAGGTGACGCTCGGTCCCAAGGGTCGGAACGTCGTGCTCGACAAGAAGTTCGGCTCCCCCACCATCACCAAGGACGGCGTGACGGTCGCCAAGGAAATCGATCTGAAGGATCCGCTCGAGAACATGGGCGCGCAGATGGTGCGCGAGGTCGCGAGCAAGACGTCGGACATCGCGGGTGACGGGACCACGACGGCCACCGTGCTCGCGCAGGCGATCTACCGCGAGGGCGCGAAGAACGTCGTCGCCGGCGCCAACCCGATGGACATCAAGCGCGGTATCGAGAAGGCGGTCGAGACGATCACCGCCGAGCTCAAGAAGATGTCGAAGCCGGTCTCGGGCAACATGGTCGCGCAGGTCGGGACCATTTCGGCCAACAACGACGAGACGATCGGCAAGATCATCGCCGAAGCGATGGACAAGGTCGGCAAGGACGGCGTCATCACCGTCGAAGAGGCGCGCACGCTGGAGACCTCTCTCGACGTCGTCGAAGGCATGCAGTTCGATCGTGGCTATCTCTCGCCGTACTTCGTGACCGATCCCGAGCGGATGGAAGTCGTGCTCGAGAATCCGGTCATCCTGATCCACGAGAAGAAGATCAGCTCGATGAAGGATCTCCTGCCGGTGCTCGAGCAGGTGGCGCGGCTCGGCCGTCCGCTGCTCATCGTCGCCGAGGACATCGAGGGTGAAGCGCTCGCCACGCTCGTCGTCAACAAGCTGCGCGGCACGCTGCAGGCGGCGGCAGTCAAGGCGCCCGGCTTCGGCGATCGCCGCAAGAATATGCTCGAAGACATCGCCATTCTGACGAACGGTCGCGCGATCACCGAAGACCTCGGGATCAAGCTCGAATCGATCAAGCTCGACGATCTCGGCAAGGCGAAGAAGGTGACGATCGACAAGGACAACACGACGATCGTCGAAGGCGCGGGCCAGTCGGCGGCCATCGAGGGACGCGTCAAGCAGATTCGCACGCAGATTGAGGACACCACGTCCGACTACGATCGCGAGAAGCTGCAGGAGCGCCTCGCGAAGCTGGTGGGCGGCGTGGCCGTCATCAAGGTCGGCGCGGCGACCGAGACCGAGATGAAAGAGAAGAAGGCGCGCGTCGAGGACGCGATGCACGCGACGAAAGCGGCCGTCGAAGAAGGCATCGTGCCCGGCGGCGGCGTGGCGCTGATTCGCGCGGGGCGCGCGCTCCAGAGCCTGAAGCTCGACGGCGATCAGCAGATCGGCGTCAACATCGTCGCGCGCGCCATCGAGGAGCCGATGCGCTGGATTGCGAGCAACGCCGGCCACGAAGGATCGATCGTCGTGCAGAAGGTTCGCGAGTTGAAAGAAGAGGAAGGCTTCAACGCGCTCACCGACAAGTACGAGAACCTGGTGGCGGCGGGCGTCATCGATCCGACGAAGGTCGTGCGCTCGGCGCTGCAGAACTCCTCGTCGATCGCGTCGCTGCTGCTGACGACCGAAGCGCTCGTGTCGGAAATCCCGGAGGATAAGAAGGAAGCCGGGGCCGGCGCCGGCGGCCCGGGCGGCATGGGCGGGATGTACTGACGCTGGTAATTAGGAACGAGGAATTTGGAATTTGGAATGCATTCCAAATTCCGAATTCCAAATTCCAAATTCTAAAGGCTCGGACAGCTTACGCTGCCGGGCCTTTGTTTTTTTCCAGTCCTGCGCTTCCCGCCCCTCCCGCCCCTATCGGAGCGTGAACGTCAGCTCAATCGTGACCAGCACCGGGACCGGTTGTCCCAGGCGCATGCCGGGGCGGAACTTCCACTGCTTCGCGGCTTTGATCGCTTCCGTGTCCAACCCGAAAGTGGAGTCGAGCGAGCGCATCACCTGGATGTCGCCGACGTTGCCATCAGGATTCACGACGCACTCGAGCAGCACGGTGCCCTGCACTTTCGCGCGCATCGCGTCGGAGGTGTACTGCGGCTTCACTTCCCTGAGGATCGTCGGCAGCGTGACGCCGTTCCCCGGACGATACACACCGCCGCCGGTTCCGCCGCCGCTGCCCGGTCCGAGGCCCGACCCATTGCCGGGGCCGATGCCGCTGCCGGTTCCGGTGCCGGCGCCGCCGCCGCTTCCCGATCCTTGCGAGAGCGTGGGCGGGCCGGGCGGCGCTTCGATGGCGCCGGGCAGCGAGTCCTGCGCGGCCGCGAGGCTCTTGGCTGGAATATTCAACTGCTCGATCGGATTCGGTTCGTTCTTGGCCTGTTGGGGCGCTTCCAGCTTTGGCGGCTTCTCGACGGGAACCGTAATTTTGTCCTTGCCAGGTAATTCGGCCTGCCGCGGCGGCTCCTTCATCTTGTTGCCGCCACCGCCACCGCCGCCGCCCGGTCCCGGCTCGCTCAACCAGACGATGTGTGTGTTGCTCTGTTCGGGAACGAGGACCGCGGCGGTCGTAACCGCTTTCGGTCCGTACTTGATGGCGAGGAACAGACCGACCGAGGCCAGGACGTGGTAGGCGACGGACGCAAGGAGCGCGGGACCGATCCGCTTCTCCTGCTGCTCGAACAGGAACGGCATCTCGGCGGGATGGTCGCCCGGCACGTGGACGGACAGATGGCCGAGCGACTCGTTCGCACGCACCTCGACCTGCTGGGTGGTCTCTATCATTGGCAGCGGAAATGGGTCAGTGGAAATATTTTCGCGCACGGCTCCTGAGGCTGCAACTGCAAAACGAATGCCTCGAAACACGTCCATATTTCGCTAAGACGCTGTGGCAGGATCCGCGGCCGGGGTGTCCTGGTCAGACTCTGCCTGTCCACGCTCCGATAGCGGCGTTGCCTCCTCCGTAGGAATGGAGGATCGCGAGCGCATCCGCGGCGCGAGGCTCGCCGCGAATGGCCACGAGCACGCCGCCGCGCGCCGTAAGGGTTTCGAAAATGCGGCCGTCGTGTGGTTGAAATCCCACACGCCGCATCGTCCGGGCGATGCCGACGGTGCCGAGCCCCTTGTCACCGCCCTGCAGTGCGTCGACAAGCGGTCCGCGCGCGACGGCGGCGCCGATTGCGGGAAGTTCCATGCGATCTCCGGCCGATCCGAGCGTCCGTTGCACGAGTGCCGAGGCTTCGGCGCCTTCCTTTGCGATGATGCTGATGGATTCGGCGGGGAAACCGGCGCGCTTCAACGCGTCGAGACCTTTCTGCGCCCACGCCGCATCCTGAAACACTCCAACCGTGAACCGGCCCGCATCGACGTCAATCATCGTGCGCGCTAATGTATCAAAAAGAGATGCGCGCTGTTGACGTGGCCGTTGTCGGCGCGGGACCCGCGGGCGCGCGCGCGGCGTGGCTGCTCGCCCGCGGCGGGGCGCGCGTCACGCTGTTCGATCCGTCGTTTCCCCCGTCCTGTCCGCGCGAGAAGCCGTGCGGCGGCGGCGTGACGGGGCGCGCGCTGGCGCTCGTCGCCGACGCGATCGATCTCGATCGTTCGACGCGAACGCCGATTCGTCGCGCGCGGTTCGTCAACGGCGATGTGGTCGTACCGCTCGACGATGATGCGCTGGTTGTCGTCAGCCGCGCGACGTTCGACAGCGCGATCCTCGCGGCTGCTGAGACCGCGGGCGCGACGCTCGAACGCGTCCGCGTGCGTGATGTCGTCATCGAAAAGGACGGCGTTCGCATTGACACGACCGAAGGCATCCGGCGGGCGCGGTTCGTTATCGGTGCGGACGGAGCGAACAGCCTCGTTCGGCGCCGGACGGTCGGCGCGTTCCGTCGCGATCAGTTGTCGATCGCGACCGGATATTTTGCGCACGGCGTGACAAGCGACGAGATCATCATCGAGGTCGTCAGCGATCCTCCCGGATATATCTGGTCGTTCCCGCGGCCCGATCATCTTGCGGTCGGCATCTGTGGCGACGCCGATGCCGGTCACACCGCTGCTGCGCTCAGAGCGCGCGTCGCGACGTGGATCGCGACCACGGGCATTGCGCCGCGCGCGCGACTCGAACCGTACTCATGGCCGATCCCATCGCTCGATGCGCGCGCGTTCACATCATTGCACGTCAACGGCGATCGCTGGTGTCTGACCGGCGATGCAGCGGGACTCGTCGATCCGATCACGCGCGAGGGGATCTTCTTCGCAATCGCCTCGGGTCAGTGGGCGGCGGAGGCGCTGCTCGCGCGGGGAACGCGATCGCTTTACGCGACGCGCGTGCGTGACTGCGCGCGCGATCTCGCGCGCGCCGCCAGGTTCAAGGCCGGGTTCTTCAGACCGAGCTTCACGCGGCTGATGAGCGAGACGCTCCAGCATTGTCCGGCCGTGCGGGTGGTCATGGCCGATCTCATCGCCGGCCGTCAGCCGTACCGGACGTTGAAATGGCGACTGCTGAAGACGCTGGAACTCGGCTGGGCCTGGCGGGCGATGGTGACGGGATCGTGAGGGGGTGGTGCCGCGGTGGTGCCGGGGGCGTGCCGCGGTCGTGCCGGGGGCGTGCCGCGGTCGTGCCGGGGGCGTGCCGCGGTCGTGCCGCGGTGGTGCCGGGGGCGTGCCGCGGTGGTGACGGGGGCGTGCCGCGGTGGTG
>Ga0075435_100000438_pt1 | contig 25453 bp, 28 predicted proteins | sample RhiMethybrSRZTD4_FD_75302 | JGI IMG/M metagenome (GOLD analysis project Ga0075435, IMG submission 75302) | Populus rhizosphere microbial communities from Tennessee, USA - Rhizosphere MetaG P. TD hybrid SRZTD4 | ecosystem: Host-associated > Plants > Roots > Rhizosphere > Soil | place: USA...
CGGCTGGGCCTGGACCTACGTGATCGTGGCCGAGCTCGTCGGCGCCGAGAGCGGCATCGGCCACATGATCATGGACAGCCAGCGCCTGCTCGACACCGGCCAGATGATCTTCGGCATCGTGTGTATCGGCATCATCGGCCTGGTGTCGGACCTCCTCTTCAAGTGGGCGAACCAGAGACTCTGGCCATGGGCTTTCTGAGGGTCGAGGCGGTGAGCCGGGTGTTTCCCGGCGTGCGCGGCGGCGTCCCGACGCGCGCCCTCGAGCGCACCGACCTCGAGGTCGACGACAACGACTTCATCTGCCTCCTCGGCCCCTCCGGCTGCGGCAAATCGACGCTGCTCCGCATCGTCGCGGGTCTCGAGCGGCCGACCACCGGCCGGGTGCTGCTCGACGGCCAGGCGGTCGAGCGTGCCGGCCCCGACCGGGGCATGGTGTTCCAGTCGTACACGCTTTTCCCCTGGCTGACGGTCGAAGAGAACGTTCTGTTTGGAAAAAGAGCCACGGAGGAGGTTGCCGGGAAGTTGATCGCCCGGATGGGTCTGCGGGGTTTCGAGAATCACTACCCCAAGATGCTCTCCGGCGGCATGCAGCAGCGCACCGCGCTCGCTCGCGCGCTCGCCAACGACCCGAAGATCCTGCTGCTCGACGAGCCCTTCGGCGCGCTCGACAACCAGACGCGCGCGCTGATGCAGGAGCTGCTCCTCGGGATATGGGAGGCCGACCGCAAGACGGTGCTGTTCGTCACCCACGACATCGACGAAGCCATCTTCATGGCGAACCGCGTCGCCGTGATGTCGGCCCGGCCGGGGCGGATCAAGAGCGAGCTGCGCATCGAGCTGCCGCATCCACGCCACTACACGATGAAAACCTCGCCGGAGTTCTCGCGCTACAAGGCCGAGCTCACCGAGCAGATCCGCGTCGAGGCGATGAAGGCGGCGCAGCTGGCCGACGCGTAGCGCCAGCTCAGTCGAGCCGGGCGCCGGAGAGCTTGACGGCGCGAGCCCACTTGGCGCCGTCGGAGACGATGAGCGCGGCAAGCTCCTCGGGCGAGCTCGAGACCGGATCCATCGCCTGCCGTGCGAACGCCTCCCGCATTTCAGGATTGCCGAGCGCCCTGCGCGTTTCCCGGTTGAGCCGCGCGACGACCTCGGGCGCCGTGCCCGCGGGAGCGAACAGCCCGAACCAGGCGCTGACCTCGTAACCCGGCAAGCCGGCTTCCGCGGAAGTCGGCACGTCGGGAAGCTGGATCAGCCGGCTCGGGCCCGCGACCGCCAGCGCTTTCAGCTTGCCGCTTCGAATATGCGGAAGGAGCGCCGCGGATTGCTCGAACATCACCTGCGTGCGGCCGGCGAGGAGGTCGGTCAGGGCGGGGCTCACCCCTTTGTAGGGAACGTGCAGCAGGTCCACGCCCGCGGCCACCTTGAACATCTCGCCCGCGATGTGCAGAGGATGACCGTTGCCGCCCGAGCCGAAGGCGAGCTGGGCGGGTTTGGCCTTTGCCATGGCGACGAGCTCCGGCAGGGAGCCGACGCCGAGCGAGGCATTCACCACGACGAGGAACACGCCGTTCGTGATCTGGCTGATCGGCGCAAACGATCGGACCGGGTCGTAGGCGAGTCTTGGAAGCAGGGCAGGCGCACTGACGAGCGTTCCGGTCGTTCCGAGCAGCAGCGTGTACCCGTCGGGGGACGATTTCGCCACCGTTTCCGCGCACAGGGTGCCGGAGGCGCCGGGCTTGTTCTCGATGACGAACGGTTGCCCGAGCGCTTCGGTCAGCTTTGGCGCGATGAGCCGTCCGGCGATGTCGGTCGGGCCGCCCGGGGGAAAGGGGATCAGCAGCTTGATCGGCCGGTTCGGGTACTGCCCGTAGGAGGCGCCCGACAGGAGCGCGATGCACAGACCCGCCGTGCACAGACCGACTGCGAGCGCGATCGAGCGGCAATTCATCCTGTCCATGTTAGCGCACGACGTTCCGCGCATAACGCCAGTCGGCCAGTTGGTATGCTTCGAGCCATGGCCACGCTGCTGATCCGGCACAAGGTCCATGGCGAGCGCCCGCCGGCGCACCGCAACGCCCAGGCCGACCTCGACGCCCTGGCCTGCTTCATCGCGGGGTCGATGATGCTGGCGCGGCAGGAACTGGAGGGCGGCCTGTTCCGGAACGGCGCGAAGGAGCTGCATTTCCTGGACGGGCGCGCGTCGAAGCGCCTGCTGGCGGTCACCGCGCTCGACCTCGAGTGCGCGACCGCGGTCCTCGCCGATCCCGCGCACGCGGCCCGGATCCGCAGCCGCTTCTATCGCGTGAGGGCGCAGAGGCTGAAAGCGCGCGCCGTCGTGCTGAAAGACGAGGCGGAAGGCCTGCGCCGCGAGGTCAAGGAGCTGCGTGCAGCGTTTGAGCGGCAGGGCAATCGCGTGTAAACTCCCACATCCCTACACGCGCTGGGTAGATGACCAAGTATGTTTTCGTAACAGGCGGTGTAGTTTCCTCGCTGGGGAAGGGCATCGCCGCCGCGTCCCTCGCTGCGATCCTCGAGTCGCGCAGCATCCGCGTCACCAACATCAAGCTGGACCCGTACATCAACGTCGATCCCGGCACGATGTCGCCGTTCCAGCACGGCGAGGTTTTCGTCACCGAGGACGGGGCCGAGACCGACCTCGACCTGGGCCACTACGAGCGTTTCCAGAGCTCGAAGATGCGCCGCCACAACAACTTCACCACCGGCCAGATCTACGAGTCGGTGATCAAGAAGGAGCGGCGCGGCGACTACCTCGGCGGCACCGTCCAAGTGATCCCGCACATCACCGACGAGATCAAGGCGTTCATCAAGCGCGGCGCGGGCGACGCGGACGTGGCGATCGTCGAGATCGGCGGCACAGTCGGCGACATCGAGTCGCTGCCGTTCCTCGAGGCGATCCGGCAGATCGGCCTCGAGCTCGGACGCAACAACGTCTGCTACCTGCACCTGACGCTCGTCCCGTACATCGCCTCCGCGGGCGAGATCAAGACCAAGCCGACGCAGCACTCGGTGAAGGAGCTGCGCGAGATCGGCATCCAGGCCGACGCCATCATCTGCCGCACCGACCGGCCGCTGCCGGAGGACGAGCGGCGCAAGATCGCGCTCTTCTGCAACGTGCAGAAGGAGGCGGTGATCTCGGCCTGGGACGTCGACTCGATCTACAAGATCCCGGTGGTGCTGCACGAGCAGATGCTCGACGAGATCGTGTGCCACAAGCTCGCCATCCTCGCGCGCGCGGCCGACCTCTCGTCCTGGCGCAAGCTGGTGCAGGCCCAGGAGAACCCGCAGCACGAGCTCGACATCGCGTTCGTCGGCAAGTACGTCGACCTGCAGGACTCCTACAAGAGCCTGAACGAGGCGCTGCGCCACGCCGGCATCCACACCGGGGCCAAAATCAACATTCACTACCTCGACTCCGAGGAGATCGAGAGCAAGGGGACCGCCGGCCTCGAGAGCATGGACGCGATCCTCGTGCCCGGCGGCTTCGGCAAGCGCGGCACCGAGGGCAAGATGGCGGCGATCCGCTACGCGCGCGAGAACGGCGTGCCGTATCTGGGCATCTGCCTCGGCATGCAGCTCGCCACGATCGAGTTCGCGCGCAACGTCTGCGGCCTCGCCGGCGCGAACAGCACCGAGTTCGACGCCGACACGCCGCACCCGGTGGTCGCGCTCATCACCGAGTGGCTCGACCGCACCGGCCGCATCGAGAAGCGCACCGAGAAGTCCGAGCTCGGGGGCACCATGCGCCTGGGCGCGCAGAAGTGCCCGGTCGAGCCCGATACCTTGGCCTTCTCCATTTATGGAAAGGACGTGAACGAGCGCCACCGGCACCGCTACGAGGTGAACAACATCTACGTGCCGCAGCTCGAGGCGAAGGGCTACAAGGTGTCGGCGCGCACCCCGACCGAGAACCTGCCCGAGATGATGGAGCTGCCGGGGCACCCGTTCTTCGTCGGCGTGCAGTTCCACCCCGAGTTCACCTCCACGCCGCGCGCGAGCCATCCTCTCTTCAAGGCGTTCGCGACGGCGGCATTGCGCCACCGGGCGCGCGAAAAACGTCCACTCTCGGTCGTAGCAGCATGAAACTCTGCGGGCACGAGGTCGGCCTCGAGCGGCCGCTGTTCCTCATTGCCGGCCCGTGCGTCGTCGAGTCGCGCGAGCTGCAGATCGACGTCGCCGGGAAGCTTAAGGAAGTGACCGCGAAGCTCGGCGTACCCTTCATCTTCAAGTCCTCCTACGACAAGGCGAACCGCAGCTCCGGGAAGTCGTTCCGCGGCCCGGGCATGGACGAGGGCCTGAGGATCCTGTCGGAGGTCAAGCGGCAGGTCGGCGTCCCGGTGCTCACCGACGTGCACACCGAGGAGGAAGTGAAGCCGGTCGCGCAGGTGGTGGACGTGCTGCAGACGCCGGCGTTCCTGTGCCGCCAGACCGACTTCATCCACGCCGCGGCCTCGGCCGGCCGCCCCGTGAACATCAAGAAGGGCCAGTTCCTGTCGCCGCAGGAAATGCGCAACGTGGTGGACAAGGCGCGCGAAGCCTCCGGGCAGGGCAACATCATGGTGTGCGAGCGTGGCTTCTCTTTCGGCTACGGCAATCTCGTGTCCGACATGCGCTCGCTCGCGATCATGCGCAACACCGGCTGCCCGGTGGTGTTCGATGCCACCCACTCGGTGCAGCTCCCAGGCGGGCAGGGCACCTCCTCCGGAGGCCAGCGCGAGTTCATCCCGGTGCTCGCGCGCGCCGCGGTGGCGACGGGAATCGCGGGACTCTTCATGGAGACGCACCCCGATCCGGCGAAGGCGCTTTCCGACGGGCCGAACGCCTGGCCGCTTGGCCTGATGCAGGAGCTGCTCGAGACGCTGGTGGACCTCGACCGGCGGGTGAAGAAGACCGGTTTCGCTGAAGACAAGGTCAAGCAATGAGCTCCATCGTTGACGTGGTCGCCCGCGAGATCCTCGACTCGCGCGGCAACCCCACCATCGAGGCCGACGTGCTGCTCGAGTCGGGCGTGATGGGCCGGGCGGCGGTGCCCTCGGGCGCGTCCACCGGCTCGCGCGAGGCGGTCGAGCTGCGCGACGGCGACAAGAGCCGCTACGGCGGCAAGGGCGTGCTGAAGGCGGTCGAGCACGTCAACACCGAGATCTCCGAGGCGATCGTCGGGCTCGACGCGACCGAGCAGGCGTTCGTCGACAAGACGCTGATCGACCTCGACGGCAGCGACAACAAGTCGCGCCTGGGCGCCAACGCGATCCTCGCGGTGTCGATGGCGAACGCCAAGGCGGCCGCGGAGGAGTCCGGGCTGCCCTTTTACCGCTACCTCGGCGGCGCCGGCCCGATGCGCATGCCGGTGCCGATGATGAACGTCGTGAACGGCGGCGCGCACGCCAACAACCGGCTCGATTTCCAGGAGCTCATGATCGTGCCGGTGAGCCAGCAGAGCTTCCGCGAAGCCTTGCGCTGCGGCTCTGAAGTTTTCCAAGCATTAAAACGTCTCATTGATTCAAAAGGCATGTCGACCGCGGTCGGCGACGAAGGCGGCTTCGCGCCGGCGGACCTCGCCACGCACGCCGCGGCGATCGAGCTCATCACGGAGGCGATCGAAAGCGCGGGCTACCGCGCGGGCCAGGACGTGGTGCTCGCGCTCGACTGCGCGGCCTCGGAGTTCTACCACGATGGCGCCTATGTGCTCGAGTCCGAGGGAAAGCGGCTGAGCTCGGCGCAGCTTTGCGACTACCTCGCCGACCTCGTGGCGCGCTTCCCGATCGTGTCGATCGAGGACGGCATGGCGGAGAACGACTGGGAGGGCTGGAAGACGCTCACCAACCGACTCGGCGGCAAGGTGCAGCTCGTCGGCGACGACCTCTTCGTCACCAACACGCGCATCCTGCGCGAGGGCATCCAGCAGGGCGTGGCGAACTCGATCCTCATCAAGGTGAACCAGATCGGCACCCTCACCGAGACCTTCGCCGCGATCGAGCTCGCCAAGCGCGCCGGCTACGGCACGGTGCTGTCGCACCGCTCGGGCGAGACCGAGGACACGACGATCTCCGACATCGCCGTCGGAACCAACGCGCTGCAGATCAAGACCGGGTCGCTGTCGCGCTCCGACCGCGTGGCGAAGTACAACCAGCTCCTGCGCATCGAGGAAGACCTGGGCGATTCGGTCGACTACCCCGGCCGGGAGGCGTTCGGGCGCTTCGGATGAAAATCCTCGCGGCGATCCTCGGCGCGCTCATCGTGCTGGTCCAGTATCCGCTCTGGATCGGCAAGGGCGGCTGGCTGCGCGCGTGGCAACTGGAAACGGAAGTATCGAAGCAGGTGAGCAAGAACTCGGACTTCGCGGCGCGCAACGCCGCGCTCGCCGCGGAAGTGCGCGACCTCAAGCAGGGCAGCGAAGCGATCGAGGAGCGCGCGCGCCGGGAGCTCGGCATGGTGCGAGGCAACGAGCTCTTCTTCCAGTACGTCGACCCCAAGGGGCAATGATCGGAATCGGGGTCAGAGCCCGATTTTCCTTTTTCCTATTGCTCGCGATGGCGTGCGCGGGCGTGTCGGCGCAACCGTATCCGTCACGGCCGCTCAAGGTCATCCTGCCGGTTCCCGCCGGCGGCTACTACGACACGGTCACGCGCATCGTGAGCCAGCGGCTCGCCGAGCGGCTGGGACAACCCGTCGTGGTGGAGAACCGCGTCGGCGCGGGCGGCGTGGTCGGCACCGTGCACGCGGCGGGCCAGCCGGCCGACGGCTACACGCTCCTCTTCAACGGCATCGGCGCGATGTCGATTTTTCCGAGCCTGCACGCCAAGCTCGCCTACGACCCGGTGCGCGACTTCGAGCCGATCATCCTGCTCTCGACCGTGCCGAACATCCTGGTGGTCAATCCTTCGGTGCCGGCGAGGAGCGTCGGCGAGCTCGCCGAGCTGGCGCGCGCGCGTCCCGGCGAGGTGACGTATGCATCCAACGGCGTCGGGACTACTCAGCACCTCGCCGCGGAGATGTTCGCGACCGCGAAGGGCCTGAAGCTGAACCACATTCCGTTCAACGGCAGCGCGCCGGCGGTGACCGCGATGCTCGGCGGCCAGACGATGCTTCTCTTCGGTGTGGCGACCGACGTCATGCCGCACGTCCGGGCCGGAAAGCTGCGCGCGCTCGCGGTGGCGAGCGAGAAGCGCATGCAGGCGCTCCCCGACGTGCCGACCACGGCGCAAGCCGGCGTGCCCGGCGTCGAGATCGAGATCTGGCTCGCCGCTTTCGCGCCGAAGGGCACGCCGCGCGAGCTGGTGACGCGCTTGAACGGCGAGATCGGCAAGGTCCTCGAGATGCCGGACGTGCGCGAGCGCATTGCGCAGGACGGCATCGGCGAAGTGAAGGGCGGCACGCCCGGCGAGCTCGCGAGCCTGGTCCGGTCCGAGATCGCGAAGTGGGCCAAGGTCGTCAAGGCCTCGGGCGCCAGGGTGGATTGAACTCGATGCGAATCTTCTTGCTGCTGTCGATACTGGCGGCCGGTTGCGCTCAGTTCACGTCCAGGCAATCACCGGCCAGCCTGGGCGGCACCTCGTGGCAACTGGTGCAGTTCCGGGGTGGCGACGGCACGCTGCTCACCCCGGACGACAAGGCCAAGTACACGCTCGCCTTCGCTGCCGATGGCGTGATGAGCGCCCGCGTGGACTGCAACCGCGCACGCGCGGGCTGGAAGTCCTCGGGGCCGAACCAGCTCGAATTCGGCCCGATCGCGGCTACGCGGGCGCAGTGCCCTCCGGGGTCGCTCCACGACCAGATCATGAGACAGCTTCCCAACGTGCGGTCGTACCTGATGAAGGATGGCCAGCTCTTTCTGTCGCTTATGGCAGACGGCGGCGTTTATCGGTTCGAGCCTGCGCGCTAGCGCGATTCTTGCTCGCGGTTTCCTGGATGGTGGCGTCGACCTGAACCGGGAACACCCGCGTGAACCTGTACGACATCGACGGTACGCTCCTCGCTGTGGTCCTGCTTGCCTCGCTGGTAGTCGCGATGCAGGTGGGCCACGTCCTCGGAAGGCGCCTCGAGCCCGAGTTGCGCGAGCGGATCGCGGGCCATGTCAACCTCATCCAGGGCAGCGTCCTCGGCTTGATGGCGTTGCTGCTCGGATTCACTTTCAGTCTGTCGCTGCAGAGGTTCGACAGCCGCAGCGAAGCGGCGGTCAATGAGGCGAACGCCATCCGCACCGTCTACCTGCGCTCGGAGCTGCTGCCCGCCTCGATCCGCGACACGGTCCAGGAATCGCTGCGCGCCTTCGTCGATCTGCGCGTTCAAATGGTCACCGCTTCCGTGAGGAAAGCCGAGCTCGACGGGTCGATCACCGAGGCGAGGCGCCAGCTCGACGCGCTCCGTGAACAGGCGGTGGAGGCGGTCCGGCTCGATCCCGGCTCGCCGCAAACGGGTCCGTACGTTCAGGCCGTCAACGGCATGATCGGCGAGCTCGTCAAGCGCGACGCGGCGATGACCCGGCACGTCCCGGAAACGGTGCTGCTGCTTCTCGGCGGCACGTTCGTGATCACCACGATGATCATCGGCTACGCTACGGGCGTTGCGGGCCACCGCACGTCCTTCGTCGCCTATCTGATGATCGGGCTGATCGTGATCCTGGCGTACCTGATCGTCGACCTCGACCGTCCGCGAAGCGGCCTGATTCAGGTCAGCGAGAAGAGCCTGCGCGACCTTCAGGCCGACATGAGGGCGGACTCGCCGGGCAGCGCCAGCCAAGGTGCTGGAAGCCCGCGACGGTGAGAAGGTTCGAGCCGCGCTGTGCCGGCCTACGCCTCGCCGCCGCGTTTGCCTGAGGCGTCGCGCATCAATGCGGCAGTTGTCGAAGGCGGCTGAGCCGGCGGCGCGTACCACTTCTCCTTCGGCACGACGTGCGGCACGTGAGGTTCTGCCATGTAGTGCGGCGAGGTGATCTGCACGCCGTACTCGTTGAACACGTCCTGGATGTGGCCGTGCAGTCGGTTGAGGATGTCGGCCCGGACGGCGGCGCTTTCGGCCGGGCTGTAGGCGATCAGCCTGTACTCGGCGTAGAAGTCGGAGAGCGCGGTCTGGCGCACCACCGGCTCGGGCGTGTGCGCGATGTCGTCGGTGCGCCGCGCGGCTTCCTTCAGCATGGCCTCGACCTGCCGCCAGGGTGTGCCGTAGCCGATCGTTACGGTGGTATCGAGAACGAAGCCGGTCCCGGGAATCGCGCGCGAATAGTTCTTCGTCGTCGCCGCGAGGACGGCGGAGTTGGAAATCGAGATCTCCTCGCCCAGGCCCGTGCGCAGGCGGGTCGCGAACATGCCGAGCTCGGTGACCGTGCCTTCGTTGTCGCCGATGCGCACGTAGTCGCCGCGCCGGAAGAGCCGCACGTACATGAGGATGATGCCGCTGAAAGCCTGGCCGATGACGCTCGCGCCGCCGAGCGAAATCATGAGGCCCACCAGCACCGACAGCCCCTTGAACGCGTCGGTCCCGGCGCCCGGCAGGAAGGGGTAGGCCATGGCGAGCGCGAACACCCACACGACGATCGAGAAGATGCGCCGCGTCGGCCGCGCCGTGTCGTGGTCGATCCAGGTGAGCTGGAGCGTTCCCTGCTCCACGCGGTCGAAGAACGCGCCGGCGAAGCGGATGAGCAGCCGCGCCAGGAAGAAGATGATGACGGCGAAGGCGAGCCCCGGCAGCGCGCCGAGGATGGCCAGCACGATCTGCCGCGCCATGTCCACCAGGTTGACCTGCAGGTCCTCGCCCCAGCGCCGGGTATAGGGGAACCGCTGCAGCACGAAGGCGACCCACCAGACGGTCGCGGTGAGCGCCATCACCCACGCGACCACCGAGACGGTGCGCCGGGCCAACACCTGCACGCTGCCGAGATGAAATTTGCGCGCTGTCTCGTCCGCGGCGACGGAGATGTAGCCGCCGAGCCGGCGGCTGCCCCACCGGAGCAGCCACACCAGCGCGGCATAGATCGCGCTCGCCGCGGCGGCGTAGGCCGCCGCGATCGCGAGGTAGCGCAGCGAATGCTGCTCGCGCCGCTCGGCGATCGCGCGCTCGAGCCGCCTGGCGCTCTCCTTCGCCAGGATCTGGGGCGTCTCCCCCGCGAACGCGTCGATGTCGATCTTCGTGACGATGTACGCGAGGGCGTCGCCGAGCAGCACGCGCGTGCCGGCTTCGGAATCGTCGAACGCGATTTGGGCGTACGGGTCGGCGTCGAGCGCCGCCTCGATGCGGTCGGTCGCATTGCGCACGCGCTCCTCGGCCGAATAGCCGGCGATCGGCCCGCGCAGCGTAATGACGGTGCGGTTCGCGATCACCACCGGCGCGCTCTGGCGCGGCGCCTCCGGGCGCACGGGTTCCTGGGCCGCGGCCGCCAGCGGCAAAAGAAGCAGCGCACGCGCGAGACGTCCGAGGCTCATGGATCCAAGATAGTCGAGGCGCAGCCGGGTCCGATATTGGACGTTGGTCCCATGCGCCGTCCCGCGCCTATCGGCTGTGGACGAGCGTTCCCGCGACGTAGGTTGCCGCCACGGCGCGGTCGTCGCCCAGAGTCATCTGGACGAAGAGCGCTTCCTCCAGGTCGCGGCAGTGCCGCATACGGTAGTCGATGACCGGCGTCGACCTGAGATCGAGCACCACGAGGTCGGCTTCCATGCCGACCGCGATGCTGCCGATCGTGTCCTCGAGGTAGAGGGCCTGCGCGCCGCCGCGCGTTGCCAGGTAGAACGCGTGGCCGGCCGAGAGGGTGTTGCCGGTGAGGTGCGCCACCTTGTACGCCTCGGCGAGCGTCTGCAGCATGGAGAACGACGTGCCGGCGCCGAGATCGGTCGCCACGCCCACCCTGACCGAACGCACGGCTTTCTTCGCGTTCGCGAGATCGAAGAGGCCGCTGCCGAGAAAGCCGTTCGAAGTCGGGCAATGGGCGAGGGCGGTGCCGCTTTCGTGGCAGCGGGCGAGCTCGTCCTCGGTGAGCCAGACGCCGTGGCCGTAGATCGCGCGCGGACCGAGCAGCCGGTAGTGCCCGTAGGTATCGAGATAGCCCTGGCGCTCGGGATAGAGCTTCTTCACCCACGCGACCTCGGCGCGGCTCTCCGCGACGTGCGACTGGAGGTAGGTTCCGGGATGCTCGGCCCAGAGCGCGCCGGCGGCCTCCATCTGCTCCGGGCTGCTCGTCGGCGCGAAGCGCGGCGTGACGCAATAGAGCTGGCGGCCCCGGCCGTGCCAACGCCCGATCAGCGCCTTCGACTCGTCGTAACCGCGCTGCGCTGTGTCGGTGAGCGCCGGGGGGGCGTTGCGGTCCATCAGGACCTTGCCGGCGATCATGCGCAGGTCGAGCGCCGAGGCGGCTTCGAAGAACGCGTCGACCGACTGCGGATGGACCGTGCAATGCACCGCCGCGGTGGTGGTGCCGGCGCGCAGGCATTCCCGGAGAAACACCTTCGCTGCCGCGCGCGCGTGCTCGCCGTCCGCGAACGCCTCCTCTGCGGGATAGGTGTACCGCGTCAGCCAGTCGGTGAGCTGCTCGCCATAGGCGCCGATAATCTGCGTCTGGGGATAGTGCACATGGCAGTCGACGAAGCCTGCGAGGATCAGGCTGTCCCTGCCGTAGCGCCGGACCCTGACGCCGCGCGGCAACTGCGGGCGCACCTCGGCCGCGGGCCCGAAGTGCGTGACCTTGCCGCCCGCCATGGCGACGATCGCGTCGGGCTCGTAGCGCATGGTGCGCTCGAGCCCCTCGGCGAAAGCGTCGCCGGTGTAGGTGAGGGCTGGCCCGCGGATCGCGGTGGTGGTTCCGACCCTCGTTCTGACCGCCATCGTGACTTCCCCGTTACGGAATTGCCGACAGGCCGATCCTAGCTTGCCCTTTGGTCCAATACTCGGCGTCGGGCAGGGCAGGTAGAGTGGCGGCGAGTCTCATCCGAGGGGAGGCGAGACCATGACGCTGCGCAAGAAGTTCTTGTTCTGGACCGTGGCAGTGCTGATCCTGGCGCCGGTCGTCTACTTCGCCTTCGTGCTGCACTGGAGCTACGCCGACGGCGAGCGCGCCGGCTGGGTTCAAAAGTTCTCCAACAAGGGCTGGGTCTGCAAGACCTGGGAAGGCGAGATGACCATGGTCTCGCTGCCGGGGTCGACGCCGGAGAAGTTCGAGTTCACCGTGATGGACGACAGGGTCGCCGACGAGGTGTCCAAGGCGATCGGCAAGCGCGTGTCGCTGCGTTACGAGCAGAAGGTCGGAATTCCCACGTCGTGCTTCGGCGATACGCGCTACTACGTCACCGGCGTGACGATCGTGCACGAAGTCCCGCTCCTGCCGGGTGTGGTCGTGCCCACGACCGATGGAGCTACGCCCGGCCCCGCCCCGGGCACCAAGGTTCCGCAGGCCGCGACCAAGGTTCCGGAGCAGAAATAGCGGTTCAGTCGGTCACGTCCGGCTCGAAGAAGAGCCACTGGATTTCCGGAAACTCGGCTCGCGTCGCCGCCTCGGCGCGGTTGATCGCGTCGATCAGCTCGGCCGCGCTCTCGGCCGCCATCCTCGCCTTCACCGCCACCATGAGCGAAGTGCCGAGCTGGAGCGTAATCAGGCGCAGGATTTTCTCCACGCCCGCCTGCTGCTGAAGGAATTGCCGCAGTCTCGCTTCGGTCGCGTGCTCGGCGCTCTGGCCGATGAGCAGCGCCTTGATCTCGATGCCGATGCCGACCGCGACGACGATCAGCACCGCGCCGATCGACATCGAGCCGAGCGCGTCCCAGGCGGGGTTGCCGGTAAACATGGTGGCAAGAACGGCAAGCAGGGCGAGCGCGAGGCCAAGGAGCGCGGCGAGGTCCTCGCCCAGGATCACCACCAGCTCGCTCTGCCGGCTCTCGCGGAACCAGCGCCACAGGCTGCGTTCGCCGCGCACCTTGTTCACTTCGTGCAGGCAGGCGCGGAGCGAAATCGTCTCCGCGATGAGCCCGAAGACGAGGATGCCGACCGCAACCCACGCAAAGCGGATCGGCTCCGGATGGGCGAGCTTGTGCCAGCCTTCATACAGCGAGAACAGCCCGCCGAGCGAGAAGAGGACCAGCGCGACGATGAACGACCAGAAGAACACGGCCTTGCCCCAGCCCAAGGGATAGTCGGGAGAAGGCGGACGCTTCGCCTGGCGCATGCCCCAAAGCAGCAGCCCCTGGTTGCCGCTGTCGGCGTAGGAGTGAATCGCCTCGGCCAGCATCGCGCTCGAGCCGGTCGCGATCGCGGCCGCGGTCTTGGCTGCGGCGATGGCGAGGTTGGCGCCGAGGGCGTAGAGAATGGTGCGCATCGAATCGGCTTTCACTGCCCCATACTAATTTGAATGCGAGTTCGCATCGTCACTTGACGCGTAAACAGAATACGGTATACAGTACGCGGTATACGTATGCCGCCCCTCGAACGCATCGACGGTCGCCCCGAGCTTTCCCAGCAGGTCTACCAGCAGCTCCTCGCCGCCATCTGTGAAGGCAGGCTGGCGCCGGGTGCGCGCGTTACCCAGGAAGAGCTCGCCGAATCGCTGAACGTCTCGCGCCAGCCGGTGCACCAGGCGCTGCGCCTGCTCAAGAACGAAGGCTTCGTCGTCGACGCGGGGCGCCGCGGGCTGATGGTCGCGCCCCTGGACGGCGCCTCGCTCGAGCAGCTCTACCAGGTGCGCGGGGTGCTCGACGGGCTTGCCGCGCGCCTCGCCGCGCAGTCCGGAAAGCGGCTCGATCCGGGGCTCGTCGCCCGCGGCCGCAAGGTCGTGGCGGCGGGGAAGGTCGGCGCGATGATCGAGGCCGACATGCACTTTCACCAGTGTCTTTACGAGGCTTCCGGCAATCCGCTGATCGCCCAGACCGCCGGGCGGCAGCTTCAGCACATCGCGCGCGCGATGGGCGTCGCGCTCGGCCGGCCGCAGATGCCGGGAACGGTGTGGGACGAGCACGAGGCGATCCTCGCGGCGGTCAACGCCGGCGAAGCGGCGAAAGCGGAAACGCTGGCGCGGCGTCACTGTGAGGGCGCCGGCAGGATCCTGTCCACTCAACTTCAGGCCACGATGCGCAAGGAGGCGTCCCGATGAAGCTCTCTTCCGAGCAGCTCCAGCAATTCGACCGGGAAGGGTATCTTTTTTTCCCTGGGCTCTTTACGCCGCAGGAAATCAAGGTTCTGACCGACGAAGTGCCGTCGCTCTACGCGCAGCGGCGTCCGGAGAACGTGCGCGAGAAAGCGGGCGACGTGGTGCGCACCAATTTCGCCGCGCACATGTACAGCTACCCGTTCGCCAAGCTCGCGCGCCATCCGCGCATGGTCGAGCCGATCCGCCAGCTCTTCGGCGAGGACGTGTACATGCACCAGTTCAAGATCAACGGCAAGGCGGCGTTCGACGGCGACGTCTGGCAGTGGCACCAGGACTACGGCACCTGGCGCGCCGACGACCAGATGCCCGAGGCGCGCGCGATGAACATCGCCATCTTCCTCGACGAGGTGAACGAGTTCAACGGGCCGCTGATGTTCATCCCGGGGAGCCATAAGCTCGGCGTGCTCGACGCCGATCACGATACGAGCACCACCAGCTACCCGTTGTGGGTGATTAATCAAGAAACAATAAGGCTTCTTGTGGATCGCGGCGGCATCGTCGCACCGAAGGGGCCGCCCGGGTCGATGATCCTGTTCCACGGTTGCCTGGTGCACGCCTCCTCGTCCAATCTTTCGCCGTGGAACCGCGTTAGCGTGTATCTCTCGCTCTGCGCGGTCTCGAACCACATCCGGCGCTTCAAGCGCCCCGGCTACATCGCGCACCGCGATTTCGCGCCGATCCGCCCGCTCCCCGACGACTGCCTGCTCCGGCACTACGACGTCGCGCTTCCCTGGAAGGACGGCACCCCCGCCGAGGAGCTGCAGGCGTCCCTGAAGGCTGCTTAAGCGCAATCAGAACCATAATCAGGGACAGACCACGATTTCGAAAATAAAACGTGGTCTGTCCCTGTTTTTCGATTTTTCGTTTTTGAGGTTTGGATGAATCTCTACGCGAAGCTTCTCGAAAGAAAAGACAAGCCGCTGCGCATCGGCGTGATCGGCGCGGGCAAGTTCGGCGCGATGTACATCGCGCAGGTCCCGCGCACGCCCGGCGTGCATCTGGTCGGCATCGCCGACCTCTCTCCCGACTCCGCGCGCAGGAACCTCGAGCGCGTCGGCTGGCCGAAAGAAGCCTACGAAGCGAGCTCGCTCGATGCCGCGATACGGGAGAGGCGGACTTATCTCTCCGAGGACTGGCCGGCGCTGGTGGCGCACCCGGAGATCGACATCATCATCGAGTCGACCGGAAACCCGCCGGCCGCGGTGGAGCACGCCCTGGCGGCCTTCCGCAACGGAAAGCATGTCGTCATGGTCACGGTGGAAGCCGACGCCTTCTGCGGTCCGCTCCTTGCGCGCAAGGCAGCCGAGGCGGGCGTGGTCTACAGCCTCGCCTACGGCGACCAGCCCGCGCTCATCTGCGACCTCGTTGACTGGGCGCGCGCCGCGGGCTTCCCGGTGGTCGCCGCGGGGCGCGGCCACAAGTGGCTGCCGCACTATTCGCAATCGACGCCCGACACGGTCTGGGGCTACTACGGGCTCACGCCGGAGCAGGCGCAGGCGGGCGGGCTCAACCCGAAGATGTTCAACTCCTTCCTGGACGGCTCCAAGCCCGCGATCGAGACCACGGCCGTGTGCAACGCCACCGGCCTTACGCCGGCGCCCGACGGGCTCGCGTATCCCGCCGGCTCGGTCGACGAGATCCCCTCGCTGATGCGGCCGGTGTCGGAAGGCGGGGTCCTGCACCATAAAGGACAGGTCGAAGTCGTCTCGTCTCTCGAGAGAGATGGCAAACCCATTGCGTACGACATCCGCTTCGGCGTCTGGGTGGTGTTCGAGGGCGACTCGGAATACATCCGACGCTGCTTCATGGAATACGGCGTGAAGACCGATCCGTCGAGCCGCTACGCCTGCATGTACAAGCGCTGGCACCTCATCGGGCTCGAGGTCGGCATCTCGGTGGCGTCGGTGGGCCTGCGCCGGGAGCCGACCGGCTGCGCGACCGGGTGGCGGGCCGACGCGGTCGCGATCGCGAAGAAGAACCTCTCGGCCGGCGAAGTGCTCGACGGCGAGGGCGGCTACACCGTGGTCGGGAAGCTCATGCCGGCGCAGGCCTCGCTCGCGCAGGCCTGCCTGCCGCTCGGGCTCGCACACGGCTGGAAGCTGCTGCGGCCGATCGCCGCGGGACAACCGGTGCGGTGGAGCGACGTCGCCGTCGACACGAGCTCGACCGCCGTGCGCGTACGCCGCGAAATGGAGCAGACGTTCGCCGCGCAGCGCGCGGCCGCTTAGTCCGGCCGCGCTCGCCGCAGCTTGGTTCGCGCCGTGCGCTCAGTCCGCCTGGATGCCGGCCGCCTTGATGAGGCGGCCCCAGCGCTCGACCTCCTCGCGCACGAACTTCGCGAGGTATTCGGGGCTGCGCCGCTCCGGCGGAACGATTTCCAGGCCCATGTCCTCGAGGCGCTTGCGAAGCGAGGGGTTGTCGAGCATCTCGCCGATCGCGCCGTTCAGCCGGCGCACGATCGGCTCGGGCGTTCCCTTGGGCAGGAAAAACGCGTTCCACGCGCTCGCCTCGACGCCGGCGAGACCCTGCTCGCCGGTGGTGCCGAGGCGGGCGACGACGGACACGCGCTTCGCCGCCATCACCGCGATACCCTTCACCGTCTGCGCGTTGACCTGGACGGCGCCCGCCTGGATCGTGTCGCACATGTAATCGATGCGGCCGGCGATGAGGTCCTGCATGGCCGGACCCGCGCCGCGGTACGGAATGTGGGTCACGTCGACGCCGATCGCACGGTTGAGGAGCACGCAGGGCAGGTGCGTCCCGGAGCCTACGCCCGCCGAGCCGAACTGCATCTTCGCCTGGTTCGCCTTCGCATACGCAATGAACTCGCGCAGGTTCGCCACCGGCAGGTCCTTGCGCGCGACGAGGATCCGCGGCGACTCGGTCGCGAGCCCGACCGGCGCGAAATCGGCCGCCGCGTCGTAGAGGGGGCTCTTGTACAGCGACTGGTTGTACGCGTGCGTGCCGGTGTTGCCGATGAGAAACGTGTAGCCGTCGGGCGCGGCCCTCGCGACGCGCAGGCTCCCGGCCATGCCGGCCGCCGCGCCGATGTTCTCGACCACGACCGATTGGCCGAGGAGCTCGGCGAGGCTCTGGGCCTGGATGCGCGCGCTCGAGTCGATGCCGCCGCCGGGCGCGAACGGCACCACGAGCGTGAGGGGCCGCGCCGGCCACGCCTGCGCGCTTGTATTTCCAGGCAGGCTAAGGGCGGCAATGACGGCCCAAAGAAGGGACAGCCTGTGCTTCATCCTTCTTTGAAAACCTCCCGGGCGCAGCGGAACGCGACCACTGCGGCCGGCACGCCGCAATAGATTGCCACCTGCAGGAACACTTCCTTGATCTCGTCCTTGGTGAGGCCGTTGTTGAGCGAGCCGCGGATGTGGAGCTTGAGCTCGTGCTCCTTGCCGAGCGCGCACAGCATGCCGAGATTCAGCACCGAGCGCGTCTTGCGCGGCAGACCCGGCCGGTTCCAGACGTCGTTCCAGCAGTAGGTGTTGAGGAGCTCGGTGAACTCCTTGGTGAACTCGTCGACGCCCGCCATCGCCTTGTCGACGTAGCCGGCGCCGAGCACCTCGCGGCGCGTCTTCAATCCGGCGTCATAGCGTTGCCCGTGGTCTCGCTGGTCCATGATTCCTCCGTGTGAGCGGTCGAATATACAATAGGCGATGGACATCAAGTCGCTGCACCACGTGGCGTACCGCTGCCGCGACGCAAGAGAGACCGCCGACTTCTACACCAAGGTGCTCGGCCTCGAGTACGCGATGGCGCTCGCCGAGGACCGCGTGCCGAGCACCGGCGAGCCGCATCCGTACATGCACGTCTTCTTTCGCATGGACGACGGCAGCTACGTCGCGTTCTTCGAGCTGCCCGACCTGCCCGAGATGGGCCGCGACGCGAACACGCCTTCCTGGGTGCAGCACCTCGCGTTGCGCGTGCCCGACGAGGACACGCTGCTGAGAAGCAAGGCGCGCATCGAGTCGCACGGGATCGAGGTGCTCGGCCCGGTCGACCACGGCATGTGCAAGTCGATCTATTTCTTCGACCCCAATGGCCACCGCCTGGAGCTCGCGGTCGACACGATGACGCCGGAGATGCGCGCGCGCCTTTCGTCGGTGAGCGGGCCGATGCTCGAGGAATGGTCGCGCACCAAGAAGGCGCCACGGCACGCCGACTGGGTGCACAGGAAGTAGTTATTTTTTCTGCATCCGCAGGATCCAGTCTCTGAATCCGGCGAGGAGCTCGGTCAGGAACTTGCGGGTGGTCTCGTCGGTGAGCTTGCCGTCGGCGAACTTCGAGGGCGCCATGCCGATGAAGACTTCGGGCCGGGGCAGCGGATAGGCCCAGAGCTGCGACAGGATTCTGCGCAGGTCGTACTGAACTCGCGCGCCGCCGAGCGGACCCGGCGTGCACGAGAACATCGCCACGGGCTTGTCCTGGAACACCTGGTTCGGCGCGCGCGAGCCCCAATCGATCGCGTTCTTGAGCGGCCCGGAGACCGAGAAGTTGTATTCGGGGCTTGCGAGCAGCAGGCCGTCGGCGGCCGTGATCTCGCCGCGCAGGCGCTTCACCGGCTCGGGCATGCCGGCGTCGAACACGTCCTGGTTGAACATCGGGAGGTCCGCGATGCTCGTGATCTGCAGCGTCATGCCCGCGGGCAGGAGCTCGCTGCAGGCGCGCAACGCCGCCATGTTGAGCGACGCCTTGCGCAGGCTGCCGCAAATTCCGAGGACCTTCAGGTCTGCCATGTTGACGATCTCCCTGGTGGTTTGCGTTGCATATCCTAAGGGCATACACTCGTGAAGCTCCACGCGGGGGTGCCGGCAGACTCCCCGTTTCACAGACGCCGCCTCCGCACGAATGGGCGTCCAAGCTCTGCTCTTGCACCGGCCCCGCGCCGGGATGGGAGCACGCATGACAAAGACCATAGTGGCGATGACTGGATTGCTGGCGTCGGGCGCTGCGCTGGGGCAGACGATCAGCTTCGATACGGACGCGCCGGGGGCGCTGCCGGCGGCCTGGGAGCAGGGCGTGACGGGGCGGGGCAACCCCCGTTGGGCGGTGCGGCAGGACGCTTCGGCGCCGAGCGCGCCCAATGTGCTGCAGCAGTCCGGCAGCGGCACCTTCCCGTGGTGCGTGCTGCGCGCGAGCTCGGTCGAGAACGGCTTCGTCGAAGTCAAGTTCAAGCCGCTCGAGGGCCGCGAGGACCAGGCGGGCGGCATCGTGTGGCGCTGGAAGGACGGCGACAACTACTACGTCGCGCGCGCCAACGCGCTTGAGAACAACGTCTCGCTCTATTACACCGCGAACGGCCGGCGCAACACTCTGAAGTACGTCGACGCTCCGGTGCCACGAAATGTCTGGCACACGCTGCGCGTCGAGTTCGCCGGGCCGCAAATCCGCGTGGCGCTGGACGGCAAGACGTATATCGACTTCAAGGACAGTCATATCAGTGGCGCGGGCGCGGTCGGGCTGTGGACCAAGGCGGACAGCGTGACCTCGTTCGACGACTTCACCTACGGATCGGGCAAGTGATCGGGCGGATTCTCGCCGCGCGGGCGCTGCGCTCCTTTGCCGACGGGTTCATCGCCGTGGTGCTGCCGGCTTATCTGCTCGCGCTCGGCATGGCGCAGATGGAGGTCGGATTCGTCAGCACGGCGACGCTCCTCGGCTCGGCGTTGTCCACGCTCGCCGTCGGCCGCTGGGGACACCGCTTCTCCATCCGGCGGCTGCTTGTCGCGGCATCGGTCCTGATGACCGCGACGGGCTTGGGCTTCGCGGGCCTGTCGTCATTCTGGCCGCTGCTGCTCGTCGCGTTTGTGGGCACGCTCAACCCGAGCAGCGGCGACGCGAGCCTATTCATGCCGCTTGACCATACGGTGCTTGCCAATGCCGCGGACCGGACGTCGGTGTTCGCCCGCTACAGCTTCCTCGGCTCGATCTCCGGTGCCGTCGGCGCCCTTGCGGCGGGACTGCCCGAGCTGCTGGGAGCGCGGATGTCGATGGTCGATGCGCTGCGATGCATGTTCGTGCTGTACGCGGTGGTCGGGATCGCGGTCTGGGTGCTCTACCTGCGCATGCCCGAGCCGCACGCCGAGGCGGAAAAGCCGGCGGCGCCGCTCGGGCCGTCGCGCGGCATCGTGTGGCGCCTCGCCGCCCTCTTCAGCGTCGATTCGTTCGCGGGCGGCTTGATGCTCAATTCGCTGCTTGCGTTATGGCTGTTCCAGCGTTTCGGCATGTCGCTTGCCGCCGCGGGCGCCTTTTTCTTCTGGACCGGACTGCTGGCCGCGTGCTCCCAGCTCGCCGCGGGACCCCTCGCGCGACGCATCGGCATGATCAACACGATGGTTTTCACGCACATCCCGTCGAGCCTGTGCCTGATTGGCGCGGCGCTCGCGCCGGGCCTCGGCCTGACGCTCGCGCTGCTGCTGACGAGGAGCCTTCTGTCGCAGATGGACGTGCCGGCGCGCGGCGCGTTCGTCATGTCGGTGGTGACCCCTGCAGAGCGGCCAGCGGCCGCGAGCTTCACCGCCGTGCCGCGCAGCCTCGCTTCGGCATTGAGCCCGTCGCTGACCGGCGCGATGTTCGCCGCCGGCGCGATGGCCGCGCCGCTCGTGCTGTGCGGCGTGCTGAAGATCGCCTATGACGTCGCGCTCTTCGCGGCGTTTCACCGTGTGGAAGCCGAGCGCGTCGCCTAGCGACAGGTGTCGCGTCGCGGCGACTGTGTGTCGCCGTACAGACGCAGTTCGGTATACGACCGAGGATCAACAGTCGCCCGCGCATTGGGTAACGACCTTTTAGGAGACGCACATGATATTCAGATCGAGCATTCTCGGCGCGACATTGGGAGCGACGGCGTGCACGGTGCTTCTCGCCGGGTGCTCCGGCGGCAGCTATTACATGGTTCGCCAGCCCGGGGTGGCAACGCCGTACTACACCACCGGGCTCGAAAGGGCCGGCAACTACGCGGTCCAGTTCAAGGACGGAAGAACCGGCAGCGAGGTCGCGCTGCAAAACTCGGAAGTCGCGAAAATCTCCCAGGAGGATTACACGAGGGGAATCACGACGCCCGTCCCGGCGCCGACTGTGGGTGCCGTCGCCCCGGTGCCGTCTGCTGCCACAGTCACGGTGCCAATCGTTACCGCGGAGCCACCTGTTGCCGTCCCGTTGCCGGGGGCCGCTCCAGCGGCTGCCGGCGCGTCAGCGCCGGCTCCGCAGGGAACATCGCAATAGCGTTTCCTAGAGGAACCTGACGCGGCCGGTCTTCAGTTCGTACACCGCGCCTACCAACTTCAGGACGCCTTCGGCCATGCGCGCCTTGCCCTCCGGCGTTTCGCGCAGCTGCCGCATCGACCAGCGCACGTTCGCTTCGACCGCGGCCTTCATCTGCGCCTCGGCGCCGCGGCCCGGACGCAAGTCCTGCAGCCCGGGAAGGATGCGTTTCAGCAACAGCGCGATGCGCCGACGCTCGCGCGCGCCTTCGAACTTGGCCGCGAGCGCCGCCTGGACCGCCCCGCAGCCCTCGTGCCCGAGCACGATGAAGAGGGGCGTGTGCAGGTGGACCGCGGCGTACTGCAACGTGCCCATGACTTCCGGCGAGATCACGTTGCCGGCGACGCGAACGATGAAGAGCTCGCCGAAGCCCGCGTCGAAGAGAAGCTCGGGCGGCACGCGAGAATCGCTGCAGCCGATGATCGTGGCGTAGGGCTGCTGACCTTTCGCGAGGGCGGCGAGCACTTCCTTTCTGACGGTCGGGAAGCGCGCCCTGCCGCGCACGAAGCGCTCGTTCCCCGCCTTGAGCCGCGCCAATGCCTCGCTCGCCGTATACATTGCCCTGTCCATGCGAGGCGGAGTTTACGGGAGGCGCGACCCGGGCAGGGTTGGACTAAAGTCCCATGGCCCGTCCGCGGGCCGCTCCCTAGAATCAGGCGGCCATGAAACGAGCGATCGTCGCGGCGCTGCTGGCGGCCGCCGCCCTGCAGGGCAGGGCATACGCCGAGGAGGTCTGGACCTTTTCGGTGACGCCCTACCTCTGGCTGCCCAACATCAACGGCACGCTGAAGTACGCCATCCCGCCGGGCGGCGGCGCCCGGCCCGAGGTCGACACGGGCCCGAACAACTACCTCGAGAACCTGAGCTTCGCGCTGATGCTGGCCGGCGAGGCGCGCAAGGGAAAGTGGTCGGCCTTCACCGATCTCATCTATCTCGACTTCGATAAAGAAGGCAGCACCGTGAAGGCGGTGAACTTCGGCGGCGACCGGATCAGTACTTCGCTCAACACGAGCACCAAGTCCTCGCTCACGGGGGTGGCGTGGACCTTCGGCGCCGGCTACAGCGTGGTGCAGGACCCGAGGCACTCGCTCGATCTCCTCGGCGGCGCGCGCTATTTCGGGCTGAAGGCCTCGAGCGACTGGCAGCTCGGCGCCACGGTGAGCGGACCGAACAGCCAGACATTCGCTTCGTCGGGGAGCATCTCGCAGAGAGAGGATATTTGGGACGCGATCGTCGGATTGCGCGGCCGCTTCAAGTTCGGCGAAGCCGGCGCCTGGTTCGTCCCGTACTACCTCGACATCGGCGCCGGCACCTCCAAGCTCACGGGGCAGTCGCTCCTCGGGGTGGGCTATGCCTTCAAGTGGGGCGAGCTGGTCGGAACCTACCGCTACGTCCTCTACGACATGAAGGACGACGGGCTGCTGCAGGACATCCGCTTCGCCGGCCCGGCGATCGGCGCCACCTTCCGCTTCTAGTCGAAAAATCTACTTCTGGATTCGCACCAGCGTCACTTCGTTCGTGAGGCTGTTGGCGAGCACCCAGTCGCCCTCGCGCGTGACGTCGGTGTTGCGCACGATATTGCCGCCGCCCGGAATGGTCCAGGTCTGGAATTTCTCGCTCTTCGGATCGAAGCGCACCACGGTGTTCGGCGAAGCCTCCGACTCGCTGTACCAGATCGCGCCGCGGGTCGCCGAAATCCCGTAAGGCGCCGACTTGGCGCCGCTCGGCGAGGGCCATTCCTTGACCTGGCCGGTTCGCGGGTCGAGCCGGCCGAGGTAGCCGCGCGAATAGTCGGTGTACCAGACCATGTCGTCGGACGTGATGGCGACGCGCCGCGGCCGCGAGGCCGGGTCGGGCAGGGTGAACTCGCGGATCTCGAGCGTCTTCGGATCGACCCGCGCCACCCGGTTGGTGCCGAACTGGACGACGAAGATGTTGCCCTTCGAATCGAGCGCCATGCCGTAGGGGCGCGATTTCGCCGTCGGCGGCGTGAGGAGCCTGATCTCGCCGGTCTTCGGGTCGAGCCGGCCGATCCGGTTTGCGTTCTGCACCGTAAACCACAGGATGCCGCTCTTGTCGAAGATCAGGGTGTGCGGGTCCTTGGCTTCGGGATCGGGCATCTTGTATTCGGTGACCTCGCCGCTCTTGGGATTGAGCTTCCCGACGAGCGCGCCCGTGTTCCCCGTGTACCAGATGTTGCCGGATGCGTCCTCGACCAGGCCGTGCGGTCCCGAATGCGCGGTCTTCAGCGGGAATTCCTTGACCGTGCCGGTCTTCGGATCGACCTGGCCGAGCACGTTCGCCATCTGGCCGCTGTACCAGAACGAACCGTCGCGCGCGGCGAGCGGGTCGTGCGGGCGCGAGCCCGGCGTTTTCGCCTGCCAGGCCTGCATCGAAACCTTGACCGGTCCGGGCACGACGGCGGCGTCGGGCCTGCCTTTGACCGGATAGGTCTTGGACAGGTAATCGAGCATCGAGGGCAGCTGCTCGGGCTGGATCGGGGCGCCGTGGTTCGACATCATGCGCAGGACCGTCTTCCAGCCCTCCGGCGTGTAGCCCGACCCGACGCGCGCGTTGAGCGGATGACAGCTATTGCAAGTCGCATCGACGATCGCCTTGCCCTCGGGCGACTGCGCCCAGGTCGGCGCTGCGCAGGCGAGGAATGCGGATGCGATGGCGGTCAGGCGGAACGGGTGCAGGTTCAAGGCGGCGCCCCTTGCGGTGAAATGAGGGAGGCCCTCATCCTATTCCCGCGCTCCGACTAGGTAAACTTGCGGCGCAAAACCGGAGGTTCTGATGACGAGATGGCTGGCCGCCCTGGTTGTCGCCCTTGTGCCGCTTTTCGGGTGGGGTCAGGGCTTTCCAGAGCGCCCCATCCGGATCATCGTCCCGCTCACGCCGGGCGGCTCGCCCGACACCATCGCCCGCGCGATCGCGCAGGGCCTGCAAGGGGTCTGGCCGCAGCCGGCAGTGGTGGAGAACCGGCCGGGCGGAAGCCAGAACATCGGCTCGGAGCTCGTCGCGAAGAGTCCTCCCGACGGCTACACGTGGTTGCTCGCCCCCGACAACGTGTTCTCGGTGAATCCGTACCTCACCAAGCCGCCGTTCGATCCACTCACCGATCTCGCGCCGGTCACGCAGGTCGCGCGCATCGCATTTCTCCTGGTCGTGCCACAGAGCCTGCCGGTGAACTCGGTTCCGGAGCTCGTCGCCTACGCGAAAGCGCATCCTGGTGAGCTGAACCACGGCTCCTCCGGCAACGGCAGCCCGCAGCACCTGGGCGCGGTGATGTTCCAGAGCCTCACCGGGACGAAGATGAACCATGTGCCGTACAAAGGCGCCGCGCCGGCGGTGGCGGACCTGCTGCCGGGGCGCATCCAGGTGTGGATCGGCGCCGCCAACACGCTGCTCCCGCACATCAAGGACGGCAAGCTCAAGCTCCTCGGCAGCACCGCGCCGCAACGTTTCGGGTTTCTCGGGGAAACACCTGCAATTGGTGAAACTATCAAGGGGTATGCGCTGGATCCGTGGCTCGGTCTCTTCGTCCCGGCGAAGGTGCCGCACGACATCGTGACGCGCATCAACGCCGAGGTGGTGAAGATCCTCGCCGGCCCGGAGCTCAAGGCGCGCCTCGGCGCGCAGGGCATCGAGCTCGTGACCAATTCGCCCGCCGAATTCGCGCGCTTCATCCGCGAAGACAACGCGAAATGGGGCAAGATCATCAAGGACGCCGGCATCAAAGGAGATTGAGCGTGGCGCAGGAAACTCCGGTTTCGGTTTTTTCTCAGGAGAATGTCTGGGGCAGCGACGCGGTGGCGGCGATGCTGCGCGCGCTCGACATTCCGTATCTCGCGCTCAATCCGGGCGCGAGCTACCGCGGCCTGCACGACAGCATCGTCAACTACCTCGGCAACGAGCGCCCGCAGATGCTGCTCTGCCTGCACGAGGAATCGGCGGTCGCCATCGCGCACGGCTACGCCAAGGCCTCGGGCCGCATGATGGGCGCGGTGCTGCACTCGAACGTCGGCCTGATGCACGGC
>Ga0075435_100000439_pt1 | contig 25401 bp, 23 predicted proteins | sample RhiMethybrSRZTD4_FD_75302 | JGI IMG/M metagenome (GOLD analysis project Ga0075435, IMG submission 75302) | Populus rhizosphere microbial communities from Tennessee, USA - Rhizosphere MetaG P. TD hybrid SRZTD4 | ecosystem: Host-associated > Plants > Roots > Rhizosphere > Soil | place: USA...
CGCCACGAAGGTCGGGAGCGATGCAGCGCCGGCGCGACAGCGCCGCGACCTGATGACGCCACATCGAGTGGTCAAATGGGAATCCGTGGATAAAGAGAACGGCGGTCATGGCCAGGCGAACGTATGCCAGAACACGGCACGTTGCACGCGCGCGTCGGGACGTCCCAGGAAGAACGTAAGAGCCTTCGCGCCGTACGTCGGGTCGAGTCGCACATCGTGCTCGGCCGCCAAGACTCGAGCCCGCTCGCCTTCCTCCGTGGGATGTCCGTATCCCCTCCCCATCGCGTTCACCACGCGAACCTGAATCGCGGATCGCGTGAACTCGACACCAGACCGTCGCAACAATGCGGCCGCGTTACGAGCGAGGCGGACAGTTCTCCACCTGTTCGCGGCGAGCCATGGTGCGACCCGGACGCCGACGACCTGCGTCGTCCACCCAAGCCACGCCATGCCGAGCGCGATGCCTGCCGCCGTCCCGCCAGTGCCGAGTGGCACGACGATCGTGTCGGGCGGCGCATCGAGCTGGCTGTTCAACTCAAGCGCGGCAAGGAAGTGACCGACCACCGCGCGCGGATCGGCGCCGCCACCGGGAATCCACTGCGGTTTGCCCCCGCCCAGCCGATGCGCGGCGCGCCATGCGCGCAGCACCGCCCACGGGAGTGTGACGAGACTCGACGCACGGAACACGCGGTCCGCTGTTGCAGCCATGGCCGCGCCGACCGTCAGACTGGCGTCGGTCTCGGGCTGGGGAAACACGGCCACCGCGGTGCGAAACCCCTGCGCCCTGGCATGCCGCACCGTCGCCAGGCAGTGCGTTGACCCGGACCCCCCTACCGTCACAAAGACGGACTGTGCCGGAGCGCGCGACAATAAGAACTCGAGCCCGCGGACTTTGTTGCCGCCCACGAGATCCTCGCGCTTCAGCCACAACGCCTGCAGACCCAGCGCTCGTGCGAGCGCCGGCCGCGCTTCGAGCGGCGTCGGCCACGTCGCGAGACTGCACGGCGCGAGAGCGTCGCGTATCTTTGTCGCCAACACTGCGGAGCGATCCATGCGAGTTGCCACCGATTACATACGCCATGCGGCGCGAGCCGCCCGCAAGTGCGCGGGCGACCCGCTGGGTGGAGCCCCCCAGGCTCCCGATCCGGAATTCTACAAGACGCTCGCCAAGGCGCTGGAAGAGATCGCCGCTGGCATGGAGGCGCTAGGGAAGGAGGAGTGACGGCTCGATACGTCGCGACGCCACAGGCCCTCGCGGAGGTCGCCGCAGCGCTCCGCCGGGAGCCGCGCCTCGGCGTCGACACCGAAGCCGCCAGCTTTCATCGCTATCGCGACCGCATCTATCTCGTCCAGGTATCGGGCAGAACCGAAACCGCACTCATCGATCCACTCGCTGTGGCGGACCTCGGCCCGCTCGGCGCGCTCCTCGCCGACCCCCAGATCGAAAAAGTCTTCCACGATGCGGATTACGACCTGCGCGTGCTCGATCGCGACTACGGATTTCGCGCCGCGCGCCTCTTCGACACACGCATTGCGGCACAACTAGCGGGCGAGCCAGCCATCGGCCTGGCCGCGCTGGTGGAGAAGTACGCCGGCGTAAAGCTCGACAAGGAGCACCAGAAGGGCGACTGGTCGCGGCGGCCACTGCCGCCGCCCATGCTCGCCTACGCTGCCGCCGATACACAGCACCTCCTCGCCCTGCGCGACGCGCTGGAGCAGCGGCTCACGGCACTGGGTCGGCTGGCCTGGGCCAACGAGGAGTTCAAGCAGCTCGAGTCGCTCCGCTGGACCGGTGCCCCGGCGGGAGGAGCAAGCGACGACGAGACCTACCTCAGGCTCAAAGGCGCGAAGGGGCTGACACCGCGCAGCCTGGCGGCGCTACGACTGTTGCATCGCTGGCGCGATAGTGTCGCTGAGCAAGAAGACAAGGCGCCGTTCCGAATCATCGGCAACGACGCCCTGCTCGGGGTGAGTCGGGCGCTCCCGGCATCGCCGTCCGAGCTGGGGCATGTCCGCGAGCTGCCGCCGTCGTTGGCACGACGCCATGGTGCGGCGCTGCTCGATGCGGTCGCGCGCGCGAAGCAGCTGCCCGACGCGCAGCTGCCGCGCTTCGAACGGCGCCCGCGACCGATCAAAGATCCAGGGTTCGACGCGCGGCTCGAGATTCTCAAGGCGGCGCGTAATCGCATCGCGCTCGAGCTGGGACTCGATCCTGGAGTGTTGTGCGGCAGGTCGTCGCTGGAAGCGGTCGCCCGAGCTCGGCCCACGAACCACGAGGCACTCAAACAGATTCCCGAATTGCGCCGCTGGCAGATCGACGTGCTGGGGGATGCGTTTCTGGAAGCCGGCAGCGGTGGGAGCGGGCGCTAGAACCCCATCATCGCGCGGATCTTCGGATCGATCCGCTCGGGCGTCCAGTACGGCTCCCACACGATGTCGATGTCCACGTCTTTCACGCCCTCGAGGGCGCGCACGACCTTGTAGATGTCGTTCGTAATCATCGGGCCGGCGGGACACCCGGGCGACGTCAACGTCATGTTGATGCGCACGAGTCCGTCGTCGACCTCGACGTCGTACACAAGTCCCAGGTCGACGATGTTCATGTCGAGCTCGGGATCCTTGACCTGGCGCAAGGCCTGGCGAACCGTATCGGCACTGAGCACAGCAGTCGTCACATCAGGCAACCTAGCGACCCTCCATACCGCGCACCAGACAATGCCGGCGCAGCGCGATCCAGCCATAGATCCGGCGGGCGAGTGGCAGCACGCCTGGCATTCTGAACACGGGAGCGAGCCAGCGTTTCCCTGGAAACAAACGTAGCAGCTGGGGCAGGGCGTCCGCTCCGGGGTAGACTCGACCGTCGGGCTGAATCAAGTGCATCGCCGCCGCCAACGCCGGAAGAGCGATTCCAAATTGCGCCACCCGCGCCTGGTCCTGAAACGGGACAAACCGCAGCTCGTGTTCCCGATCCCACTGCTTCGCGATCGCTACAGCTCGCTGGCAAATCCCGCACTCGCCGTCGTAGATGAGCGTGGGATGGGTCGGACGAGCGTGATCAGCGCCCGCCATCGACGGCGCGCGCCGCGGCATCGGCCACGCGCCCGCGGACTTGCTTGAGCTTCGTGAATGATCCCCTGGTCCGGGGATCGAACGCGCGATTCGTGAGCAACAGCACGAACACGTCGCGGTCGGGGTCGACCCAGAGCGACGTTCCAGTCCAACCGGTGTGCCCATAGCTGTGCGGACCGAATAGCGCGCCGGCGCTCGACGTCTCCTCGCCGGTAGGCAGTGCCTCCCAGCCGAGCGTTCGCGCGCTGACGCCGCGCCGCGCCGGAACGGCGATCTGCGTGAACTGACGGACCGTCTCCTTTTTGATGATCGGCCGCCCCCCATCCCCCGGAGCCGCGCCCTCGTTGAGCATGAACTGCGCGTAGCGGGCGAGCCCAGCCGCGGTCGCGAACAGACCGGCGTGGCCGGATACTCCGCCGAGCTTTGCGGCGTTCGGATCGTTGACGATTCCGGCGATGGCATGCCCATGCCACAGTCCTGTCGGTGCGATCCGCCGCTCGAGCTTCTTGGACGGCCGGAACATGAGCTGCGCGTCGAGCCCGAGCGGAGTGTAGACCTCGCGCGTCACGAACACATCGAGCGGGGCACCGCTGACACGGCGCACAATCTCCCCGAGCAGAATGGCGTTGAGGTCGGAGTACACCATTCTGGACCCCGGCGTCGCGACCGGCACAGTGGTCAGCACCATGCTCAACGCCGTCGCGCTGTCGGGGGCATCCTTGAGCGGCAGTGTGGCGCGGAGCCCGGACGTGTGTGTCAGAAGATGCCGGACCGTGATGCTGCCCGTCCCGGGACTGTGGAATTCGGGGACGTAGCGCACCACCGGCGTATCGAGGGCGACCTTGCCGCGCTCGACGAGCAGCATGAGCGCCGGCGTGGTCGCGACGACTTTGGTGAGCGAGGCGAGATCCCAGAGCGTACTGTCGACGCTGACGCTGGGACTCGACGAGTTCCACGTCAGATGACCGTAGCCCTTCGCGAACAGGATCTTGTCGTGCCGCCCGACGACGAGCGCGGCGCCCGGGAACACGCCCTGGCGGATCCCACCGAACACGGCCTGATCGAAGTCCGTCGAGTCAATCGATCGCTGGGCGGGTGGATCAACCCCGGCGCGCAACGCTGGGGTGACGCCCTGCATCAGCAACAGGAAGGCGGCTACGACCAAACGCCCGGAATCCGCCGGCTGCAGGAGGGACAGCGGCCATCGCTGCCGACGCGCTGCCGCTTGATGACGTAGCCGTACCGTTCGATAAGCATGTCGCCGCAGTCGGGACAGAACGTGTGCTCCCACCGTCCCACACGGCCCGGAAGATTGCCGGCGTAAACGAACTGCAACCCGGCGCGGGTGCCGATCTCACACGCCCCCACGAGCGTGGACGCCGGCGTGTTGTCGGGGTCGGTCATCTTGTAGTCCTTGTGGAACGCCGTGACGTGCCAGGGGATCTCCGGTGATACGGATGCGATCGCCGCGGCGGCCTGCGTCAGTTGCACCTCGTCGTCGTTGAACCCGGGCACGATCAGGGTGACGATCTCGAGCCAGAAGCCCCGCTCATGGACCATGCGAATGGCGTCGAGGACGTGCTGGAGCACGCCGCCCAGCTGGCGGTACCGCTTATCATCCATCGCCTTTAAGTCGATCTTGTAGCAATCCGTCCAGGGCCGAATGTAGTCGAGCACTTCCGGCGTGGCGTTGCCGTTCGAGATGAACGCCGTTTTCAGTCCACGGGGCCGAGCCACCTTGAAAACGTCAACCGCCCACTCGGCGGTAATGAGCGGTTCATTGTAGGATGACCCGACCATGCGCGCGCCCTGGCGGAGCGCGAGAGCGATCAACTCGTCCGGGGTGATGTCGGTGGGCATGACGCCCGCCGTCTCGTCGCGCAGCGCCTGCGATGTCAGCCAATTCTGGCAGTAGCCGCAGTGGAAATCGCATCCCAGCATACCGAAGGTGAGCGTGTCGCTGCCGGGCAGGCAGTGGAAGAACGGCTTTTTCTCCGTCGGATCGCACTGCAGCGCAGCGACGTACCCGGCCGGGACGAACAGCGTCCCTTCATTATTAAATCGCACCTTGCAGATGCCGCGCCGCTCCGGCTTCACCAGGCAGCGGTGGCCGCAGGCAAAGCAACGGACTGTCCCGCCTTCCAGCTTTTCGATCAGCTCCGCTTCCCGCACCCGCGTGTCGAGCGCCTGGGCGAGCGGTATCTCAGACGGGGACGGCGTGTGAGTGAGGAAGGACGTGATGTTGCGACGCTCCGGCATATGCTTACCGCAGGCTTCCCGGCGTGAGCTGGTAGAGCAAAACCACCGTGCGGACGTCGCGATCCGACAGGTCCCTGACTTTCGCGGTCGGAAACATGATGTCGGTCGAATCCTTCGAGTGGTCGAGCCCCAGCAGGTGGCCAACTTCGTGCATTGCGACGACGCGGATGTCGTCGGACTCCATCGGACGGCCCTTGGGATCGAACGTCGCGAGCGTAATCACCGCGGACTGGATATGGCCGTTCTCATCCCACGTGACGTCGGTCTGGCCGGTGCGCTCGATCTCGAACTGAATGCGCCACTTGACCGTTACTTCGGCGTTGGTCGAGTCCGCGCCGAAGTCGAAGCGCACGGGCACGCCCGCGCTGGTCCACTGCCCAAAGGCGGTCTTGATCGCGTTGAGAAACTCCGGCTTGAAGTTCGCGGCGTAGGTCGGCGCAAAGTACACGCGAATCGGGTTCGTGGTGCGGTTTTCCCAGCGGCGGAGCATCGAGTCGTCCGATTGCGCCAGCATCTCACCCAGATAGGTGGTCGTGCCGCTCGAGCGAATGCGACGCCGCGTCTCCGAGCGCGCCAGAAGATCGAAGTACGTCGGCTCGCGACCGGCGGTGACGGCCGTGCCCTGCGACGTGGTCGTTGGGGGAGAAACGGGCTGCGCGACCGGCGGTGCCGTGGGCCGAACAGCGGCCGCGGAGTCCACGACGGGGGACACGACCGGCGGCTCGGACTCGAGCGGACGGGCTTTGGGCCGGAAGGCATCCCACAGAATGAACAGAACGAGTAGCACCGCGGCGGCGGCGATCATTCCGTTAAGTCGGCGTTCCATGTCGGCAATATGCGAGAATCGCAGGCCGCGACGCTAGCTTTGCGCACCGCCCGTCTCTATGATTGTGGCCCGCATGTGTTTGGACGATAGGTGATCACGCTACCGGGAAAACACGTTATCCGCTGGCGCGGGTGGGTGATTGCCGCATGGGCGGCGCTCGCGTTGCTGTTTGTGCCGAAGGCCACCCACGTCCAGCGCGTGCTTGCCGTTCGTGGCAGCGCGGTCGAGCGAACGGAGTCGGCCCGCGCCACGCAGTTGATTCGGGACGCCTTCCCAAGCCCCATCGACGAATACGTCGCCCTCGTCGTGCACGGCCCTGTGCGCTACACCAATCCCCGGTTCGTGGCGGTGCTCGATTCGCTTTCGGCGGCGCTGGCGCGTCAACCGTACATCAGCCAGGTCATCTCCGTGCGCACGATCGGAGAGTCGACGTTCGTGAGCGCCGATCGCCAAACCACCTTCCTCATCGCCGCGCTGACCCCATCGCGCACGGCAGAACTCAGCGACAACGTTGTGCCGGATCTGCGTGAGGCGGTGACCGGCACGCTCGCCCGGCTGCCGCGTGCGGACGGCTTCGACGTCAAGGTGACCGGGAATCCCGCGCTCGATTATGATGTTCGCACGATCAGCACTGCCGACACGCGCATCGCCGAGCAGCGGGCCGTGCCCTTGACGCTGGTGGTGCTGGTGCTGGCGTTTGGCGCGCTCGTCGCCGCGACACTCCCCATCATCGTGGGCGTGCTGGCGATCACCATCGCCCTCGGCGTCGTCGCCGTCGCCGCCCAATTCCAGACGATGTCGGTCTTCGTGCTCAACATCACGACGATGGTGGGACTGGGCGTCGGGATCGACTACTCGCTGCTGATCGTGACCCGATTCCGCGAAGAGCTGAATCGCGGCCTCTCGCCCGCCGATGCCGCCGTGCGCACCATTCAGACCGCGGGCTCGGCCGTAGTAACGTCCGGGCTCACGGTGATGGTGGGTTTCGCCGCGCTGATCCTCACACCCCGCACGGAGACACGCTCGGTAGGCATCGGGGGACTCATCGTCGTCGCGATCGCCGTCGTTCTGGCGACGACGTTCCTTCCCGCCTGCCTCGCGATTCTCGGCCGCAACATCGACCGGCCCAGGTGGCTGGCGCGCCTGCTGGCCTGGATTCACGCGCCCACCGGATGGGAACGGTGGGCTCGCACACTGGGCCATCACCCGTGGCGCGCGATTCTGGGCGGCGGCCTCGCGGCGGCGTTTCTGACGTTTCCGCTGACCCAGATCAAGATCGGCCTGCCCGCGCGGAACTGGTTTCCCCCCGATGCGGAGTCGGCGCAAGCCCTGGCGGAGTTGCGCGACATGGGCGCGAGTGGCGTAATCCAGCCGCTGCGTGTCGTGGTGCAGCTGCCCGAGGGGGAGTCGGCCCTGTCGGGTCGCCGCCTGTCGGGACTCAAGGCGTTGTGTGATTCGATCGAGAAGGATCCACGCGTGCGTGAGGTACGCGGCGTCGCCACCATCCGCCCCGGCCTGTCGACCTTGCAGCTCGCGATGTACTACAGCGATGCCGATTCGGTGCGCAACCGCTACCCCGCGTTCTTCAATGCGTATCTGAGCGCAGACCTGCAGACGACGCTCATGGACGTGATCGCAGCCGACAGCGTCACGCTGACTGGCATGATGGACCTCACGCGGCACGTGCGCTATACGATCGCGAACGTAGGGGCACAGCGGCTGCGCGGGGCGGAGATCGTCGTCGGTGGCTTCGCGGCGTCGAGCCTTGACCTCCAGCAGCACCTGCTGCAGCGCTTCCCCGGAATCGTCGCGATGATCCTCGGCGTCACCGCCATCATGCTGCTGATCGCCTTCCGCTCGGTGCTCGTCCCACTCAAGGCGGTCGTCCTCAACTGCGTGTCGGTCGGTGCCGCATTCGGCATCACCGTGCTCGTGTTTCAACACGGCTACGGCAGCCAGATATTCGGGCTCGACGGACCGACCGAGGCGATCTTCGTCGTGGTCCCGGTGCTCGTGTTCGCGACGGTCTTTGGCCTGTCCATGGACTATGAGGTCTTCCTGCTGACGCGGATCAAGGAGGTCTTCGACAAGACCGGCCGCAACGATCACGCAACCATGGAAGGGTTGTCGGCGACCGCATCGACGATCACCTTCGCGGCATTGATCATGATCATCGTGTTCGGAAACTTCGCGTTCACCCGGGTGCTGGCGGTGCAGTTCATCGGCTTCGGATTGGCGGTCGCGGTGCTGCTCGACGCCACGCTGATCCGCATGGTGCTCGTGCCGGCGATCATGCACATCGCCGGCCGGTGGAACTGGTGGCCCGGAGTACGGGCACCCCGCCGCGAGGTAGAAGTAGAAGAGACTACGTAGGCTTCAGCAGGCTCAGCTTCTCACCCCAGACATCCCAATGCCAGGCCGGAACCCGGATTCCCGTGTCCGGGTCCTTGAGCGGCTTGTATTGCAGCCACCGCGCCTGGAATCCCAGCGTGCGGCCCAGCTCGAGCAACCGTTCCTTGTCGGAGCTTACCAGATGGACCATCGGCTCGTTGTCGATCTTGTGGCGGTGAAGCCAAACGCCGCCGTTGAGGGCGAAGCGCATCCCCTCACGGCGGCGTTGGAATTCTCGATAGGGCGGTTCTATGTGCAGGTAATCTTACCCTCGACCGTCGCCGGCGCGACCGGCGTCGCGTTCCCCTGGAACAGGGCGCACTGCCGCGTCGTCTGCGCATGGATGGTGCGAGCCGACCACCCACCCGGCGTTGCCTGGAGCACGTTGAGCGTTACCCCAGTCGATGGGCTGAAGTTGTTGAGCATGGCCAGGCTGGTCGTGTAGAACGTGCTGTCATAGAAGAAAGCCTCCTCCGCCGTCGCCAGATTCTTGAGGTCGGACTTCATCTGGGCGACGTAGGCTTTCTGTTTCGTGTTGGCGAACTTCGGGATGGCAAAGGCAGCCAGGATCCCGATGATCACCACCACGATCAACAGCTCGATCAGCGTAAAACCGCGTGCCTTCACCGCCGTCCCTCCGGGCGCGAAAGGGCGCCAATCCGGGGATGCCCGAATTGACGCCCCTATTGTGGGCAGTACCCCCCGTTCCTGCAAGAGGCGTGCTTACCCCTTCGCGTCGATCCAATTCTTTCCGGCGCCGACACTTACGACGAGCGGCACCCGCAGCTCGGCAACCCCCTCCATCTCGCGTTTTACAAGACTCCCGGCGGGGTCGCGGTCCTGCTCAGCGACCTCAAAAACGAGCTCGTCGTGCACCTGCAGGACCATCTTGGCGTCCAGGCGGGCCTGCTGGAGCGCCGCGTGGATCCGGATCATGGCGATCTTGATCAGGTCGGCCGCCGACCCTTGGAGTGGAGAGTTCGTTGCCGTACGCTCGCCGAAGGCGCGGATACTGAAGTTGCGGTCCCGCAGCTCGGGGATATAGCGCCGGCGTCCGAACAAGGTCTCCACGAATCCACGCTGGCGCGCTTCCTCCACCGTCTTATCGAGCCAGGCGCGGACGCCGGCGAAGCGCTCGAAGTAGTGTTTGATGAAGGCCTTCGCCTCCTCCAGCGTGATGCCGAGCTGCCGCGACAACGCGAGCGCCCCCTGGCCATAGATGGTGGCGAAGTTGATGGTCTTCGCCCGCGCCCGCATTTCCCCCGTCACGCTCGCCTCAGGGACCCCGAAGATCACCGCAGCCGTCTGACGGTGAATGTCGCCACCGCGCTGGAACGCCGCGACGAACGCCGGATCGCCGGAGAGGTGAGCCAACAGGCGGAGCTCGACCTGCGAGTAATCGGCGGTCAACAGGAGGCGTCCCGGCGGCGCGATGAAGGCTCGGCGGATTTCCCCGCCGCGCTTGGTGCGCACGGGAATGTTCTGCAGGTTCGGGTCGGACGATGAGAGGCGTCCCGTAGCGGCGCCGGTCTGGTTGAAGGTGGTGTGCACCCGGCCCGTGTCGGACCGGATGTATCCCGGCAGCGCATCCACGTAGGTGGATTGGAGCTTCGAGAGCTCGCGGTACTCCATCATGAGGCGCGGCACCTCGTGCCCCATCGTCGCGAGCTGCTCGAGCACCTCGACGTCGGTCGATGGACCTGTTTTGGTTCGCTTCAGCACCGGCAGTTTGAGTTTTTCGAACAGCACGGTCCGCAGCTGCGGCGTCGAGCCGAGGTTGAACTCGCCTCCGGCGGCGCGATAGATGTCCATCTCGAGACCCGCCAGCTCCTTGTTGAATCCGCGGGACATCTCACCAAGGAGGGCGCGATCAACGAGCACGCCCGTCGCTTCCATGTCCACGAGCACGGGAATCAGCGGGATTTCGATCTCGTCCAGGAGGCGGGTCAGATGATGGTCTTCGATCTCAGCGCGAAATGCTGCTTCCAGCCGCAGCACCATCTCCGCGTTCGCAGCGGAAACCCGCGCCGCCTCGGCGGGCGGCACCGCGGAAAACTGGCGATCCTTGCCGACGAGCTGTGCCGACGTGGGTAGCTCGACGGAGAGACGCTCGCGCGCGAGATCCGCGATGGCATGCGAGCGGTTGCCGGGATCGAGCACGAAGCTCGCGACCATGGAGTCGTACGCGACGCCGCCGAGGGTTGCGCCGGCGCGCGCGAGCGCGACCCATGCGACCTTGATGTCGTGTCCCGCTTTTTTCACTGCGGGATCCGCGAGCAACGCCCGCAGGTCCGCCATCGCAGCACTGGCGAGCGGGGGCAGATTGCGGGGTGGGGTTCCCCCGTCGAGCTCGTCCAGGGCGGCACGATGACCGAGCGGCAGATACCACGACCGGCCCGGCGCGACCGCGAACGACATACCGGCGAGCTGTGGCTCGGTCTGTACGGCAACGAGTGGTGCCGCGCGTAACTCCTCGAGCATCGCCGGGAGCCTGGCGGGATCGTCGACGATCTGCGGGTCTGCCAGCAGCGGGGCGCGAGACGCGGGCGCCGGCGCGCCTCCTGCTTGCTCGACCGGCAGCGTGCCCACCCACGCGAGATCACTCAGTTTGGGAATCAGGGTCCGGAACTCGAGCTCCGTGAACAGCGCGGCCAGGCGATCGGTGTCGGGCGCCTGGACGCGGAGCTGCTCCAGATCGAGCTCGATCGGCACGTCGCGCCGCAGCGTCACGAGCTGGCGTGACAGCCGGGCATTGTCGGCCTGTTGCAGCAGCGCCTCCCGCGGCCGCTTGCCGGGAATCTCCGCGGCGTGCGCGAGGATCGTGTCGAGATCGCCGTAGGTGGTGAGCAGCTGCAACGCGGTCTTGTCCCCGATGCCTCTCACACCCGGGATGTTATCGGAGCTGTCGCCCACCAGCGCGAGGAAATCCACGACGCGGTCCGGCTGCACACCGAGGCGCTCGCTCGCGTTGGACTGATCGACCCACTGCTCTTCCACCGCCGCCTGACCGCCGCGCCCCGGGTTGAGCAGCGCGATGCCCGGACCGATGAGCTGATAGAAATCCTTGTCGCCCGACACGATCACCGCCTGGAGACCGGCCTTGGCGGCCGCGGCGCGCTGCGCGAGCGTGGCCACCACGTCGTCCGCCTCGTAGCCGTTGATCGCGATGACGGGGATGTGGAACGCGTCGAGGATCTCGCACACCCGCTCGAGGGACCGGTCGAAGTCCTGCTGCATTTCCTCGCCCAGCTTCTCGCGCGTCGCTTTGTATTCCGGGTACTCGTGCTGCCGGAACGAGACGCCCCGATCGTGCACCCACCCGATGTACTCGGGGTGATAGTTCTCGTACAGCCGCAGCAGGAAGTTCGTGATGCCCCAGACCGCGGATGTGTTCTCCCCGCGCTTGGTCGTGAGGGGCCGTGCGATCATCGCGAAGAAGGCGCGGTAGATCAACGCATAGCCGTCCACGAGGAAGACAGACGTGCGGCCTTGGGCGGAGGCGGGAATCGGAGGGGCTGGACGGGGCGGCATCGCCGAAAAAAGTTAACCCCCCCCGGCGCCATGCCCCAGGGACTGCCCAAACAAGAACCCCGCCCGAGCATCCGGGCGGGGCAGGACAGTCGGTGAAAGTGGGCGGGTGGTTAGACGCGCACGACGTTCGTCGCGTGGAGCCCTTTGTCGCCCTGCTTCACTTCGAACTCCACGACCTGACCCTCGGCGAGCGTCTTGAAGCCGTCCATCTGAATTGCCGAGAAATGCACGAACACGTCTTCGCCACCCTCTTGCTCAATGAAGCCATATCCCTTGGCGTCATTGAACCACTTCACCTTTCCCTTGATCACGATCCGCCTCCTGCAGAGTCTGGTAGGGCCCCGGGCTGCCCCCGCCCCCTGCGGGGCTGCGTGCCCGGCCGTTGTCGAGCGCGGTAGAAATGAGTGGCCGGTTGGAGAACTGTCAACCGGAGTTTCTACGGGCCGTACAATGCGCGATACAACTCGCGATTGCGCAATAGACTGCGCACGTAGCCGCGCGTTTCGGGATACGGGATCAATTCGATAAACCGGTCGGGATCCGACGCGCCTTCACGATCGAGCCAGCGCCGCACGGGAATCGGTCCCGCGTTGTACGCGGCGATCGCCGCGTCCACTCGACCGAAGCGCTTGAGCAAATCGGCGAGATGCGCGGCCCCGAGGTGCAAATTGAGGTCCGGAACGGTAATCCAGTCCGGATAGAACGTGACGTCCAGGCCGCGCGCCATGAGCGCAGCAGTACTCGGCAGGAGCTGCGCGAGCCCACGGGCACCCGCGGGCGACAACGCCTGGACGTCGAACACGCTCTCCTGCCGCACCAGCGCAGCGAGCAATAACGCGTCGACGCCGAACTCTTCCGCTTCCGCCTCAACGGCCGGCCGATTCGGCCATGGGAAGATCGCGCGCAGCACGCGCACATCACCGGGCGCCTGTAACGCCGCCTGCCACCCAAGGCGCACCGCCGCGGAGCCGTACCCGCGCACGCTCAGCCCCTCGCTCCAGCCGAGCAGCGTTTCGAGGCCCTGCGGCGGCCGCGCCAGGACGTCGCGCACCTGCGCCTGCGCTTCACTGTCCAAGCCGGCGAGCAGCAGCGTGTCGATGCGCGCGAGACCGGCCGCGACAGGGGCCGGAGGCGGTGTCGTCGGTAGCGTGGTTGGTACAAACGCGAGCGGCGGCAGGCCCGTCTCGCGTCGGGCGCGCATGCCGTAGTACCCGAGCGAGTCTTCACGCGCGAGCGCGATCCAGGTGCTGCGCGCATTCGTCGAGTCGCCGCGCTCGAGCGCCACCTTGCCGAGCCAGAAGCGCGCGGCGGTGCGCTGCGGTCCGTTGGCATCGATTTCCGATTGATACAGCGCGGCGGCGCTGTCGAGCTGCCCCGCATTCTCGGCGCGTGATGCGAGACGGAAGCGCGCCAGCGAGGAGCGCCCATCGGCCGGATACCGTGCGATCAGCTGCCGGTACCAGCGTGCCGCGTTCATCGAATCGTTCCGGCCATCCAGCATATCGGCCAGGATGTAGAGCGCACCGGCGGCCGCGGTATCGCCGGGATAACTCTGCGCGAAACCCGAGAGGGCGCCGTCGGCAGACGAATCCCCCAGCCGGACCAGCACGCGCGCGCGCCGGTACAAGGCGAGCGGCCGGGCACTCGAGTCACGCGCTGCCGCGCTGTAGGCGCGGGCGGCTTCGCGCGTGCGGCCCGTCGCGACGAGCAGCTCGCCGTACAGCATGAGCGTCGTGGCGCTCGAGTCGCCCGCCCGCAGGGCGCGCTCCACATGGATGCGCGCGTCGTTCGCGGTGTTGCGGCGATTGAGGGCGCGCCCCAGGGCGACGTGTTCGGCGGGCTCGCGCGGCGGGAGCGGACCGAAGGCGAGGGACACGCCCGCGGCCGCGTCGTCACTCAGCGGGTCACGCGCGAGTAGCGCGTACAGCGCCTTGCGGCTGCGCCCTGTGTCGCCCTGGGTGAGGGCGAGTCGCGCGACGTCGAGCCCCTTCCCTGCCGCTTCCAATGCGTCGAGCGCGCGGGCCGTATCGCCCGCGAGGAGCAACGAACGGGCACGCGCGACGGGTACGGCGCGGGCCGCGGGCGCGGCAATATTGCTGAGCAAGACCCGCGCGGCCGCGCTGTCCCGCGACACCCGCGCCAGATGCACGCGCAGCCAGTCGTCGATCGCAGCGAGGCGACCACCAGCGCGCGCCGCGGTGTATGCCGCCGCGGCGCTGTCGGGCTGCGCGGCGGCCTCATACGCCAGTCCCGCACGGACGGCGAGCACCGCCGCGTGCTCTTCCGGCGCGCGCGCCCGCGCCAGGTTGAAATGCGACGCCGCGTCGGTGTACCGGCCGAGTCCGAACTCAGCCTGCGCGAGGACGGCGAGCGCTTCACCGTCGCCGTATTCCGTGAGCCAGGGCTGGTTCACGAGCAGCGTGCGCGCGTACTCATAGCGCCGCGCGTGAACCTCGGCCTTGGCGCCTTCGACGATGAGAAATGCGTTCGGATTGGGCTCGCGCCGCGCCGCCGCGAGCAAGGTCTCGGCGGCATGCCATGGGCGTCCGGAAAGACGCAGCGAATCGGCGCGGACAGTCGCGGTGTGATCTGGCTGGACGGCTTGAGCCGGAGCGCGCCCCCAGACCAACGCCGCCGCGATCCCGAGCGCGGCAGTGCGCCTCACCGGCCGGTTCGCCTCACTCGGGCCAGGACCCGCTGGTACTCGGAACGCGACGTCGGCGTGAGCAGGAAGCGGCCGAACCCGGTCTGATCCTGGAAATAGAGCACCAGCCGCTCGCTGTTATAGGTCCAGCGCAATGTCCTCAGGCCATTGCGATCGATGCCGTTCGACATGTCCAGCATTTCATCGGGGTCGCCAAGAGTAATCAGCACTTCTCCACGCTCCGTGAGCCAACCGGGCTCCCCTTCGTCCTGGAAGCGCACGTTGGCCTGCTGGAGGCGCCGGAAATAGTCGTCGAGCGCCTCGTTCTCCGGCGTAATCGGGTTGGGATCGGTGGCTTTCCAGAACTCACGCCAGACGTCCGGGCGGCTCTCCGGAGGGGAGCGTTTCAAAGAATCGACCCAGTCAGGCCGGTCAAAGTAACGCAGCAGGCTCGCCATTTCGTCGAAGTTCGTGATCACCCACTGGTTCGAGAAGCTCACGAGAAACCGCGTTCGCGTCGTGTCGCCCCCCGCCGCAGGCACCGCTTGGAGCTCCGCCTGCCCGACGGGGAGGTTCGCCTGAACAATTATGAGGGTCGCGGACGCGAGGTCTGTGTCCCCGGTCAACAGTACCGAGTCCCGCCACAGCTCCTTGTCCGCACCATCCACCACCCGCGCATGGAGCATGCCGGGACCGGCCGAGTAACGCTCGACGTAGAAGCGGAGCGAGTCGGAGCCGTATGGCAGGGTCGCGCGCGGATTCGCGACGAGTGTGGGTAGCTCGTGGCGGTGCTGCCGGCCGTGCGAGGCGTACACGGCCAGCGGACGCGAAAGCCGCGCGCCCACGAACCGGGGAACGGTGTCCGTCCGCGCCGCGCGCGAGAACGCCGGACCGTTGCCGTCGCGCAGCGTGACGGAGACCTGATACACGCCCGGCGGCAGCGTCACAAACTTCTGATAGATCACACTCTCATCGGTCCGCATCGTCTCGCGGAAATGGCGCACCCGGATCTGTTCGTCGCTGGCAATCTCGCGCACGGGGGCTGTGCCAGTGCTGTCGGTATGAAACGTCGCCTCGACGTGGTAACCGGCGACGAACTCGTTCCCGCGATGCTGGAACGTCAGCGTTTGATTCGTGAGTGAAAGCGAGAAGAGCGCCAACGTCGAATCGGGAGTGGGTCCGGCCAGATAGCGGACGGATGCGACGAAGGGCAGCGCGCCGCCTCCCACCAGTGAGCCCATGGAGCGGTACATCGCGCTCGCGTCGAACAGTCCCGGCAGGGTCGTCCCCGGCGCGGGTGACGTGTCAGTCTGGCCGACGCGCTGCCAGGACCCGCACCCGGCACCGCCCCCCGCTGCAACGAGAACCAATATTGAAAGCGCTGTCGCGCGTTGTGTCACTTGCCGAGCCTCAAAACGGGAAGTTAGTTTCGCGCCAACCCCAATGGCCAACGAGAACCTGGCCGGCAGGACGATTGCCGGCTACCGCCTCCTCGAGCGCGTGGGCGAGGGAGGGACGGCCGAGGTCTACCGCGCCGAGCACGGCGCGCGTGGCGCCTGTGCGTTCAAAGTATTGCGGGAGCGCCTCAGGGGCGACCCCATCGTAGTCAAGCGCTTCCTGCGCGAGGCGGGCTACGGCTCCCGCGTCGTGCACCCCGGAGTGGTGCGGACCTACGACTTCGGTGAGGCGGACGGGCTGTACTACCTCGCACTGGAATGGGCCACCGGTGAGCCGCTCGCCGATTTCCTGCATCGGGAGGGGCCCCTCACACCGGTCGCAGCGGTGCCGCTCGTGCGCCAGCTCGCCGATGCGCTCGCCGCCGCGCACAGCGCCGGCATCATCCATCGCGATCTCAAGCCCGAAAACATCATGTACGATCCGAAGACGCGCAGCGTGAAGCTGCTTGACTTCGGGATCGCGCGCGATGCGGAGCAGCCACCAGAAGAGCGGCTGACTCGCACCGGCTTCTTCGTCGGCACATTACAGTACGTCGCGCCCGAGGCGCTCTCCGGTGAGCTGGTGGATGGGCGCGCGGACATCTACAGCCTCGCCAAGATCACGTACTACATGCTCACGGGAAAGAATCCTCACGAAGGACGCAGCCCGCGCGAGTTGTTCCAGCAGCTCCTCAACGGCAAGGCAGTGCCGCTGTCCGAAGCACGCGCAGGCGCCAAGTTCCCTCCTGCGCTCGAAACGGCCGTGATGAAAGGGCTCGCGCGCCAACCCGCGGACCGGCAACCCACGGTGACCGCCTTTGCCGATGAGCTGGAAGCGGCGCTCACGCACTCCAAGGACGCGAAGTCGCGCGGCTGGCTCGGGACGCTGAAAAACATCGTGGGTAAGCGTGACAGCGAATAGTAGTAGCGACTACTACTACCTGCTCAATACGCTCAAGAATTTGCTCCTGACGCGCTCGGTCCGGCGCGGTGACTTCCTGCTCGCTTCCGGGCAACGCTCTTCCTTTTATATCGATGCACGGCTCACCACGATGTCGGGCGATGGACTCGCCGTGATTGGCGGATTGGGCCTTGATCGTTTTGCAGCGCGGGGCTGGGCACCCCGCTCCGTCGGCGGACTCACGCTCGGCGCGGATCCGATCGCGTATGCCCTCGCGCTCACGGCCCGACGCCGCGGGCAGCTGCTCGACGCCTTCACCGTCCGCAAGCAGGCCAAGAACCACGGGACCGGGAAACGCATCGAGGGCTGCTTCACGTCGGGCTACCCAGTCGTCGTCGTCGAAGACGTCCTCACCACGGGCCGCTCGGCACTCGACGCGGTGAGCGCCGTGGCAGCCGAGGGGGGGCATGTGCTCGGTGTGATGGCGGTGGTCGACCGCCAGGAGGGCGGCCGTGAAGCGATCGAGCGCGCAGGCTATCTCGTGGAAGCGTTCCTCACCGCCGCCGATCTCGGTTTGACATTGGCCCGGTGACCCTGCCCTCACGCCGCCCCTCATTCGCCGCCCGGGTGCGCGGCTGGCAGGACGAGGCGACCGCCCTCGAGCAGCGCTTCAAGGATCTCGAAACCTTCCAACGCAGTCATCGCCGTCGCTGGGCGATCGCTGTGGCGTTACTGCTGCTCGGTGTCCTCGGGAAGCTGGCCGGTCTGGTGCAAGCTCATCTCGGCACCATCGTTTTGATCGCGGGAGCCGGCGCGGTGGTCAACGCCGTCGTGGGCATGATCAACGAGCGCGGCTGGTACCGCTGGTGGGTCATCTACCTGCTCGCGCTGCTCGACGTCGCCCTCGTGAATGTGCTGGTCCTGTGGTTCGGGCATGGCGGCGTCGTCGCGGCCTTATTCATCGCCGTGCTTCCCTACGCGTTCGATCAAGGGCAAGCGGTCGGTGACTTTCTCGTGCTCGTCGCTTCACTCGGCTATCTGCTCGCGAGCTGGTTGCACGGCCAGCTCTACCCCGGGGCCTCCGGTCTCGACACGGCGGCATACCTCGAGACCGGCGTGTTCATCGTCGTTGCGATGACGCTCAAGCGAATTCCCGCAACGCTCATTCAGCGCATTCGCCACGCGCGCAGCGTGATGGGAGAAGCAGAGCAGGGACACCTGGCGGTGCGGGCATCCGCCGCCGAAGCGGACGAGCTCGGGTTTCTCGAGAAGAGCTTCAACAGAATGCTCGAGGAGATCGGCGCGACGATTTCCTCGGTACAGCGCGAAGCCGATGAGGTTGCCGCATTCGCCGAAGAGCTGGCGGCAGCAGCGCAGGAGTTGCACGCCACGACTGAGTCACTGACAGAGACCTCACGGCGACTCGCCGGCGACCTCGGTCAACAGCGCGGCCTCGCCGACGGCGCGCGGGGGGAAAGCGCCAAAGCCGCCGATCAGGCGGAGTCATTGCGCGTGCGCGCCGAGCTGATGCAGGTCGACGCGTCGCGCCTCGTGGGCGCGGCGGAGCGGGGGCGAGAGCGCGTGGCGCGCGCCAGCGCGACGCTGCGCGCCGTGGGCGAAGAGGTGCGCGCGACGGCGTCCACCGTCGCAGGCCTGTCAGGGATGTCCGAGCGCATCGGTGTGTTCGCGCAGACGATCGCGCGCATCGCGCGTCAAACGCACTTGCTGGCGCTGAACGCCGCGATCGAGGCGGCGCGCGCGGAGGAGCACGGCGAAGGTTTTGCCGTGGTCGCCGACGAAGTGCGCGCGCTTGCGGCCGAGGCGGGGAAGTCGGCGCGCGAAGTCGCGGAGCTGGTGAGCGAGTTGCGGACCGGGATCGAAGCCGCGGCGCGGGCGATGCAGTCCGGCGAAGCGAAAGTGCGGGACATCGGGGCGGTGGCCGCCGAAGCAGACGGGGCATTGCAGGAGCTCCACCAGGGCGTGCAGCTGATGGGCGATCTGGTCAACGCCACGGCGGAGGTCTCTCGCAGCCAGGCCGCGCGGCTGGCAGAACTGGCACAATCGTTACAGCAAGTCGCCAGTATCTCGACAGCTGCCTCAGAAAGCGCCAACAGGACGGCGGCCGCCACGGAGGTGCAGATCACCTCGATGGGTGAGCTGACAGCGACCTCTCAGCAGCTCGCACAGCTGGCGGAGCGGCTCCGGGCCGGCATGGCGCGCTTCTCGATGCTGCGGCGCGAGCCCCGCCCCATTCATCACGCCGCCGATTAGGACCGGCTAAACCTGGGAAACCACTGCGCCGTTCGGGCCTTGGTCCCACGAACCCGCATTGAAGGGGTGAAACGCGCGCAGGGTTTCCCGGTAGGGGGTGATCAACAAGTCGATGTAGCGCGCCAGCGCCACCTCGAACGGAAAGCGGCGGCGAAACTCCCCGGCGGTCACGCCGAGTACCGCACGCAAGTGCCGACCGAAACTCTGGGGCGACGAGTAATCCATGCGGTACGAGACGTCCGATACTGACAGCCCGGGATTCTGGAACAGGAACGCGGCGTGGAGTAATCGCATTCCCGCGAGATAGTTCTTGGGAGACGGCAGGCCCGCACGGCAAAAGCGCGACATCAGTGTGCTCGGGCGCACGCGGAGATGACGCGCGAGGCTGCGAACAGTACTGAGCGCCGGTGCCAGGCGCACGATCGCCTCGAAGAACAGTCGCGCCTCCTCGGACGGTTGACCGAGGGCGGGGACGAGCGGAGCGAGAATGCGCGCCGCAACGGGAGACGCCGGATGCCCCACCAGGTCGCGCAGGCGCCGCCAGCCATCGGGCTCGGTGCAATCCACCGCCGTGCGCACGCCGGTGGCGCCGAGGCGAAGCAATGTTTCGGTCGCTTCCCGATCATGCCGGGAAACGAGTGCCACGGCGGGGATCGCAGGAAACTCCCGCACAAAGCGGGCAACGGCCGGCAGCGCTTCTCCGTGACAGCGGTGTACCGATATGACCACGGCATCAACCCGGCGCCGCCGGGCCACGTGCAGCGCTTCGCGGAGTGAGTCGGTGTGCAGCGTGTGGAAACAGCCGTCGCCCGCGGCATCGATGCGCGGGCGCTCGGGGGCGGGAAGAACCGTGCAGACGGTGACCATGCGCCCAAACGGTAACGGCGCCCTTTCAACCGACGGTCACCGCGTGTTCGCCCTGCGTCATGTCAGCGCCGGTGTCTTTTTGTCGTATGGGCCACTCAAAAAGCTGCGGTTGCGTCCCGCGTTTTCGGAGTTCATTCTCGTGCAGCATGTTGATCCTTACGGCTCTCCGTCTCGTGCCGACGGACTCGTTGCCGCCTGCGTCGTGCAACGACAACCGTCATCCCGCAGGGAAGCCGCCATGACGGCACCAGACAATCCGCGGGCGGCACGATCACGTCGCCTGCTGGTCGCGTTCTCGGTCCTCGTGGTCGGTCTGATGGCCGTGGGCGCGGTCAGCTTCGTCCGCTACGCGCGTCATCACAAACCCAATCCTCTGGTTGTCGCGGTAGCGCCCTTCGACATCTTCATACCCGACCTGGAACCCTGGCGGGTGCGGCTGGCCGAAGGCGTCACCGCTCAACTCGACAGCCTGCCGCCGCTGTCGGCGATCTCTCAGGCGGTGGTGCGGGAGCGGTGGCGGGGACAATCGCGGCCCGAGATCGCCGCCGTGGAGCTGGCCCGCCGCACCAGCGCCGGCCTCGCCCTGTATGGCCGCCTCGATCCTGTCGCGCAGAGCAACGATTCGGTCCGGGTGCAGATGATCGTGATCGACGCCGGGACGGGACGCGTGCTAATCGGCCTCGACCGTCGCTGGGCGGCGGCGCGGCTGACCGACTTACCGCGGGCGCTCGCTCTTCAAGTGCGTCAGAACTATCGTTATCCCAGTGACTGATCCCACTCCGCCCCAGGATCCCTTTGCTGAACTGAACGCCGCGCTGCCGCCACACTACATCGTCGATCGAGAGCTGGGCCGTGGCGGGATGGCGCTGGTGTACCTCGCGCGCGACACGCGCCACGAGCGCTTCGTCGCCCTCAAGACACTGCGTCCCGAGATCGCGGTTGCACTCGGCCGCGAGCGATTCCTGCGCGAAATCAAGCTCGCCGCCCGGTTACAACATCCCAACATCCTGCCCGTTTACGACTCAGGCGACGCGGGCGGGACGCTGTACTACGTGATGCCGTTCGTCGAGGGGGAATCCCTACGCGAGCGGCTGCAACGCGAGCCGCAGCTGCCGGTGGACGACGCGCTCCAGATCGCCAAGGAAGTCGCCGAGGCGCTCGCGTACGCGCACAGCCACGACGTCGTGCACCGCGACATCAAACCCGAGAACATCATGCTCTCGGGCGGCCATGCGATCGTGACGGACTTCGGGATCGCGCGCGCCGTAAGCGCGGCGGGTGGAGACAAGCTGACGCAAACAGGGCTCGCGATCGGGACACCGGCGTACATGCCGCCCGAGCAAGCGTCCGGCTCGGGCCAGGTCGACCGGCGCAGCGACATCTACAGTCTCGCGTGCGTTCTGTACGAGACGCTCGCCGGCCAACCGCCATTCACCGGTCCCACCGCCCAGGCGATCATGGCGCGGCACTCCCTCGACGCCGTGCCCCGGCTCAAGATCGTGCGCGACGCGATTCCCGACGAGCTCGAAGTGGTCATCGAGCGCGCGCTCGAGAAAGTCCCGGCCGATCGCTATCAGACCTCCGGAGAATTCGCCCAGGCGCTCACGGCGGCGAGTACTGGACACGTGTCGCGCGTGACCGCGGCACGGCGGCGCAGCCGCGCAAACTGGTGGCGCAAGCCTGCCACCATCGCGACGGGGCTTGGAGTGCTCGCGTTGCTCACCGTAGCCTGGCTCGTGTTCCGACCACGCGGGACCGCGGGAGGGGGATCGACGGGGGCGGGGGCGGGGGCGGGGGAGGGGGCGGCTGGCGCGCTGGATGTGCGTCGCGTGGCGGTGTTGTATTTCCAGGATCTCAGTCCGGACACGTCGCTCGGCGTGCTGGCGGACGGGCTCACCGAAGGTCTCATCGATCAGCTCGCGGGAGTTCGCACACTCGACGTCGTCTCACGCAACGGCGTCATTCGGTTCCGGCACTCCGACCTGCCGCGCGACAGCATCGCCCGCGCGCTCGGCGCGGGAACACTCGTCGAGGGTAGCGTCGAGCCCGTGCGCGACCGTGTGCGTGTCACCATCCGGCTGGTCGACGGAGCGAGCGGGGCGGATCTGCTGCGTCGTGCCACCGTCGAACAGCCGTCCGCGAATCCGCTGGGCATTCGCGATTCCCTCGCAGCCGAGGTCGCACGCGTGCTCCGCGAACGGCTGGGCGAGGAAGTGCGCCTCCGCGAGGAACGCGCCGGAACGAAAAACATCGCGGCGTGGAGCGCGTTGCAGCAGGGCGAGCGCTACCGAAAAAACGCGGAGACCGCGGTGCTCGCCAGCAAGATGGATAGCGCGACAGCCCTGTTCACTCGCGCCGACTCCGCCTTGGCGGCTGCCGAGCGCGCCGACCCCCGCTGGGACGATCCCATCATCCTGCGGGGTCAGATCGCCGAGCGCCGCGTTCGACTGACCCGCGCCGCCAGCCTGATCGACGAGGGGCTGGGACACGCCGGCCGAGCCCTCACCGTGGCGCCGGAAGATCCCCGTGGGCTCGACTTGCGAGGTACGCTGCGATACCGGCGCTGGCAACTGGCCCGGCCGCCCGATCCGCAGCAGGCTGCGGCGCTGCTCGACGACGCCCGCAAAGATCTCGAGCGCGCCACCACACTCGATCCGACGTTGGCCAGCGCGTACGCCACGTTGAGCAGCCTGTACTATCAGACCAAAGACTTGCAGGGCGCGGCACTCGCGGCCCGGCGGGCGTACGAAGAAGACGCCTATCTGAGCAACGCGCCGGACATCCTCTACCGCCTCTTTTTCACCTCCTACGACCTCGATCAGCAGCGCCAGGCACAGCGCTGGTGCCAGGAGGGGATGCGGCGTTTTCCACAGGACTTCCGTTTTCTCGAGTGTCAGCTGTACATGATGACGCGATTGGAACCGCCGGACGTGCCACGGGCGTGGGACCTACTCGCGGGGATCGACTCCCTCACGCCGCCACCGCGGCGATCGGCCACCCATCTGCGCGAACAGATGATGGTGGCGGCCGTTATCGCGCGGGCGGGTTTACGGGACAGTGCCCACCTCGTCATCGAGCGTTCCCGGGGGACGCCCGAGCTCGACCCCGAGCATGACCTCGTAGCCATGGAGGCGTTTGTGCGCACGCTGCTGGGCGAGCAGGATGAGGCTATCCGCTTGCTGCAGCGCTACGTAGCCGCGAATCCGGAGCACTCCTTCCGCATCGGGGGGGACGTCTTCTGGTGGTGGTGGGACCTCCAGAAGCACCCGGGCTTCCAGGCGCTTGCCCGGCCGCATTCGTGACGTCTCACACTTCTTGACGGGTAGCCCGTTAAGCGTCTATTAAAGCTACAGTCAGCGTTTTTCAGCCGTCACCGCAGGCCGCCGCAACCATCCAGACCACCGTCCAGCTGGGGGTTGTACAGGGCCCCAACTGGGAGGTGCCTATGCAACGCATCGGCTTCCTGTCTCTCGTCGTCGTCGCCATCGTCGGGTGTCGCGCGGATCGCGCATTGCCACCCGGCCCCTCGGCAGAGATCCAGGATGCGAATCACCTCGGTGGGAATGACTTCTTCTTCTGGCTCCCGCCGACGCTCAACCAGCAGGCTCCCGCGAGTCAAACGTTTTCGCCCAACCTTCGTCCGATCGTGACAATCACCGACCAGGGACCGTCTGGCGAGCCTGGCGATCCGGCCAATTGTCACGCCGGTAACACCGTGCGGACGTTCTCGGGATCGGACATCACGGTGAGCAACGCGCACTACGGCGTGGATTGGCACACGGACCAGGATGATCTGCATGCGGAATGCACCTATCGCATCACGGTGAACGTGGGGCCACGACTCGCTTCGCCCACGCTGGGTTACGCGGACGTGAATGTTGTGAGCAGCGGCAAGCAGTTGAAGAACGTCGATAACAACCAATTCATTCCGTTGCTCGATGACCGCACCCTCCCGATCCAGTTTTTCATCGGCGTGGGAGCCACGTGCAACCCGGCTGTCGGTGCTGACTGCGGTGAAGGAGTCGCGAGGCCCGACAAGAATACGCTCATCGTCACCCTCAGTGGGAATGCCGGCGTGTTCATTCCGGCGGGTGCCGTGGATGCTGAGGTCACGATCACCATCCAATCAGTGGATCGGCGAATCGGTGAAGGTGAGGAGTGCATCCCGGATCTGTTTAACCAGTTCCCCGGCACGCCGAAGACGACTGATAACGCCTGTTACGAGTACCGCACTGACCCGCTGCTTGCCGACGTGCAGCACAACGAGAATGGAACATTCAATGTCGACGTCACGGTTGGCATCTGCCCACCGGCGGCCGCCTTCGCGTTGCCTCACGAAACACTGGATCAGATCGTGATCTTCCAGTTCGATCAGTTGGGCGACGGTTCGCGCACCGTCGGGCTGCCGAACACCCCGGCGCCCTTCCTCCGCTGTGATCCGCATTTCTCACCGTCGTTTGGGTCACGCCGCTCGCTGTTCGGGGATCTGGCACACGCCTTCGCGACCCTCGTCACTCCGCAGCCGCTGTTCGCGAGCAGCTCCACAACGATGTTTGACCTGGGCGCCGGTGGCAGCACGGATGGCTTCAGCCGTTTCGCCTGGGGGTTGCCGATCGACTAGACCCGCCAGCGCCACGCGGTACCACAACGAACAGGGCGGCCCCAGATCTCGGGGCCGCCCTCCGTTATTGTAGCCGATGCGCGACGCTGTCGCGAGCGGGCGACATGTGTCGGACGAGCGCCTCACTCTTTCGATCTACGCCACGCATCCCTGCGCTCAACGCGCCACGGTTTTTGTTACAGCAGTAAGCATTTATCGACAATTCGCGGTACGACAATCGCGGTAGGGGTCGAGCATATCTAACTCGACCGACACACACATGAAATCCCTGGCCGTCGTAGTGCTGTTGGCGATCGCTGTAGGAAGTTGTCACAGCGATCGCGGCTATCCACCCGGACCGTCGTTCCTTATCGAAGACGGCAATCACAACGGTAACGCCTTCTTTTACTGGCTTCCGCCGCTGCTGACGCAGCAGCCGCCGGCGGAGCAGATCTTGTCAGCGAAGCTGAGCCCGACCATCACGGTTACCAATCTTTGTTCGGGAAACGTCGTCCGAACGTTTGCGGGCGCTGCTGTCGAAGTGGATGACACCGCGTACCACGCCAACTGGCACACCCCGGATGACAGTCTCGATCCCGCCTGCAC
>Ga0075435_100000440_pt1 | contig 25381 bp, 20 predicted proteins | sample RhiMethybrSRZTD4_FD_75302 | JGI IMG/M metagenome (GOLD analysis project Ga0075435, IMG submission 75302) | Populus rhizosphere microbial communities from Tennessee, USA - Rhizosphere MetaG P. TD hybrid SRZTD4 | ecosystem: Host-associated > Plants > Roots > Rhizosphere > Soil | place: USA...
GCTTCGGCCGGCTGCGGCAGCGCCGCCAGCTCGTCCTCCGCCACGCGGCGGCGTGCGACCGGCTTGTCCGCAATCACCTGACCGTCACGAAATGTCACCATCCGCGTACCGTACTCGGCGATGTCGGTCTCGTGCGTGATCAGCACGACCGTGATGCCGCTCTCCCGATTCAGCCGCTGGAAGATGCCCATGACTTCGATGCTGGTCTTCGTGTCGAGGTTCCCGGTTGGCTCGTCCGCCAGCAGAATCGACGGGTTGTTGATCAGCGCGCGCGCGATCGCGACGCGCTGCTGCTGCCCGCCCGAGAGCTGGTTCGGATGATGATCGGCGCGGTCCCCGAGGCCGACGAGCTGCAGCATCGCCCGCGCGCGCTGGTGCCGCTCGGCCGTTCTCATCGTGTTGCCGCCGTAGAGCAGCGGCAGCTCCACGTTGTCGAGCGCCGAGGTGCGCGCGAGCAGGTTGAACCCCTGGAACACGAAGCCGATCTTCTTGTTTCGCACCGCCGCGAGCGCGTCCTTCGACATGCGCGACACGTCCTGGCCGTCGAGGAAATACTGTCCCGACGTCGGCCGATCCAGGCAGCCGACGATGTGCATGAACGTCGACTTCCCGGAGCCCGATGTGCCGCTCACCGCGAGGAACTCGCCGCGCTGCACGTCGAGCGTGACGCCGCGCAGCGCCTTCACTTCCACCTCGCCGACCACGTAGGTCTTCACGAGGTTGCGGACCGAGATGACCGTCGGCACCGCCATGTCAGCGACCGCGGCCTCCGCCCGGCCCGCCGAAGCCGCCGCGGCCCGGCATCAGCGGGTTGCCCGAGCCGCCCTGCCCGGGCAGCGTGCGCGTCGTGCCGAGGCCGGTCACGCCGGTGACGACCTCCATGTTCGGCTGCAGCTCGCCGCCGAGGAGCTCCGTGTTCGTGCCGTCGGAGATGCCGAGCCGCAGGTTCACCGGCTTCAGCTCGTGGTTCATGAAGAGCCACGCGCGCCCGCGCGTCTCGACGACCGGCAGCGGCGCGAAGAGCGCGTCGATCGTCTGCGGCGACGCCGGCGCGCCGTACTTCGATCGGAGCGCGGCCGACGACGGCGGCGCGGCCGCAGGCGCCGGCTTCATCTCTTTCTCGAACGCGCTCGTGTCCTGGCCTCGATCCTTCAGCCGCGCGACGAACTGCTTCTGCTCGTCGGCGGTCATGCCCTTGAAGCGCTCCATCATGCGCGCCGGATCGAAGCCGCGGCGGCCCTGGGCCGGCGATCCTTCTCCCGACGGCGGCGCGCTGGCGCCGGCTCCCGGCGCCGGCAGCGGCTGCGTCTGCGACGGGGCGCTCTGGCCGCCTTGCGCGCCGCGTCCCTGGCCGCCGCGGCCGCCGCGATTGCCTGCGAACTGCGCTTCCTGCGGCACCGGCTCATTGAGCGCGTCGAACACTTCCTTCGTCGGACGGAACCGCAGCGCCGCGTTCGGCACCCGCAGGACGTCGGTGCGCTTCGAGATTTCTACTTTCACGTTCGCCGTCATGCCCGGCTTCAGCTTGAGCTGCGCGTTCGGGACGTCGATCACGGTGCCGTAGGTCGTCACGTTCTGCACGACGACCGGCTGCAGCCGGATCTGCGACACCGTGCCATCGAACGTCTCGGTCGGGTACGCATCGACGCGGAACGTGGCGTGCTGGCCCGGACGGATGCGGCCGACGTCCGCTTCGTCGATGTTCGCGTTCACCTGCATCTTCGTCAGGTCCGCTGCGATGATGAAGAGCGTCGGCGCCTGCATGCTGGCCGCCACCGTCTGCCCGACGTCCACGCTCCGCTGCGTGACGATGCCGTCGATCGGCGCGGTGATCACGGTGTGATCGACGTTCACCTGGTTCTGGTTGACCGACGCCTGCGCCTGCGACACCGACGCGGTCGCCTGGTTCACGGTCGCCTGCTGCGCGGCGAGCGACGCCTGCGCCGAGTCGACCGCGATTTTCGCCGCGTCGAGGTCGCTCTGCGGCAGCAGGCTGCGCGCGGCGAGCTCCTGCGCGCGCGTGTGCTTCTGCTGCGCGTCGGTGAGCTGCACCTTCATGCGCTCGAGATCGCTCTGCGCCTTCGCGAGGTTCGCGCGCGCCTGCGCCATGTTCGCCTTCGACTGCTCGAGCTGCGCCTGGAAGAGCGACGGATCGAGCCGCGCGATCACCTGTCCCTTCTTGACGATCGAGTTGAAATCGGCGCCGAGCCACGCGATGTTGCCCGACACCTGGCTGCCGACCTGCACCGTCGTCACCGCCTGCAGCGTGCCCGTCGCGCCGACGGTGTCGACGATGTCGCCGCGCGAGATCGGCGAGGTGACGATCTGGACGTCGGGGCCGCCGCGCTTCATGTAGTACGCGCCGGCCCCCGCCCCGACGGCGGCCACGATCAGCAGACCGATGACGGCTCGCTTCATGTGCGTCGATTAGCTGCCGCCGGTCGTCCGCGCGCCGGCGGCCGCGCCGCCGCCCGTCGCGCTCAACACCGTGATATTCAGGTTCTGCAGCGTCGTCTGCTGCAGCCGCTCGACCTCGACGAGCGACTTGCGGTAGTTGAGAATCGCCTGCAGCTCGTTGTTCTGCGCGGTCGCGAGATCACGCTGCGCCTGAATCACGTTGTAGTTGGTCGACATGCCGACCTCGAACTTGCTCTGCTCGGCCTCGAGCTGCTTCTGCGCGAGCTCGCGCGCTGCCTGCGCCGCCTGCACGCGCTCGGTGTTGCTCTGCGCGGTCAGCGTCGCATTGGTCACATCGGTGGCCACCTGCAGCTCGACCTGCTTGATCTGCGCCTGCGCCTGATTGAGCTGCACGCGCGCGCGCGCGACGTTGGCCTGCTGCGCGCTCAGCCCGATCGGGTAGCTGAAGTTCAGCTGCAGCGTCCAGCGCGGAAAGTCGTTGCGGAAGAGCGGCGACAACGCGTCGATGTACCCGCCGGGCACGAACCCGATCGGCTGCGAGTTGACGCCCGCGCCAACGGCCTTCACCAGCTGCGTGCCGCCGAGGCCAATCACCCCGTAGTTCGCGACGAGATCCGCCTGCGGCTTCATCTGGTCCTGCAGATACTTCAGCGTGACGTCGTTGATCTCGGTATTCTTCTTCGCGATCTCGAGATCGGTGCGCTCGCTGAGCGCGCGGCGGACGACGGCTTCGATGTCGAAGGTCTGCGGCGTGAACTCCGGTCGATCGACGGGATCCAGGCGCACGCCCCAGTTCGGGTCGGCGGTGCCGCCCACGATGAGACGCTTCAGCGCGAGCTCGGCCGTCCGCATCGTCGACTGCGCGCCCACGAGATTCTGCCGCGCGGTGGCGGCCTGCGACTGCGCCTGCACGACGTCGATCGGCGCCATCGTGCCGACCTCGACGCGGGTCTGGTTGTCGCGCACGAGGCGCTCGGCGAGATCGAGCGACTGCTTCGTGACTTCGACCGCCTGGACCGCGAAGACGTAATCCCAATACGCGTTGCGGACGTTCGAGACCGTGTTGGTGATCGTCGAGCGGAGCTGCACGTCCGAGATGTCGCGGTTGATCTTCGTCACCTGCAGCTGCTGGCGCGTCGAGTCGATGCGGAAGTTGCGCAGCAGCGGCTGCGTGTAGCTGCCGGACCAGTTCGTGTTGAAGGCCGGGTTGTACAACGCGTTGAGCGACGTCGTCGTCCCGCGGTTGTTGTTCAACGTGATCGCCGCGCTGCCGCCGCCCCACGGAATGTTCTGCGCCAGGCCGCCGTTGTAGGTGTCGGTCGTCGTGTTGATCGGCGCGCCCGGCGTATTGCTGCCGGCGATCGCCGAGTTGGCCGGCGTCGACTGCGACGCGGCCGCGATGGTCGACGTCACCGCCGGACGGTAGATCGACGCGATGCTCGCGACGGCGATGTCGTTGATCTCCGGATTGAGCCGCTGCACCGCGATGTCCAGATTCCTGTCGAGGGCGAACTTCACCGCGTCGTCGAGCGTGAGCGCGACAACGGGCCGGTTGTCGCCGGTGGTGCCGGGCTGCACCGTCGGCGGCGTCTGCAGGCGGTTCGCAGGATCGGCGGCCTCCTTGATCAGCTCGCGGATCCGCGCCTCGGTGATCTGCTGCGCGCCGGCCGGAGCCGCGGCGCCGGCGAACGCGGCGAGCGTCGCGGCCGCTGCGGCCGCCCGAATCCATCCGTTCCGAATCATTCCTCACTCCCTTGCTGGTTGTCGGGCCGCTTCTTGTCGCTCGCCTTGTCCTTCTGGTCCTTCTGCCGCTCCTCGTACAGCTTGTTCAACTTCACGCGCTGGTCGGGCGAGAGGACCTGGCGCATGCGGAGCAGCATGAGCGTCCGGTGTTTGTTGAGGCTCGCGCGAATGCTCTCGACCTTGTCCACCTGCCGCACGACGGTCGCCTCGTCCGCGTTGGCGGCGATCAGCCTCGAGAGCTCAGCCTCCTGCTGGTCCAGTTCCTGCCGCTTCTGTCGAAGGAGCGAGATCGTGGATTGGAAGACGCTGTCGATCCGCGCGGACTGGTCGCTCGTGAGGCTCAGATCCTTCTGGAACTGAGCGTCGCGCCACCAGGGAAATCCGAACGATTGTGCGCGAACCGAGGCCGCCGTTGCTACCAGCAGCGCGACGGCCAGCCATCCGCGGCGCGAAGTCGGGCTCATACCTAAACCTCTGAAAAATCGGCTACTTGAGGGACTACGACGGCAGGCTCATGGGCGTTTAGCGGTAGACAATCTTTTACGGGCCGCGGTGGGTCGCGTGGGTCAGGTGGGTCGAGTGGGCCCGCGGGCCGGGCGGGTCGGGCAGGTCTGGCAGGTCGGATCCTTATTGCACCTTCGGGTTCTTACCCGCCAGGCCCGCGCGGCCCGCCCGACTCGCGCGACCTATTGCGACGCCGCCAGCAGCAAGGAGTTGAAGAGCAGCTTGTAGGTGCCGTGCGTCTGCCCTCGATGCTCCGCGCGGAAGCCCAGCAGTACGACGCGGCCTTTATCGACCTGCGCCTCGATCGCGGCGGCGCGTCCGGCGATCAGACGCTCGCCGAGCATCCAGCCGCTCATGAGCAGGTCATTGCCGGGATACCGCGCGACAGTGCGGACGTTGTCGGCCGCGGCCGGATCCGCCGTGGGCCGATCGTCGACCTGGCCGGCGCGGCGGCCGACCGAGAAGGCGGGACTGTTGATGAAGAACGCCGCGGCCTCGGGCGGCATGCCGTAGGCGACCGGATTCGACGGATCGACGGAGATCTTCAGGATCGAACCGGGGACGAAGAAGTCGGTCTCGCGAACGCCCGCCGTGACGTTGCGAATCGGGAGGCCGAAGGTCGTCAGCGGCAGTTCGGCGGCGCGATCCATGGCGACGAGCGTGCCGCCCTGGGCGACGAAGTCGTACAGGTTCGACACGCCGCGGGCCGTCATGCCGCCGGTGTAGGGTTCGGGCATCGATCCTGGCGCGAGGCCGTTGAGCATCTGGTCGTAGGTCGCGTCGGGCAGGACGACGACGTCGAATTTTGCACGCAAGTTGCCGCCGCGCACGTCGCGGTCGAAGACCGACGTGTACGGAAACTCGAACTGCTCGAGAATCCAGCGCGTCCACCCTTCGTCCATATTGCCGCCCCAGCCGTGGTACAGCCCGATGCGCGGCGCGCGCAGCCGCCACGCCGGCGTCAGACTGGGGTCAGACCCCACTCCGACCCCACTCTGACCCCGGTCTGACCCCGCTCCGACCCCGGTCCGACCCCCGACCCTGACGCCGAGCGAGCGCGCGATCTGCTCGACGCGACCCTCGGTCGCCGCGCCAGCCGTGACGAGGAACGTGCCCGCCGGCCACTGATCGCCGTCCACCGCGACGGCGCTCCGCGCGCGCGATACGGTGTCGCCCGCCTTCAGCAGCCGGTTGACCGCGATGAACGCGTCGTTCTCGCGCGGGTCGAGCGCGTAGACGCGCGCGTGCGCCGGCGCATTGGTCTGCGGAACGCGCGCGACGTCGACCCGCTCGCTCGCGACGCTTACCGCCTCGGCCACGCGATCGACGCGGACGCCCATCTGATACGACAACGTCCAGCCGGTAATGTCGTAGGGGCGCTTCGGCGGACCGCCGGGGTAGAGGCGCATGTCGGGATACACCTGCGGCGTCAGCAGGTCCCTCATGTACGGCTCGAACGGCTGCGCGCCGCGGACGACGAACGACCCGGCGGCGTACTGCCGGCCGCCGGCGGTGAACGGCGTCGTCGCGCGCTCGATCTCGACGCCGCCGAGCCGCAGCACGTTCACGAGCTTGACGGCCGTCGGCGGGTCCCACTGGTCGGCCGGCACGATGAACGTCTCGCGCGCGTGATCGCGAACCGCATCGCGCGCCATCTGGTAGGCGTCGTAGAGCCATTCCTCGCGCCGTTTCGCGGCGATGTCGAGGACCGCCATCGACGTTGTCACCATGATGCTGCAGCTGTCGCGCAAGTGCCATTCGCCGCCCAGATATGGGCTGGGGTAGTAGGTCGTGGGTTCCAGCGTCGGCACGGTCGTGCCGGCGAAGTATTTCGGGAACGAGTGCGGGTCGTAGGTGGCCGGCGTCGCTGACGCGTGGCTGGTCTCGGTGAGAATCCCGATCATGTTGTGGAAGTACGGCGCCGTCCGCATGCCGCCGTTCCACCATGTGTCGAAGCCGATGCGCGACACCGCGCCGCGCTTGCCCTCCTGATCGAGCCGCCTCGTCATCGCGTCGCCGACCACGTTCACGCCGCGCATGACGAGCGGCGGAATGTTTGGGTTCATCGGATCGTCGAACGGTGGCACGAAGATGCGCGAGGGAAACGGGCCGGTCTGGTGCTGGTTGTAGACGATCTGCGGAAACCACTCGGTGTAGAGCTGGCGCGTGCTGTTGCGCGTCTCGACCTGATTCATCATGAACCAGTCGCGGTTGTCGTCGTGGCCGACGTACTTGTGCCACAGCTCCGGCAGGCGGCTCTCCCACGGCTTCCCGAGGTGCTCGCGATACCAGCTCGCGACCATCGTCGTGCCGTCGGGGTTCATGTTGGCGACCAGCAGGAGGATCACGTTGTCGCGAATCGCGCGCATCTCCGCCGACTCGTCGGTGACCGCCTTGAACGCGACGAGTGGCGCCGTCTGGCCGTGGGCCACTTCGCTCGAATGGAGGCCGAAGTCGATCCACACGATCGCCTTGCCTTCGCGCGCCAGCGCGCGCGCCGCGTCGTCGGTGAGCGCCGCGTTGCCGGACGTGCGCGCGAGGGCCAGCGCGCGCGCGATGTCCTTGTACTTGCCGAGCTGCCTGATGTTGTCGTCCGAGGAAATGATCGCGAGGATCTGCGTGCGTCCCTCGGCGGTCGGCCCCATGTCGACGATCCGCATACGCGCCGGCGCCGCGTCGGCCAGCTTGCGGAAGTAGTCCTCGATCTGTTCGTAGGTCGCGAGCTTGTAATCGGCGCACGGCGCCCAGCCGATGACCGACTGCGGCGTCGGCGCGGTGCGCTGCGCCGACGCGAACGATGTCGCGACGGCGGCCAGCGCCAGCGCGAGCGCCGCCGCGCGTATGGCGCGGTGCATGATCCTCACTTTCCGTTTCGTATTGAGGAAGCCTGTTTCCACGGCGAGCGCCACGAGCGGAGATTCGCGCGGATGATAACACGCGGCGTGTGGCACCACGGTTGCTATTCCAAGTGACGTGCGACCGCTGTTTCTCGCGTGGCTTACGTTGGCGCTGCTGCTGTTCGCGCTGGGCCGTCTGAGCCATGCCGGCGACGAGATGACGATCGCCGGCTACGTCACCGCGACGGAGCAGGAGGCGGCCGACGGCTACTTCGCCCTCGGCGGCGACGCGATGGTGGTCGTCAAGCAGGGAAGCAGCCTGCAGCGCTGGCTCAAGCTGCACGCCGGCCAGCGCGTGCGTGTGACGCTCGACGCGGGCGCGTCCGAGTAGAACGGGCGCTGTTTGTCAGCCGCAGAATTCGGCGAGCCGCGCCACGGCCGCGCCGACAAGGTTGTCGGGCGTCGACGCGCCGGAGGTCAGGCCGATCGTCAGCGGACCTTCGGCCGGCAGCCAGCCGCGCGCCGACACTTCCTCTTTCGATCCCACCGGACGATGGCGAATTTCCTCGCGCGACACGAGGCAGTCGGGATCGGCGATGTGAAACGTCGGACGTGATGCGGCGCAGATGCGCGCGAGGTTGGCCGTGTTGCTGCTGTTGTAGCCGCCGATGACGATCATCAGATCGACCGTGCGGTCGCGCAGCAGCGCGACGACGGCGTCCTGGCGATCCTGCGTCGCGCTGCAGATCGTGTCGAACGCCTGGTAGCGGTCGCGATAGCCGTCGGCGCCGTAGCGATCCTCCATCGCACGGCGAATCATGTCGCCGATCTCGAGCGACTCGGTCATCAGCATCGTCGTCTGATTGGCGAGGCCGATGCGCTGCAGATCGCGATCGGGATCGAAGCCGGCGGAGACCGCGTTGGCGAAGCGATCGAGCAGCGCGCTGCCCCCGCGCCCCGTGCGGATGTAGTCGCAGACGATCCCGGTCTCCGCGCGATCGAAGACGACGAGGTACCTGCCGCCGTAGTGCACGGCCTGCGACGCCGTCGCCTGCGTCTCCTCGTGCCACACCTTGCCGTGAATGACCGACGTGTAGCCGCCCTCGGCGTAGCGGCGGACATTCTTCCAGACGTTGAGCACCGATCCACACGTCGTGTCGATGAGCGTGCAGCCGCGGCGCTCGAGCGCCTGCAGCATCGCGATCGTGACGCCGAATGCCGGCAGGATGACGACATCGTCGCCGCCGAGGCGATCGATCGCTTCGCCGGGATCGGTGAGGAACCGGATCCCCATCGTTCGCAGCTTCTCGTTGACGTGCGGGTTGTGGATGATCTCGCCCGTCAGATACACGCGGCGATCGGGGAAGCGCTCGCGCGTCTGGTACGCGTAGTCGACGGCGCGGTCGACGCCGTAGCAGAAGCCGAACTCGCGCGCCAGATGCACGGTGAGGCGGCCGGCGCGGTGGGTGAAATCGGCGCTCTTGATCTGCTCGACCAGCGCGCTGTGATAGTTGTCCGCGAGCATGCCGGCGACGGCATGCTTCAGGTCCAGGCCTTTGCGGAAAATCAGGGACGGCATCCGGAGGGTTCAGCGTTCAGGGTTCAGAACAAATCCCCAATCCCCAATCCCGAATCCCCGCTTATCGCTGATCGCGGACTTCGCGGACGTGCGGCGTCAGCGCGTCGAACGCCTGCAGCTCGCGCGTGTGCGGGCGCTCGAGCGCGAGCTCGAGGTCGAGCAGGAACGCCGTGTCGTTCACGTCGTCCGCGGTGCTGCCGCGCACGGCGGCGGGCGACGGGCGGACGCTCGTGTCGCGCGCGAAGGCGGCGGCCGGGACGCGGCGGCCGCTCCACTCGTACGATGCGCCGACGGCGACGCCGACGAAGAGGCCGGCGGCGGCGGCCGCCGCAATCCAGCGCGGCGGCGTCCGCGAGGCGGACGCGCCGATCGTGCGCCGGACGATGCGGCTCGGGAAGCTGATCACGCGCGCAGGGCGGCCGACGTGCTCGATGCGCCGCGCGATCTGCTGCTGCTGCGCGCGCAGCCGCTCGGGGGTGAAAATCGCGTCGGCGTCCGTCTCGCCCTCGCGCCGCAGGTCGTCCATCAGCGCCGCGAGCTCGACGTAGCGCCCGCCGCAGGCGGCGCAGTCGGCCAGATGATCGGCTACCGGCGGATCCATGGCGTCGCCGCGGTGCTCGGCGAGGTACGCGTCGAGCAACAGGTCGTCGTGGACGTGCGGCGCGCGATGCATCACGGCTGGCCTCCCAGCAGCCCGCGCAGCTTGCGCACGGCGCGGAACAGATGGACGCGCACGGTGGATTCGTTCAGGCCCGTCATCGCGCTGATCTCCCGCGGCGTGCAGTCGCCGTAGTGGCACAGCATGAACACGGTGCGCTGACGCCCGTCGAGCCGATCGATGGCCGCGGCCATCTTCGCGCGCCGCTCGCGCGCGAGCAGACGATGCTCGGGATCCGATGCGACGGACGCGGATGCGGCGCGCGCTTCGTCCGCGCTCGACACGTCGGTCGTCGTGAACCAGCGATCGCGGCGGTTCCGCGTCTTCTGGCGATCGAGGCAGCCGTTGATGAGAATACGCGTGAACCAGACATCGAACGGCCACGCCTCGCGATACGTGCCGATGTGCGAAAAGACGCGAACGAACGCGTCCTGGACCGCTTCGTCGGCGTCGGAGGCGTCGCGAAGATACTGATAGGCGATTCGAGAGGCGCGCCGCTGATGCATCGCGACGAGCGCGCCGAACCGATCGCGCGCATCGTCCATCTCGCCGCGCTCGACGAGGCCCCGGATCTCCACCGCGAGGCGCGAATCCTCCGAGAGCGCCGCGGGCGCACGGCGGCCGCGCGCGCCGGCGGACGGCTGTCCCGCGGCGTCGTTGAGCTCGGGCGTGTCGACGGGCGCAGGCCGGTAATCGCCACTCATAGAAGCATTACGATGGGTTCGCGACGTCGTTTACAGTTTACCCCACGCCGTGCGTTGTATTGACTGGACCGATCGCGGCGAGTACGATCCTCCGATTCGGCGTATGTTGCTGGCCCTCCATACCTTAGGAGCGTTCGATGAGCACCGGCCTTGACCGCGCGCGCGGCCTGGAGCGCGAAGGGATCACCTCCGATCGCGTCCACTGGAATCTCGCTCCCGCGGCGCTGTACGAAGAGGCGGTGCGCCGGCAGGAAGGCTTGATTGCCGCAGAGGGCCCGCTCTCGTGCCGCACCGGCATGCATACGGGCCGCTCGCCGAACGACAAGTTCGTCGTCCGCGAAGCGCCGAGCGATCGCGAGATCGAGTGGGGCAAGACGAACAGGGCGATGGAGCCGGCGCAGTTCGACGTGCTGCACGCGGAACTGTTGAGGTCCTTGAACGGCAAGGATGTGTTCGTGCAGGACGTCTATGCGGGCGCCGATCCCGCCTACCGGCTGCCGGTGCGCATCATCACCGAGTACGCGTGGCACAGTCTCTTCTGCCGCAATCTGTTCATCGACGATCCGCAGGCGGTCGCCGACGCCGCGCCGCAGTTCACCGTGATCGACACGCCGAGCTTCAAGGCCGATCCCAAGCGTCACGGCGTGAACTCCGACGTCGTGATCGCGGTCAGCTTCGCGAAGAAGCTCGTGCTCGTCGGCGGCACCAGCTATGCCGGCGAGATGAAGAAATCGATCTTCTCGATCCTCAATTACATCCTGCCGCTGCAGGGCGTGCTCTCGATGCACTGCTCGGCCAACGTCGGGCGGTCGGGCGACGTCGCGCTGTTCTTCGGCCTCTCGGGCACCGGCAAGACGACGCTCTCGAGCGATCCCGACCGCATGCTGATCGGCGACGACGAGCACGGGTGGAGCGATCGGGGCGTGTTCAACTTCGAGGGCGGCTGCTATGCGAAGACGATTCGTCTCTCGGCCGAGGCCGAGCCGCAGATCTTCGCGACGACGCGGCGCTTCGGCACCGTGCTCGAGAACGTGGTCGTCGATCCGGCCACGCGCGAGCTGCGCCTGGACGACGATCGGTACACCGAGAACACGCGGGCTGCGTACCCGATCTCGTTCGTCGACAACGCCGTCGCGTCGGGGCAGGCAGGGCACCCGCGCAACGTCGTGATGCTCACCGCCGACGCGTTCGGCGTGCTGCCGCCGATCTCGCGCCTGACGCCGGCGGGCGCGATGTATCACTTCCTGTCCGGCTACACGGCGAAGGTCGCCGGCACCGAGAAGGGCGTCACGGAGCCGAAGGCCACGTTCAGCACCTGCTTCGGCGCGCCGTTCCTGCCGCTCGCGCCCGGCCGCTACGCGCGCATGCTCGGCGAGAAGATCGCGCGCCACAACACGCGCGTCTGGCTGGTGAACACCGGCTGGACCGGCGGACCCTACGGCGTCGGCGCGCGCATGAAGATCGGCTACACGCGCGCGATGATCCGCGCGGTGCTCTCGGGCGCGCTCGACACGACCGCCTACGAGCGGGACCCGATCTTCAACCTCGACGTCCCCGTCAGCTGTCCGTCGGTGCCGCCCGAGGTGCTGACGCCGCGCGAGACGTGGGCGAGCCGCGCCGAATACGATCTGCAGGCGTCGAAGCTCGCGAAGATGTTCACCGACAACTTCAAGATCTTCGAACAGGGCGTCGCCGCCGACGTGCTCGCCGCCGGACCGAATGCGTGACTACGAAGCGGTCATCGGCCTCGAGATCCACGCGCAGCTCCTGACGACGTCGAAAATCTTCTGCGGCTGCAGCACGGCGTTCGGCGCGGCGCCGAACACCCACGTTTGCGCGGTCTGCCTCGGCCTGCCGGGCTCGCTGCCGGTCCTGAACCGCGCGGCCGTCGACGACGCGATTCGCGCGTCGCTCGCGCTCGGCTGCGCGATCCAGGAGACGTCGATCTTCGCACGGAAGAATTACTTCTATCCGGATTTGCCGAAGGGCTACCAGATCTCGCAGTACGAGCTGCCGCTCGCGACCGGCGGGCTGTTCGCCGGCGTGCGGATCACGCGCGTGCACCTCGAGGAGGACGCCGGCAAGTCGCTGCACGAAGGCTTCTTCGATTCGGCGCGAAAGACATACGTCGACTTCAACCGGACCGGCGTGCCGCTGATTGAGATCGTCACCGAGCCGGATCTGCGAACGGCCTCCGACGCCGCTGATTTCTTCAGCCGCCTGCGCGAAGTCCTCGTCTGGCTCGGCGTGAACGACGGCAACATGGAAGAGGGCAGCCTGCGGTGCGACGCCAACGTGTCGGTGCGGCCGACGGGGCAGCCGGCGCTCGGGACGAAAGCCGAGGTGAAGAACCTCAATTCGTTCCGCTTCCTGCAGAAGGCGCTGGAGCACGAGATCGAGCGGCAGATCGACGTCGTGTCGGCGGGCGGCCGCGTCGTGCAGGAAACGCGGTTGTGGGATGCGGCCGCGGGCCGCACGATCTCGATGCGCAGCAAGGAAGAGGCGCACGACTATCGGTATTTCCCCGATCCCGATCTGCCCGCGGTGATCGTCACCGCCGAGCGCATCGCCGCGATTCGCCGCGCCATGCCGGAGCTGCCCGATGCGCGGCGTCGCCGGCTGATCGAAGAGTACGCGCTGCCCGAATACGACGCGCACCAGCTGACGCAGTCGCGCGCCGTCGCCGACTACTTCGAGGCGGCGGCCGCAGCCGGCGCGCCCGCCAAAGCGGCGAGCAACTGGATCATGGGCGAGCTCGCGCGCACGCTGAACGCGCACGGCGCCGACATCGCGCGGTCGCCGCTCGGCGCCGCCGAGCTCGCAGGGCTCATCGCGCTCGTCGACAAAGGCACGATCAGCGGCTCGATGGCGAAGGACGTCTTCGAGAAGATGTACGCGAGCGGGCGCACCGCGGCGGCAATCGTCGAGGCCGAAGGGCTCGCGCAGATCGACGACGAGTCGCAGATCGCGGCGCTCATCGGCGAGGTGGTCGCGGCCAACGCCGACGCCGTGGCGCAATACCGCAGCGGCAAAGCGTCGACCTTCGGCTTCCTCGTCGGCCAGGTGATGAAGGCGGCGCGCGGGAAGGCGAACCCCAGGCGTGTGAACGAGCTGCTCAAGCAAACGCTCGACGCCTAGCGTGTTATACTCAAACTCCTTTCAGTAGAACGAGTTGATAGAAACGCATCATCTGTCCAAGTTCTACAGCCGCGGCGTGTATGCGCTCCGCGAGCTCTCGATCACGATCGACAAAGGCGAGTTCATTTTCCTGACCGGACCGAGCGGCGCCGGCAAGTCCACGTTCCTCAGACTGCTGCTCCGCGAAGAGCTGCCGAGCGAGGGCGAGCTGAAAGTGCTCGGCCGCGATCTGGCATCGCTGCGGCCGGCGCAGGTGCAGACCTATCGCCGCAGCGTCGGCTTCGTGTTCCAGGATTTCCGGCTCATCCCGCGCTTCACGGTCTTCCAGAACGTCGCCTTCGTGATGCGCGTCCTCGGCCTGCCGCTCGCGACGCAGCAGCGCAAGACGTTTCAGGTGCTCAAGTGGGTCGGGCTGCAGCACCGCATGAACGCGTACCCCGAGGAGCTGTCGGGCGGCGAGCAGCAGCGGATCGCGATCGCGCGGGCGCTCGTCAACGATCCGCAGCTCGTGCTGGCCGACGAGCCGACCGGCAACCTCGATCCGGATCTCTCGCTCGAGATCATGAACCTGTTCCGCGAGATCAACGCGCGCGGCACGACGGTCGTGGTCGCGACGCACGATCGCGAGCTGATCCGGCGCGTCGGCCGCCGCGCCGTCACGCTCGATCACGGCCGCATCGTCGAGGTCGCCTGACGTGCGCGCGCTGCGCTACGCGATCGAAGAAGCGGCGCTGAGCCTGTGGCGCGGACGCCAGGCGGGTCTTCTGTCCACGCTGACGATCGCGCTCGCCCTCTTCGTCCTCGGCGGCTTCCTCGTCGTCACCGCGAATCTGGATCGCCTCGGGTCGGAGTGGAGCCGCGCTGCGGAGCTCTCGGTGTACTTGAAGGACGACGCGACGCCGGCGGATCGGCGCGCGATCGAGAGCACGCTTGGATCGAGCGGCATCGTCGCGAGCAGCGAGTACGTGTCGAAGGCCGACGCGCTGTCGCGCTTCAAACAGACGTTTACGGATCTGTCGAGCGCGCTCGACAGCCTCGGCGGCGGCAACCCGCTGCCTGCGTCGATCGAAGCGCGGCTGCGGCCCGGGCCCGGCACGAGCGACGCCGTCGACGCGCTCGCCGCGCGGCTGCAGCCGATGCCGGGCGTCGCCGACGTCCGCTACGATCGCCAATGGCTCGCGCGGCTCATGTCGGCCATCGGCGTCATCCGCGGCGTCGGCCTCGTGCTCGGCGCCGTGCTCACGATCGCGGCGGCGTTGACGGTCGCCAACGTGGTCCGGCTGGCGCTCTACGCGCGGCGCGACGAGCTGGAGATCATGCAGCTCGTCGGCGCACCTCAGGCGTACATCCGCGGGCCGTTCGTCATGGAAGGCGTGCTGCAGGGCGGCGCCGGCGCGCTGGTCGCGCTGGCGGCGCTCGGCATCGCCTTTCTCGCGCTGCAAGGGACCTACCTCGTGCCGCTCGCCTCCGCGATCAACATCTCGTCGGTCGCCTTTCTTCCGGCGGGGGTCTGCGTGCTGCTCGTTGTCGGGGGCATGGCGGTCGGCTGTCTCGGCGGTCTCGTGGCCGCCTGGAACAGCTGACACCTTACATATTCTTGACAGCCGTTTTGCGGGGCGATTACACTGGTTTGAGACAAGCGACAATTCATCCCGAGGCCCTGCATGCCACGCTTCGTTCCCGATTCGAGGCCGATTAGCGCGCAGCACCCGATCGCAGAATTCTACCGGGAAGAGTTCCTCAAACATCAACGCTGCCTGCAGCGGCAGCGGCCTTACTATTCTGAAAGCGCCATCACCGACGTCGAAGCCGCCCTCGCCCGAATCATCAACAAGCTCGAACAGCTCGCCACGCAAGACAACGCACCGCAGCTCATTGGCTCGCTCCTGAAGCAGTTCGACGTCGTGACCGGACTCTCGTCCTGGTCGGATCCGAAACAGACCCACTGACACGTTCTCACGCCCAGCTCAGACTCGATCTCCTGGAGATCATCCGGGCGGGCATTCGCGCGTGCGATCCGGTCGACCTGACGCGCCGCGCGCTGGCCGACGCACGCCGCGGCGAGCGCTACGTCTGCGTCGCCGCGGGCAAGGCGGCGGTCGCGATGGCCAAAGGCGCCGCGAGCGTGATCGAAGATCGACTCCGCGCCGGCCTGATCGTCGCGCCGTCGGCCGAGAGCTTCGGCGCGTTCGAGGCGATTGCCGCGGGCCATCCGATTCCCGACGAAGGCAGCGAACGCGGCGGGCGCCGCGCGCTCGCCGTCGCCGAATCGCTCAGCGACGGCGACGCACTGCTGGTGCTGCTCTCGGGCGGCGCGTCGGCGCTGATGGCGGTTCCGGCCGACGGTCTCACGCTCGACGACAAGCGTCGCACGACCGCGCAGCTGCTGCGCGCCGGCGCCGACATCCACGCGCTCAACACCATCCGCAAACATCTGTCGGCGATCAAGGGCGGCTGGCTCGCCGAGCGCGCCGCCGGACGCGTGCGGACCTACGTCATCTCCGACGTGGTCGGCGACGATGTGAGCGTGATCGCGTCGGGGCCGACCGTTCCCGACGCATCGACGTTCGACGATGCGCGGCGGCTGATCGACCGCTACGGCGGCGCCGGCGCCTACCCGGCGGCGGTGATCGACCGGCTGGATCGCGGCGTGCGCGGCGAGGTGCCCGAGACGCCGAAGCCGGTGTACCCGAGCATCGTGCGCTCGACGCTCCGCGTCATCGGTGGCCGGCGCGAGGCGATGGCCGGCGCCGCCGGACGCGCCACGTCGCTCGGCTACGAGGTGATCCGCATCGAGGAGCCGATCGTCGGCGGGGCGCGCGAGGCCGCGGCGTCGCATGTCCGCGCCGCCCTCGAACGCGCCGCCGGCGCGGCGCGGCCGGCGTGCGTGGTGTCGTCCGGTGAAACGACCGTCCGCGTCGTCGGGGGCGGGCGCGGCGGACGCAATCAGGAGTTCGCGCTCGCCGCGGCGGAGCTGCTCGCCAGCGCGGGCGGCGACGTCGCGCTGGCGAGCGTCGGCACCGACGGAATCGACGGTCCGACCGACGCCGCCGGCGCGATTGCCGATGCGACGACGCTCGCGCGGGCGCACGCGGCCGGCGTCGACGCGCGCGCGCATCTCGACGACAACAACGCCTACGCGTTCTTCGACGCGATCGGCGATCTCATTCACACCGGTCCGACCGGCACGAACGTCGGCGACCTACAAGTAATTCTGTTAGCCTAAAACCTCATGTTTTCACGCGATCACGTGCTCGAGCTGATGCGCGAGCGGGTGCACCATCCCGCCGGCATGCGCGAGCTGCTGCAAATTCTCAAAGTGCCGCGCGAGGAGCGCACCAGCTTCAAGCGGCACGTCAAAAACCTCGTCTCCTCGGGCGATCTCATTCAGATCCGCGGCCACCGATTCGGCCTTCCCGAGAAGATGGATCTCTTCGTCGGCCGTCTGCAAACGCATCGCGGCGGGTTCGGGTTCGTCACGCCCGAGCGCCCGCTCGACAACGGCGGCGACATTTATATTTCAGGTCCGCACTTGAACGAAGCGATGCACGGCGACCGCGTCGTCGTGCGGCTCGAGCGGATCAAGGACGGCGGCCGCACGGAAGGCCGCATCATCCGCATCCTCGAGCGGAGCAACGCGTCGATCGTCGGGCGCTACGACCGCGACGAGAACGGGATGGGCTACGTGGCGCCGTTCGATCGCCGCGTGCTGATGGACATCTTCGTGCCGCCGGGGCAGGAAGGCGGCGCGTCGCCCGGCGAAATGGTCGTCGTCGAGCTGACGCGGTGGCCGACCGCGACGCGCGGGGCGATCGGCCATGTCACGGACGTGCTCGGCGACATCGACGCGCCGGGCGTCGACACCGAGATCATCATCCGCAAGTACGGCATCCCCGACGAGCACTCGCGCGACGCCGTCGCCGAGGCGGTGCGTCTCGGGACGCAGGTCGCCGAGCGCGACATCCGCGGGCGCAGCGACTTCCGCGGCCTGTTGACGGTGACGATCGACGGCGAGCACGCGCGCGACTTCGACGATGCGATCACGATCGAGAAGCTGCCGAACGGCAACTCCTGGCTCGGCGTCCACATCGCCGACGTCTCGCATTACGTGCAGGAGGAGAGCGCGCTCGATCGCGAGGCCTACGAGCGCGGGACCTCGGTGTACTTTCCCGAGCGCGCCGTCCACATGTTCCCGACGGAGCTCGCCACCGGGCTCTGCAGCCTGAACCCGCACGTCGACCGGCTCGTGCAGTCGTGCTTCATGGAGGTCGATCGACGCGGGCAGGTCGTGCGCCACGAGTTCCACGACGGCGTCATCAACAGCGACGAGCGGATGACGTACACGGCGGTGAACGGCATCCTCACGGATCGCGATCCGGAGCTGATGAAGCAGTACGCCCCGCTCGTGCCGATGTTCGAGCAGATGCGGGAGCTGTTCCAGATCCTGAACGATGCGCGCCGGCGCCGCGGATCGATCGACTTCGATCTCAACGAGGCCGAGGTGATCATCGACGAAGGCGGCGTCGTCGAAGCGATCATCGCGCTGCAGCGCAATGTCGCGCACCGGCTGATCGAGGAATTCATGCTGCTGGCGAACGAGACCGTCGCCAGCTACCTCGAGGCGCAGAACGCGCCGGCGCTCTACCGCATCCACGAGGAGCCCGACATCCTGAAGGTCGCGAAGTTCGAGGAATTCATCTCCGGCTTCGGCTACAGCCTCGCGGCCCCGGTCAACGCGCTGCGGCCGCGCCACTTCCAGAAGCTGCTCGAGAAGATTCACGGCAAGCCCGAGGAGAAGCCGATCGCGTTCCTGATGCTGCGGACGATGCAGAAAGCGCGCTATGCGCCGGAGAACCTCGGCCACTTCGGCCTCGCCGCGTCGAGCTACACGCACTTCACCTCGCCGATCCGCCGCTATCCGGATCTCGTCGTCCACCGCGCGCTGCGCGCGGCGCGCCACGCGTCGCTGAACGACGAGGCGGTCGAAGAGTGGCGCGAGGAGCTGCCCGAGGTCGCGCGCCATACCTCCGAAATGGAGCGCCGCGCCGACGACGCCGAGCGCGAGCTGCTGCAGTGGAAGAAAGTGAAGTTCATGGCCGACAAGGTCGGCGACGAGTTCGAGGGCTACGTCACCGGCGTCGCGTCCTTCGGCTTGTTCATCGAGCTCGTCGAGCACTTCGTCGAGGGCCTGGTCCACGTCTCGACGATGGCGGACGACTACTACCGGTTCGTCGAGAGCGCGCACCTGCTGCGCGGCGAGAACACGCACAAGGTCTACCGCCTGGGCGACAAGGTGAAGGTGCAGGTGATCCGCGTCAACATGGAGCAGCGCCAGGTGGATCTCGGGCTCGTGGAGATCCTCGAGCGCGTGCGCGAAGGCGAGCGCGGGCCGCGCCGCAGCCGCGCGCAGCCCAAGTTCGAACGGAAGAAGAAGCAGCGGCCCGGCCGCCGCGAGCGCCACCAGCGTGGGAGAAAATAAACCGTCGCTGCCATGACACGATCCGTCATCGTCGGAACCGCAGGACACATCGACCACGGCAAGAGCGCGCTCGTGCGCGCGCTGACGGGGACCGATCCCGATCGGCTCAAGGAGGAGCAGGCGCGCGGGATCACGATCGATCTGGGGTTCGCGCACCAGGTGATCAGCGGCATCACCTTCGCCTTCGTCGACGTGCCCGGCCACGAGCGCTTCGTCAAGAACATGCTCGCCGGCGTCGGCGGCATCGACCTCGTCGTGCTCGTCGTCGCCGCCGACGAGTCGGTGATGCCGCAGACGCGCGAGCACTTCGACATCTGCCGGCTCCTGCACGTCCGCACCGGGCTCGTCGTCCTGACGAAGGCCGATCTCGCGGACGCCGATACGCTGGAGCTCGCGCGGCTCGAGGTGCGCGAGCTCGTCGCCGGATCGTTTCTCGACGGCGCGCCGATCGTCCCCGTTTCGGTCCGCACCGGCGATGGCCTCGACGCGCTGCGCGCGGCGCTCGTCGACGTCGGCGGCGCCGCCGCGGCGCGGAGCGCGGAGGGCGCGGCGCGGCTGCCGATCGACCGCGTCTTCTCGATGAAGGGCTTCGGCACGGTCGTCACCGGGACGCTGGTCGCGGGGCGGATCGCGGTGGACGACGAGCTGGCGATCGAGCCTGGCGGCCGCCGCGCAAAAGTTCGCGGCGTTCAGGTGCACGGCGAGAAACGCCGCGAGGCGGTGGCGGGCGAGCGCTCGGCCGTCAACCTCGCGGGCGTGGAGGTGGACGAGATCGCGCGGGGCGAGGCGATCGTCACGCCGGGCGCGTTCGAGCCGACGCGGCTGGCCGACGCGACGCTCGACCTGCTGCCGGACGCGAAGCCGCTCAAGCACGGCTCGCGCGTCCGGTTCCACCAGGGAACCGCGGAGCTTCTGGGACGCGTCGCGCTCGTCGGTCCGCTGCGCGCCGCCGCCGCGTCGGCCGGCAACGGGTCGTCGCGCACCGACGCGCCGGTCGTCCAGCCGGGCGGGCGCGCGTTCGTCCGGCTCAGGCTCGAGGCGCCGGCGGTCCTCGCGCGCGGCGATCGCTACATCCTGCGCGCCTACTCGCCGCCGACCACGATTGCGGGCGGGCTGATTCTCGATCCGAAGCCGCCGCGCACGGCGATTCGAACCGCGGCGGCGATCGAGCGGCTGGCGCGCCTCGACTTCGATCCCGGCGCCGCCGACCGCGCGGCCGCCGATGCGCGCGCGATCGCGGCGATGCTGGACGAAGCGGGCGCCGCCGGCTTGTCGATCGCGGCGGTCACGTCGCGCGCCGGGGTCGCGCCGGCAGCCGCCGCTCCGCGCGTGGATGCGCTCGTCGCTGCCGGCCAGGCGATCCGCGCCGCCGACACGATCGTCGCCGCCGGCGTGTTCTCGCGTCTGAAGGAGGCGATCGTCGCCGCGCTCGGCGCGCACCATCGCGCCGAGCCGATGTCCGAGGGGGTGCCGCGCGAGGCGCTGCGCGAGCAGTTGTTCGCGCACGGCGCGCCGGTGGTGTTCGACCTCGCGCTCGCCGACCTGGCGGCGTCCGGCGCGGTCGCCGCGCGCGATCGCGTCGCGCTCGCCACGCACCGCCTCGCGTTGACGCCGGAGGAAGAGCGGGCGCGCGCGGCGATCGAGCGGGCGTATCGGGACGGCGGCCTCAAACCGCCGGATGCGGCGGCGATTGCGGCCGCCTCCGGCGTCGCGCCGGCGGTCGCCGATCGGATCCTGAAGCTGCTACAACGCCAGAAGGTGCTGGTGAAAGTGGATGCGCTGCTGTTTCACGACGAAGCGCTCAGCCGGCTGAAGGCCGACGTGAGCGCGCTCAAGAGCGCAGCGGGCGCGGGTGCGAAAATCGACGTGGCGACGTTCAAGGAGCGCTTCGGCGTCACGCGCAAGTTCGCGATCCCGCTGCTCGAGTACCTGGATCGCGAGCGCGTCACGCGGCGGATGGGCGAGACGCGCGTCGTGCTATGACGCCTTGCGGTTGCGATCCTTCTCGTTCTCGTCCTTCTCGCCGCCCATTTCGTCCTTGAAGTTCTTGATGGCGCTGCCGATCCCGCGGCCGAGACCGGGCAAGCGGTTCGCGCCGAAAATCACGATGACGATGGCCAGAATGATGAGCAATTCTGGCATTCCGATACGGCCCATTCGGTTGCTCCCTTGTTACAGGAATTGTACCACCATTATGCGGTGAGCGCCCGCCAGGCGAGGCCTACTTCCAATGTCTTTATGAGCCGCCATTTGAGCGTCGCATAGCTCTGGCGCCCCGCGATCAGATCGGCCATCACGCCGCGGACCGCGGCGCTCTGGTCGAGCGCGCGCAGGAGCAGGCCGACGAAAGCGGGCCGGAAAAAGCCCGCTTTGAGGCGCGCCGCCCGCGCGAGCTCCGACGTCACCTGGTCTCGCATTGGCTCAACGTACCCGACCGGACCACCGCCGTTCGCGAGCGCTGCCGCGAGCGCGTCGGCGGAGCGCAGCGCGAAAAAAATGCCTTCGCGCGTGATCGGATCGACCAGGCCGGCGGCGTCCCCGACGAGCGCCCACCGCTCGCCGCAGAGCGGCATGGTCTCGTACTCGGCGGCCGCGAGCGACGGAATCGGCCAGGAGTACGGCGCGAGCGTCGCGCCGGCCGCGAGGCCCGCTCGGCGTATCCATGTGCGCGTTCGGTCGCGCAGCGCCGCGGCGCCGACGCCGGCGTCGGCCGGCGCGCAGATGCCGATCGCGAGGTGATCGGGCCGCGGAAACGACCAGATGTAGCCGGGCGGATCGCCGGTGAGCTCGATGACGATTTCTCCGCTCGTGGCGCCGTGCGCGTAGAAGCCGGTCGCGATCGACAGCTGGCTGCGGCCAAACGGCGACGCGACGCGCCGGCGCACGAAGCTGTTCGCGCCGTCCGCGCCGACGACGACGGCCGCGGCGGTGCGGCCGGCGGTCGTCTCGAGCGCCGCGCCGTGCGCATCGATCGTGACGTCCGTGACGCGGGCGGGAATCAACCGCGCGCCGGCGCGCACCGCCGCGTCGACGAGCGCCGCGTCGAACGCCGCGCGGCTCGCGACCACCAGCGCGTCATCGTCGAGCGCAACCGTGGCGGACCGGCCGTCGGCGTCGCTCGTCGCGCGCGTGCGCGGCCGCTCGACCGCGGTGAAGCGCGCCGCGCGGACGATCGTCCGTGGAAACGCGTCGGGCGCGAGCGCGTCGCCGACGAGCGCGAGCGCGCGCCCCGTCACGCCGCCGCCGCACGCCTTCTCGCGCGGATGCGAGGGATCGTAGAGCGCCACGCGCGCGCCGCATCGTGCAAGGCGGCATGCCGCCCATGCGCCCGCGGGTCCCGCTCCGACAATCGCGACGTCGTCACGCATAAAAGGATCGAATGGGAGCGGCGCGAACCCGAGGAACGTGCAACCGCTCGTGATACATTACGCCGCGTGGTGGACGTCGAGACAGGACGCTTTACGATCGGCGTGTTTCAGGATGTCGCGTGGGCGTCGAAAGGGCTCGCGGCGTTGCAGCGCGCCGGCTTTCCCGCCGAGTCGCTGACGATTCTCGCGAAGGAGACGCCCGAAGCCTCGGCGCTGGTGGTTGGGACGCTCGGCGCCGCGGGCGAGCGGCTCGACGTGGCGGGCATCGGCCCGATCATCGCGCGCGGCCCGCTCGTCGACGCGCTGCAGGGGAGCGCGCGCGATCTCGCGAAGCTCGGGATCGCCGGCACGATGCGCCGCGTCGGCTTCCAGGCGCACGACGGCCGCATCTTCGAAGCGCTCGCCGGACGCGGGGGGATCCTGGTCGCGATCCGCAGCGAGCCGCGCGCGGCCGACGCGCTCGCGCTGCTGCACTCGTACGGCGGCGGCAATGCGGCGATTGGCGCGTGGACGGGCCGGGTGTGAACCGGGTGCAGGTTGACCCCGACGGCGGGGTGCGGCTCGTGAGTTTCGGATTGCGGACACAGGCCGATGGTCCTGCGCATTCGTCTCAAGAAAACAGGCTCGCCGGCTGAGGCACCCGTTTTGCAGTTGCAGCCCCAGAGACTGGTGCGCGACAATACTTCGACGAGCACTCCCTTGGCATTTCCGATGGCTGAGCCCACGCCGACGGCAGAGGTCCGCGCGAACGAATCCGCGGGCCACCTCGGCGTGCACGTCGAGGGGCAGCACCCGGTCGAAATTCCATTCCTGTTCGAGCAGACACAGAAGCGCATTGCGCCGGCGGCCGTCGCGTCCGCCGTCTGGCACATCGTCTTCGCCGCGTTCGTCATTTTCCTGGTTCGCTACAGCGCGCCGACCGGCGCGGCGCCGGCGGTCCTGCCCGAGCAGCCCAACGCGAACATCATCTGGTTGAATCAGCCCGGGCCCGGCGGCGGCGGCGGCGGCGGCGGCAACAAGATGAAGGAGCCGCCGCGCAAGGCCGAGATGCCGGGCAAGGACAAGATCACGGTTCCGGTCGAGAAGCCGCCGTCGCTCGAGATGAAGCAGGCGAAGAAGGAGCCGGATCCCATCGAGCAGCTGAACATCCCGGCAAAGACGATGGCGGACGCGCAGGCGTCGCTGCCGGGCGCGATCGAAGCGCCGCCCGGCCCGCCGACACTGTCGCAGGGATCGGGCAGCGGCGGCGGCGCGGGCACCGGCACCGGCACCGGCGTTGGTCCGGGCACCGGCTCCGGCCTCGGCCCCGGCAGCGGCGGCGGCACCGGCGGCGGCGTGTACCGTCCGGGCAACGGCGTGACGCTGCCGCGCGTGCTCCGCGAGGTGAAGCCGCAGTACACCTCCGACGCGATGCGCGCGAAGGTGCAGGGAACGGTGCTGCTCGAGTGCGTCGTGCGTCCCGACGGCAGCGTCGGCGACGTGCAGGTGATCCGCTCGCTCGATCCGACGTTCGGTCTCGATCAGCAGGCCGTCATCGCCGCCAAGGCCTGGCGGTTCGCACCCGGCACGCGCATGGGCGAGCCAGTGCCGGTGCTGATCACGATCGAGCTGACGTTCACGCTGCGGTAGGCCGGGCGGGTCAGGCAGGTCGGGCGGGTCGGAAAAACAAAGGCCCGAAGAGCGCGAGCTCTTCGGGCCTTTTCATCTCACGAATTCCAAATTCCACATTCCAAATTCTTAATTACGCGCCTCTCAGTACATCCCGCCCATGCCGCCGCCGCCGGGGCCGGCCGCCGCTTCCTTCTTCTCCTCGGGAATCTCGGAGATCAGCGCTTCGGTCGTGAGCAGCAGCGACGCGATCGACGAGGAGTTCTGGAGCGCCGAGCGCACCACCTTCGCCGGATCGATGACGCCCGCCTTGACGAGATCCTCGTACTTGTCGGTCAGCGCGTTGAAGCCTTCGTCGGTGGTCTTCATGTCGCGCACGCGCTGCACGACGATCGATCCCTCGTGGCCCGCGTTGGTCGCGATCCAGCGCATCGGCTCCTCGATCGCGCGTTTCACGATGTTGACGCCGATCTGCTGGTCGCCGCCGAGGTTCAGGGTGTCGAGCGCCTTCGACGCGCGCAGCAGCGCGACGCCGCCGCCCGGCACGATGCCCTCTTCGACCGCCGCCTTCGTCGCGTGCATCGCGTCCTCGACGCGCGCCTTCTTCTCCTTCATCTCGGTCTCGGTGGCCGCGCCGACCTTGATGACGGCGACGCCGCCGACCAGCTTCGCGAGGCGCTCCTGCAGCTTCTCGCGATCGTACTCGGACGTCGTGTCCTCGATCTGCGCGCGAATCTGCTTCACGCGGCCCTCGATCGCCTGCGACGCGCCGGCGCCCTCGACGATCGTCGTGTTGTCCTTGTCGATCGTGACCTTCTTCGCCTTGCCCAGGTCGTCGAGCTTGATCGACTCGAGCTTGATCCCGAGGTCCTCGGTGATCGCGCGGCCGTTGGTGAGGATCGCGATGTCCTCGAGCATCGCCTTGCGGCGATCGCCGAAGCCGGGCGCCTTCACCGCCGCGGCCTGCAGCGTGCCGCGCAGCTTGTTGACGACGAGCGTCGCGAGCGCCTCGCCCTCGATGTCCTCCGCGATGATGAGCAGCGGACGGCCGAGCCGCGCCACCTGCTCCAGCACCGGCAGCAGATCCTTCATCGAGCTGATCTTCTTCTCGTGGATCAGGATCACCGGGTTCTCGAGCACCACTTCCATCCGCTCGGGATCGGTGACGAAGTAGGGCGAGAGGTAGCCGCGGTCGAACTGCATGCCTTCGACGACGTCGAGCGAGGTCTCGAGCGTGCGCGCTTCCTCGACCGTGATCACGCCGTCCTTGCCGACCTTGTCCATCGCGTCGGCGATGATCTTGCCGATCGTCTCGTCGTTGTTCGCCGAGATGGTGCCGACCTGC
>Ga0075435_100000442_pt1 | contig 25377 bp, 20 predicted proteins | sample RhiMethybrSRZTD4_FD_75302 | JGI IMG/M metagenome (GOLD analysis project Ga0075435, IMG submission 75302) | Populus rhizosphere microbial communities from Tennessee, USA - Rhizosphere MetaG P. TD hybrid SRZTD4 | ecosystem: Host-associated > Plants > Roots > Rhizosphere > Soil | place: USA...
CCGGGCAGGTGTTCAGGTGGCAGACGCGCATCATCACGCAGCCCGAGACAACCAGTGGCGCGGTCGCGAAGCCGAACTCCTCCGCGCCCATCAGCGCGGCGACGACGACGTCGCGGCCGGTCTTGATCTGTCCGTCGACCTGCACGATGACGCGGTCGCGAAGCTTGTTCAGCATCAGCACCTGCTGCGTCTCGGCAAGCCCGAGTTCCCACGGTACGCCGCCGTGCTTGATGCTGGTGAGCGGCGACGCGCCCGTTCCGCCGTCGTGGCCGGAAATCAGGATGACATCGGCGTGCGCCTTGGCGACGCCGGCCGCGATCGTGCCGACGCCCGACACCGCGACCAGCTTCACCGAGATGCGCGCCCGCGGGTTGGCGTTCTTCAGGTCGTAGATCAGCTCAGCGAGATCCTCGATCGAATAGATATCGTGATGCGGCGGCGGCGAGATCAACCCGACACCGGGTGTCGCGTAGCGGACCTTGGCAATCCACGGGTAGACCTTGTGGCCCGGCAACTGTCCGCCTTCGCCGGGCTTGGCGCCCTGCGCCATCTTGATTTGCAGATCCTCGGCGTTGACGAGGTATTCGCTGGTGACGCCGAAACGGGCCGACGCGACCTGCTTGATGGCGCTGCGCCGCCAGTCGCCGTTGGCGTCGCGCACCTGGCGCGCTGGATCCTCGCCGCCCTCACCGGTGTTCGACTTGCCGCCAATCCGGTTCATCGCGATCGCCAGCGTCTCGTGCGCTTCCTGGCTGATCGATCCGTACGACATCGCGCCGGTGGCGAAGCGGGTGACGATCGACTCGACAGGCTCGACCTCGTCGATCGGAATCGGCTGCCGGTCCGAGGTGAACTCGAGCAGGCCGCGCAGCGTCGCCTGGCGCTTCTGCTGATCGTCGACCAGCCGCGTGTATTCCTTGAACACCTCGTATTGACCGCTGCGGGTCGCGTGCTGCAGCTTGAACACCGTGTCCGGGTTGAACAGGTGGTATTCGCCGTCGCGACGCCACTGGTACTCGCCGCCGCTCTCGAGATCGCGCGAGCCGCCGCTGCGCGACGGAAACGCCGCGGCGTGCCGCTTCAGCACTTCGGCGGCGACGACGTCGATGCCGATGCCGCCGATCCGCGACGCCGTCCAGGTGAAGTACTGATCGACGAAGGCGCGATCGAGGCCGACCGCCTCGAAAATCTGCGCGCCGCAGTAGCCCTGCAAGGTCGAGATGCCCATCTTGGACATCACCTTGAGGATGCCCTTGTTGAGCGCGTGGATGTAGTTGGTGACCGCCTCGTCGTGCGTCACGCCGACCAGCTGCCGCTGCCGGATCATGTCGTCGAGCGATTCGAACGCCAGGTACGGGTTGACGACGCCGGCGCCGTAGCCGAGCAGCAGCGCGCAGTGATGGACCTCGCGCGCATCCCCAGATTCGACGACCAACCCACACCGGGTCCGCGTGCCCTGGCGGACCAGGTGATGATGCACGCCAGCCGTCGCGAGCAAGCTCGGGATTGGCGCCTGATCGCGATCGGCGCCGCGATCGGACAGGATGACGATCGTGTAGCCGGCGGCGACCGCGTCGCTGGCGCTCTTCTTCAGGCGATCCATCGCCGCCGACAGGCCGCGCCCGCCTTTGCGCGCGTCGTAAAGCATCGGCAGCGTAATCGACTTGAACGCGGGCTCGTAGACGTAGCGCAGCCTGGCGAGCTGATCGTTGTCGATGATCGGGTACTTGATTTTGATCTGCCGGCACGACTCCGGCTGCGCTTCCAGCAGGTTGCCTTCCGGTCCGACGGTCGACTCCATCGTCGTCACCAGCTCTTCGCGAATCGCGTCGAGCGGCGGGTTGGTGACCTGGGCGAACAGCTGCTTGAAGTAGTCGTAGAGGAGACGGGGCCGATCCGACAGCACGGCGAGCGAGGTGTCGGTGCCCATCGAGCCGATCGGCTCCTCGCCCTTCACCGCCATCGGCGCCAACAAAATTGCGAGATCCTCCTGCGTGTAGCCGAACAGCTGCTGGCGCTGCACGATCCGCTCGTGGCTGAGCAGCGGCAGGTGCGGCGCGGCGGGCAGATCCTCGATGTCGATCAGGTGATCGGCGAGCCAGCGGCCGTACGGCTCGGCGGCCGCGAGGTCGCGCTTCACCTCGTCGTCGGACACGATTCGTCCTTGAACCGTGTCGACGAGGAACAGGCGGCCCGGATGCAAACGCTCCTTCAACAGGATGTCTTCGGCCGGAATGTCCAGCACGCCGACCTCGGACGCCATGATCACGAGGTCGTCCTTGGTCACGTAGTAGCGCGAGGGCCGCAGGCCGTTGCGATCGAGCACGGCGCCGACGACGCGGCCGTCCGTGAACGCAATCGATGCCGGTCCGTCCCAGGGTTCCATCAGCGCCGAATGGAACTCGTAAAACGCCTTCACCTCCGGCGTCATCGTCTCGTGGCCGGACCACGGCTCGGGGATCATCATCAGGATCGCATGCGGCAGCGATCGTCCCGACATCACGAGCAGTTCGAGGACGTTGTCGAAGGTCGCGGTATCGCTGCCGCCTTCACGGATGATCGGCAGCAGCGTCTGGAGATCGTCGCCGAGCAGCGGCGAGCGCAGCAGGCCTTCGCGCGCGCGCATCCAGTTGATGTTGCCGCGCAGCGTGTTGATCTCGCCGTTATGCGCGACGTAACGGTAGGGGTGCGCGAGCGGCCACGACGGGAACGTGTTCGTGCTGAAGCGCTGGTGCACCAGGGCGAGCGCCGACTCCATGTCCGGGTCGGTCAGATCGGGGAACGCCGGCGCGATCTGGTCGGCCGTGAGCATGCCCTTGTAAATCAGCGTGTTGGCCGAGAGGCTGACAATGTAGAAGGCGCCGCCGTCGGTGAGCGGCAGCCGGTCGGCGGCGTGCTCGACCTGTTTGCGAATGACGTAGAGGGCGCGCTCGAACCGGGCCCGTGCAGCGCCGGCGTCGTCCGAGACGGACCGCCGCCGGTCGGCGACGAAGATTTGCTCGATAATCGGCTTGGCGGCGCGCGCCGAAGCGCCGAGCGTCGAATCGTCGCCCGGCACCGTCCGCCAGCCGAGCACCGCGTGGCCGTTCGCAGCCACGGTGCGTTCGATCAACGCCTTCAGCTGTCCGCGCTCGTCGTCGCGCCTGGGCAGGAAGACCAGGCCGGCGCCATATTGCCCCTCGGCCGGCAGCGCGAACCCGAGTTGCGCGGTCGCCTTCCGCAGGAACCGATCGGGCAACTGCACCAAAATCCCCGCGCCGTCGCCGGTGTTCGCCTCGCACCCGCAGGCGCCGCGGTGCAGGAGGTTCACGAGAATCTGCAGGCCCTTGTCGATGACGGTGTGGGACTTCCGGCCTTTGATGTCGACGACGAAGCCGACGCCGCACGCGTCGTGCTCGTTGCGCGGATCGTAGAGACCGACCGGGCCAGGGACGGACGCAGACATGGCTGCTGTTATCCCAGACCCTGAGCCAGAAACAAAATACAATGATCCGATTGGATCCATTCCTTATCGGAATGGATGGCGACTTTTCCAGACCACGTAGCGCGAAGGCTTCAGCCCAGCTATCGCTCGCCTGAAGGCTTCGCGCTCCAGGCCTCGAAACCCGCTCGAGTTACTTCGCCGTCATGATCGCGGCGAGCGTCCGGATCCCATTCCACAGATTCCCAAGCCGCAGGTTCTCGTTGTCGGTGTGCTGGTTGTCGTCGTAATTGGCCAGCGACAGCCCAAGCGTTGGGACGTGGAAGGTGTCGATGAACGGCCCCGCTGGGACGCCGCCGCCGAGCGTGCGGATGCGCACGACCCGCTCGCCCCACCGTGCGCGCAGCGCGTCGGTGACGAAGCGGGCTTCGGCGATGTCCGGATCGGTGCGCCACGCGCCGCTGGCTGCGCCGCCGCGCGTAATCACTTTCGCAATGCGTGGGTGCGCCGCGAGCGTCGCGGTATCGGGATCGGTCTCGACGATGAAATAGCCCTGCTTGCGGATGTGGGCGACGACGCGGTCGACCATCTGCCGCGGTGAGTTCTCCTTGACGAGCCGCATCGCGATTTCGGCGGTGGCCGCGGCCGCGATCACGCCGCCGACCTCCCCGCCTTTCATCATGTGGACGCTGAAGCTCGGCAGGTTCAGGCCTTCCTGCAGCGACGACGCGGCGCCGTCGGTCGAGCCGAGACCATACAAGCGGCGCATCGACTCGCTGTCGTCGGGCACCTCCTGCATCATCTTCACTGCCGCCGGCGGAAACGGCAGCACGTCGTCGTAGAAGCCGGCGACCGCGACCTTGCCGGTCGGCCCGATCATCGAGGCGATCAGCTGCGCCAGCCGGACGTTGGCATCGGGTAGGAAGTTGCCGTAGTTCCCACTGTGCATCGCGCTCTTCGCGGTGTAAACGGTCACGGTCAACCCGGCGCCGCCACGAGCCCCGTAGTAGAGCGTCGGGCTGCCGCTCGGGTGCTGCGGGCCGTCGACGATCAGCAGCACGTCGGACCGCAGCTTGTCGGCGTGGTTCTTCACCACCGAGTCGAGCGCCGGCCCGCCGCCTTCTTCCTCGCCGTGCAGGATCACTTTGATGTTCTGCGACGGCTTGCCGCCGATGGCGTCCATCGCGGAGACGAACGCCTGGATTGGCCCTTTGTCGTCTCCGGCCGAGCGCGCGTAGATGCGCCATGTATCCGGGAATGTCGTTCGGCTCGACCAGTCGCGAATCTCCTCGGCTCCCTCCTCGAGCGCGCCGGCGCGCATCACGGGCTGCCAGGGATCGGCTTGCTTCCAGCCCGCCTTGTCGACCGGCTGCCCGTCGAAGTGGATGTAGAAGAGGATGGTCCGGGTCGCACCGGGCACCAGCCGCTCGCCGTAGACGAGCGGCGTCGATGGCGTGTCCCACACTTCCGGCTTCATGCCGCGGCGCTCGAGCATCTGCCGCAGCACCTCGGCGTTTCGCTTGATGTTCGGCAGGTCGCTACGCACGTTGGGGATCGCGACCAGCTCCATGAATTCACGGACGATTGCCCCCTGGTGGTCGCGCACGAACGTGTCGACGTCCGATGGCTGGGCCGCCGCTGAAACGGCGCACGCGACAATCACCGCGCCGACGCAGAACGTTTTCACGGTGCGCATTGTAGTTTGGGGGCTTGGGGCTTGGAGCTTGAGGCTTGCCGAGGTCGCTGAGCCCCAGCCCCGACTGGCACTCGGCTTGCGACCTTCGCAGCAATGGCCGTCACGACCAGCAAACTCGAGCGAACGATGCGCCGCGTGTTCGGTGTCGACGGATTCCGTCCCGGTCAGGAGGACGTCGTCCGATCCGTCCTCGATGGGCGCGACACGCTCGCGATCATGCCGACCGGTAGCGGCAAATCGCTGTGTTATCAGCTGCCGGGCCTGCATCTCCACGGCACCACGGTCGTCGTCTCGCCGCTGATCTCGTTGATGAAAGATCAAATCGACAAGCTCTCGGCGTTCGGCATCGACGCGTCGCAGGTCAATAGCGCCTTGACCACTCGCGAAACGACCGAGTCGCTCGACGCGATCCGGACGCGGCGCGCCGAGTTCGTGCTGACTACACCCGAGCGGCTGGCCAACGATCCCGGGTTCGTCGCCGCGCTCGCCCGCAACACGATCGACTTCATCGTCGTCGACGAAGCGCACTGCGTGTCGCAGTGGGGGCACGATTTCCGGCCGGCGTATCTCGAGCTGCACGCGGCCATCGAACGCCTCGGCCATCCTCCGGTCCTCGCGCTGACGGCAACCGCCACCCAGCAGGTGATCGACGACATCGTGCAGGCGCTCGGGCTGCGGACGCCGAACGTCGTCAACACCGGCATCTTGCGGCCCAATCTGAAGCTCGAGGTGCTCCGTACGGCGAGCGAAGACGACAAGCGGGTGCGGCTGGTCGAGCTGCTCCGCGACGTCGAGGGATCGGGAATCGTCTATGCCGCTTCACTGAAGCAGGTCGAGGAGATCGAGAACGAGCTCACGGCGGTCGGCTTCCCGGTTGCGCGCTACACGGGACGCCTGGGTCGCCGCGAACGGCACGACAACCAGGAACGGTTCATGGCCGGCGAGCTCAAAGCGATCGTCGCGACGAATGCGTTCGGGATGGGCATCGACAAACCGGACATCAGGTTCGTCGTCCACTACGCGATTCCTGGATCGCTCGAAGCCTACTACCAGGAGGCGGGCCGCGCCGGGCGCGACGGCGACGATGCGCGCTGTGTGCTGCTGTTCCGTGTCGAGGATCGACGCATTCACCGCTACTTCATCGCCGGGCGCCACCGCGGCGTGCGGACGCGGCTCGCGCGGAAAGGCCTGGACGCAGCGCAGGTCGACGCCAGACTGCGCGACGACGACGCGCGCCGCGCGGCCGACGAGGTGAAGCTCGAGCGGATGATGCTCTACGCGCAGTCACCCGGGTGCCGCTGGAAATTTCTCCTCGACTACTTTGGCGACGGCGAGCGTCCGCCTGACTACAGGTGCGGCGCGTGCGACAACTGTGTTCACCCGGCGGAGTGGGACGTCGCGCCGCCGCCGGCCGCGGCAATCTTCCCGCAGCCGGCCGACAGTCCGCTGCCGCCGCCCGATCGGCGCGGCGCCCCACGGCTGCGCCGCGGCCAGAAGGTGACGGTCGCCGAATACGGCGACGGGGAGATCCGCGGGTTCGACGGCGACAAAGTCGAGGTCGCGTTCGCCGACGGTCAGCTCCGCAAGTTCAAGCGGCAATTCCTCGAGCCGCGTCGGCGTTCCAGTCGGTGTTAGCGACCACGCCGAGTTCGCTTGCCGCCTGCGCGTAGAAGGTTTTCGCCTCAGGCTCGTCGGCAAACCCGAACAGCAGCGGGCCGAACCCGGCGAGCGCCGCCTGCACCAGGTCCATCGTGCCGTGCGTCTTGAAGCTGATCGTCGGCCAGACGCCGCCGGGATAGTCGGTAAGCAGCGACATCCCGAGCACCATTCCGCCGTTGGCGAACGCGAGCGTCGACGCGGCGCGGTTACGATTTCGATAGCGCATGCCGAGCGCGAAGAACGTGGCGGCGACTCCGTAGTCGAGCACCGCGTGCTGCGCCGGGCTGATCGTGTTCGAGACGGCAATTTGATCGGTGATGGCCATGTGAAGGGTCCTCCACAGATCGCTGCTCGCAAGACGAGGGCCGACCGCGCGCGCTAGGATATGCGGCATGCGACCGACATTGCTGTGCTCGATCGTGATGGTTTCGGTATCGATGGGAACGGCGGCGCATGGCCAGATCAAGGCGCAGCCGCCCAAGAGTCGGGTGACGCCGCCGTGGGACAAAGGGATTCAGGCGATCAGCCGCGATAGTTTCTACAACGCGATCGCGTGCGGGAAACAGGGCGGCGCCAACCCGCCATGCGTGTTCTGGGACACCGGCCTCTGCAAGAACACGGACTTCACGCTGGCGGTGTACACACCGTACAAACAGGTCGCCTACGAAGTCTGGCAGGCGGTGCAGAAGAAGCAGGAGCCGCCGACGCCGAGCTATGCCGATGCGCAGCGGACGCGGATCACCGTCGGCGTCACCCCGGCTGCGGGCGCGAAGAACCCGATCACCGGTGTCACGATCTCGCGCGGCGGGCGCGTCGTGAAACCGGTGACGCAGTCGCTCGAATCGGGCGGCGGCGGCAAGTTCATCTTCGACTTCGCGCCGTTCGCGCCAACCGAGGACATCACGATCGAGTTGGCCGGCAAGGTGCGCACCCTCAAGTGCGCGGTCGACAAGGCGGTACTCGCGACCTTCCGTTGAATTTCAATCGCCGTAGCGCGCCGCTCGGCTAAAGCCGTCGGGCTCCATTGAACATCGCATTCACGCGCCGTTGTAGCGGACCATCACGATGGTGACGTCGTCGCTCTGGGTCGCGCCGGCGCAGAAGGTCTGCACGTCGGCGAGCAGCGCGTTCATGATCTGCTGCGGCGGCTCGCCGCGGTGCGCGTTCGCGCAGGCGAGCAGGCGGTCGTCGGTGAACTCCTCGCTGTCGGGGTTCATCGCTTCGGTGACGCCATCGCTGAAGGCGATGATCAGGTCGCCTTTCTCGAGCGTCAGCGTCTCTTCCTCGAATGCTGCCTGTTCGAACAGGCCGAGCACGACGCCGCCCGTGTCGAGCCGCCGGATGCCGGACGCCGAGACGAGCAGCGGCGCGTTGTGTCCGGCATTGCAGTAGGTGAACACGCCGTCGACGCCGAGGATGCCGTAGAAGGTCGTGAGAAAACGCGACTCGATCGCGCGGCGGAACAGGCCGTGGTTCAACCGGGTGATGAGCGGCGCCGGGCTCGCCTGATAGGTGGCTTCGGCGCTGAACATGCCGAGCACAGCCGACGCCAGCAGCGCCGCGGGCGACCCCTTGCCGGCGACGTCGCCGAGAATGAAGCCAAAGCGATTGGTCGCCAGGTCGACGTAGTCGAAGAAATCGCCGCCAACCGCGCGGCAGGCGATCGACGCCGCCGCCGTCGAGAAGAATGGACCTTCGCGGTTGCCAGGCGGCAGCAGCGACTGCTGAATCGCCGCGGCGACCTTCAGTTCCTGCTCGAACTTCGCCTTGTCGAGCGCTTCGCGATAGAGGCGCGCGTTCTCGATCGCCAGCGCCGCTTCCGCCGACAGCGTTTCGAGCGCCGACTGGACCTTCAGCGAACGGAGCGTCGCCCGCTCACGGCTATCGAGATAGAGCACGCCGATGATCTCGGTCGGCAACTTCTGATCGGCGCGTTCCACGTAGCGGACCAGGCGCAGCGGCGTGCACAGCACGTGACGGATGCCGAGGGCCACGGTCACGTTGTGCGCCTGCTTGAGATCGCCGTCGAGCAGGTCCTCGACGATCGTCTGCTGCCCGGTCGCGAACACCGATTCCGGAATCTTGCGGCTGGTCTCGAACGTCTTGCCCGGCAGCGTCACCTTGCCGCGGGCGCGCGCCAGCTTGAAGTCGAGCGTTCTGTCGCGGTTCGCCAGCATGATGAAGGCGCGGTCGGCGCCGGTGACCTCGATCGCCGAGTCGAGCACCATCGCGAGGACTTCGTCGAGGACGCGGCCGGAGCCGAGCGCGCGCAGCCCTTCGAGCAGCGCCGCCATCTGGCGCAGTTCGGTCGCGGCCGACACCACGCTGTCCTCCACCGACGGCGCGTCGTCGTCGACGTAGAAGACGATCTCGGTGTCGCCGGCCTGCCCGAGGCGCAGCTGATCGCCGTGCGCGAGGACGCGTTCGGTGATCTTCTCGCCGTTGACGAAGGTGCCGAAGCGCGACTGCTTGTCGCGGATGATGCACGTGCCGTTGTCGCAGGAGATTTCCGCGTGGACCCGCGAGATGTCGGCGCCGGCGAGCCGCAGGTCGGTCTCGCTGCGCCTGCCGATCGTGAACAGCGGCTTGTCGATGTTGACGGTGCGCGGGCCGAGCGCGTCGGTGATATGCAGGCGCGGGCTCGGCGACGACTCCCTCATGGCGACCGGATTATACGGCCACCGAAGCGGCGGCGCGGCGCGGATAGAATGGCGCGTGCCCCGCTTCAAGCTGACGATCGAGTATGCGGGAACGCGCTACAGCGGCTGGCAGATTCAGAAGAACGCGCGGACGATCCAGGGGGAAATCGACCGCGCCGTGCGCAGCGTCACCGGTCGCGCCGACTTCGAGCTCTACGGCTCTGGCCGCACGGACGCCGGCGTGCATGCGCTGGCGCAGGCCGCCCACCTCGACGTCAGCACGACGCTGCCGCCAGACACATTGCGGCGGCGGCTCAACGACGAACTGCCGGCCGACATCAACATCCTCGCCGCGGCGCAGGTCCCGCACCGCTTTCATGCGCGCCACGACGCGGTGGCCCGCCGCTACCTCTATCAAGTCGCGACCCGGCGCACGGCGTTCGCGAAGCCGTACGTCTGGTGGGTCAAGGAGGCGATTGACGTTGGCCGCATGAACGACGCGGCGCGATCCTTCGTCGGCCTGCGCGATTTCCGCTCGTTCGCTGCCAGCGACGCCCGCGACGACGCCGACGAGCCGCCGTCGACGCGCGTGCTGGTCGATCATGTGGAGGTCGGAGGCGACGGTCATCTCGTCCTGATCAGCGTGCAGGGTTCGCATTTCCTCTGGAAGATGGTCCGGCGCATCGTCGGCGTCCTCGTCGAAATCGGCCGCGGTGGCCTGCCGGGGGATGCGGCAGCGACGATGCTCGCGAAAGGGTCGGAGGCACCGGCGCGGCTGACGGCCCCGGCGTCGGGTCTGTTTCTCGAGAGAGTGTTCTACAAGGGCGACGCGCTCGACGTGCCGGTGCGGGCGGCGACTCCGCTCGACCGGCCCTAAAGCCGCACCCGGTGGATGACGATAGCCGATAAGATGCTGGTAGTCCCTGTGTCGCAGCCGGCGCGCCGTACGCTCAGACTCGAAGCGCCGCGCTCCTGGCAGATGCTCAATCTGGCAGAGCTGCGCGAATATCGGGAGTTGCTGTTCTTCTTCGTCTGGCGCGACGTCAAGGTCCGCTACAAGCAGACGGTGCTCGGCGCCTTGTGGGCGGTAATTCAGCCGCTGCTGACGACCTTCTTCTTCGCGCTGCTGTTCGGCCGTTTCGGCGGCATGTCCAGGCAGGTCTCCGGTCCGTACGCGCTGCACGTGTTCGTCGGCATGATGCCGTGGACCTTTTTCAGTAACGCCGTGACGCTGGCCGCCAATAGCATGGTCGGCAGCAGTCACCTGATCACGAAGGTCTACTTTCCGCGGATCCTGGTGCCGGCATCGTCGATCGTCTCGAGCCTCGTCGACTTCGCGATCTCATTCCTGGTGCTGGCGGTCATGATGGCTGCTTATGGCGTCGCGCCGACGTGGCGGATCGTGACGATGCCGCTCTTCGTTGCCGGCACGGTCGTCGCCGCGACCGGCGCAGGCGTGCTGTTCGCGGCGCTGATCGTCACCTACCGCGACGTGCGCTACGTGCTGACCTTCGTGATGCAGCTCTGGCTGTTCGCGTCGCCGGTGCTCTACACGCTCGACATCATTCCGCCGCAGTACCGCTGGTGGTACGCGATCAACCCGATTGCCGGGATGATCAGCGGGTTCCACGCCAGCCTGCTCGGCGGACCGTTTCGGCTCGATGTGATTGCGATCTCGACCCTGACGACCGCCATCCTCGCCTTCGCCGGCGTGCGCTACTTCCTCCAGGTGGAGCGGCGGTTTGCCGATGTCATCTGACGCGATCGCGATCGAGAAGCTCGGGAAGCGCTACACCATCGGCGCGCGGCAACTCGGCAACACGACCTTCCGCGAGTCACTGACGTCGATGGTGACGGCGCCGTGGCGCCGCTTCCGCCATCTCTCCGGCAACGCCGAGGACGCGACGCAGTTCTGGGCGCTGCAGGATGTCAGCTTCCGGGTCGGCGTCGGTGAAGTGATCGGCATCGTCGGGCCGAACGGCGCCGGCAAGAGCACGCTGCTGAAAATCCTGTCGCGGATCACGGCCCCGACAACAGGGTTCGTGGATCTGACGGGGCGCGTCTCGAGCCTGCTCGAGGTCGGCACCGGCTTTCACCCGGAGCTCACCGGCCGCGAGAACGTGTTCCTGAATGGCGCAATTCTCGGGATGTACCGCAACGAGATCCGCCGCAAGTTCGACGACATCGTCGCATTCGCCGAGCTCGAACAGTTCATCGACACGCCCGTGAAGCATTATTCGAGCGGCATGTTCGTGCGCCTCGCCTTCTCGGTCGCCGCGCACCTTGATCCCGAGATCCTGATCGTCGACGAAGTGTTGTCGGTCGGCGATCTGCATTTCCGGAATCGCTGTCTGGGTCGGATGCAGGATCTGCGCAGTGAAGGACGGACTGTCCTGTTCGTCAGCCACGATCTCACGAGCGTGCGGCAGTTGTGCACGCGCGCGCTGCTCCTCAGCGCCGGCCGCGTCGTCGACGATGGCACGCCGGGCGATGTGACGCGGCGCTACGAGCAGCAGCATCACGAGAACGGCGCGGTGCAGAGCGGCGCCGTCGATCGCGTCCACCCGCCGCGCGGCTACCACCTGAAGCGTGTTGAGCTCCGCAACGCCTCTGGAGCAGTCGCCAGCCGCTTCGACGCCGGCGAGACGATGGAGATCCATCTGTGGGCCAGCGGCCCGGCGCCTGAGGATTCGTACACCGTCGAGTTCAAGCTGCTCAACGACGACGACCACGTGATCAGCTTCGGCGCCGCAAACCCGGTGCAGAACATCTACTATCGGGCCGAGCACGAGCACTTCGTCTGCCGGGTCGGGCCGCTGCCGCTCACCGAGGGCACCTACTCGTTGAGTTTCAGCATCGGTGTCTGGAACGTGGCGCGCTGGGACGCGTGGTCGAAAGCGATCGGCTTCACGATCGAGCGCTGCGATCTGTTCCACACTGGCCACGGCATCAGCAACGTTCACGACGGCGATTTCGTGCTCCACCAGGAATGGCTGATCGGTCCCTGACACCGCTCGTCTCCATCAACATCCCGTGCTACCGCCAGCTGGACTACGCACGGCGGTGCCTGGATGCGATCCGCGCGCAGACCTTTCGCGACTTCGAGGTCGTCCTCTATGACGACGGCGAATCCGACGAGTACCGCGATTACGTCGCCGGCCTCTGCGACGAGCGGGTTCGCTACCACCGCAACCCGGTGCGGCTGGGCGCGATGCGCAACATGTTCCACGCGATCACAGCCGGCAGCGGCCGCTACACGATGGCGTTCCACGAGGACGACCTGATCGGATCGCAGTATCTCGAGACGGCCGTCGGGATTCTCGAAGCCGACCCGTCATGCGGCTTCGTCGGCGCCGAGGTGCAGCAGTTCGACGCGGAGCCGTCGCGACGCGAGTTGGATCGTCCGATCGCGGCGTCACAGGTAGACCGCTACGCCGACGGCGCCGCGTTCGTGCGCGCGCTCGCCCGCGGCGTCAACCCGATGTTCGCGTCAATGGTCTACCGGCGGGCGGCTCTCGACGGCATCGCGCCTGCGCACGACGACTACGCGACGCTCGTCGATCGACCGTTTCTCCTCGACATCCTCAATCGCTGGTCGGCCGCGATCGTCCGCGGTGGGACGGTCTGGTATCGCGCGCACGGCGAAGACGATCGACGGCACGCGGCGATGACGCCGGAGCACATCCTGCGGCTGTTCGCCCGCTACCGGGCGGCGCTGCCGGCCGATCTGACCGACGCCGACCGACGCCTGTTCTACGATTTCAGCGGCTACTGGCTGTTCGCGCTCCATCGCCTGGTACCAGACGAGGCGCAGTGGCCGCTCCGCCGGTTCGTGCTGCGCGCCTGGCGCGAGCGCCTCTACAATCCGCGCTGGTCGCGCGGGATCGCCCGCAAGCAGCTGCTCGCCGACGTCGTCACCGGACGCTGACGCGATGAGGGTGATCGCGCTGCTGCCGGTCCGGAACGAAGCGTGGGTGCTGCGGCACGCGCTGTCGTGCCTGTCGGCGTTCTGCGATGTCATCCTCGTCGGCGACCAGGACTCCGACGACGACTCGCGGGCGATCAGCCGCAGCTTTCCCAAGGTGCAGCTGCTTGAATCGCGTGAAGCGCTCGTGTGCGAGCAGGCGCGATGGCAACTGCTCGATGCCGCCCGCGGCTATGACGGTGAAAACCTGGTCTGGTGCACGGACGCCGACGAGCTCGTGTCGCCGGCGGCCGTCACACGATATCTTGCAGCCAACCGCGACGCTCTTGCGCCCGGCACGGTCATCGACACGCAGTACGTACACCCCTGGGGAGGCATCGATCGCTACCGGATCAACAGCTGGGCGTACGGGCCGCACTTGAAGGAGATCGCGCTCGTCGACGATCGACGGCTGGACTACAGCCGCAGCGAGCGCCTGCCGCTCCATCAGCCGCGCGTCCCCGACGGCGGCGCAGCGCACGTCCGCGCCGAGGGCGTCCATGTCCTGCACCTGCAGTGGCTGCTCGCGCGGCGCAATCAGTTCCGCCAGGCGTGGTATCGCTGCCGCGAATTCCTCGACGGTGCGAAGACTGCGGCGCAGATCAACGAGCGGTATGCGATCACGCTGCCCGACGCGAACCTGCGCACCGCGCCGACGCCCGCCGAGTGGATCGACGGGCTGACGCTGCCCGATTTGTCGGTCGATCGCGAGCCGACGTGGCAGGAGCGGGACATCTTCCAGTGGTTCGAGGAGCGCACGCCGCAGTTCTTCGAGCCGCTCGAGATCTGGCACCTGCCGGAGCTGCGCGACGCTTTCCGACAGCAGGCGGGACGCGAGCCGCGGCCAGATCGATCCTATCGGCCGCGGTGGCCGGCGCGTGCCGGGATGCTGGCGCGCCGTTTCGCGGCCGGCGCGCGGCGCCGTCTGCCGTTCTGATGATGGCGCGGCCGTTCCTGACGGTCCTTACTGCGCCGATTCCGAGTACGCCGCGCCGCTGGTATCAGGCGGCCCGGCGTCGCGTCCGTCCACTCGTGAAGCCGGGCCATCCGCTGCCGGTCGTCTCGCGGTATCCGGGTCATTACGCCCTCGTCCGCAGCGTCGTCGAAGGACTCGAGGCGATCGGCGCCGACTTCAATTTCAACCCGCGCCGTGCGCGTGATGTCGGCCGCGCCGTCTACGCGCCGGAGAATGCCGCTCTGCGCCAGGCGGCGGTGTTCAAGCGACAGGGCCGGATTGAGTACCTGGTCGCCGGACCGGTCAACGCGCTGTTCGCCGACGAGAACGACCGCGTGCTGTTCCTCCCGGAGATCGATCGGCTGATCATCCCGTCCGACTGGGTGACGGCCTTCTACCGCGACGCGCCCGATTTGCTCGCGAAGAGCCGTGTCTGTCCGAGCGGCGTCGACGCCGAATTCTGGAAGCCAGGACCAACGCGCGTGCGCCGCACCGCGGTCGTGTACTGGAAGAGCGGCGACGCGGCGTTTTGCGAGCAGGTCGAAGCGATCGTCCGCGGCTGCGGCCTCGAGCCGCGCCGCGTCGAGTCGGGTGCCGGCGAACACGCGCATTTCACGCCTGCGCAGCTGCGCGCCCTGTTCGACGAGGCGGCCGTCGCCGTCTTTCTCAGCGCGTTCGAGACCCAGGGGCTTGCGCTTGCGGAAGCGTGGTCGATGGACGTGCCGACGCTGGCGTGGGACCCGCGCGGGATCGCGTCCTGGCGCGGGCGCTCGTTTCAGTCCGGTTCGTCGGCGCCGTACCTGACGGCGGCGACTGGCCGCTCGTGGCAATCGATCGATGCACTCGAGCCGTTGCTGCGCGAGGCGCTTGCCGGCCCGGAGTCGTTTCGGCCACGGCAATGGGTGCTCGAGCACATGACCGACGCGATCTGTTCCACCGCGCTCTACGCCATCATCCGCGACGGCATAATGGGCCGTTGATGCTGACCGAAGCGGAGGTCGCGCTTTGCGCGCTCGTGCGCGAAGGGTCGACGCCGATCGACAAGGCGATCGATGACAAGATCGTGGCGGCGGCGCGTGCGCATCGCCTCCACCTTGTGCTCGCGCAGTACCTGAACCGCGGCGATCTGGCTGCCGACCTGCGCGCCGCCGCCGCCGTTGACGCCGCCCGCCAGCGCGAACTGGCCCGAACGCTGACGGCGCTGGCGACGGCTGGCATCCGCCCGATCTGCATCAAAGGCGCGGCGATCGCCTACACGCATTACCGCCGGCCGGAGATGCGGCCGCGGCTCGACACCGATCTCCTGATTGCACCCGACGCGCGCGACGCAGCGGCGCGCGTGCTGCGGGCGGCCGGCTACGAACGTCCAGTCGAAACAGGTGGCGACCTGTGCACATCGCAGCTGCACGTGACGCGCGTCGACAGCGCCGGCATCGACCACCACCTTGACGTCCATTGGCGCATATCCAACGTGCTCGCCCTGGCCGGCGTGCTCACCTACGCCGAGGTTGCGGCGCGCCCATGCGCACTGCCGCAAATCAGCGGCGAGGCCCTGGCACCGCGCGCGATGCACAGCCTGCTGATCGCGTGCGTGCATCGGGTCGCGCACCATCGCGACAGCGCGAACCTGCTCTGGCTGTACGACGTCGCGCTCCTCGCCGATTCGCTCGACGAGCGCGAACGAACGGCGTTCGCGGCGCTTGCCGACGAGCGGCGGGTGCGCGCCGTCTGCGCGGTAAGCCTGCGGCGCGCAGGCGACGCATTCGGCGGCGCGGCAGGCGATTTGGCGCGCCGCGTCGCGCCGGCCGCCGGCGCGCCAGCCGAACCGAGCGCGGCGCTGCTGTCGCCGCGGCTGCGCCTCGTCGATCTGCTCGCCGTCGATATCCGATCGCTGGACAGCTGGAGCAAGCGGGTTCAGTTGGTCCGCGAACACGTCTTCCCGAGCCGCGCCTACATGGTCGCGCGCTATGGGACCGGGCGGCCGCTGGCGTGGCTCTACCTCCAGCGGATTGCCGGCGGGGCGCCCAGGTGGTTCCGGCCGTGAGTCGTCCTAAAGGCGGACACTACGGACGGCGTCGAGCGTCGCGAAACCGGTGGCGCCGGCTGCGCCGACGACGATCCCGCTCGTCGCTTCGACCCACGCGTGAGCGCGAAGCGCGTCTGGCGGCGTCGTGGCGACGCCGAATCGAATCGTCGACGGACGGCCGTTGGCCTCGAGTAGCCAGTGGGCGGTGAGCGCGCCGGCCAGACACGTCTGTTTCCCCGGCAGCAGCGCGGCGGCGGTTGCGACGGCCCAGGCGACACGGCGCTCGAACGCGGCGTCGGTGGCGCCGCGCGGCCATGCGCGGGCCAACATCGTTCCGCTTCGCCGCAGCGCGCCGAACCGCACCACGCGGAGCAAGACCACCAGCGCCGCGCGAATAGCGACCGCGGCGATCAGCAGCAACAGTTCACCGATCGACCGCCCGCGGGCCTTCCGTAGCAATAAAATCATCGCGACGCGTCAATCATACGCCGGCAACGCGAGCTCGCCCGACGGCAGACGCACGCCGAGCGCAAGCCTGATCACCTGCGCATAACTCTTCGTGCCGGCCTCGATCCGATTCGCCTTCAGGTACGCATCGTAGGCGCGCCAGCCGGCGGCGGCCACCCGCGGGCTGACCTGCCGCGAGATGCGATCGCGGATGGCCTGCAGGTCGGCACGCGGGCCGGCCTCGAGCCGGCGGGCGATGGTCGTCGCCTCGCGGCCGCCGAGCGACTGCGCAACCTCGCTGTAAAAAAAGAGCCAGCCGCTGTATTGCGCGGGCGGCGGAGAGCGGAGGCAGGCCAGCCACCCGACGAAGTTCGCCTCGCCCTCGTCGGCAAATCCCGCAAGGTGGCTCCACTCGTGGGCGACGATAAACGGTCGTTCGAAGGGCAGGACGTCGCTGGCGATCAGCGTTTCGAGAAAGAAGGGGTCGGTCATGCCGTCCACGCCGGCGCGACGGAAGTACCAGTCGAGCATCGTGCGCTTCGGCCGCGCCGGTTCAATCGCCGCGCCGCGGCCGATATCGGCGAGCGCGGTGCGCAGTCCGGCGACAACCTGGTCGTCGATCGCGCCGGCGGTCGGAAACCCGACCGCATGCGCGGCATCGTGCAGGGCGTTGATTCGCGTGACGGCGACTGCCGCCGCCTGTGCCGCCGCGGCGCTGGTCACGCGTCGCGCGTCGAACTGAAGCGTCGACGTCAACGGTGTTCGCCGATAGTTCAATCCCCAGAACACCAGGAAGCCGACGTACACGACGGCAGCAATCGTCAGCACGCGAACGACGAACCGAACCGCTGCCCTCGCCGCGCCAGCCTGGCGCCACTCGCGCCACGTCGCAACACTGACCGCGACGACTGTTGCGACGATCAGCACGTCGAGGAGCGCGATCGGCACGACGTTCGACGCCCGTGTCAGCCCACGTTGCAGCACGGGATAGACGCCAGCCGAGTACAGTCGATCGATGGCGCCCGCCGGGATGGGCACCAACGCGCAGATTGCCACTGCGACGACGAGGGCGACGCGCCACCGCGACCGCCGTGCAAGTCCTGCAAATTCCACTGGTTACTGGCCTGTCGCGACGCTAAAATGGTGATCTCGTTTTGTGCACGAGGGGACTACCGTATCGTTGAGCTGAGGCGGCCGATATGTTAGGATGCATATTGGTTGTCAAAGGCGTTTAGTGTCTCTTAAAGTCATATATCCTGCGGCAAGGCTAGCGGCCCTCCGCCCGCCGCCGATAAGGTGATTCGAGGATCGTATGTCTCGCCTCATGTACACAGCCGTCGCCGTAGTGGTCGCCACGACGCCGCTGATGGCCGGCGCGCAATCGATTGCGCCGTCGCGAACAACGGCCTCCGTCCGCAGCGCCGTGCGATCGAGCGCGCCGCGACCGCTGACAGCGCGGCCGACCGGTCTCACGACCATTCATGGCAACGTGCTCGACGCGACGAACGGCAACCTCCCGAACGTTGTGGTTCGTTTGAGGGACGCGCGATTCGGTCGCATCGTCGACACTGAATTTACCGACAAGTCGGGTCTCTTCACATTTCGCACGCTGGACCCAGGCAGCTACATCGTCGAGCTGATGGGCAACAATTCGTCGGTGCTCGCCGCCAGCCAGATTCTCAACATCGAAGCCGGTGAAATCGTCTCGGCGATTGTGCAGCTGCCGCTCCTGGCGCCGGCCGTCGGTGCGGCGGGAAGCAGCACCGTGGCAACGGCAGCCGCCATTGTGACCGAAGCCGCCGCGACGGGCGTCGTCGCCGTCATTGCCACCGATCCGGTGAGTCCGATCGAGTAGCTGATGCTGGACTCGACGTCGTCCGACGCACCGCAGGCATCTGGAGCGCCCACCGGCGCCGCGCCGACGTCGCCCGCGTCATCGCACACACCGCCGCCGCAGTATTCGGCGGAGGGTGATGTCCATCTGCTCGATCGTCTCGCGGTCCTGTATCGCTACCGGCGCATCTGCGTCACGACCTTCGTGCTCGTGACCGCGGCGCTGACGATCCAGGGTTACAGCACCACGCAAATGTTCCAGGCGCAGGGCCGCCTGCTCATCGAAGACGAACGGTCGACGGCGGTTCCGGGCCTGCAGAACGACGCCAACACCTACTACGAAGACCCCGAGCCGTATTACCAGACGCAATACAAGATTCTGAAAGGGCGCGACCTCACGCGGCGCGTCGTTCGCAAGCTCCATCTCGAGAACGTCACCGAGTTCAACGGCAAGAAGCCGGCGCCGCCGTCGGCGTCGTCGCTGCTGCAGGATTTGAAGACGAAGGTGATGAGCTTCGTCCGGCCGGCACCGGAGCCGGCGGAACCGCCGAAAGTCGATGAGACGGCCGACGAATCAGGGCTGGTGAGCGGATTCATCTCGCGCGTCAACGTCGAGCCGGTGCGCGGCAGTCACCTCGTCGACGTCACGTTCCTCTCCGAGGATCCGAAGTTCTCCGCCGTGGCGGTGAACTCGCTGCTCGACGAGTACGTGAACCAGAATCTCGAGTTGAAGCTGCAGTCGACGCAGGGGATGCTCGACTGGCTCGACAAGGAACTCGAAAACCAGCAGCGCCGCGTCCAGGACAGCGAGCGCGCCCTCGCCGAGTACCGTGAGAAGGAAAACGCGCTCTCGCTCGACGACAAGCAGAACATCATCGTCTCGCGGCTGAACCAGCTGAACGACGCTGTAACGCGCGCGCGCACCGAACGCGTGCAAAAGGAATCGCTTTATAACCAGGTGAAGGCGATTTCGACCGGCACCACGCCCGATGCGATTCCGGCTATCGCCACCAACGCCGCCGTGGCGAGCGCGAAGGCCAAGCTCATCGAACTGCAGCGCGAGAAGGCCAAGCTCCTCGAACGCTACGCTGAGAAGCACCCGCAGGTGATCAACGTCAATGCGGCGCTCCAGGACGCGCAGCGACAGGTCGATTTCGAGATTGCCCGCGCCGTGCAGTCGGTAAAGAACGAGTACGAGACGGCGGTCCTGCAGGAGCAGACGCTCGCTCGGAACCTCGAGGGCGCCAAGTCCGAGGCGCAGGATCTGAACCGCAAGGGCATCGGCTACGGCGTGATGGAGCGGGAGGCGAAGAGCAACCGCGAGGTCTACCAGTCGCTGCTGACGCGCGAAAAAGAACTGCGCGTCTCCGCCAACAGCCGCACCAACAACGTCCGGGTCGTCGATCGCGCGGAGACGCCGCGCGGGCCGGTGTCGGCGAGCGGCCGCCGCACGGTGATGATGTCGATGTTCATCGGGCTGGTGCTCGCCGTCGGCGTGGCACTCGGCCTCGATTACATGAACGACACGATCAAGACGCCGGAAGACGTCACCCGGCGGCTGCGGCTGCCGTTTCTCGGCCTCGTGCCGGCGGTCCGCGGCGACAAGCACCCGCTGCTGGCGTCGTCGCAGGTGCCACACGACTTCGGTGAATCGTTCCGTTCGTTGCGGACTTCGCTGCTCTCGAAGTACCAGGGCGATGCGACCAAGATTCTGGTCGTCACCAGCGCCCAGCCGCTCGAAGGCAAGACGACGACGGCGGCGAACATCGCGATGGCGCTGGCCTACGGCGGCTCGCGCGTGCTGCTGATCGACGCCGACATGCGGCGTCCCGGCCTGCATCGTCCGCTGCGCCTCACCAACGAGCGCGGCCTCTCGCAGGTGCTCACCGGCCAGGCGCGTGTCCGCGACGTGATTCAGCGAACGGTCGATCCCAACCTGCTCGCGATCACCGCTGGCCGCTCGCCGCTGAACCCGTCGGAACTGCTGTCGTCCGAGCGGATGAAGACGCTGCTGACCAACCTCGCGCACGGACCGTTCAACTGGATCATCATCGACACACCGCCGGTGCTCGCCGTCACTGATGCGGTGATCCTGGCGCCGCTCGTGAGCGGCGTGACCTTCGTGGTCGGTGCGGAGATGACGCGCCGCCGCCTCGCCGAGCGCGCGATCGAAACCGTGATGCAGGCGCATCCGAAGTTCGCCGCCGTAGTGCTGAACAAGGTCAACTTCGCGAAGAACAAGTATTACTACTCGCGGTATTACGGCCATCAGTACAAGAACTACTACGCTGAAGCGGCCTCCTGATGGCGCGGCTTACGCCCTCCTCCTTGTAATCGGCTGGGCGCTCGCCGCCTTCGCCGGCGCCTATCGCTGGACCACTGTTCCCCTTTTCGCCGGCGTCGCCGCACTCGTCCTCGTCGTACGTCCGTCGGTCGGCCGCGGTGCCCACCGGTGGCTCGACGCAATGCTCGCGCTGTGCCTCGTCGTGGGCGCCGGCCAGCTTGTCCCCCTGCCCTCGGGAGTGCACGACACGCTCACGCCGAACGCAACTGCCGTCGCGCGCGCGGTCGCGCTTGGCGTGCCGACGCCGGCGCCACGCGCTCCAACGTCGATCGATCCTGAGTCGACGGCGTGGGCACTCGGCCTGGGCGCGGCCTACATCGCGCTGTTCTGGTGCGCGCGCGAGATCTTCGCGTTCGGGGGCGTCCGCACGACAGTGCGCGGTATCTCGATGGTCGGCCTCGCGCTGACGGTTCTGGTCGCCGTCCAGCGTACGACGTCGCCGAAGCTGCTCTACTGGAAGTGGCAGCCGTTGAGCGCAGGCGCGGCGCCATACGGGCCGTTTGTCAACCGTAACGCGCTGGCGGCGTGGCTGGCGATGGCCATTCCGCTCGCGATCGGCTACGTGATCGCACGGCGCCAGTCGGATCCCGAACGGGGCCGTGGCTTTGCCGCAGCGGTTGCGGCGATCGACTCGACGACGCTGCTGCTCGCCGGCTCGGCGTGCCTGATGATGGTCGGCCTCCTCGGTTCGCTGTCGCGGTCCGGCATCTTCGCTGCCGGGATCGGCCTGACGATGTTCATCGTTCTGTCGCAGGCGCGCGCAAGCAGCGGGCGCGCTGCGGCTGGCGTGGCCGCCAGCGTCGTCGCCCTTGTCGCGATCGCGTCGATGTACGCCAACCTCGGGGCGCTGGCCGTGCGGATGCAGGAGACGACCGAGCTCGGCGAATGGGGCCGGCGCGTGATCTGGCGCGACACCGTGGCGATGATTCGCGACTTCCTGCTCACTGGAGTGGGCGCCGGCGCCTTCAAGCGAGGCATGCTCGTCTACCAGGAGGGGTCGCGGCAGTTCTTCTTCAACCACGCGCACAACGAATACCTGCAGCTTGTCGCCGAGGGCGGCCTGCTCCTCGCCATGCCGGCGGCGCTGGCCGTCGTCGCCGGCGTCGCCGCAGTGGCCGCGCGCCTGCGCGCCGATCACAGCGCGGTGTTCTGGATCCGCATCGGCGCGATTGCCGGGTTGATCGCCGTCGCCATCCAGAGCATCTTCGACACCAGCCTGAGAACGCCGGCAGACGGCGTTCTGTTCGCAGTCGTCGCCGCCATCGCGCTGCACGAGCGCCATGGAACGTCGCGGCATCAAAGCGGGAACGCAAAGGCCGCAAAGACACTCCGGTAGTATCCAGCTTCAGCCGGACCCGTGGCCGGCCGCCGGAACCACGAAGACACGAAAGTACGAAGGCGCACGAAGCCGTGGCGCGCGCGCGCCGCACGCCGCCGCTTCGCGGCGGACGTGGACCGCGCGCTCTCCTCTGCGTTTCTCTGCGTTTCTTTGCGGCCTTTGCGTTGACGCTCTACGGCCCCGAACGTGGACTCCGGCCCCAGAGGACGGCGACGTCTACGAAACAGGCAAGGACCAGCAGGCGATCGAAGTGCTCGACAAGGAATGCGGCCAGCGTGCCGGCCGGGACGGTGCCGGCCAGGCGCGTCGGGATGTCGAGCATCAGCACGGCCTGCAGGCACGCGACCTGGAACCATCGGTGCGGCATCCGCGCGCCGGTGTCGGCGAACCACAAGAACGCGAACGCGGGCAGCATCAGCAGCAGGTTGTTGATGTTGTGGTAAATCGCGGCGAGCGACCAGAGGCAGAAGAGTGCCGGAATCGCCAGCCCGCCGTCATGCAGGGGTCGCGCAGGATCGCGGAACGCAAGCCAGATCGCGACCGCCAGCAGACTCAGCGCCGCGCCGATCCACAACGCATCGACTCCAGCAGGAGTGGCTGTTCCCGCCGCAAGCAGGCCACGGATGCTGGTTCGGCCGGTGAGCGCATGCTCGCCGCTGTAGACCTCGACGAGCCATGGCCAGTAGCCGCGCAGCGTGTCGATCGGGTTGTCGCCGACGTGCGCTGCGTAGATGAGCCATCCTGCGACGACTACTCCGCCGGCAACGGTGAGCACACGAAACCGCCTGGTGACGAGCGCCCACAACGCGAACGGCCCGGCAACGTGCGGCTTGAACAACGCGACGCCGAGCGCGATGCCGCTGACGACCGGCCGCGTGTCTGCCGTCAGTGCCGAGGCGAGCGACAGCGTCAGCGACAGCGCGGTGAACTGCAGCAATGTTCGCGTGCTCGTCCAGCACCAGAACAACAGCGCCGGCAGCACAGCGACGCGTGCGCGGGTGGTCGCGCAGCGAATCGCCAGGAACGGTAACGCGGCGGCGAGCACGAGGCCGATTGCAGTCCAGACGGGAACGATCAGCCGCCGCGGCAGCAGTCCGAGCGGCGAGAGGAACACCAGCGCGTACGGCGGGTAATCGACGGGATCGTGCAGGACGGTGTAGCGCGGCTCGGCGCCGATGATCCAACCGCGGCACCAGTCGTACATCAATGACAGGTCGGAGGCGCGCGCTGGATCGCGGATCGCGAGGGCCACCGCGATCGCCATGTTGAGGCACGCGGCGACGGCGATTGCGACGGTCGCAAGTCTGGCGGCGCGCGGGCTCACGAGGCGGGACAAGGGCGAAGATGCCGCGAGTATAGCGCGTACAATGTGCGCGCCATGACGCCGCGGATCGCCACCGCCGCCTGTGCCGCAGCGCTCGTCGCCGGCGCAGCACTGCGCGTCAGCGTGCTGCGCGTCGCGGTCCTTGCCGTTGACGATTCGTGGCGCGCGTGGAGTTATCATGCGGCGACTACCGGCACCGCGCACATGTACGGGCCGCGGGGTCACACCGTCCGATTCGGGGCGATCGACGCGCCGGTCGTCTATCCACCGCTCGCGCTCGACGAGCTCGGCATTGTCGGACGCCTCTACGCGCTGGTCCGCGGCGGCCAGTTCCCGGACGACGCCGGTCTGACGATGGCGATCAAAGGCACGATCGTGCTGTTCGACGCCGCGCTGACGACGCTCGTCTATCGCACGCTGCGACGGCGCGCGGGACCGCGTGAAGCACAGTTCGGCGCCGCGATGTACTGGATCAACCCGGCGGTGCTCTACACGACTTCGCTCGGTTACGTCGACGCGCTCGTCGCGCTGCCGGCGAGTGCGGCGGTGATTGCCGCAACCGGCGGACACGCGGCCGCCGCCGGCGCACTCGTTGCCGCTGCGGCGATGACGAAGCCGCAGGGCATCTTCATCGTTCCTGTTGTCGCGCTCGCCCTGTGGAACGCCGGTACGCGCCTCAAGGCGCCGGCGCGCGAACGGACGGCGTTGTTCGCGGCCGCGGCGATCGGCATCGTCCTCGTCGCACCGCTCGTCGCCGCCGGCACGCTGTGGTACATGCTGCGATCGGTCGCCGTGCTGGCCGGCCACAATATGCTGTCGGCGCTCGCGTTCAACGTGTGGTGGATTGTCAGCTATGTTGTCGCCGCGACACGCGTCGGCGGCGGCGGCCTGCAGGCTGCGCTCGCCGCTGAACCGGCCGTCCTCACGCACGCCTACGCGATGGAGCGAGGCCTTCCGCACCCGCGGCTGATCGCGCTCGCACTTCTTGTCCCTGTGGTGTGCTGGGCGGTCTATCGCGCGCGCGCCGCCGCGGATCTGGGACTTCACGCCGCACTCGCGGCATTCATCGTCGTCGCGTACTTCGTGCTGTCGGTCCAGGTCCACGAGAATCATTTCTTTCTCGCGATACCGTTTCTGACGCTCGCCGCGGCGCTGCGGCGGGCCTTCACAGGCGTCGCCGCCGCGCTCAGCATCACGTTCGCGCTGAACCTGGCGCTCACCTACGGCTGGGCGGGACAGCTGCCGTTGACGACCCGACTGCCGATTATCGGCATCGACGCAACCGTGATTGTCGCGATCGCCAATTGCGCGCTGCTCGCCTGGTTCGCCGCGGTGTTCGCACGGGTCTGCGGCGACGGTACCGCTGCGGCAATCGAGTAAAATGTCGGCCTGATGGCCTTCTCCCTGGACGATCGCGCGACGGTTCCCGACGGCGTCGTCTCGCGCGAGCTCGATGGCGAGACGGTGCTGTTGAGCCTCGAGACCGGAATGTATTTCGGCCTCGACGCGGTCGGCACCGACATGTGGCGCGCCATCGGCGAGAGCGCGACGCTCGGCGAAGCGCTCGCTGCGGTCCGCGGTCAGTACGACGTCGACGAGGCGACGATCCGGAGCGACTTCCTGCAGCTCGCCGACGAGCTCCTCGCCAAGGGTCTTCTCCAGCGCGCCGACCAGGAGGCGCCGTCGGCGCGATGAGCGTCGTGTCCGGCGAACGCGAGGCGTTTCGCCTG
>Ga0075435_100000443_pt1 | contig 25343 bp, 24 predicted proteins | sample RhiMethybrSRZTD4_FD_75302 | JGI IMG/M metagenome (GOLD analysis project Ga0075435, IMG submission 75302) | Populus rhizosphere microbial communities from Tennessee, USA - Rhizosphere MetaG P. TD hybrid SRZTD4 | ecosystem: Host-associated > Plants > Roots > Rhizosphere > Soil | place: USA...
TCGCTGTCGAGCGCGCTGGTGGCCTCGTCCAGCACCAGGATCGCCGGCCGTCGCAAGATGGCGCGCGCGATCGCGACACGCTGCCGCTGACCCGCCGAGAGCCGGATGCCGCGATCGCCGACGACGGTCGCGTAGCCCTCGGGCAGCTCGCGGATGAAGCCCTCGGCGTTGGCGATGCGCGCGGCGCGCTCGATCTCGCCGTCGGCCACCTCGTCGCGGCCGTACGCGATGTTCTCGCGGATCGTCGCGTTGAACAGGAGCGCCTCCTGCGAGACCACGCCGAAGAGCCGCCGGTAGCTCTCCTGCTGCAGGCCCCGGAGATCGCGCCCGTCCATCGTGATCACGCCGGCCTTCGGGTCGTAAAAGCGCAGCAGCAGGTCGGCCAGGGTCGATTTGCCGGCGCCGCTCGGGCCGACCAGCGCCACCAGCTCGCCCTTCTTCACGTCGAACGTGACGTGCTCGAGCACGCGCTCCCCGCCGTAGTCGAAGCTCACGTCGCGCACCGCGATCCGGTCGGCGAAACCGTCGATCGGCTCCGAGCCGTCCACGACGGCCGGCTGCACCGCGAAGAGCTCGGTGACACGGTCCGACGCGGCGAGGATCGTCTGTAGCTGCGTGTAGGTGCTGCCGAGGATGCCGAGCTGCGTCATCACCGCCCGGCCGACATACAGGAACAGGAAGAAGGTCGGCGCGGTCAGCCGGCCGGCCATGAGCTCCCAGGCGGCCAGCGCCAGCACGCTCGCCTCGACGATGTAGTTCACGACCGAACGTGCCGGCTCCTCGGCGTGCTTGTAGAGGCCGAAACGAAAGTGCACCCGGCGCACGCGCTCGAGCACCGTGCCCAGGCGCGCCTGCTCGAAGGCCTCGGCGCCGAACGACTTGATGATGCGGATGCTCAGGAACGTCTCCTGGAACCGACTCGCCAGCTCGGCGAACACCGAGAACTGCGCCGACGCCAGCCGACGGATCGACCGGCGGATCGCGTGCGTCACACCCCAGTGGAGCGCCGCGGCGCCCACCGCGGCCACGACCAGCAGTGGGCTCGTCCGCACGAGCAGATAGCTGTAGAAGAGGATCAGGAGCGGCGCGGTCACCGTCGAGCCCACCACCATCTCCAGGCCGCTGGTCGCCGAGCGCGTGTCGGTCTCGAGGCGCGAGACGAGCTCGCCCGTGCGCTGGCGGTTGAAGAACGACATCGACAGGCCCATCAGGTGCTTGAACAGATCGCGCTGGATGCCGGTGCCAGCGCGCACGCGGATCCACTGAGCCAGCAGGAAGTTCGAGAACTCGATGCACGCCTTGATGAACCCGACGCCGACGTAGACGCAAGCCAGGAGGACGATCGCCACGAACGGGCGGGTGACCGCCTCGATACCGAACCACTGGAAGAACGCGGCGCCGAGGTTCTGCAGACTGAGATTGCCGAGGCCGATGCGGCCGGCCCCAGCCGAGGCGCCCGGCCGGCCGAGCGCCAGGTCGAGGATGGGCGCCATGAGCACCGGCAGCATCGCGCCGAGCGCCGTCGCGATGAGACCGCTCAAGAGCAGGAAGGCGACCGCCGGCCAGTAGGGCGCGACGTGGCGGCGCAGCAGCCAGACCATCTGCGCGAGGCCGCGCGGCGGCTCGGTCATCGGCTACTCGCCCGCGCGTCGTCCGCGGTGCGGCGCAAGGTGACGAGCTTGCCGGACGCGATGCCCAGCGCGGTGAGCTCGGCCACCACCGGTTCGGGGCGCTCGAACGTGGCCACGATGATGCGGTCGAGCTCCTCGTCCACGAGCTCGGCGGCGGGCCGGATCCGGTAGCCGAGGAAATCGCCACCGGCCTGCGCTGCGAACACGCCAACCGGTTCGAGCCCGAACTCCCTGAGCGTCAGGTAGGCGAGCTCGGCGGCGTCGCCGGTGCCGAAGAGCGCGATGCGCTTCGCGCCCGCGGGCGCCAGCTCGGCCAGCGTTCCGCGCAAGGTCTCGCGCGTGCGGCGATAGAGATTGAGCGCGTAGCTCATGTGCTCGTAGGTCAGGCGCGTCTTCTCGGCGATGCCCTTGGGCGTCAGGAGGTAGCGCAGGCGCTTACGCGTGGCCGGCTTCTTCGGGAACTCCACGATCTTGAGATAGCCCTTACGGCTCAGGCGCTTGAGATAGAGGTTGGTCAGGCCGAGCGCGACGCCGAGGCGCTGGGCCAACGCGCGCTGGGTGAGGCTTCCCCCCTCGTCGACCGCCGTGAGGATCTCGAGATCGCGAGCCTGGCTGGGCTTCATCGCCTGTGTTCAATAATTGAACATGACAATTCAACATGCCGGGGCTGGTCCTGTCAAACTTTCTGGCGCCTGGCCCCTCCGGGCTAACCCCCCGGCCCCAGGCGCCAGAGCGCCTTCACCGCCCCGAAGACCCGGGCGACGAAACGCCCCTTGCCTGTCAGGACATACGCATCGCCGACCCGGACCGCGTAGCCCGACGCCGCCAGGGTCTCCAGCCGGCCGCCGAGGACGACCGGGCCCGGGTACAGGGCGCGCAGGTCCTGGGGCGACAGCGGGCTCGCGCGACGGACTTCGAGCAGCATCCGGATCGAGAAGGACGTCGCGAGCATGTAGTAGAAGGGCATGTACATGATGAAGGCGCAGAAGATCAGGACGCCTCCGCAGAAGATGCGGTGGGTATCCAGCCCGAGCCCGCGGCACAAGACCACCTGCGCCGCCAGCCCGGCGCCGAAGATCGTCACGAGAGCCCGCGACCGCCGATGCACCCTACGGAAGTGGAACACCAGCACGTGCGTGACCAGGATCAGCACGATCAGCACCGCGGCCACCGTGATCGCGACCGCGAGTTGATCCGACCTCACACGGCCCCCGACCGTCTCACGCGGTCCCCAACCGGAGAAAAGCACGCAGCGGCTGATAGAGCCGGACCCCTCGCGCGCCGCGCGGTGTGAGCTCGAAGCGTCCATCGACCACGTGGATCAAGCCAGTGGAGAGCAGCCCGTCGATGCGTTTGTCGAGCGCCGCATCGAATCCGCGCCGGCCGCCGTACGCCTGGACCAGATCGCGCTCGGCCAGGCGGCCGTTCGGCGCCTCGCCGATGTCGATGAGGATCCTCAACGAGAAGCCGCGCTCGGCCAGGTTGTAGAGCTGGAGCAAGCCGCCGAAGAACAGCGCCGAGTACACGACGAGGCCATATGCCAGCTCGAGGCGGGGATCGGGCTCGACGGCCCACGGCTGAATCACGCCGAGGTCGGCGGGCGTGAGCACGTAGACGAGCACGAACACCGGAAGGGACAGGAGGAACAGCCGGACCAGGAGCGCGGCGCGGCGCTCGGTTGCGAAGAGGCGAAAGACCAGGGTCGCGACCAGGGTGAGGACAGCGGCCCCCGCGACGGCGAGCAGCAGCCCCTTCATGACCGAAGGGCCCGATCTTCGAGGGCCAGGCGCTTCACCGCCCCTGCTGTACGCCGCGTATGATCAGATCGACCGCGTCACGCAGATCGTTGACCCGGTAGCGCGGATTCCCGCCCGGCTCGTCCGAGCCAGCCACCAGCACGGTGACACAACCGGCCGCTTCGCCGGCGCCGATGTCGCGCCAGCGATCACCCACCAGGAACGAGGCCGACCGATCGATCCCGTGCTCCTTCGCGGCGCGCAACAGCATACCTGGCTTCGGCTTTCGACACTCGCATCCGTGCTCGTCACGGTGGGGGCAGGCATAGATCCCGTCCACGCCGGTCTCGCGGCGGAGGCGCGCGTGAATCGCCTCGAGCACCTCCGGCGCGAGCTCGCCGGTCGCGACCTCGGGTTGATTGGTGACGACGACGCACACGTAGCCCGCCGCGCGCAGTCGCCCCACGCACTCGGCTGCCCACGGGTAGAGCTGAAACGTCTCGAGCGAGACCGGCGCACGCGGGCGCCCGTTGCGATGCTCGAGCGGATTGAGCACGCCGTCGCGGTCGAGGAAGACGGCGCGGCTCACCAGGACGGGCGCGTCACGAAAGGAGTCGCCGCAGCGGGTGCTCGCCGAGATTGGGCGGGTTGATCCGGCGCAAGGTGTAGACGTCGGACTCCATGATCTCGGCCAGGTGGCCCCGGAACCGCTGATCGCGCCAGGGATCGAAGTTCGCGGCGATGGTCTTGCCGGTTAGGCCATCGGCGTCTTTCGAGAGCAAGAACCGCACGCACTCGACCGGCACCGACATCGGAACGGCCTTGGATCCCTGGAGCGCGGCACGCGTGCGATCGAAGTGGTCCGCGCCGGCGCGCTCGGGACCGGCCGCGAGGGTCGCTTCGTGGATCTCGGTGGCGACCATGCCGGGCGCGACCGCGTTCACCGCGATGCCGCGCGGGCGAAGCTCGTCGGCCAGGCACTCGGTGAGGCGCACGACCGCGGCTTTCGACGTGGCGTAGGCGCTGTAGCGCGGAAACGTCCCGAAGGCGCCGCCGCCCGAGAACGTGATGATGCGGCGCCGGCGGCCTCGCTCGAGCAACGGCAGGCCGTGCTTGGCCAGGAGGTACGCGCCGAAGACGTTCGCGCGGAGCGTTCCGAGCCACGCCGCGCTGTCGGTGGCCTCGAACGGTCCGATCGGACCGAAGGCGCCGGCGCAGACGATCAGCGCGTCGAGACTCGCGCCGTCGGCGGCGAGCCATTCGAAAAGCGCCTGGACCTCACGCTCCTCGCCGATGTCGCAGCGGCGCGATCGAGCGATCGTGTCGTCGCGCGTCACCCGGCGCAGCGCGTCGAGCCGCCGCGCGCACGCCGCCACCCGGTGGCCGTCCCCGGCGAGCGCCTGCACCAGCGCCGCGCCGATCCCGGCGCTCGCGCCCGCGACGAGGATTCGCAGTGGCTCGGCCGCCGCCGCGCTCACGCGGGCTCCCCGGCGCCGGTCAGTGGCTCGCCGATCGCGACGTAGGTGAGGCCGGCGGCCTTCGCGCGAGCGGCATCGAGCACGCCGACCGCGTCGATGACGACGCGCCCTCGCAGGGCGGCCGCCACTGTGTGCAGGTCTTGCGCGGCGAACTCGTCCCAGTCGGTGAGCACGATCAGCCCGTCCGCGCCGCGCGCGGCCTCGAGCGCGCCGGACGCCGCGGGCGCGACGTCGGCGGGCACGCGGGCCGCCGGGTCGTAGACGACGAGTTCGGCGCGGCCGCGCAGATGGGCGACCAGGCGCAGGCTTGGCGCGTTCTTCGTCGAGGCGGTGTTCTTCTTGTAGGCCACGCCCCACACCGCGATCCGCGGCCGCGCGGGGCCGGCCAACAGGTGACGCTCGACCGCGCGCGTGAGCCAGTCGTAGCGCGCTCGGCTCGCTTCGAGGATCAGCGAGAGGAGCGAGCCGTCGACACCGAGCCGCGCCGCGAGCTCGCCGAGATTGACCAGGTCGCGCTCGAGGTTGCCGCCGCCGATCCCGAGGCCGGGGCGGATGTAGGCACGCGGCCCGATGCGCGCGTCGCTCCGGAGCGCGGGAAGAATCGCGCGCATGCTGGCCCCGCTCGCCTCGCAGAGATCTGCCAGCGCGTTGGCGAACGTCAGCGAGGTCGAGAGATAGAGATTGATCGCCGCCTTCGTCAGCTCGGCGCTCTCGTAGCTCATCCGGAGGATCGGGCACGTGAACGGCGCGAGCACCGCGCCGAGGCGCCGATCGGGCTCCCAGTCCGCCGAGACGCCGCCGAGGATGATGCGCTCCGGCGCCCGGAAGCGGGCGACCGCGTCGCCGATCACCAGCGTCTCCACCCAGTAGTAGACGGGCCCGCGGAAGTCGCGGCGCCGCGTGCGCAGACGCTCGGCGAGCCGGCGGGTGTAACCGACGGGCACCTGGCTCATCAGCACGAGCACGGCATCGGCGGCGAGCCACGGAACGAGCTCATCCAGGTGCGCCTCGAGCGAGGCGAGCTCGGAGCGGTTGCTCTCGTCGGTCACCGTGTCGGCGGCGAGCAGGACGAGCCCGCAGCGCTGCAAACTCGCGTAGTCCGTGGAGAAGGCGGGCCCGGACGGCCCGAGCAGCTCGGTGAGACCGGGCTCGTGGATCGGCGGGCGGCCCGCGGCCAGCGACTTCACGATCTGAGCGTCGGCGTCGACGGCGACGACGGTCCGGCCGAGTGACGCCAGGCCCGTGCTCGTCACGATGCCGAGATGCGAGAGCCCGACGACGCCGACGGGGGCGCTCATCGCGCGCGTCTCACCCGTCGGTCCGGACCGGAGCCTGCGCGGCGAGATCGGCGATCGCGGCCGAGATCGACCAGTCGCCGGCGCCGCTGCCTTCGCCGGCGGCCACGCGCCGCTCGAACTCCGCGAGATCGTCGCGCCAGCTCGTGTCCTCGCCGCGGGTCGACTCGACCTGCTCCACCGGCGCCCCGCTCGGATAGACGCGCGCGTGACGCGCCAGGGTCGCGCCGCCCCATTTGTTCAGGCCGCGCAGGTGCAGCGAGCCCGCCGAGCCGTAGACGTCGACCTCGAACCGATTCTGCCAGAAGACCGTGCCGACCTCGTAGAGGATCCGGCGATCGGCGCTCGAGAAGGCCGCGTAGTCGAAGGTCGCGGATTCGACCGAGCGGAGATCCCAGAGCCGGTAGCGCTCGTGCTCGCGCGGCAACAGCCAGCCGCCGAGGTCGAGCAGATGGCAACCGAGATCCTCGAGCACGCCGGTGCCTGCCTCACGCCACGTGCCCACCCAGTCGCGGACGGTGCCGTTGCCGTACACGAATCTGGCGCGATCGAGCTTGCCGACGGCGCCAGCGTCGAGGAGGACCTTCAGCTTGCGCACGAGCGGCTCGAAGCGGTGGTTATAGGCCGTGTACCAGATCGCGCCGTTGCGCGCCTCGCGGGCGAGCGCCTCGGCGTCGCCGCGGCCCGCGAAGAGCATCGGCTTCTCGACCACCACGGATTTGCCGAGCCGGAGGAAAGCGCGGACGTACTCGAGCTTGTCGCGGTTGGGCACGGCCAGGACGACCGCGTCGTAGCGGTCGGCGCTCACCTCGTCGACGCTCTGGTGCTGCGCGTCCTGGGCGATTGGATCGACGGTGGCGACGCAGCGCGAGCCCAGAAGGGCCGCCCGCCGGCGGCCGAGGTTACCGAGGCCAACGACGAGGTACTTCACGCGCTGCCGGCCGCGGACCGCTCCAGTCGATCCAGGCGCGAGGCGACCTCTTCCGCCTGGACCGGCACGTTGCCCGGGCGCTCGCACGAGATGGCCGCCGCGAGGCTCCCGAGCACGCTGGCCCGCACGATGTCGCCGGACTGGCCGAGGGCCAGGGTGGAGAGCGCCAGGAGCGCATCGCCCGCCCCGATCGGATCCACGAGTCCGTCCACGAAGCTGTCGAGGATGAAGAACTCGCGCGGCAGCGGGCCGGGGCTGCGATAGGTCAGGGTGCCGCGCTCGGCGAGCTTCAGGATCAGGTAGCGGCACTGCGCCTCGGTGAACAGGCGCTGCGCGAGCGGGCGCACGCCGGTGTCCTGGTCGCCCAGCGCGAAGCGCGCCTCGCGCTCGTTCGGTGTGATCAGGTCGAAGCCGCGGAAGTCCATGATGTTGCCCCAGCGGTTCGAGACCTGGCTGTCGGCCGCCTTGAGCACGCCGGGGCGTACCGCCCTCACGTACTCGGCGATCGTGCCGTGATGGAATATCCCGTGACGAAAATCGCTGAAGATCAGGACATCGGCGGGCGCCCGGTGGATCGCGTCGGTGATCTGGCGGCGGATCCGGTCGGACACCACGCGGTTGTCGACGCGATCCACCTGCAGCATCCGGTGGCCGTCGGCGATGAACCGCTCCTTGAGCGTCGTGGGACGGCTCGCGTCGATCAGCGGCTGGACGACCACCTTCGCCGCCTGCAGATCGTCGAGGACGACCGGCTGCAGCTCGTCGTCGCCGAGCACCGTCGTCAACGTCACCTCGGCGCCGAGGCTCTTGGCGTGCTTGGCCACGATCGCCGCGCCGCCGACGAAGACGTCGGCGTGCTCGAGCCGCACGCTGAAGCACGGCGCTTTCGCGCTCTGGCCGAGCAGGGCGCAGTACGAATAGCGGTCGACGATCGTGTCGCCGATCACGTGCACGCGCAGGCGCCCGAGCCCGCGCAACGTGTCGCGCAAGTCGTCGAAGCCGACGCGCTCGGACTGCAGCAGCGCGACCAGCTTCTCGGTCCCGATCTTCGGGCCATGCTGGGTGATCAGCGCGGTCGACGAGTACACGACGTCGCCCGGGGTGAACACCATCTCGCCGCCGTACGCCTCGAGCGCGCGCATTTCTTCCTCGGTCTTCGGCGGCAGCGGCGCCGTCTGGTACTCGAAGCCCTTGGCGAAGAAGTCGGGCTGGATGATCCCGATGTTCTCGATCGGCGTCGCGTTGCGGTCGATCACCACGTAGTCGACGAACTCGAACGCCGCCAGGTTCGCCGCGCGCAGCTCCTGAGGCACGTACGGTCGGTACGGCCCCTTCGAGATGTGCTCGTCGGCGGTGACGCTGACGACCAGGAGGTCTGCTTTCTCCTTGGCGTACATCAGATGGCGCAAGTGCCCGGGATGCACGATGTCGAACGTGCCGTGACACATGATCACGCTGTGGCGGCGGGGCCGTCGTCCGACCAGCTCCGCCAGCTGCTGCGGCGTCTTGATCTTGTGCTCGAACTTGGCGTACATCGCGCCTAACCCAGTCTCTTGAACCACTCGCGCGTGGCGGCCTCGATCTTCTCGACCGTCCAGAGCGGCGCCTGACGCCAGTAGTCGATGTTCTCGAGGATCAGCTCGACCCCGCGCTCGAAGCTGACCTTCGGCTCCCAGCCGAGCGTCGCACGGATCTTCCTGATGTCGGCCTCGGTGCGGTCGGGCTCACCCGGCCGGCGCGGCACGTGGACGACGCCCGGCGCGCCGAGCAGCTCGACCAGCCGGTTCACGGTCTGCGGCTTTCCCGCGCCGACGTTGAACACTTCGCCGCTCACGCTCGAGCGCGCGGCCATCAGGTTGGCGCGCGCCACGTCGGTGACGAAGACGAAATCGCGCGACTGCGTGCCGTCGCCGACGATCGTGAACGGATGGCCATGGAGCTTCTGCGCGAGGAACACGCCGAACACCGCGCCGTAGGCGCCGGACGTGCGCGAGCGCGGGCCGTAGGCGTTGAAGTAGCGCAGCGACACGACGGGGAGGCCGTACACGCGGCCCCAGTGCAGCACGAGCTGCTCGCCCAGATACTTGCTGACCGCGTAGGGATACTCGGTCCTGATCGGCGCGGTCTCGGGCGTGGGATAGATGTCGGCGATGCCGTAGCACGAGGACGACGCGGAGTAGACGAACCGCTTCACGCCGGCCGCGCGCGCGCCCTCGAGCGCTCCCAGAGTCCCCATCACGTTGGTGCCGACGTACGCGGTGGGGCGCTCGATCGACGGGACGATGTCGCCGAGCGCCGCGAAGTGGAACACCCACTCGGCGCCAACGAACTCGGCGGCCATCCGCTGGCCATCGGTCACGTCGGCCTCCACGAACTTGAGCCCGGGCGCGCCCTTGTGATGCTCGAGGTTCGCCAGCCGACCGGTGCTGAGGTTGTCGATCACGACGACCTCGTGCCCTTCGGCGAGCAGCAGGTCGACCATGTGGCTGCCGATGAAGCCACAGCCGCCCGTGACGACGCTCTTGGGCGCCTTCACTTGAGCCCGGTCGCCTGCAACGTCCGGACGTTGTAGTACCCGACGCCGTCGGGATCGGGCACCTTGCCGGCCAGGTACGCGCGGCAGAGATCGCGCACCGCGTCCTCGATCGTGCGCTTGGGCACGAAGCCGAGCTCGCGCCGGATCTTCTCCGAAGAGATGTGGTACGAGCGCAGATCGTCGGAGGGCGTCGTGACGATGTCCACGTTGGCCCGCGACGGCACCTCGCGCGTCACCACCGTACGGACGATCTCGGCGATCTCGGCGACGGTGTGGTTCTGATAGCCGGCGTTGTAGGTCCGGCCGGCGATCATCGCGTCCGGCAGCTCCAGCAGGAGCAGGTAGAGATCGACCACGTCGTCGATGTGGATGTTGGGCCGCTGCTGGCTCCCCCCGAATACCGTGATGCGTCCGTTCGTCAGCGCCGACATCGTCAGGATGTTCACGGTGAGGTCGAGCCGCAGCCGTGGTGAGTAGCCGCACACCGTCGCCGGTCTGATCGTGACGGTCGTGAAGCCGGCCGCCTGGTGCTTGAAGAGCAGCGGCTCGCAGAGCCCCTTGTACTTGTTGTAGTCGGTCAGCGGCACGAGCGGATGATCCTCGGTGACGTCGGGCTTGTCGCTGACGCCGTAGACGCTCGAGGTCGACGCGTAGACGAACCGGCGCACGCCTCCGCGTTTGGCGGCCACTACCAGCGGCTCGAAGCAGTCGTAGTTGATCGTGCGGCTCAGCGCCGGATCGAGCGCGAAGCTCGGGTCGTTGGAGATGCACGCCAGATGGATGACCGCGTCGTGGCCGGGCAGCGCGCGCTCGAGCAGCGCGACGTCGCGGATGTCGCCCTTGATTTTCTTGAGGGCTGGCGTTGCCGATGACTCCGGCGGCAGGTAGTCGCCGAAGACGAACAGATCGAGCGCGGTGACGTCGTGGCCGGCGGCCACGAGCCGCGGCACCAGGACCGCGCCGACGTAGCCCGCGCCGCCCGTGACGAGGACACGGCTCATGAGGCGGGCACCGTCCGCGGCGTCGCGCGGATTCGCAGCGCCCAGAACGTCGCGACGAGCGTGCGCAACACGCTGACGATGTTGCGGAGCGTGATCGCGCGCGACCGGCGACCCGCGTCCTCCTCGATCGGCACGCCGACTTCAGTGACCGACAGCCCGGTCGCGAGCGCGTGCAGCAGGAGCTCCGCCTGGAACCCGAATCCGGTCGTCGTCGGAGGATGCCGCTGTACGAACGGCAGCGGATAGATCGTGAGGCCGTTGTAGTAGCGCATGTTGAAGCCGAACAACCCGTTCACCACCCGGGTGTAGAGCGTCGAGACGACGCGGCGGTATCCGACGCGGACTTCCGGGTTGGTCGCGTACGACGTGACGACGTCGGTGCGGCCGAGGCTCCCGATGATCTGGGCCAGCGACGCGGCCGGCCACGAGTTGTCGCCCGGGATATAGACGAAGTGGGTCTTGACCGCTTCGTACAGTCCGCGCTTGTAGCTCGCGCCGAGTCCGACGTTGACGGGGTTCACGAGGAGCCGGATGCGCGGGTCGTCCTTCTCCAGCCTTCGCGCGATCTCGGCCGTCGCATCGGAGCTGCCGTCGTCCACGATCAGGATCTCGAGATTCGACACGGCCGAGCCCACCGCCTGACGGACGGCGTCGACCGTCTGCTCGAGATGCTTTTCCTCGTTGAACGCCGGGATCAGTACCGACAGCGAGACGTCGCGTCCCATCAATAGGGCCCCGTGAAGGCGGAGTCTTCGACGCTTTCGAGCTCGCGCAGCTCGGCATCGCGATCCAGCACGGCCAGGCACTCGCGCATGATCGTCCGGAAGTCCGGATAAAACGCGCGCTCCAGTGACAACGACACCGGCGCTGGACAGTCGGCGAGGCCGATCCGGCGCACCGGCGCCCGCAGATGGCGAAAGCCTTCATCGGCGCACACGGACGCCACCTCGCTCGCGACGCCGAAGCTGACCCAGCTCGTATCCGCGACGACGACGCGGCCGGTCTTGGCCAGGGACGTCAGCACGGTGTCGCGGTCGAACGGCCGGATCGACCGGCAGTCGACGACCTCGACATCGACGCCGAGGGTCGCCAGTCTTTCGGCCGCGCGCAGCGCCTCCACCACCATCAGCGACGTGGCCACGACCGTCACGTCGGCGCCCTCCCGGACGACGGCGGCGGTGCCGATGGGCGTGACCTCCGGGGCCTCGGGCACGGGCCCTTTCGTCGAGTAGAGCGTGCGGTGCTCGAGGAGGACAACCGGGCCCTCGGCGCGGAGCGCGGCCAGGGTCAACCCCTTGGCGTCGCGCGGAAGTGCCGGCATGACGACCTGGAGGCCCGGAAAGTGTCCGAAGAGCGCCTGCAGGCTCTGCGAGTGCGTCGCCCCCTGTCCCCAGCCCTTGCCGACGATCGACCGGACGACGATCGGCGCCCGCAGCCGCCCGCCGTACATGTATCGCGTTTTCGCGGCCAGGTTGATCATCTGATCGGTCGCCAGGAACATGAAGTCGTTGCGCGCATGCACGACCACCGGGCGCTTGCCCATGAGCGCCGCGCCGATCGCGACGCCGGTGAGCGCCTGCTCGGCGATCGGCACGTCGAACACGCGCGCGGCGCCGAAGCGCTCGAATGCCGACCGCGTCGTGCCGAAGATGCCCTTGTGGTCGTCGACACCGATCCCGCACACGAACACGTTGGGATCGCGCTCCATGCTCTGCACGAGGGCCTCGGCGATCGCGTCGGCGTAGGTGAGCTCGCGCATCAGAACACGTCCAGCAGGAGATTCTTCGGGTCGGGCCACGGCGCCCGGCGCGCCGCGGTGACGGCCTCGCTGAGCTCGGCCTGGATCTGGCTCTCGAGCTCGGCCAGCTGCTCGCGCGTCGTCGCTTTCGCGGCGACGAGCATCCGAGCGCTCCGCGTCACCGGATCCCGGCGCTTCCAGGCCGCGATCTCGGCAGCGGGTCGATAGCCGCGGTCGCTGTCGTCGAGCGGGCCGACGTGCTCGAGCCAGCGATACGTCATGCACTCCAGGAACACCGGCCCTTCGCCGCGGCGGCAGCGTTCCACCGCCTGGCGGGCGCCACGGTACACGGCCACCAGGTCGTTGCCGTCGACTCGCTCGCTGGCGATCCGGTACGCCGCCGCGCGCTGGTAGATCTCGGTCCCGGCGGGCAAGCGGACGGACAGCGGCGAGTGCGTCGCGTAGAGGTTGTTCTCGCAGACGAACACGACCGGAAGCCGCCGGACCGCCGCCCAGTTGAGACTCTCGTGAAAGACACCCTCGTCGACCGCGCCGTCGCCGAAGAAGGTGACGGCGACGCGGCGTTGCCTGTCCATCTTGAAGGCGAGCGCGGACCCGACTGCGACCGGGATCGTCTGGGCGAGGATCGCCGACGATGCGATCAATCCGACCTCGGGGTCGGTGAGATGGACCGACCCGCCGCGTCCTCGCGCGCAGCCGGCTTCCCGGCCGTAGAGCTCGGCGACCAGGGCGGTGAGATCGCCGCCCTTGGCGAGGTAGTGCGCGTGACAGCGATGGCCACTGTAGACGACATCGTGGCGCTCGAGCGCGCCGCACACGCCGACGGCGACGGCCTCCTGGCCCACGGAGAAATGCGCAGGGGTGCGCATTTCCTGCTCCTTGTAGAGCTCGGCGAGTCCCTCTTCGATCCGGCGCACGCGGAGCATCTCGCGGTGCAGCCGAAGAAGGGTCTCCCGGGAGATATCTCGTGGCAGGCGACTCGCCGCACGACCGGCCCCGGCGCGTCGCCGCGTTCTACGCGGTTCGCGGTGTGGCACTTTTCAGGACAATATCACAGGGGTCTGGACGGCGCGAACTCTCATGAGTTCGCGGGCTTCCGGGCCGCCAGCCCAATGTTGCCGAGCGGCAGCGAGAGCGGCACGCGTCCGAGCCCCACCGATGAAACCAGCGCCTCGACCGGTCGCCGGAGCCCGCCCGGCAGCGGCGCGCGCTGCGCCAGGAACCCGAACGAGTACACGTTTCGGGTGGACACCGACGCGATGGGCTCGAAGCCTCGGCGCCGGAAGAGGTCGGCCAGGGTTCGCTTGGTGAAGAAGTAGTTGTGGTAGGCGTTGAACGGCGGAAACCGTTCGCGCAGAACCCGGGCGAGCAGCGACTCCACGTTGTGCACGACGCTGACCACGACGCCCCCGGGCTTGAGCTCACGGAAGACCTTGGTCAGGACCCGATTGACATCGACCAGGTGGTCCACGACGTGAATCAAGGTGACGAGGTCGAAGTGATCCGGCGGATACGGGATCGCTTCGTAGAACTCCGAGGAGATGACGCTGCCCGCCACCGCGCGGGCGCGGTCGGCGGCCATCGGATTCGGCTCGACTCCGTGCAGCTCGTGAAAACCGTCCTGCCGCGCGATGTTCAAGAGGACGCCCACGTCGCAGCCGATGTCGAGGATGCGGTCACGCCGCGCCAGATGAGGCTTGGCGAGATCGTAATAGCCGGCGAACGTCCGCCGGACGTTGTCCTCCTCACCGGCGGGCACGTTGGTATGCGACGCTTCCGAGTACAGGGCTCGGGCGCCGTTGTCGTCGAGGATCGGGCTCGAGTAGATCAGGCCGCATCCCACGCAACGGTTGATCCGGAAGTGGACCGCCAGAGGGTCGACCGGGCGCCGACCCGACGTTTCGGCGTCGGGCGGCAAGGTGCTGCGATACACGACCGCGCGTCGCTCCTCGCCGCAGATCGGGCAGCGCAGCTCTCTCACGAGCCCGCCTTCACGTCGCGACGGCGGTAGACGTCGTAGGCGGTCGTCGGCTCGTCGTCGAGGACCGCGACCCGCTCGAAGCGCTCGCGCAGCAAGGTCTCGATCCGTCCGATCGTATCGGGGCGCGACGGTTTCAGCCCCTCCAGCAACGACGGCGTCACCACCGCGTATCGGACGTCGCGCCCGAGCCAGCGGTCGATCTCCACGCGCCCCCAGACACCGCTCTTGGCGATCAGCTCCGGTTCGCCGTCGCGAGCGACCAGGGTGCCGGGCGCCATCATCTGCTGCAGGTACGCGATGCGCCCCGCCAGGTACACGCCGATCGACGGTCCCACGAGGAACACACGCTCGCCGGGCGGAACGATGGCCGCGAGCTTCGCGGCGGCGCGCGCGACCCGCTGGATCGAGTCGTCCGCGAAGGGTCGCGGGATCGGCCGCGGCATCATCGGGCTCCGGATGAACACGACCGAGACCACGCACGCGAGGGCGAGACCGCCGATGAGAGCGCCACGCTCGTACGGTCTGAGTCGCGGCTGGTCGAGCAGGCGCGCCGCCGCGGTTCCCAGGACCACGGCGAACAGCGGCGCGAAGTCCGGGAAGTAGGCGATGACCCACTTGAGGTTCATCCAGAACATGAAGCAGTGCCAGGCCAGCATCCAGACCGCGAGCCCCGCGACGGCCAGCTCGTTGCTGGACCAGAAGGAAGACAGCCGTGCCCCGCGCAGCACGAGCAGCAGAAGCACCAAGAGCAGCACGGCGGCCGCCAGCGCCCAGGACTCGAACCGCCGTGCGAATCTCACCAGCGACCAGAGCTGGGTCGTCCACGACTCCACTTCGAGCGCCTCGAAGTACACGATCGATCGATAGCCGAGCGGCGCCACGAGGCGCTTGAGCACCGGGATGTGCGCGAAGAGCTTGACGTGGCGCGAGTCGGACACGAGGAAGACGACGAACGGCGCGATCACGACGAGCGTGGCGAGAATTCGCCGGCGCGTTCCGGTCGCGATGCGCATCGCCCACACCCACAGATACGGGACGGCCCCGATCATGTTGGTCCGCGACACCGGGGTCAGCGCCGCGGCCGCCATTCCATACAACGCGCGATAGCGCCCTCCGGCGATGAGGAGGGTGACGGCGGCGAGGAGCAGGAGCGCACTCCAGGCGTGGTACGCGGCGATCGAGTAGTAGCTCACCACCGCGCCCTGGGTGGCCAGGAGCAGGCCGGCGAGCCATCCGGCCAGCGGTCCGGCGAGCCGGGAAGCCAGGTACATCGTCAGCACGATCACCGCCGTGCCGAACACGATCGACACGAGGCGCCCCGCCCAGAGGTTACGGCCGAACAGCACCTGCGAGGCGCCGAACACGTAGAACGGCAGCGGGAGGCGCTGGCCGGTGAGCTCGTCCTGATAGAGCGACATCTGGCCGGTGACCGTGAGGAAGCCGAGGCCGAGATAGGAGTTCTCGTTCTCCGAAGGGACGAGCGTGCGGCTGTAGAACGCCGCCTGCGCCAGGAAGACGATCACGACCAGCAGCGTAGCCGTCAAGGCCCGAGTTGACCCGCTCATCGCAGCATCACCCGGCTCTCGTCGACCGCGGTGACGGTCAGCGCCACCAGCGAGTCCGGATCGCCGTAGGCACTGGGCGCGTTACGCCGGTAGACCGAGAAGGTATCGCCCGGGCGCTCGTCCACCTTCCCGAGCAAGGTGAAGTTCTGGGCGAGCAGGATATCGATCCGGGCGAGCGCTTCACGATACAACGGGCGATTTCGATAGAACTGGACGAGGTTCGATTCGACCACCGCGTAGCGTGCGTCTTTTCCCAGCCACTCCTCGATCTCGGCCGGCCCCCACATCCCGACTCGCGCGTAACGCTCGCGATCGCGGAGGCTCGTGAAGCCCCAGCGTTCCTGATTGAACTGACGTAGATAAGTCCGCCGCCCCGCGAGATAGATCGGCATCGGGTCGGCGAGCCCGAAGATCCTCGACTCGCCGGCGGGCAGCAAGGTCGCCAGCTGCGCGGCGACCTGCGGCAGGGTCGCGATCGGTCCGTCCGCCAGCGACACGCGGCGAGGCAGATTGTGATGGCGGTGGATCCACGGCGATGCGAGGACCGCCAGCACCAGAAGCGCGAGCAGCGCCTTCCGGACCGGACGAGACGGAAGAAATCGCTCCATGACAACGGCCATGAGACAGCCGATGGCGACGGCCAGGAGCGGCGCCACCGCGCCGACGAAGCCGACCGCCTGCTTGGCGTACGGCCCCATCACGATGAACTGAAACCCGGCGAGGTACCAGAACAGCCAGAACGTGGTGGCGACGCCGGCCGTCGACCAGAGCCGCGCCGCCGCGCGCCAGTCGCGAGAACGCCAGAGGGCGATGCCCGCGGCGAGTGCCAGGAGCACGAGCCATATCGCGTAGCGACGCCCCAGGAACACGAGGCCGCCGGCGATGCCCTTGAGTCGCCCGGCGACCGAAAACTCCCAGACGATGTCCGCATAGTCGGATGCCGCGATCTGGCCGGCGTCTTCCGTCAGCATGTACCAGGGGTGATAGCCGAGCGGCTCGACCCATCGCTGCAGGACCGGAACGTAGGCGAGCATCTTCAGATGCCGCGGATCCGAGGCGAAGAATGCGGCCGGAATCGCCAGGGCGATCGCGATCAGGGCCACGCGAGCGCGCGCCGACTGGGGACGGCTCAGGAGCAGCGCGAGCACGAACGGAATGGCCGGCCAGTAGTTGTTCTTCACGAGGAACAGGACCGCGAAGATCCCCATCGCCACGAACGGTCGCCACGACCCGCCGGCACCGTAGAGCACGTAGAGTCCGACGAGAATCAGGAGCGCGACGAGTCCGGCGAAATGCACCGTGGCGACGTAGCCGATCAGGAGTCCGTGCGAGCAGAAGAGCGCGGCCGCCGTGGCCCCGGCCAGCGAACCCGCCCATCGGGTCGCCAGCAGGAACACGAGGGCGAGGACGAGCGCGCCGATCACGCACGCCAGCAGCCGCCCGCTGAGGAGGCTCGGACCCGTCAGTGTCTGCAAGACGCCGTAGACGTAGAACGGCAACGGAGGCCAGTGGCCGCGCAGCTCGTCCTGGTACAGGCTGATCTCGCCGCGCACCACGAGATTGCCCAGGGCGAGGTATTCCGTTTCGTAGTCGTGGCTCGCCAGGGTCAGCGCGGAGAAGAGGCCGATGACCAGATAGCCGACCAGCAGACAGAGGAGCAAGGCCGACCGGCGCGATAAAATGCCGGCGAACGTGATGCGTGACACCATCGGATCCTTGTACGTCGCCCTGGCCGCGTTCATCGGCGCCATCGTCTTCGTCACCTACGCGCTGAGCGGCGCCGACCTGTGCCTCTGGTGTGGGTGGCTTGGTCGCTAGGCACTCGCGGTCCTAGGTCCGTCGCATCTCCACCAGCAGGGTCGTGCCGAACGGCAGGCGAGCCAGCCGCGACAGCGCGACCTCCAGCCTGGCCACGCCGAACAGCAGCTCGTTGACGAAGCGTGGGAGCGCGAACAGGTCGGACTGCGGCCCGCCCGGGCGGTCGCCGCGTCGGACCGCGCGGCGCAGCAGCCGGTAGGCCACGATCGGCAGGAAGAAGAAGCCAAAGAGGTGCCGCGCCCCGACGATCTGCATTCCGGGCACCGATACCTTCTCTTTCAACTCACCCGCGCGGTAGCGACGCACCGAGTGCACCGCGCGGTCGTGCTCGCTCATCAGGAACGGATAGGCCGAGGCGCTCAGAATGATGCGCGCGCCGGCGCGACTGACCCGGGCCAGCTCGCCGACCGCGCTCCGCTCGTCGACCTCCGCACACTCCAGCACGTCGCTGCACAAGACACCGTCGAAGACGCCGCTCTTGAACGGCAGGTTGTTCACGTCGGCGACCAACACGCGCTTGTGCCCGCGGTCGGTACTGAACCGCACGGCGCGCTCGGAGAGATCGCAGCCGACCGCCCGCGTGAAGCTGCGCGACAGCAAGACCAGATTTGCGCCGGTACCGCAGCCGGCGTCGAGCACCATCGCGTCACTCGGCAGGTTCGCGCGGCGGAGCGCCTCCTGGAAGTGCAGGCGCAGGCCCCGGTACCACCAGAGGCCGTCCTCCAGGCCGAACATCTTGCCGTATTCGTACGCCTCCATCGCTCACGGAACCTGGAACTCGATGAGGTCCGGGTCCTTCGGGTCGAAGCGGTGCGACTTCAGCATGAGGAACCGGACGTCTTCTTGATGGGTGATCGTGCGCGCTTCCGACGGGCGGAAGATGAAGCCCTGGCCGGCGCGGATCTCGTATTCGTGGCGCGCCCGCGTGCCGACGTCGAGGGTGACGACGCGCGAGCGGCCCTCCAGCAGGAAGAACGCGACGATCGTGTGGTGGTGGTAGTGATGGCCCATCACGGCGCCGGCGTCCATGCGCCCGCTGATGAGGCTCTCCCAGCGGCCGGTGTTGAGCAACTCCTCGAAGAGGCCGCGCCCGTCGCGCCGAACGTAGACCGGCTTTTCCACGACGCCGAATACGACCTCGTCCATCAGTCGATCTTGCGGAGACGCGCCGTGAGGATCCGCAAGACGTACCACATCCCGGCCATGAAGAACTTCACGACACTCGGCGCCGACTTCGAGACGCCGACCGTCCGGTCGCGGAAATGGTAGCCGATCTCGACGACGCGGAGCCCCTTGCGACAGGCGTTGTAGATGAACTCGATGAAGTACTCGCCATACCCGCGCGGGATGATCGTCACCGAGTCGAGCACACTCCGTCGGATCAGCACGAAGCCGCTGTCGTAGTCCTTGATGCCGTACCCCAGCACCAGGCCCGCGAAACCGTTGATGAGCCGGCTCGCCTGCACCCGCAGCCAGTGGCGATCGTCGACGCCGCCGGGCGCGTACCGCGAGCCGATCGCGATGTCGTAGCCCTCGTCCAGCAGCTTCCGGTACATCTCGGGAATCATCGAGGGCGGCATGCACATGTCGGCGTCCATCCAGCCGATGTAGTCGCCCTTGGATTCGATGATGCCGCGATTGAAGGCCGACGCGAGGCCCCGCGCGCGGCGGCGCCGGATGACTCGGACGTTCGGCAGGTCGAGCGATTCAACGACGCGCCAGGTTTGATCGGGCGAATCGTCGTCGACGACGATGATCTCCATCGCCTCCGGTGCTTCCTTCAGGAGCGCCCGGATCGTCGTTTGGATCAGGTCGCGCTCGTTGTAGGTCGCCAGCACGATCGAGATCATGCGAGGCGCTCCGCGACGAGAAGGGTGGAGCGCGAGTCCAGCGGGTTCGCGGGGGAGTCGGGAAGGGAGCGGAGCCCCCTTCTCCAAGAGACTACCGGCGGAGCGACTTCAGCGTGTCGGTGCAATATCGGATCTGGTCCGCCGTCAGGCCGATACCGGAGGGCAGATAGAAACCCCGGCGGGCGAGATCGGCGGAAACCGGGCGATGTCCCCTGAGATCGGGCAGCCGCGGGTCGTCGCCGCGGAGCGCCTTCTGCTGCGTCATCGGATAGAAGAACGAGCGCGTGTCGACGCCGCGCTCCTTCAGCGCGGTCATGGCCTCTTCCTTCGTGCGTCCGAAGCTGTCGTTGATGAGCACGCCGAACATCCAGTAGACGCTGCGGCAGCCCGGGCGCTCGACCGGCAAGGTCACGTGCTCGAAGTCGGCGAGCTCGGCGAGGTAGGCCGCGGCGATCTCGCGCTTGCGCGCCACCGCGAAGTCGATCTTCTCGGTCTGCGCCAGGCCGATCGCCGCCTGGATGTTGGTGAGCCGGTAGTTCATGCCGCGCACGTTGTGCAGGAAGCGCGGCACCTCGAAGCCGTTGTCGCGGAAGATCGACGCCTTGTCGGCGTACGTCTTGTTGGCGGTGAGCAGCATCCCGCCCTCGCCCGAGGTGATGACCTTGTTGCCGTAGAAGCTGAACACCGCGATGTCCGAGAGCGAGCCGGTCATGCGGCCCTTGTAGCTGGCGCCGTGCGACTCGCAGCAGTCCTCGATGACGAAGAGGTTGTGCTTGCGGGCGATCGCATTGATCGGGTCCATGTCGCAGGGATGACCGTACATGTGCACGACCATGATCGCCTTCGTGCGCGGGGTGATGGCCGCCTCGATCTTCGCCGGATCGATGCACCAGGTATCGGGCTCGACGTCGACCAGGACCGGCCGCGCACCGGCGAGGATCGCCACGTTCGCGGTGACGACGATGGTGAAGTCGGGGATGATCACCTCGTCGCCCGGCCCGATGCCGAGCACCTCGAGCGCCATGTGCAGCCCGACGGTGCCGTTACCGCAGGCCAGGCCGTACGGCACACCACAGTAACGGGCGAAGCTCTCCTCGAACATGCGGACGTACTTGCCCTGCGACGAGATCCACAGGGTGTCCAGGCAGTCCATCACGTACTTCTTCTCGTTGCCCAGGAGAACCGGTTCGCAAACTGGGATCATCAGCGACCTCGGCGAGTTTCTTGTACCATAAATGCCCGCTCTTTACCGTACGATTAAGGCCGGTTGCGCCGGCCTTTCGGGCGTGATCGGGCGCGCGTGAGCCGTGAACCGTTACGACGATTTCCGTCCCGATGTTCCAGCGCTCCTCAAGGCCCAGGAGGCCTCGCTCCCGGCGCCGAACCCGGCTGCCCGGAGCGGCGACGGCCTGGGCCCCCTCGATCGTCTGCGGAGCGTCGCGCGGCTCTATGCCCTGGGCGCTCTCGTGCGTTCAGGTGTTCACCGGAGGCTCGTCTACGCCGGGCTCCGGCTCGGCTGGCTCACCGAATTCCAGGAGTACTGGGGCGCCGAGCTCGGCAATCGCCCCTTGCAGCCCCACGACTTCTTCTACCTCTCCGGGGTCTATCGCCAGCGGCTGCAGAGCATCGACTTCGAGCAACTGCGCGAGCCGGCGCTCGTGTCGGACGAAAGCCACCTCGAGGCGTGGCGCGACCACCGCATCGTGCACCATCTGTTCTCGCACACCTATCGCGACGCGCTCTCGCCGCTGCGCGGGCATCGCTTCGCGCGCTTCGTCCCGCGCGGAGGGCGCGTCGCCGAGTTCGGCTGCGGCACCGCGCCGATGCTCGCGGCGCTGGCGCGGCGCTATCGGCATCGCGACCTGCAGCTGGTCGGCGCCGACATCCCGCACCTGCTCTTCCATTACGCGCGCTGGCGCCTCCGCGATTGCCCGTACGTCACGTGGGTGCCGATCGACGCGGGCGATGACGCTCCCCTGCCCGGGCTCTTCGACACGATCTTCTGTCTCGAGGTGCTCGAGCATGTCCCGCGCCCGATCGCCGTCGTCCAGCACCTGCATCGCGTGCTGCGGCCGGGCGGTCATCTGATCTTCGACTACATCAGATCGGAAGGGACGGGCCTGGATACCGTGGCGGCGCTACGGGATCGTCTGCCGGCGCTGCGATTCGTCGTGCAGAACTTCGAGATCGTGCAGGGACGCGTCGCGACGGATGGCTCGCACGTCGAGCCCGCGGTGGCGAAGAAGCGCTAGCGCGGGCTACTCGCCGATCACCTGGATGCTGATCTCCCGCTTCCGGGGGCCATCGAGCTCGGCGAAGATCACGGACTGGAACCGACCGAGCGTCAGCTCGCCGTTGTTCACCCCGACCGCGATGTTGCGCCCGAGCAGAGCGGCGCGCAGGTGCGAGTGCGCGTTGCCGCGCTCGCAATCGGACACCCGCGGGTCGTCGTGGCGATAGCCGTCGCGCTCGGGAACCAGCCGCTCGACCAGAGACCGGAGATCGTCGATCAGCGCGCTCTGGAACTCGTTCACGAAGAGCGCGCAGGTCGTGTGGAGCGTGTTGACGAGCGCGATGCCGGTGGTGACGGCAAACTGCTGGACCGCGTCGCGCACGAGTTTGGTGATGTCCGAGATCTCGGTCCGCTCGTCCGTCGACAGCGTGAAGGACGTGTTGTAAACCTTCATCGTCTACTCTCTCCGCGGCGCGCCGCTTGGATGCTCCGCTACCTCCAGCCAGGCTACGCCAGAATGCAATCGTTACGATACCGACATATTTCTGGAAATGTCAATCTTCTTGGGGCCCCAATCGACGAAAGTCCTCGACTTCCCAGCCCGATTTCCACCGCTTGCGACGGCGCTCGGCCTCACGCCGTCTTGGGATCGAGCAGATCGCGCAGCCCGTCGCCGAGGAGATTGAGCCCGAGCACCGTCAGCGCGATCGCGCCGCCCGGGAAGACCGCGAACCATGGGTTCAGGGAGAGGAAGCTCTGCGCCTCGCGGAGCATCAGCCCCCACGACGGATGCGGCGGCTGCGTGCCGAGCCCGAGATAGGCCAGGCCCGCCTCGGCCAGGATCGCGATCGGAAAGCTCGTGGTCGCCTGCACGACCAGCGGCGCCAGGGTGTTGGGCAGGATGTGGCGCATGATGAGGCGCCGGTCGCGCGCGCCGAGCGCGCGGGCCGCGACGACGAACTCGCGTGCACGGAGCTCGAGGAAGCCCGCGCGTGTCAGGCGCGCGAACGACGGCACGAACGCGATGCCGATGGCGATCATGCTGATCACGATGCCCGGCGCGAATACCGCCGCGAACAGGAGCGCCGAGAGAATCGCCGGAAAGCCCTGGATCGCGTCGACCAGCCGCATGAACCCCTCGTCGATCCAGCCGCCGACGTAGCCGCTGAGGATGCCGATCAGCATACCGATGGCGGCGCCGATGCCGACCGCGATCACGCCGACGGCGATCGAGATGACCGTGCCGGTCATCACGCGCGAGAGCACGTCGCGTCCATACTGGTCGGTCCCGAACAGATGCGCGCCCGACGGTCCCTGCAGGCGCCCGGTGATCGACATCGCGAGCGGATCCTGCGGCGTATAGACGAGACTCAGCGCCGCGGTCGCGATCAGGAGCGCGGTGATCGCGACGCCGAGCGTGAACGTCACGTGCCGGAGAGGATGGCGACGCATCTAGGGCGGGCCGTCACTCATAGCGGATACGCGGATCGAGCACGACGTACAGAAGGTCGACCACGAAGTTGATCAGCACGATGGTCGACGCGACGAAGAGCGTCACGCCCTGCACCACCGGCAAGTCGCGCGCGGTGATCGCGCCGAGCGCCAGGCGCCCGAGACCGGGCAGCGCGAAGACGGACTCCAGAATGATCGCGCCAGCCATCAGCTGACCGAGCTGGAGTCCGGCCACCGTCACGATCGGGATCATCGCGTTGCGCAGGGTGTGCTTGGCGATCACCGAGAGCTCGCTGACGCCCTTGGCCCGCGCGGTGCGCACGTAGTCCTCGCGGAGCACGTCGAGGACCGAGGAGCGCGTGGCCCGCACGAGCACCGCGGTCTGGAAGAAGCCGAGCGCGATCGCGGGCAGCAGCAGCGAGCGCACGCCGGGCCAGAGCCCGCCGGACCAGCCAGCGAACCCGCCGGACTGCACCCAGCCCAGGTGCACCGAGAACAACAGGATCAGCAGCAGACCGGCCCAGAATCCGGGGATCGCGATGCCGATCTGCGAGACGACCATCGCCAGGTAGTCGCCGGCCCGCCGGTGCCGGCGCGCGGCGTAGAGGCCGAGAGGCAGCGCGGCCGTGAGCATCAGGAGGGCGGCCATCACCGTGAGCGGCAAGGTCACGGGCAGCCGGCTCAGGATCAGGCGTCCGACCGGCACGTCGTACTGCAGCGATACGCCGAGATCGCCGCGGAGCGCGCGCCCGAGCCACTCGGTGTACTGGACCAGGATCGGACGGTTGAGCCCGAGCGCCTCGCGCAGCCGCGCGGCCGCCTCCGGACTTCCTTCCGGCCCGATGATCACCAGCGCCGGATCGCCGGGCAGCACGCGGACGACGACGAACACCAGGCCCGAGACGAAGAAGAGGGTCGCGACGAACGCCGCGACCCTCCTGGCGATATACCCCCGCACGCGCTACGCGGGAGTCCCGGCTACTTGGCCCACGCGACCTCGGAAAGGTCGTTCACGCCGGCGCCGGCCGGCAGATCCTTCCAGAGGCCCTGCAAGCCCTTCTTGGTCACCGCCAGCCGGGGATGGATGTAGAGCCACACGACCGGCGCGTCCTCGACGAGCTTCTTCTGCATCTTCACGTAGAGCTCGCGCCGCGCCTTGTCATCGACGGTGATCTCCGATTCCTGGAACAGCTTCTGGAACTCGGCGCTGTCGTAGCGGAAGTAGTACTTCGGGTTCGCGTAGTTGCCGATGTCCCACGCCTCGGCGTGGCCGATGATCGTCAGATCGTAGTCGGCGTCCTTCCACACGCGCGAGAGCCACTGTCCCCACTCGATCTGCTCGATCTTCACCTTCACGCCGACCTTCTGGAGCTGATCGGCCAGCACCTCGCCGGTGCGCACCGTGTAGTAGTACTGCGGCGCGACCTTCAGCACCGTCTCGAAGCCGTTGGGGTAGCCGGCCTCGGCGAGCAGCTTCTTGGCCTTCGCCGGGTCGTACGGCATGGCGCCGGACATGTCGACGAAGTAGGGATTGAGCGGATCGACGTTGGTCCCGATGACGCGGCCCAGGCCGAACATCGCGCCCTTGACGACGTCGGGCTTGTTGATCCCGTAGGTGATGGCCCGGCGTACGCGCGCGTCGCTGAACGGCTTTTTCGAGTTGTTCATCGACATGATCACGTCGTTCGTGGTCTCGCCGATGATCACCTGGAAGCGCGAGTCCTTCTGGAGATCCGGGATGTGCTCGGGGCCGAGACCGAACATCGTCGCGTCGACGTCGCCGGCCTTGAGCGCGGCCAGCGCGGCGTTCGGGTCCGGGATGAATCGATAGGTCACGCGATCCATCTTCGGCAGACCCTTGACGTGGTAGTCGGAGTTCTTGGCGAGCACGATGCGGTCACCGCGCACCCACTCGGCGACCTTGTAGGGTCCGGTGCCGATCGGCTCGCTCTTCAGCGTGTCGACCGCCTCGCGCGGATAGATGACCGAGCCCTGGCGCGCCATCGTCAGGAGGAAATTGGCGGTGGTGGTCTTGAGCGCGAACGTGATCGTGTAGTCGTCCTTCACGATGATGTCG
>Ga0075435_100000446_pt1 | contig 25321 bp, 25 predicted proteins | sample RhiMethybrSRZTD4_FD_75302 | JGI IMG/M metagenome (GOLD analysis project Ga0075435, IMG submission 75302) | Populus rhizosphere microbial communities from Tennessee, USA - Rhizosphere MetaG P. TD hybrid SRZTD4 | ecosystem: Host-associated > Plants > Roots > Rhizosphere > Soil | place: USA...
AGCTCGGGGGCGCGGGGGCGGTCGTTCATGGGCACAGAATACCCTACTTTGGACGGCCCCGCTCGTGGTCTACTCGGGGAGGAATTTCGCCTCTCCAGTCCGTTCAGGAGGTTCGGGGAATGAGGATCGTGACATCATGCCTCGTCGGTTTGCTCGCGTTCGCCCACCCGGCATCGGCCGGCCCCGGGAAGCCCGCGCCGCCGCCTCAGACCCGGCCCCAGCCCTTCCCGACCCCGAATTTCATCCACGAGAAGTACGACGGGGTCCTCTCGGTGAACGACCACTGCCCCGTCCGGCACGGAAAGCTGCACCCGAGCATCCGGCCGACCTACGTCAACCGGCAGCCGGTGGGGTTCTGCTGACACACCTGCCCCCCGATCTTCGGTGAAGATCCTGGACGCTACCTGTCGGAGATGCACATCACCCTGCGGGACCCGGTGGATCCCCGTCGAATCGCCTCGTACGATCCGAAGCTCCGCGTGTTCCTGAACCAGGAGGCGTATTTCTTCGCCGGGGACGACACGAAGCGGAAGTTCCTCTCCGATCCGCTGCGCTATTCGGGGCCGCTCACGGATCCGATCTCGCAGAAGCGGTTCACGGCGAACGGCCATTCGCCCAAGACCAAGTACAAGGATCGCATCTTCTACTTCGAGTCGACGCTCACGCAGCGCCAGTTCGCGGTCTCACCCAAGGACTACGCCTCGCGGCGCGAGATCTGAGCCCCCTCCTCCGGGGGGCGGATCCTCTTGAAGCCACGGTAGAGCAGGATGTCGTACGCGATCTTGAGCGCCGCGCCCGCCGCCAGCGGCGACCAGAGCGCCAGGCCCTGCATGGCCGCGCCCGCGAAAGCGGGCGCGACGGCCCACCCCGCGGTCCTCACCAGATTGGTCGCCCCGGCCGCGGCCGCCCGTTCCTCCGGGCGCACCACCGCCACCACGTAGGACTGGCGCGTGGGCACGTCCATCTCGACGAGGCACTCGCGCAGGAGGTAAAGGAGAGCGGCCACGAGGAAGCTGGGCGCGATCGGAACCGTGAGGAGGAGAAGGCTCGAGGGCAGATGGGTGAACACCATCGTGTTCAGGAGTCCGAATCGCTTCGCGAGCCACGCCGCCGCCAGATGCGAGGCGCCGTTCGCGACCCGCGCGAGGAGGAAGAGCGGGGCCAGGGTCTCTTCACCGACGCCGAAGCGCCGGAAGAACCAGTAGGAGAGAAGCGCGGTGGTGAGGAATCCACCGCCGAGGCTGTCCATGGCGAAGAGAGCCGCCAGACCCCCGATCCGGCGCCTGGACTCGGGGCTCACCGGCTGCCGCACCCGGCCCCGGCCGGCCCCCCGGGCTCGGGCGCTCAGGGCCGCGTACGCCCCCGTGCCCACCACGCTCATCCCCGCCACGGCCAGGAACCCGGCCCGGTACGAATCCAGGGGCGCCATCCCGGCATGGCGAAGGAGGCTCGGGAGGAGCCCCGCCAGGGCGCCGAGGGCGTGCCCGGAGTCCAGCACGACGTTGTACCAGGCGAAGGCCTGGGTCCTGGCCCGCTCGTCCACCAGGTCGGGTAAGAGCGCCTGCTCCATCGAGAAGGCCGCCCCCCGGTCCCGCCCCATCCCGTTCACCATTCCCAACGCCGCGGCCGGAGCGAGCATCCAACCGGAAGGGGCCAGGGCAAACGCCACCGTCCCGGCCGCCGAGAGGAGCGCGAGCGCGATCAGGCAGGGGACCCTGCCCAGGCGATCGCCGTAGAAAGTCACGGCGAGCGTGCCGAGGGCCACGCCGATCAGCCCGGAGGAGATGACCGCGCCGACGCCGGTGGCGGGAAGCCCGAGCTCCGCGGCATAGAGCCCCACCAGGACGCCCGACATTCCCACGCCGGTGGCGCGCAGGAAGGCCGCCGCGTAAAGGAGACTCCGGTCCCGATTCATCCCTGTGCTAGCATGAGCCCGTTCAAGACACCCCGCCCCGTTCCCATCTCATGTCCGGTCCGACGAGGAGGATCTGTGCGCTCGGTTCGAATTCGTCACGTCTCGCTGTTCCTGGCGGTCGCCACCGCCCTCCTGTCTTCCGGCTTCGGGACGGCCGCGGCGACGCCCGTCGCGCCTCCGTTCTGGGCGGGCAAGCCGGACTCCGGCGCCTACCGCGCCATGGCGGACGCCGAGCTCAAGATCGCCGCCGCGGCGCTCGACCGGCTGCTCGCGGTGAAGGGCGCGCGGACCGTCGAGAACACCCTGGCACCATACAACGAAGCGATGCTCCATGCCGACAACGCCGCGTACCAGGCCAACCTCATCGAGTCGGTCCACCCCGATTCCACGGTCCGGTCGGTGGCCGAGGAGGAGACCCGGGCGGCGAGCAAATTCCAGAACGATCTGGGGCTGAATCGCGGGGTCTACGACGCGCTGAGCAAGCTGGATCTCACGGGCGCGGATCCGACCACGCGCTACGCGATCGAGAAGACCCTTCGGGATTTCCGGCTCTCCGGCGTGGACAAGGACGAAGCGACGCGGAAGAAGATCGCCGCCCTCCGCGAGGAGCTGGTCACGATCGGCCAGGACTTCGACAAGAACATCCGGAACGATTCCCGCACGATCACCCTCGACAGCGCGGGCGACCTGGACGGGCTTCCCGAGGACTTCATCAAGTCCCACCCCGCCGGGCCCGACGGAAAGATCACGGTCAGCATCGAGTATCCGGACTTCTTCCCCGTGATCAGCTACGCCAAGAAGGACGATGTCCGGAAGCGTCTCATGAAGGAATTCCAGAATCGCGCGTACCCCGCGAATCTGCCGGTTCTCGATCGCATGATCGCGAAGCGCTACGAGCTGGCGCGGCTCCTGGGCTTCAAGACCTGGGCGGAGTACGCGACCCGCGACAAGATGATCGAGAACGACAAGAACGTCGCTTCCTTCATCGAGCGGCTCCGCGGTCTCACCTTGAAGCGGGCGCAGGACGAGTACGATGTCTACCTGAAGCGGAAGCGCGAGGACGATCCTAAGTCCACCGCGGTGAATCAGTGGGATCGGCGCTACTACGGCGAGCTGATCCGCAAGCGCGATTACAACTTCGATGCCCAGCAGGCGCGCCCGTACTTCCCCTTCGAGGAAGTGAAGGAAGGAGTCCTGAGCACGACGGCCACGATGTTCGGCGTGACCTACAAGCGCATCGCGAACGCCGACGTCTGGGATCCGAGCGTCGAGGCCTACGAGGTCTGGGAGAACGGGCAGATGATCGGCCGCTTCTTCCTCGACCTCCATCCGCGTCCGGGAAAGTACAACCACGCGGCGAACTTCGGAATCCGGAACGGGGTCGAGGGCGTTCAGATTCCGGAGGCCGCGCTGGTCTGCAATTTCGCGGGGGGCAAGCCCGGCGATCCCGGCCTCATGGAGCACGGGGACGTGGTGACCTTCTTCCACGAGTTCGGGCACCTGCTCCACGGCGTGTTCGGAGGGCATCAGCGCTGGGAGAACGTCTCGGGCATCTCGACCGAATGGGACTTCGTCGAGGCGCCGTCCCAGATGCTCGAGGAGTGGTGCTGGAATCCGGGGGTCCTCCAGACCTTCGCCAAGCACTACCAGTCAGGCGAGCCCATCCCCGCCGAGATGGTGGAGCGGATGCGGCGGGCGGACTGGTTCGGCCGCGCCACGTCGATCGCCTACCAGAACCTCTACTCGGCGATCTCGCTGGACTACTACAACCGGCCGGCCAAGGACGTGAACACGGACGTGATCCTTCGTGACCTCGAGCCCAAGTACACGCCCTATCCCCCGATGCCGGACACGCACTTCCAGGCCGCCTTCGGTCACCTCGACGGGTACTCGGCGATCTACTACACGTACATGTGGTCGCTCGTGATCTCGAAGGACATGTTCAGCAAGTTCGACAAGTCGAACCTGCTCGACCCGACGATCGCGAAGCGGTACCGCGACACGGTTCTGGCGCAGGGTGGATCGGCGCCGGCCGCGAAGCTGGTGCACAACTTCCTCGGGCGCGATTACGACTACCACGCGTTCGACGAATGGCTCGCGGGAGAATCCAAGGGAGCGAAGGGCGCGGCCACCGGAGCGTCGGCGCCTCGATAGGCTTCGCGCTACCTCTTGGCGCCGCGCTCGACCCGAAGGGGGTTCAGGACCTCTTTCTCGAAGCGGGCCGCGTCGAAGGCCTTGTCCAGGTACGGAAAAAGCACCTCTTCGGTCGTGACGAAGTGGGCCGCCACGAGGCCGAGGATGGAATAGCAGAGGTGCATGAGCCTTCCGGGCGAGCTCCCCGTCTGGATCGCCTTGTCCAGGGCCTCGCAGCGGCGGTTCACGAGCTGGTGCTCGAATCGGGGCACTTCGGTGATGCGCGACCCTTCGCCGGCCCCCCAGTCCGTCGCGGGGTAGAGCGTGTATTCTTCAGCGCGGAAGTGCGGCACGACCTGATTGCGAACGAAATCCAGCACTTCACGGGCGAGGCTCATCTGCTGGGTCGTCGGCTGCTCCCCCAGCGATTCCACCCGCTCCGCGATCGCGTGGAGGCTGGCGAGAATCTTTTGCTGCTCCGCCCGGAGTGACTGCGTGCTCCTCGGAGGCGTCGGGACGCTCGACATGATCGCGGAGTGTCGCTTCTGCTGAGCCGCCTGTCAACTCGGCACTTGCACCGGTCGACGGGGTTGCACTAGCCTCGCGGGAGTGTCCATGAAGATTGCGATCGGAGCCGACCACGCAGGCTTCGAAATGAAGGAACGCGTGAAGCAGGTTCTGCAGAGCCGCGGTATCGAAGCGCTGGACTTCGGCACGAGCTCCACGGAATCGACCGACTATCCCCCGTATGCCTTCCGGGTCGCCGAAGCCGTGCGGGACGGAAAGGCCGACCGGGGCATCCTGCTCTGCGATTCCGGGAACGGGATCGCGATCGCCGCGAACAAGGTCGATGGAATCCGGGCGACGATCTGCCTCAACGTGAAGATGGCGGAGCTGGCGAGGCGGCACAACGACTCCAACGTGCTCGTCCTCGGCTCCGCCTTCACGCCTCCGGAAGCGCTCGAGCCGATCCTGGACACCTGGCTCACGACCGGCTTCGACGGCGACCGCCCCGAGGGGGAGCGCCACGCGCGCCGGCTGGGACAGATTGCCGCGTATGAGCGGACCCACCAGCACCAGTGAGTTCGCGGGCGCGGTGGAGGAAGCCTACCGCGCCGCCCTGGAGGAGCTGGCTCGCCAGGAGGCCGTAGCGCGACTGGTCCGTCGCGACCCGACCCTCTGGAAGACCGATCCCGGACACCGGAAGATCATCGAGAACCGTCTCGGCTGGCTGGACTCCCCGCGCTGGCTCGAAGGCAAGATCTCCGAGCTGACCTCCTTCGCCGCGGAAGTCCGGTCTCAGGGATTCACGAGCGTCCTCCTGCTCGGCATGGGGGGCTCCAGCCTGGCCCCCGAGGTGCTGGCGGAGATCCTGCATCCGGCCCCTGGCGCTCCGACCCTCGACGTGCTGGACTCCACCGATCCCGCCGCCATCCGGGCGGCCGAGGCCTCGCACCGCCTCGACCGTACCTTCTTCCTCGTGTCGAGCAAGTCCGGGCGCACGATCGAGACCCTGTCCCAGTACCGCTACTTCCGGACGCGCCTGGAGGAGATGCGGGTTCCGGATCTCTCGAGCCGCTTCGCCGCCGTCACGGATCCCGGTTCCCCGCTGGAGCGTCTCGCGGGTGAAGAGGGCATGCGGCGGGTGTTCCTGAACCCCGCCGACATCGGGGGACGATACTCGGCCCTTTCCTATTTCGGGATGGTGCCCGCGGCGCTCCTCGGGCTCGATCTCCACGCCCTCGCGGAGCGCGCCTTGCGCGCGTCGGAATCCTGCGCGTCGAGCGATCCCGGCGTGAACGAGGCGCTCCGCCGCGGCGCCTGGATGGGCGCGGCCGCCCGCTCCGGAAGGGACAAGCTCACGCTGCTCACGCCTTCGTCCCTCCGGCCGCTGGGCTACTGGATCGAGCAGCTGGTCGCGGAGTCGACCGGAAAGGAAGGACGCGGGGTCATCCCGGTCGAGGGAGAGCCGCGCGGTTTCGCGCGCTACTACTCCCCCGATCGATGCTTCGTCGCCATCACCCTCGCCCACGAGCCCAGCTCCGAGCTCTCGGGGCTGGGCGCGGAGCTGCGCCAAGCCGGCGCGCCTTGGCTCGAGGTACGGCTTGCGGACCGGGCGGAGCTCGCCGGTGAGTTCTTCCGCTGGGAGGTCGCGACCGCGCTCGCGGGAGCCGTGCTCGGGATCGATCCATTCGACGAGCCGAACGTGCAGGAAAGCAAGGACAACACCGCCTCGATCCTCGCCGAGATCGAGAAGTCGGGCGAGGCCCCGACCGGAGAGCCGCGCTCCCGGGACGAGGGCGTCGAGGTCTACGCTTCGGACGAGGTGTGGGAGAAGGTCACGTCGCACGCGCCCGGACATCCGAGCCTGGAAATGCTCCTGGGGCGCTTCCTCGCGCTCAAGAAGCCGGGCGACTATCTCTCGATCCTGTCCTTCCTCGAGCGGACCGCGGCGACGGAGAGCGCCTTCGGACATCTCCGTCGGGAGATCCGGGACGCGATCCAGATCCCGGTGCTCCAAGGCTACGGCCCGCGCTACCTGCACTCGATCGGACAGCTCTACAAGGGCGGACCCTCGACCGGCATGTTCCTGATCCTCACCGCGGCCGCGGGCCAGGACCTGCCCATTCCCCAGAGCCGCGTCACGTTCGGGAAGCTCGAGCTGGCCCAGGCGCTCGGGGATCTCCGGGCGCTCGAGTCGCGCCACAAGGCCGCCCTGAGGCTCCACGTCACCGGGAGCCTGACGATGGGGCTGGCCACGATCGCGCACGCGGCGGAGCGGGCGCTCGTGGCCATCGCTCAGGCCTAGCTAGGGCACGCGAGCCTTGATGGTCCTGTACGGCTCCGGATCCGAGGGGAGTCCCGCGTCCAGCCCTTTCTGCTTGATCTCGGCCCGCACCGCCGCCGCCCGCTTCGCCGCGGGAGGGTGGTCCGAAGCGAGGTTCTCCCAAAAACCGTCCCCGCCGGCACTTAACGCCGCGAGCTTATCCATGACTTGAGCCATGCCCTCCGGGTTGTAACCCGCCCGGGCCATGTACATCGTTCCGTAGGAGTCGGCCTCCGCCTCGGCGTCCCGGCTGTAGCCCTTGAGCACCAGGGCCAGCCCGACATTCACCGCGGTCTGCGTGGCCTGGCTCGATCCTCCGAAGACCAAAGTGCTCAGGAGCTGGAACCCGAGCCCTTCCTGCATCTGCTTCACGCTGTGCCGCGCCACGATGTGGCTGATCTCGTGGCCCAGGACCCCCGCGAGCTGCGCCTGGGTGTCCAGGATCCGAAGCAGCCCCGTGTGCACGTAGATGTACCCGCCTGGAACCGCGAACGCGTTCGGGGTCTTGTCCTCGATCACGGTGAACTGGTAGGGAAGGTTTGGCCGATCGGACAATCTGGCAATACGTTGCCCGGTTCGATTCACGTAGTCCGTGACGGTCCGGTCCTGAAAGATCTTCTTTTCCGTGCGGATCTGAGCGGCCATTTTCGCGCCGATGTCGCGCTCCTCGGTCTCTCCGATGAGGATGACGCTCTTCTTTCCGCCCGGTCCGGTCGTCGTGCAGCCCGCGACGAGGACGCCGAGGAGAAGCAACCCGCACCACCCGGCTCTCCATGAGCTCAAGGGATTCCCCTTTCCTTTGAACGGTGCACCCGAACTGGTAAAAGGCTTATGGTTCCCTTTATCATTTTCAGTACGAAGCGTCTCTCGCTCATCGAAGGAGGATTCGTCCATGCCCGCACGGAAGAAGGCGTCCAAGAAGTCCTCAGCCCGGAAGCGCGCCCCCGCCCGCAAGCGGCCCGCGGCGAAGAAGGCGGCGAAGAAAGCCGCGAAGCGCCCGCAGCCCCGCACTCAGCCCACCGCCCCGCCGTCGCCGCCGAGCGCCATCGGTCTCTTGAGCCAGCACATGGACTACACGACCCATCGGCTCGCCGACGTGAAGCGCTTCTACACGGACCTTCTGGGGTTCCGCCGCTTCGAGCAGGACCCGCAGATGAATTATCTCTACGTCCAGACAGGCCATTCGTCCAGCGTCGGATTCATGCCGCCGATGCAGGGCATGGGTGAGCCGAGCCCGGCCAAGGAGCCCACGCTCTATTTCATGGTCAAGGACGTCGACCGCGTCTACACCGACCTGTCGGCGAAGGGCGTGCAGTTCGAGGGCCCGCCGGCCGACATGCCGTGGGGCCATCGCGTCGTCAGCACGATCGACCCCGAAGGCCGCCGCGTCATGCTCGCCACGACGAAGCCGCGCGCCTGAGCGATCGAGGGAGATACCGGACATGACGGATCGTTGCGCCCAGCTCCACGACGTGGGTCAGAGCATCTGGCTCGACTTCATCAGCGACGGCCTCATCCAGTCGGGTGAGCTGAAGAGGCTCATCGACCAGGGCTGCGTCTACGGAGTCACGTCGAACCCGACGATCTTCAAGAACGCGATCGCCGGCGACAAGGACTCCTACCCGGCCGAGATCACCCGGATGGCCGGCGCGGGGCGGTCCGCCGAGGAGATCTTCGACGAGCTCTCGGCGCGAGACATCTCGCGCACGGCGGATCTGCTCCTGGACGCGTTTCGAAAGGGGACGGGCCGGGACGGCTTCGTGAGCCTCGAAGTTCCCCCGGCCCTGGCCTACGACACGGAAGGCACGATCGCGGAGGCGAAGCGGCTCTGGGCGAAGGTGCGGAAGCCGAACCTCTTCGTGAAGGTGCCGGCCACGCCTCCGTGCATTCCGGCCATCGAGGCCCTGATCGCGGATGGCGTGAGCATCAACGTGACCCTGACGTTCTCGGCGCCCCAGTACGCCACGGTGGCCGAGGCGTTCAAGCGCGGGATCGATCGTCGGATCGGCGCCGGACTCCCGCTCGAGGGACTGCATTCGGTCGCGAGCTTGTTCGTGAGCCGGCTCGACACCTCGGTCGACAAGGAGCTGGACGAGAAGGCCAGGAACGCGCCCGCCGCCGAGAAGGAGCGCTACCTCTCCCTGCGCGGCAAGGCGGCGGTCGCCAACGCCCTCCACGTCTGGGAGGAATACCGCGCCCAGTTCTTCGGACCCCAGTTCGAGGATCGTCGGCGCGCCGGGGCGCGACCCCAGTGGCTGCTCTGGGCGAGCACCGGGACCAAGAACCCGGCCTACTCGGACGTGAAATACGTGGAGGAGCTGGAAGGGCCCGACACCATCAACACGATGCCCCGCGAGACCCTCGACGCGTTCCGGGATCACGGCAAGGTCCTGGGAAACCGCCTCGACCCGGAGATCGAGAGCGCGCGCCGCACGCGGCAGGCGCTTGCCGAAGCGGGCATCTCGCTCCAGGGGCACTGCGAGAAGCTGCTTCAGGACGGGGTCAAGTCGTTCGCGACCGCCTTCGACGAGATGATGGCGGCCATCCGCGAGCGCTCCGTCGCCCTGCTCCAGCGCCGCTGATCCACCTTCCAAGGAGGAGTTCATGGAACTCGGGTTCATTGGGCTCGGGCGGATGGGAAAGAACATGGTCCTCCGCCTGCTCGATGGAAAGCACCGGATCGTGGCGTGGGACCGCTCCCCGGAGACGGTCCGCGAGCTGGAAGCGAAAGGAGCCACGGGCGCCAAGGACCCGGCCGACCTGGTCGCCAAGCTCCGCGACTCGCCGCGTGCGATCTGGGTCATGGTCCCTTCGGGCGACCCGACCGAGGAAGTCCTGCGTGAGACCGCTCCCCTGCTCCGTCCGGGAGACGTGATCATCGACGGGGGAAATTCCTACTACAAGGACTCCCTGCGCCGGGCCGCCTGGCTCGCCGAGCGGAAGATCGATTTCATCGACGCGGGCACCTCCGGCGGGATCTGGGGCCTCACGGTGGGCTTTTGCCTCATGGTCGGAGGACCCGAAGCCGCGTGCCGGAGGCTCGAGCCCATCCTGAGGACCCTCGCCCCTCCGGACGGCTACGCGCGCGTCGGCGGGAACGGAGCCGGGCACTTCACGAAGATGGTTCACAACGCGATCGAGTACGGGATGATGCAGTCCTACGCCGAGGGCTTCGAGCTCTTGAAGGCTTCATCCTTTGGCCTGGACTTGAAGTCGATCGCCGCGCTCTGGAATCACGGCAGCGTCGTGCGCTCGTGGCTGCTGGAGCTCGCGGCGAGCGCGCTGGAGGAGGACCCCGGCCTCGCGCACGTGAAGGGCTACGTGGAGGATTCGGGTGAAGGGCGCTGGACCGTGGTGGAGTCCCTCGAGCGCGAGGTTCCGACCCCAGCCCTGACCCTCTCGCTCCAGATGCGGTTCCGGTCGCGCCAGAGCGATTCCTTCCAGGCCAGGATGCTCGCGGCGCTCCGGCACAAGTTCGGCGGGCATCCGGTGAAGACGGCATGACCGCGCGCGGCGCCGTGGCGGCCCCGCCCGAGACCCGGGCGAATCCTCTCCGCGAGGAGAGCGTCACGCTCCGCGCCGCGGATCCCTGCACCTTCGTCGTCTTCGGCGCCACCGGAGACCTCACCCACCGGAAGCTCATCCCCGCCCTCTTCCGCCTCTCGAAGCAGAAGCTCCTCCACCCCCGCACCGCGGTCGTGGGCTTCGCCCGCCGGGAGTTGACGACCGAAGCCTTCCGCGAGGAGATGCGGCGGGCGGTGGAGGATTCGGGCTCCTCCGCGTCGCCGGAGTGGGAGCGCTTCGCGGAGACCCTCCATTACACGTCCGGCGTGTTCGAGGATCACGGCGCGTTCCGGACGCTCGGCCGCCTTCTCGGAGAGATCGAGGAGAAGCGGGGCATTCCGGGAAACCGGATCTTCTATTGCGCGACGCCCCCCGGCGCCTATGAGGCGCTCATCCGGAACATCGGCGCCGCGGGACTGGCGCGGCGCGCCATCCGGGATGAGCGCTCGGTCCCCTGGTCGCGCGTGATCATCGAGAAGCCCTTCGGGCACGATCTCCCCTCGGCGCGCGAGCTGAACGCGCTCGTCCACACGGTCTTCGCCGAGCGGCAGATCTTCCGCATCGACCACTACCTCGGCAAGGAGACCGTCCAGAACATCCTGGTCTTCCGGCTGGGGAACGGGATCTTCGAGCCGCTCTGGAACAACCGGTACGTGGAGCAGGTGCAGATCACGGTCGCCGAGTCCGTGGGCGTGGAGCAGCGCGCCGCCTATTTCGAGACGGCGGGGGTTTCCAGAGACATCTTCCAGAACCACATGATGCAGCTCCTCACGCTCACCGCCATGGAGCCGCCGGCGCGGTTCGAGGCGGATTCGGTGCGGGACGAGAAGGCAAAGGTGCTGCGCACGCTTCATCCGATGACCCCCGAGGAGGTCGCGCGGGACACGGTGCGCGCCCAGTACGCGGGGGGTGCTTTGGGAGGAGCCCCGGTCCCCGCGTACGTCGGGGAGCCGGGGGTGAATCCGCGATCGCAGGTCGAGACCTATCTCGCCGCGCGCGTGCACGTCGACAACTGGCGATGGTCGGGCGTGCCGTTCTTCCTGAGAACGGGCAAACGACTGCCCAAGCGGGCCACCGAGATCGCCATCGTGTTCCGCCAGCCGCCGTTCTCGCTGTTCCGGTCGGCGGGCTGCGAGACGCTCGAGGCGAACGTACTGCGACTCCGGATCCAGCCCGACGAGGGCATCTCGCTCTCGTTCGGCTCCAAGTCGCCGGGACAGGTTCTCCACATCGATCCGGTTCAGATGGACTTCTACTACCTGACTTCCTTTGGTCAGGATCCGCCCGAGGCCTACGAGCGGCTTCTCCTCGACTGCAATCTCGGCGACTCGACCTTGTTCGCGCGACGGGACGAGGTGGAGCTCGCCTGGGAATTCGTCGATCGGATCGTGGAAGCCTGGAAGGACCAGAGCCCGCCGCTCCTCACCTACCCCGCGGGGACGTGGGGGCCGCCCGAGGCTGACGAGCTCCTGCACGGCAGCGGGACGCACTGGTACCGCCTGTGAGCCTGAGCGAACGCCACGTCCAGGACGCCCCCGACGGAGCCCGCCCCTTCGACGCGATCGCCATCGAAGGCGAGCTCCGGAACATGTGGAGCGCTTCCTCCTCGAAATCCTCGGGCGCGATCTACCGGGCCGCGCTCGCGAACCTCGTCGTGCCCCTGGACCCCTCGCTCGCCTCCAGGCTGATGCCCGTTCTCATCGAGGTGACCCGGAGGCACCCGTCCCGCCTCTTCCCGATCGGCGCCGGGGGCGCGTCTCGCGGCGCGCGGCTCGAGGCGCGCATCGGCGCGATCTGCCACAGGCGGGAGACCGGCGGAGGCCTCGTCTGCTCGGAGCAGGTGATCCTGGATTCCGACGTGGGATCCACGGGGCTGATCCCGAGCGCGATCCGCTCCCTGGTCATCGGCGACCTCCCCACGGTGCACCTGAATCTCCACTCGAGGTTCGACCTTCCCTGGATCTCGGAGCTCATGGACATGGCCGACCTGATCCTGGTCGACAGCTGCCTCGCGGCGCCGGGCGCGGAGCCGGAAGTCTGGCGCTTCGTCGGGCGCGAGGGTTCGCGCCGTGTACACGACCTCACGTGGGCCCGGCTCACGCCCTGGCGCACGATTCTCGCGGAGGTATTCGACGAGAAGATGTATCTTCCTTCGCTTCGGACCGTGCGGCGGGTCGAGATCGGATTCACCGGACCCGGCAACCCCCCTCCGCAAGTATGGCTCCTGGCCGGCTGGCTCGTGTCGCGCCTCGGCTGGAACGTGGACGGCGGGGGCCGCGACGGGCTGGTGCTGCGCTCGGACGCGGGAACCGTGACCCTGGCGCTCCAGAGAATAGGGAAGGGCGAGGAGCGCTGGCTCGAGCGGATCCACATCGAGGCCGGCGCGCCTCACCCCCTCGACGTCGAGATTCTCCACCGAGGCCGGGAGCGCACCGCCCGGGTCGACGTGCGCGTTCCGGCTCCGTCATCCAGCGACGTGCCGTTCGGCTACCGTGAATTCGCCGCGTGCATCGTCGGAGAAATCCAGCGCCACGCGCCCAACCGCTCCATGGAAGAAGCGGCCCGCGCGGCGGAAGACCTGATTCAATCCTGGAGGAAACCGTGACCGATCCCGGGCCGAGCGTGCGCGTCGTCTCCGACCTCGAGGAAGTGGCGCGTCTCGGCGCCGAGGAGTTCATCACCACAGCCTCCCGCGTGGCCTCCCGGGGACCGTTTCGCGTGCTCCTCGCCGGCGGCAGGACGCCCGAGCCGATGTACCGGCTCCTGGCGTCCGAGCCGACTCGCAGCCGCGTGGACTGGAATTCGGTCGAGTGCTACTTCGGGGACGAGCGGCCCGTTCCACCGGAGCATCCGGATTCCAACTACGGTCTCGTGAAGCGGACCCTCCTCGAGCCGCTCGGGATGCGCGCTCCCCGCACGTACCGGATGCGCGGCGAGGCGTCGGATCTCACGCTCGCGGCGAGGCGCTACGAGGCGCTGCTCCGGAACCGATTCGAGAAATACCCGCCCGAGGAGCCCTCGTTCGACCTGGTCTACCTCGGTCTGGGCGAGGACGGCCACACCGCTTCCCTCTTCCCCGGCGTCGAGATCCTGGATGATCCGCCGCGGCTCGTCCTCGCGGTCTGGGTCGAGGCGCTCCAGTCCATGAGGGTCACGGCGACCTACCGGCTCCTGAGCGCCGCGCGCCGGGTGCTCTTCCTCGTGGCGGGGCGGGAGAAGGCGTCGGCGGTGCAGCGAACGCTCGCGACGAACGGACGCGAGGAACCCTCACCCGCGTCGCGTGTCGCGAGCTCCTCCCGGGACGTCGGCTGGATCCTGGACCGGGAGGCGGCGGCCGCGCTCCCCAAGGCGGCCGCCCGGTGATCCTGGCCGGCGACGTCGGCGGGACGAAAACCTATCTGGCCCGTTTCGAGGTCGCCGGAGGACTGCCCGGGACCCCGGACGGCCCGGAGCTCGTGCCCAGCGCCGCCTTCCCTTCCTTCGAGGCCCTCCTCCACGAATACCTCGCGCGGCACCCGGGGCCGGTCGAGGCGGCGTGCTTCGGCGTCGCGGGGGCGGTGGTGGACGAGTGCGTGCGCGTCACGAACCTGCCCTGGATCGTGGACGGCGCTTCGCTCGCGCGGAAGCTGGGACTCCGGCGCGTCCACCTGCTCAACGACCTCGTCGCGACCGGGTACGGAATCGCCGCCCTTCATCCGGGGGAGCTGGACTGCCTGCAGGCGGGAGATCCGGCGCGAGACGCGAACGCGGGGATCCTCGCCCCCGGGACCGGCCTCGGCGAATCCATCCTGGTCCGCGTGGGCCGGGACTTCCTCCCGGTTCCCTCGGAGGGGGGTCACGCCGACTTCGCGGCGCGGACCGACGACGAGCTTCGTGTCTTCCGCGCGTTTCGCGAGCGGTACGGAAGGGTGAGCTACGAGCGCGTGCTCTCGGGCCCCGGGATCACGGCCCTCGGCGAGCACTTCCACCAGGAGCGCGGGGCCGAGCGGGAATGGGCGAGCCACGTCGCCTCGGCGGACGAGCACGGACCCGCCGAGGTGGTGAGCGCGCGGGGCATGGACGGATCCTGTGACGCGTGCGTCGACGCGATGCGGCTCTTCGTGGGCGTCCTCGGCGCGGAGGCCGGCAACCTCGCCCTCCGCGCGGTCGCCCGCGCCGGAATCTATCTCGGCGGGGGGATCCCTCCCAAGATCCTGCCCGCCCTGAAATGGGATCGCTTCCTCGAGTCGTTCCTCGACAAGGATCACCTGAGACCGCTCCTCACGACCATCCCGGTCTGGGTCATCCTGAATCCGCGTACCGGCCTCCTCGGCGCGGCGCGGTACGCCGGGTTGGCCGAGGGTTGAAGCCCCAGGGGCGCCGGACTATACTGCCGCCATGAATCCCGAGACCGCCGTGGTCCCCAAGGCCGCATCCCCCGCCCCGGACGCAGGGCACCGGGCGACCGAGCGTGTTCGCGAGATCCTCTCCTGGTACGGCTCCGACAATCCGGGCACCAAGGCGAACCTCGCGCGGCTCCTGAATCACGGGACGCTGGCGGGAACCGGCAAGCTCGTGATCCTGCCCGTCGACCAGGGTTTCGAGCACGGACCGGCCCGTTCCTTCGCGTCGAACGCCCCCGCCTACGACCCCCGGTTCCACTTCGAGCTGGCGATCGAGGCGGGCTGCAACGGGTACGCCGCTCCGCTCGGGTTCCTGGAAGCGGGCGCGTCGGAGTTCGCCGGCGAGATCCCGCTGATCTTGAAGGCGAACAATCACGACGTGCTCCACGACGAGCGGGATCCTCTGTCGGCGGTGACGGGGAGCGTGGGCGAAGCGCTTCGCCTGGGATGCGCGGCGATCGGGTTCACGATCTATCCCGGCTCCGCGAACGCCACGAAGATGTACGAGCAGGTGCAGGCGATCGCCGAGGAGGCCAAGCGGAACGGCCTGGCGGTGGTCGTGTGGAGCTATCCGCGCGGCTCGAGCCTGAGCAAGGCCGGGGAGACCGCGATCGACGTGGTGGCCTACGCCGCGCACATCGCGGCGCAGCTGGGGGCGCACATCCTGAAGGTGAAGCTCCCCACCGATCACATCGAGCAGGAAGAGGCGCGGAAGGCCTACGAGAAGAGCGCGATCCCGATCGGGACCCTGGCGGAGCGCGTCCGCCACGTGGTGCAGTCCTCCTTCAACGGTCGGAGGATCGTGATCTTCTCGGGAGGCGCGAAGAAGGACCTGGACGAGGAGATCCTGAACGAGGCGCGCGCCATCCGGGACGGCGGCGGCTTCGGATCGATCATCGGCCGCAATTCATTCCAGCGGAAGAAGCCCGAGGCGCTGAAGCTCCTCCGCGCCATCATCGCCATCTACTCCGGCGCCGCGCGCTAGGGCGGCTTCCTACCGCATCACCACCAGCTTCAGCACCGACGTCTCGCCGGGCGTGATCGCCTTCACGAAATAGATCCCCGACCGGACGCGGCGGCCCTGCTCGTCCAAAGCGTTCCAGCGGACCTCGTGATCCCCGGGCTCAGCGCGCGTCTCGTCCATCAGGGTCCGAACCAGCCGGCCGTCCGCCGAGAAGATGCGGACCGCCATCGGCCCCGCCTCCCGAACCGACACCTGGATCGCCGTTCCAGGCCGGAACGGATTCGGCGCCGCCCCCAGCGTGGCCGTCTTCCCGGTGCTCGACTTGATCAGATCGATCGACCCCATCATCGGCACCGGCTTCTCCCCGAGGGTCACCGCCCGGAACACCAGAGTGACCCGTGTTCCATTCGCCACATGGCTCAGGAGCGGCTTGATCCACTGGGCGCGGACCGGGATGTCCAGGTCCCCGATGGTGTTGTCGTTGATGTCGGCGATCCTCAGGGTCCGGTCCTGGGGAAGGGCCACTTCGGAGACGCTGCCCGCGTGAGGATAGGTCGTGCTGATCTTGATCGTGCTCGGATCCAGGGACAGGATCAGGTCGGAGTTGGCCTCGATCCCGAACTTCTGCTCCCCGTTCCCGTTGGTCTTGATGAGCGGCGGATCCTTGGTCGGCTGCACGATGGTCAGATCGATGAGCGTGACGATCGTGACGCCGGCGATCTTCGTGTCCGAGAAAGGCGGCGTCCCGTCGTCGGTCACGGTGAGGGCCGCGAAGTAGACGCCCGGGCTCGGGTACGCGTGGCTCGGAGTGGGTCCCGTCCCCTGCGTGCCGTCCCCGAAGTCCCAGGCGAAGGTCAGCGCCTGCCCCGGATCCGGATCCGACGAGCCGGTTCCGTCGAGCACGAGGGGCACTCCGGTCAGCCCCTTGTAGTCGTCTCCCGGGTTGGCGGTCGGCGGGCGGTTGGTGACCAGGGCGTGGAGGGTGAAGTGCCCGACCGTATGCGCCAGGCCGTCGTCGATCGTGATCGTCACCGCGTAATCCCCGGCGTCGGCGGGATCCAGGGTCCAGTTCAGGGCTCCGCTGACGGTGTCGAAGGTTGCCCCGACCGGCAGCGGCGGCACGCTCTCGAGACTCCAGACGATCGCGTCCCCTTCGGCGTCCGTGGCGCCCGCGGTCAGGGAGAACGGAACGAAGGCGGTCGCCGAGTAGTCCGACTGGAGCGCCGGATCGAAGAGGGGCGCGGTGTTCCCAACCCCCTGGAGAAGGACCGGGAAGCCGCCGGTCGAGTTGCTCGTGAACGAAAGCACGTCGATGACGTGCCCGCTCCCGGTCGGGGCGAACGAAATCGAGAGCGGAGCCGTGGCGCCCGGGGCGAGCGTCACCGGCAGGGCCATGGAGGCAGAGAATCCGGCGACCGGATTGCTGTGCGCGAGCGCGGTGATCGTGAGGTCGGCGTCCCCGGTGTTGCGGACCGTGAACTCGAACGGCCCGGAGCTTCCGCCGACGTTCTGACGCCCGAAGTCGTGCGTCACGGGATCGACGCCCAGGACCGGTCCGCTCGCAGCCTCCGCGCGGGCGGCCGCGTTCGTGGAGAGTCGAACCTCGGCGTTCCGCGACCCCGGGGCGGCCATGGCGCGATCCGGAGCCCAAACGAGGTGAAGCGCGAGGGCCATTAGCGCGAGGCAAAGATGCGGCGTCCATCTCATGGCCTTCCTCCGATGGTTGGGAACCGCGGGGTGAGCCACGACATCTCGGCGGGAAGCGGTAGAATACGCCGTTTTCCCTGTGTTTTCAATGGAAAACGGCGCTCGGGACGGGATTGAATCCGCTAGTTCGCCGCCGTGGCGGGAACGGGCAGCTTCTTCTTCGGATCCCGAGGGAAGAGGGTGTAGGAGAGCGTCATCTCCTCGATCCCGATCGGCATCCGGGGAGAGAGCGCGAAGTAGACGGGAAGCGTGCGCGTCTCGCGCGGTCCCAGGGTCTGGTCCTCGAAGCAGAAGCACTGGATGAGCTGGAATTCGCGCGCGGCCTGGACGGGAACGATGGAGTGGACGGCGCGGAAGAAGACCGAGTCGTCGCTCAGGTTCACGAAATCATAGGAGAGGTGCACGGACTTCCCCGGAATCGTCGTCACGGACGGGACCGAAGGCTTGAACCGGACCGGAAGGCCGCTCGCCGTGACCCCCATCAGATCCACCAGGATCTCGCGCTGCTCGATCGGCCCGGCCGTGCTGGACATCGGCGCGGGCGGGTCGCCCCCCTGGATCGCCGCTTTCCCCGCGCCGCCGATTCCGAGCCGGGCGCAGAAGAGCTTGAAGAGCGGAACGTTCGCGTAGGCGAACGAGAACATGAGGAGCACGAGGAGCGCGAGCGCGCCCCCGAGGGCTTTGTTCCCGATCGGTTTCATCACGAGGAGTCCTGTCCTAGAGAATCGGGATGCGCCAGAGACTGTCGACGATCATTCCGAGGAAGAGCACGAAAAGATAGAGAATCGAGAACCCGAACACGTCCCAGGCGGAGCGCACGGTGGCGAGCCTCCGCGCCCGCGCCGCCTTCCAGACGAACACGCATCCCAGGCCCAGCGCCAGCACCCCGTAGATGAGCCCGCCCGTGCGCAGGAACGGCATCGCCAGGGTCAGCGCCACCAGCGCCACGCTGTAGAGCTCGATCTGTCGGTAGGTCTCGGCGTCCCCCCGGACGAGCGGGAGCATCGGGATCTTCACCGCGCGATAGTCCTCCTTCACGCACAGCGCGAGCGCCCAGAAATGGGGCGGCGTCCAGAGGAAGATGACGAGGAAGAGGAGGATCGGCGCGAGCGTGAGTCCCCCGCTCGCCGCGGCCCACGCGATCACCGGCCCCATGGCCCCCGCGGCGCCGCCGATCACGATGTTGTGCACCGTGCGGGGCTTGAGCCAGAGCGTGTATCCGAAGCCGTAGAAGAGGATCGTTCCCAGGGCGAGCCACGCGCTCAGCGCGTTCGCGAACACGGCGAGAAGGACCACCGAGAGGATCCCGATCGCGATGGCGAATCCGAGCGCGCTCCCCGCGGACACGCGATGGAGCGGCAGGGGCCGGCGCGATCGCGTCCGGGCCATGGTGGCGTCGAGGTCGCGCTCGAAGTACTGGTTGAACGCGTTCGCCGAGCCCGCGACGAGCGTGATCGCGAAGAGCACCAGGAGGAGCTGGCCGGGACGCGCGAGGAGCGAGCCCTCCATGACCAGGGCCGCCATCGCCGTGACCAGCACGAGAAGCACGATGCGCGGCTTGGTGAGCTGGATGTAGCTAGAGACGCTTGAGCTCATGATTCGCCACCAACAGGGTTCCGAACAGCGCCAGCGCGGTCGCCAGATGACCGGCGCTGACCGCCAAGGGCACGGCCAGGACCACGTTCATGATTCCGAGCACGACTTGCAGGGAGACCAGGATCCCCGCGAGCCGGAGCGGCCACCGAGCCCGAGGGGGCAACGGAACCGACACGGATCGAAGCGAGAGCGCGAGCACGGCCGCGAAGATCAGATAGGCGCCGAGGCGGTGCGCGTAGTGGATCCCCACCAGACCCTCCATTCTGGGGAACAACGTGCCGTGGCAGGTAGGGAAATCGGGACAGGCCAGCGACGCCCCCGAGGATGAGACCCAGGCCCCCAGACCCGATTGCACGAAAACGAGGCCCGCCACCGCGTGGCTCATCGCCTTGAGCCCCTTGACCCTGGAGTCCCCTCCGATCACCGCGGCTGACGCCTCCCCGCCGGCCACGTCCTGCGCCCGCAGCGTGAGGCGGAGGAGGATCGCGAAGAAGAGGAACGCGAGCAGGAGGTGCGCGACCACCCGCTCGGGTCCCAGCTCCTCGAGCACGACGCGTCCGCCCATGACGATCTGGATCGCGAGCACCACGACCGCGACCGCCATGGGCCCTCCCAGGGCGGCGCGGTAGCGCGCCTTCGAGGCCACGGCCACCGCCAGTCCCAGGGTGCAGAGCCCCACCGCCATCGCGAGCACCCGGTGGGTGAACTCGATCATCACGCGCGTCCCCGCGGGCGGGATGATCCTGCCCCCCTCGGCGAGCGGCCACTGCGGGATCGAGAGCCCCGAGCCGCTCAGGCGGACGATGCCGCCCCAGACGATCAGCAGGAAGACGAGCGCGACCGTCGCGACGAAGAAGGCCGGCAGACGGCTCGGCTTCGGGAGCATCTCCTAGCGCATGACGGGGATGGTGTGGAAGTTCTCCGGCGGAGGAGGCGAGGAGACCGTCCACTCCAGCGTGCGGTTCTGGTCCTCGTGGGCCCAGGGGTCGGGAGGCGACGGCCGGCCGCGCCAGAGGCTCAGGAGCATGTTCAGCGCGAAGATCAGCATCCCCAGGCCGAGAATGGCGGCCCCCAAGCTCGCGATGTGGTTCAGACCCGCGAATTCCGGCCGGTAGGTGTAGATCCGCCGCGGCATGCCCAGCATGCCCATGAGGTGCATCGGCATGAACGTCAGGTTCATCCCGATGAAGGTGAGCCAGAAATGCACCTTGCCGGCGACCTCGTTGTAGAGCTTTCCGGACATCTTCGGGAACCAGTAGTAGATGCCCGCCATGATCGACATGAGCGATCCGCCGAAGAGCACGTAGTGGAGGTGCGCCACGACGAAGTAGGTGTCGTGCACCTGCACGTCGAAGGGCACGAGCGCGAGCCAGACGCCGGTGATGCCGCCGATGATGAAGAGCGCGATGAATCCGAGGGCGAAGAGCATCGGGGTCTTGAACCGGATCGAGCCGCCCCAGATCGTGGCGAGCCAGGACCAGATCTTGATGCCCGTCGGGACCGCGATGACCATCGAGGCGAAGCTGAAGAACTGACGCAGCCCTGGGCTCATTCCGGTCGCGAACATGTGGTGGCCCCAGACCATGTAGCCGATGAATCCGATCCCCGCGGTCGCGAGGACCATCCCTTTGTAGCCGAAGAGGTGCTTGCCGGAGAAGGCGGGCAGAATCTGGGACACCATGCCCATGCCCGGAAGGACCATGATGTACACGGCCGGGTGCGAGTAGAACCAGAAGAGATGCTGCCACAGCACCGGGTCGCCTCCCGCCTGGGCCTGGAAGAAGGCGGTCCCGAACATGCGGTCGGTCAGGAGCATGGTGAGCGCTCCCGCGAGCACCGGGGTCGCGAAGAGGATGATCGTCTGCGTGATGATCACGTTCCAGCAGAACATCGGCATCTTGAGCATCGACATCCCGGGAGCGCGCAGGTTCAGGACCGTCACGACGAAGTTGATCCCGCCCAGGATCGAGGAGGCGCCCGCGAGATGGAGGCCCAGGATCCAGAGGTCCATCCCGGCGCCCGGAGAGAACTGCCGGCTGGTCAGGGGTGGGTAGCTGGTCCAGCCCGCGGCCGCCGAGCCCGACTTCAAGAAGAGGCTGACCAGCATGAACAGACCCGCCGGAATCAGCAGCCAGAAGCTCACCGCGTTCAGGCGCGGGAAGGCCATGTCGCGCGCGCCGATCTGGATCGGCACGACGTAGTTCGCGATCCCCGCCATGATCGGTATGGTGAAGAAGAAGACCATGAAGGTCCCGTGCAGGGACATGATCTGGTTGTAGACCTCGGGCGCCACGACGTGGAGCCCCGGCGCCGAGAGCTGCGCGCGCATGACCATCGCGAAGATCCCCGCGACGGCGAAGAAGAAGAACGCCAGCCAGATGTACATCACGCCGATCAGCTTGTGGTCGGTCGTGAGGAGCCACTTGAGGATGCCCGTCCGCGCCTTGGGGTGGGCGGGTGCGGTCTCGTGGGTCGAGATCGGTCGGGCGGCGATGGTGCCGGCTTCCATGATGGCTAGACTCCCTTCTTCTTTTGCTCGATCCAGCGGTCGAATTCTTCCGGCGTCACCACGTTCACCGTGATGAACATCTGCGCGTGGAGTACCCCGCAGAGCTCGGCGCACTGACCCTGATAGGTGCCCGTCCTCTCGACGTTGAACCAGACGTGGTTGATCCGGCCCGGGTTGGCGTCCATCTTGATGCCGAAGTCGGGCACGAACCAGCTGTGCACCACGTCGATCGACGTGACGTTGGCGGCGACCGTCTTCCCCACCGGGATCACGAGCGGCTCGTTGGCGAAAATGACGCCGTACTGGGGATAGCGGTACTCCCAGAACCATTGATGTCCGACGACCTCGATCTGCACGTCGGACTTGGGAATGGTCTCCATGTACTTCTCGGTCGTGAACGCGGGCCCGGAGAGGATCACCATCGCGAGCGCCGGGATCGCGGTCCAGACGAGCTCCAGCCGGACGTTCTCGTGCCACTTGGCGGGCGGCACCCCGGGCCTCGCCCGGAACCTGAGCACCGCCACGAGCAGGATCCCCTCGGCCAGGATGAAGAAGAACGCGGTGATCGCGACCGCCTTGTAGAAGAGGGCCCTCACGTCCCGCGCCACCGGGGTGACCGGATGGAGCAGCCAGGCGCCCGCGGGGCTCGCGAGAAACGCGGCCGCGACGAGCCCAAGCCCGAACAGGAGAAGCGGAGTCCAGCGGCATCGTGGGTTCATGTCAGCTCCGGTTCGAGGACGCGGGTTTCACGGGATTCGGCACGAGCGACGTGGCCGGTCCACCGGCGGGCGCCGCCGTCGGCTGCCGCGCCCGGAGGCTCCCGGCGAAGTCGTACAGCTGCCGGATCTCGTCGCGGGAGAGGTCGCCGTTTCCAGGCATCGCGTAACCCGGGATCCCCTCCAGAACGAGCTTCTCGAAGCGCGCCGCGTCCCCGGCCGTCTTCGAGGCCGAAAGGGGCAGCGTGCTCATATAGGCGTAGGGCGCTGAACCCAGCATGCGGACGCGAATCCCGCCCTCGCCCGAGGGTCCGTGGCAGGAGGCGCACCGCTGACCGTAGAGCGCCGCCCCCGGAGCGTCGGGCGACGGCGGAGTCATGCCGCTCGAGGGCGCGCTCACCGCGGGCTCCTGCATCAGGCGTAGCGCCACCTCGATCGGGATCGTAGGCGTGGGCGCGGCCGAGCCGCCCGCCGCACCGCCGCCACCAGCCGCTCCCCCTCCCCCACCGGCGGCCCCGCCGCCTCCTCCGCCGATCGGCCCCAGCCACGCCAGATCGGCGGGTTTGTCCTCCTCGAGCTTGGGCTCGAACGATCGCTCATAGTGGGCGATGGCGAACCGATCCTCGAGGGGGATATTCGTGAAGGCGGCCATGGCGGTGCCTGGAGAGCCGGTGGAGATCGTCTGGACGACGCGCGCGATGCCGCCGCCGTACTTCCAGTAACCCTCGTGGAAGTTCCTGGGTTTCGGATTCAGGGCGGCGGCCGCCGGACCGTCCCCGAGGCCCTGGGCGCCGTGGCAGGAAGCGCAGTTCACGGCGAAGAGGGTCTTCCCCCTGGCGATCAGCTCCGGGGTCGGCTTCATGAGGCTGGCCAGGTCCACGTGGGCCGCCGGGCCCGCCGTGGCGTGAACCGCCTCTCCACCCTCCTTCCCCGCCGAGCGCATTCCGGCGAGATAGGCAAGGGTCGCCACGAGTCCCAGGAGGACGCCGGTGACCACGAACTGAGCGATGGCCAGCCCGGATCCGATCTGCTCCTCGGGCGGGGGTTGGTCGAGGCGCGTCGGGCGCGGGGCTTCGCTCATCCGTGGAACCTCACGCTCGCCGCGAAGTCCGGGTCGCCGTGCGGGGCGACCGGATGGCGGCTCAGGAAGGCCTGGACCTGCCAGCCGAAGAGGCCGAGGAAGCCCAGCGCCACGCCGATCTCGTTCCAGCTCAGGACCGCGTGCTCCGGCGAGAAGGCCGGATAGATCATCCAGAACGCGTCCAACCACTGTCCCAGGATCACGCCGGCCGCGACGGTGAGGAGGACCGTCTCGTTCTCCTTCCAGCGCACCGGCATGAGCACGAAGAACGGGATCACCCACTTGAGCACGGCCACCGCGATGATGACCGCGCCCCACCCGGTGTAGATCCGGTGGATCATCCACTCGATCTCCTCGGGCAGGTTGGCATACCAGATGAGCATGAACTGGGAGAACGCGATGTAGGTCCAGAAGACCGCGAACGCGAAGACGAGCTTCCCTAAGTCGTGGAGATGCACGCGGCTCACGACGCCCCGGAGGGCGCCCTGCCGACGCAGGAGGATCGCGACGATCGCGATCCCGGCGAGACCGCTCTGCCAGAGGCCGGCCCAGTTGTAGACGCCAAAGATGGTGCTGTACCACGTCGGCTCGAGCGACATGATGAGATCGAAGGTCGCGAGCGTGAACGTGAGCGCGAAGGAGACGAGGAAAACGGCCGAGATGTTGAGGTTCTTCCGCGAAAGGGCGCGGTCACGAGTCTCGTCCTGCCGCGTCGACTGGCGCACGAAGTACCAGGAGAAGAAGGACCAGAGCGCGAGGAAGAACAGGTTCCGGACGATGAACGCCACCGGGGTCAGTCGGAGGATGCCGAGGCTCTCCTTGCCGATCAGCTTCGCGCCCTCTCCCTGAGTGGCGGCGGGACTGGACCACACGTAGAGATGCGGGATCCCGATGGCCACGACGATGAAGAGGAGCATGGCGACCGGGACGAAGGAGGAGAACGCGTCGGCGATGCGCCGGACGGCGACGCTCCACGTCGCCCCCGTGATGTAGTGAATGGCCGAGAAGAACGTCCCCGAGAGGCCGAGGCAGAGAAACACCCAGTAGCTCTGGAGCCAGGCAGCGTAGGCACGCGTGGGATCGGAGCTCACCTCGAGCGCGAAGGTCACGCCCCCGATCAGGATCATGATGCCGAAGAGCGCCTTCATGGCTCCCGGAACGGTGAGCGGACCGACCCGGAGCTTCTCGGCGTGCGGGGTGTGGGCCACGGCGTCCGCGCTCATGGCTTCCCTCCCTCGGTCCGGGTCGTCGAGGTCGAGTCTCCGGGCGCAATCGCGTTCAAGCTGTCCGACATTCCGGCGGCTTTCAGGTCCGCGGGCGAGGGATGAGCCGAGCGCTCCAGCGCGCGCACGTAATGGATCGCGGCCCAGCGATCCTCCGGAAGAATCTGGGAGGCGTAGCTGGGCATGAGGTTCTGCCCACGCGTGATGACGTGATAGATCCGGCCGTCGGGCCAGCCACTCACTTTCGCGGAGAGGAGCGACGGGGGCATCGGGAACTTGGGAACGATGTATCCCTGACCGTCCCCCTTCGGCCCATGGCAGACGACGCAGTAGGTCATGTAGACGCGCTGCCCGCGGCCGAGCACGTCCGCGGTGCGTGGCAAGGGATTCACGAGGTCCCGCTGCGCGGCCAGGCTGTCCGCCAGCGCGTAGCGGTAGGGCGTGAACCCCCGGGGAACCGTGCCTTCCACGGGCACGCGCATCGCGCTCCTGCCGGGATGGAACGGGTCCTCGTTCTGCGCCTTGACCGCGGGCGAATAGGCCATGTTCGGCATGTATTCCAGGGCAGGCTTCTCCTTCCGATGGGAGCAGCCAGCGAGGACGAGCATCGCCAGAAACAAGCCAACGCGGCGCGGATCAGACACGGATCACCTTCAGATCCACCGGCCCGGTCTTCCGGAGCACCCCGAAGATCCGATCCTCGT
>Ga0075435_100000448_pt1 | contig 25223 bp, 15 predicted proteins | sample RhiMethybrSRZTD4_FD_75302 | JGI IMG/M metagenome (GOLD analysis project Ga0075435, IMG submission 75302) | Populus rhizosphere microbial communities from Tennessee, USA - Rhizosphere MetaG P. TD hybrid SRZTD4 | ecosystem: Host-associated > Plants > Roots > Rhizosphere > Soil | place: USA...
TTCATTCCTCCTTCGACGTAAGCTCACAGAACAGGAATGAACCATACAGGAGCGCATTTATGATTCTGGCTCGGCGGGTTCTCGGCGCGTTCGCGTTCTGCGTCGTCCTTCCCCTCGCGGCCGCCGCGCAAGTGACAACGGCCGACACGGCGCGCACAATTTCGGGGCGAGCTACTCGCGCGTGTTCGATCCGACGCTCATCGCGGAAGCGCGCGCCGGCTACCTGGACGTCAACATCGCGTCGTACGGAATCAACTACGGCAACAACGTCGCCCAGTCGTTCGGGATCCCCGGCGTGAACCTGGATCCGCTGACGTCAGGCCTGACGCCGATTACGCTCACGGGATACGCGCCGGCGGGCGATGCGACGTTCCTGCCGCTCATCCAGGTGGATCACACGTGGCAGGCGAGCGGCTCGGTGACGAAGATGAAGGGCGCGCACTCGATCGAGTCGGGGGCGGGCATCAACGATCGCAACTTCACCGTCTATCAGAGCAATCAGCCGCTCGGCGCGATGACGTTCAACACGACCCTCACAGACAACGGAGCCGGCTCGGGCGGCAACACCATCGCGTCGTTCCTGCTCGGGTATCCGCAGCAGGTGTCGCGCATCGTTTCGCTGTTCTACCCGCACTACAACACCAAGGAACCGTTCGTGTACGTGCAGGACGATTGGCGCGCGACGTCGAATCTGACCGTCAACCTCGGCGTGCGCTATGACGTGTTCACGCCGTATACCGAGCGCGACAACCACCTCGTCAACGTCGACCTGGCTTCGTCTACGATTCTCGTCGCAGGTCAGAACGGCGTGTCGCGCACGGCCGGCATCCAGACCGACTACTCCAATGTCGCGCCGCGGGTCGGGTTTTCCGCCACGCTGCCGCGACAAATGGTGGTACGCGGAGGCTACGGTCTGTCGTACTATCCCGGCAACTACATGTCGCAGTCGTTCCTGAAGAGCGCGCCGTTCACGAGCACTTACGGTCCGGTGATCAGCACGGGCGCCTCGGGCGGAGCGCCAAACGTCTTCCTCAAGGACGGGCTGCCGCCGCCGGTCGCCACCGACATCACCGTGCCGAGCGGCACGTTCCAGGCCGAGGAGCTGAACTTCAGGAACACGCGCGTGCAGCAGTACCACGTGTTCGTCGAGAAAGAGCTTGGCGGAAACGTGCTCGGGGCGGGCTACCTCGGATGGAACGCCGACCACATCGCGCAGTACATTCCGAACATGGACCTCGCGCCGGCCGCACCCGGCGCCATCCAGCCGCGCCGTGCGTTTTCCGCGACGCTGCCGAACGTCAGCTCGATTCCGCTCATCGCAAGCGATTACGATGGCACCTACAACGCGATGCAGCTCGTCTTCCAGCGTCGTCAGCGCGCCGGCCTCACGCTGTCATCGAGCTACACGCTCGCGCACGCGGTCAGCACCAACGCCGCGCCGTGGGACGTCAGCGTCATCGAGCGGTACGCTTCGGACTTCGACATCCGTCATCGGTTCGTCTTCTCCGCCAACTACGAGCTGCCGTGGCTGAAGGACGCTCATGGCCTGCGCGGCGGCGTGCTCGGCGGGTGGCAGGTGAACACGGTCGCGTTCTGGCAGACGGGGCTGCCATTTACCGTGCAGAACGGAACGGCGCGCTCCAATACGAGCGGCGGCGACAGACCGAATCAGATCGCCGATCCGAATCTCGACAACGCGACGGTGGAGAAGTGGTTCGATCCGGCGGCGTTCGTGGCGCAGCCGATCAACACGGCAGGGAACACCGGCCGCAACACGCTGCACGGTCCGCCGCAGCGGCGCATCGACCTGTCGCTCTTCAAGAACCTGTCGCTGACGACCGCTATGCGGCTTCAGCTGCGCGCCGAGGTGTTCAACCTGACGAACACGCCACGCTTCGGCCTGCCGAACTCGAACTTCGGCACCGCCGGCTTCGGCAGCATCACGACGACCGCGAACGCCATCCCGAGGCAGATGCAGTTCGCGGCGAAGCTACTGTTCTAATGATGAGAGGATGCAGAGTTCGCAAAGTGCGCAAAGTTCGCAAAGTTCGCGAAGAAGGACGCGACGCTAGATTGTTCTCTGCGTCCTTTGCAACCTTTGCGTTCTCCACGCTGATCGTCACAGCATCAACGCTGCTCGCCCAACCACCTTCGCCCCCGGCAGGTCAAGCGCCTTCGGCGCCGGCTCCGGCCGGGCAGGAGGGCGGGCGAGGCGGGAGGGGGCGCGGCGGGCAGATCACCTCGCCGCGCAATGCGTATCCGGATCGGCCGCCGGCCGATCCGGAGGCCATCGAACGCGGGCGCGCGCTCTACAGCGTGAACTGCGCGTTCTGTCACGGCGCCGATACGCGCGGCGGCGACAGCGGACCGAGCCTGCTGCGCTCGGGACTCGTCCTCGACGACGAGCACGGCGAGCACATCGCGCCGGTCGTTCAAAACGGCCGGGCCGATCGCGGCATGCCGAAGTTCAGGTTCACGAACGAGCAGATCGCGGATATCGCCGCATTCATCCACACGTTCAGAGCTGCAGGCTACGACGAATCGCGGCAGCGGCCGCCGAGCATCCTCGTCGGCGACGTGAAAGCAGGCGAAGCGTTCTTCAACGCGAAGTGCGCATCGTGTCATTCGCCGACCGGCGATCTTCGCGGCGTTGCCAGCAAGATTCCCGATGAGCGGCTGCTGCAGCAGACCTGGCTCATGCCCGGGAGCGGCGGCGGACGCGGCGGTCCCCCGCCGGTCGCCGTCCCGCCGGTCGCCGTCACGGTCACGCTTCCGTCCGGAGAAAAAGTGGAAGGGACGCTCGATCGGATCGATGATTTCGTCGTGTCGTTGACGACCGCCGACGGGTCGCATCGATCGTTTCGAACGGACGACCGCGTCAAGGTCGACGTCCGGGATCCGTTGCAGTCGCACCGCGATCTGCTGCGCGTTTATACCGACGCCGACATCCACAACGTGACGGCGTATCTGGTGACATTGAAATGATGGTGATGAAGAAGGTGTTCGTCGTCTCGTCGCTGTGCGTCGCGTTCGGTCTCGTCGTCGCGGCAGGAGACGGGCTCGATCCGTCGCAGCTGTCGAAGCCGCTCGGCGATTCGTGGCCGACCTACTCGGGCGACTACACGGGGCGGCGATACAGCAGCCTCACGCAGATCAATCAGTCGAACGTCACGCGTCTCACGCTCGTCTACGCGGCGAAGGTCTCCGGCGGCGCGAACGGCGGCGGCGGCGGATTCGGAGGACCGGAACGGCGCACGACGATCGTGGGCGGCGAGGGAACCGGCGAGGTGACCGTCGGCGGCGCTACGACGATCAAGGGCGCCGTGCTGATGGTGAACAACGTCCTCTACGTCACCGCGCCCGACAACGTGTGGGCGCTCGACGCGCACGACGGCCACGAGCTGTGGCACTACTTCTGGAAAACCAGAGGCGGCACGCACATCGGCAATCGCGGCGTCGCGATGTGGGGCAACTATCTGTTCTTCGTCACGCCGGACGATTACTTCGTCTCGATCGACGCGCGTACCGGGAAGGAGCGCTTCCACAAAGAAGCCGCGAGCTTCGCGCAGCAGTACTTTCTCACCTCCGCGCCCGTCGTCGTCGGCAACCACGTCATCGTCGGCACCGGCAACGATCTGGATTCACCCGGCTATCTCACGTCCTACGATCCCGAGACGGGCGAGCAGCAGTGGCGCTTCTACACCGTGCCGATGAACCCGGGCGATCCGGGCCTCGAGACGTGGAAGAATGTGGACGCGGCGCGGCACGGCGGCGGCCACCCGTGGCTGCCGGGCGTCTACGATCCCGAAACGCATCTGTATATATTTGGTACGGGCAACCCGACGCCGGCGTACTTCTCGGCGCCGCGCGGCGAGGGCCTCGACAATCTCTTCACGTGTGCGATCGTCGCGTTGAACGTCGACACGGGAAAGATGGAGTGGTACTACCAGACGTCGCCGCACGACACGCACGACTGGGATTCGGCGCAGACGCCAGTGCTCGTCGACGGCGACTTCCGCGGCAGCGGGCCGCGGAAGCTGGTGCTGACGGCGAGCCGCAACGGTTACTATTTCACGCTCGATCGGCGTACGGGCGAGCATCTGGTCACGAGCCAGTTCTCGGGCACGGTGAACTGGGCGAAGGGGCTGAACGAACGCGGACAACCGGTGCGCGATCCGTCGAAGGATCATCACATCGCCGGCGCGCTCGTGTCGTCGGCGAACGGCGGCGCGACCAACTGGCCGCCGCCCGCGTATAGTCCGGACACCCGGCTGTTTTACGTGCCCACGGCCGAAACCTACGCAATGTATTACCAGAGCGAGACCGATCCGCGCGGGGCGATGGGACTCGGCGGCAAGGACGAGATCAGCGTCGGCTCGATGGGCAGCTACATCTCGGCGATCGACTATCAGACCGGAAAGACCGTGTGGAAGCACAAATTCCGGACGGTAGGCAGTGGCCGCGGAGCGCCGGGACTGCTGACGACGGCAGGCAAGCTGTTGTTCGGCGGCGACGTGTCGGGCAATTTCGTCGCGTTCGATCCGGCGGACGGCCGGCCGCTGTGGCACACGCAGATCGGTCAGGTGACAAACGCGCCCGAGACGTTCATGGTGGACGGCCGGCAGCACGTGCTCATCGCGGCGGGGGACACCCTGTACGCATTCGCACTATACGAGTAAGCAAAACTTTTCTCTGCGTGCTCGGCGCTCTCCGCGGTTAGTATCACGCCCGGATTCGAGCAGAAGTCGAGGATGTTCATGATTACACGACGCGAATTCGGCGCACTGACCCTCGGCGGGATCGTCGCCGGCATCAACCTGAAGGCGAACACGGTCTCCGGCGTGCGGCTCGGGGTGCAGACGTACAGCTTCCGCGACCTGCCGCGCGTGCCGGGCGGCGACGCGATCGATCCGGTCATCAAAGCGATGACCGAATGCGGCCTCACCGAGTGCGAGCTCTACGCGCCGCAGGTGGAACCGCAGTTCGGCGGCGGCGCACGCGGGGCGCGCGGCGCTTCGCCATCGCCCGAAGCGGTCAAGGCGCGCGAGGATGCCCGGAAGTGGCGGCTCGAGACGCCGCTCGATCATTTCGCCGGAATCAAGAAGAAGTTCGACGCGGCAGGCATCACCGTCTACGCGTACAACTACAGCGCGAACGCCAGCTATACGGAGGCGGAGATCGATCGCGGCTTCGACATGGCGAAAGCGCTCGGCGCGGAGATCATCACCATGTCGACGACGCTCGGCGTCGCGAAGCGGATCGCGCCGTTCGCGGAGAAGCACAACATGGTCGTCGCCATGCACGGCCATTCGAACGTCAACGATCCGAACGAATTCGCGACGCCCGACAGTTTCGCGACGGCGATGAAGATGTCGAAGCTGTTCAAAGTGAATCTCGACATCGGCCACTTCACCGCGGCGAACTTCGACGCGATGGATTACATCCGGCAGCATCACGGCGACATCACGAACCTGCACCTCAAGGATCGCAAGAAGAACCAGGGCGACAACGTACCGTGGGGGCAGGGCGACACGCCGATTCGCGAAGTGCTTCAGCTGCTGAAGAAGGAGCGCTGGCCGATCCGCGCGTACATCGAGTACGAATATCGCGGTCAGGGGAGCCCCGTCGAAGAAGTGAAGAAGTGCTACGCGTTCGCGAAGCAGGCGCTGGCGTGAAGCGCCTCGGCATGGGCCTCGTCGGCCCGGGATTCGTCGGCGCGCATCACATCGACGCGGTCAGGCGCCTCGGGTTTGTCGACGTCGTCGCCGTCGCCGCGAGCACGGAAGCGTCGGCGCGGCGGAAGGCCGACGCGCTCGGCGTCCCGAAAGCGTACGGCAGCTTCGAAGCGCTCGTCGACGATCCCGACGTCGACGTCGTGCACAACACGACGCCGAACTACCTGCACGGGCCGGTCATCATGGCCACGCTCGCGCGCCGCAAGCACATCATCTCGGACAAGCCGCTGGCGATGACGTCGGACGAGGCGTTCCGCTTGTGGCAGGCGGCGTCGCAGGCGGGCGTCGTGCACGCCGTCACGTTCAACTATCGCGGCAATCCGCTCGTGCAGCACGCGCGCGAGATGATCGCGAAGGGCGAGCTCGGCGCGGTCCACTTCGCGCACGGCAACTACCTGCAGGACTGGCTGCTGCAGCCGACCGATTTTTCGTGGCGCCTCGAACCCGAGAAGGGCGGCGAGAGCTCCGCCATCGGCGACATCGGATCGCACTGGTGCGATCTCGTCCAGCACGTCATCGGTCGTCAGATCGTCGAGGTGCTCGCCGACCTGACGACCGTCGTCGACACGCGGCTGAAGCCGAAATCGTCGCAGGAGGCGTTCTCCCGCGGCACCGACGAGGCGCGCGAGCGCGTCAGCATACGCAGCGAGGATCTCGCGACCGTCCTCCTGCGGTTCGACGGCGGCGCGAAGGGCGCGATGTCGGTCGGCCAGGTGTGCGCCGGCCACAAGAACGATTTCTGGTTCGAAGTGAGCGGCCGCCGCGCATCATTGCGCTGGCTGCAGGAGCGTCAAAACGAGCTCTGGATCGGACGCCGCGAAGCGGCGAACGAAGTGCTGCTGAAGGATCCGTCGCTGCTCGGCGCGGCCGGACGCGCCTACGCGCATCTGCCCGGCGGCCATCAGGAAGCGTGGGCCGACGCGTTCGCCAACGTGCTCCGCGACGTCTACGAGTTCATCGCGGCCGGCCGCAGCTCGCAGGATGCGAAGCCGCCGGCGTTCGCGACCTTCGAGGACGGCTACCGCGCGGCGGTGATCGTGGACGCGGTGCTCGAGAGCCACCGGAACGGCGGCATCTGGACGAAGGTGCAGTCGCGGATCGAGGCGCGCGCGTAGACGCAAAGGCCGGTCGTCGAATGAAACCGTTCGAACCCAAGTTCATGAAGGTCGGTGTGTTGACGGCCGCGCTCCAGGAGCTGACGCCGCGCGCGGTTCGCGATCCTGATCCCGATCGCGCCATCGAGGAGTGGCTCGAGTTCGCGCGCGAGCTCGGCGCCAACTACGTGCAACTGTCGGCGGCGCTGCATCCGACCGAGACCGATGTGCCGCCGGAAGCGATGCTCGATCCGGTCGCGAACACGCTCGACCTCCGGCAGCCGTTCGACAAGGATCGCGCCCGCCGCGTCGACGCCGCGCTGCGCGCGACGGGCGTCGGACTGTCGGACATCGGCTATTTCGACAACATGCTGCATCACGATCCGGCGGTGCGCCGGAAGAAGCACGACTTCATGACGCGCGTGTTCGACGCGGCCGTGCTGTTGAACGTCAACGCGGTGTGCGGCTTCGTCGGCCGCAATCAGCAGCACGGGATGGAGGAGAACCTGGTCGACTTCGAGACCGAGTTCGTGCCGCTCTTGAAGGCCGCGAAGTCGCGCGGCCTGACCTATCGCGTCGAACAGTGCCCGATGCCCGGATGGACGACAGCCGACACCTGGCTCAACAACATCGCGTACACGCCCGGAACGTGGATCGCGTTGCACCGGATTTGCGACGCGCACGGCGTTGGCGATCAGTTCCGCATCCACTACGATCCCTCACACGCGATCCTCATGGGCCAGGACACGCGATCGCTCTTTCAATATCTGAAGGACACCGGCTACAACTTTCTCATCGGCGGTTTTCACGTCAAGGGTCAGGTCGTCGACGCCAAGGGCCTCGCGGCCTGGGGTTATCAGGGCCAGACCATCGACCGCGGCGACTGGATCCGCGGAAAGCCCTCGCCCAATCCGGCCGATCAGCACAACGCCTGGAAGAAGCAGACCGTGCTCGCCGAGCACGAGCTGCCGGGCACGGCACGTCACGATCCGCTGGCGTACCTCCAGAATCGCACGGTCGACTGGCTCGATCACCAGCTCGCCGCGCGCGAGCTGCTGCAGCTCGATGTCGCGAACACGCATCTGGTGGTCGAGCACGAATACCCGAAGGCGCGGCTGCAGGATCGCGCGCGCCTCAAGCCGATCCTTCAGGGATCGATCGCCTTCGTGCGCCGGATGGACGAAGCGGCCGCGTGCATGTATGCGTTGCAGCACGAGGTGCTGGCATCGCAGGGGATTCCGGTGCAGGGCATCGGACGGGAATCGTACCGGTCATGAACCGCAGAGACTGACATATGCCTTTATCAGTCCGGCTGAAGCTCTCCACGCTCATGTTCCTGCAGTACTTCGTATGGGGCGCGTGGTACGTCACGATGGGCACGTGGCTCGGGGAGACGCTGCACTTCTCGGGCGAGCAGATCGGTCTCGCGGCCGGCTCGACGGCGGTCGGCGCGATGATCTCGCCGTTTTTCGTCGGCATGATCGCCGACCGGTTCCTGGCCACCGAGAAGATCCTCGCGGCGCTGCACATCATCGGCGGCGGCGTGCTGTTCTACGCGTCGACGCAGACATCGTTCGGCCCGTTCTACGCCGTGCTGCTCGTGTACACGTTGTGCTACATGCCGACGCTCGCGCTGAGCAACTCGCTGTCGTTCCGCCAGATGACCGATCCGGGCCGCGAGTTTCCGCCGATTCGCGTGCTCGGCACGATCGGCTGGATCGTGGCCGGCCTCTTCATCGGCACGCTTCGACTCGAAGCGACGGCGCTGCCGCTTCGCATTGGCGGGGCCGGCTCCGTCGTCCTCGGCGCGTTCTGCCTCGCGCTGCCGCACACGCCGCCGCCGAAGACGGGAAGCGCGACGGTCCGCGACATCCTCGGCCTCGATGCGTTGAAACTGCTCGGCGAACGCTCCTTCGCGATCTTCGTGCTCGGATCTTTTCTCATCTGTATTCCGCTGCAGTTCTACTACGCCTTCGCGAACCTGTTCCTCAATGAGCTGAACGTCACCAACGCCGCCGGCAAGATGACGCTCGGGCAGATGTCGGAAATCTTTTTCATGCTCGTGATGCCGTGGTTCTTCCGCCGGCTCGGTGTGAAGTACATGCTCCTCGTCGGTATGGCGGCATGGACGACGAGGTACGCGCTGTTCGCGTTCGGCGACAACGGCGCGCTGGTGTGGATGCTTTATGCCGGCATCCTGCTGCACGGAATCTGCTACGACTTCTTCTTCGTCACCGGTCAGATTTACGTGGACCGCAAAGCGCCCGACGATCTGCGGGCGGCCGCACAGGGATTCATCGCGTTCGTGACGCTCGGCGTCGGCATGTTCATCGGCTCGTGGGCCTCGGGCCGCATCGTCGACGCGTTCAGCGCGGGCGGCGGCCACGAGTGGCAGCGCATCTGGATGATTCCGGCTGCGGCATCGGCGGCTGTGCTCGTGCTGTTCGCGTTGTTCTTCCGATCGGCTGAAGCGCGGCCCGAAGCCGCGGCCGCGGCGCCGGTCACCGTTGAGCCGTAGCCGCCAGCTGTACAGCTCAGATCGCGATCATTCTTGCAAGATGAAAGGCGCGTGAATTACTGTGCGCCTCGGTTTCCTGTCGATTCCCTGGGTTGGCATCGATGATCCCTCTGGTGTCGGATTCCCGCTCTCAACTATGTGCCGCACGGCTCGTGGCGGTTTCAGGGCCGCTCAGCGGTGAAGTGCTGCCGCTCGAAGACAACGAGGTCTTCATCGGCCGCGATCCCTCGAACAGCATCTGCCTCGCCGATCTCGCGCTCTCGCGGTCGCACTGCAGCATCGTGTGCGAGGGCGGTGCGTGGCGCATCCGCGATCGGCAGAGCTTCAACGGCACGTTCGTGAACGGCGTGCAGGTGACCGACCACCTGCTGAGGAATCGCGATCGTATCGAGCTCGGCGAGTCGGTGTTCCTGTTCGTCCTCGAGGCGGCCGAAGCGCACGTCGCTCCGTCGGATCATCCGGGCGAGCTCGTCACGCGTCTGCGCGTCGAGGACACGATCTACCTGCAGCACGACGCCGCGCCACGCGGCGGTCGCGCCGAGACTGATCTGCGCGCGCTGCTGAAGATCGCGACGAACATCAATTGCGTGCGCACAGAGGAAGAGCTCCACCCGCAGCTGCTCGAGCTGCTCGCCGGCGTCATCCCGGCCGAACACCTGGCGATCATTGCAATCGGCGCCGACGGCGAGAGCCGCATCGTTCAGACGCGGCACGCGCACGGTTCGTCGCGCGCGGCGGTCAGCAATACCGTCGTGCGCCAGGCGATCCAGGAACGCGTCAGTTTATTCACGCGAAACATCGCCGATTCTGAAGCGCTGCGCGCCGCAGCGAGCGTCGTTTCCGCCGGCTGGCAATCGATCCTCTGCGTCCCGCTCGTCGTCCGCAATCGCGCGCTCGGCGCGCTCTACCTCACGACGACCGAGAAGGACGCTTTCGACGAGCAGCACCTGCAGCTGCTCACCGCGGTCGCGAACGTCACCGCGGTGACGCTCGACAACGTCCGGCAGGTCGCATGGCTCGAGAGCGAGAAGGACCGCCTGCAGACTGCGCTCGAGCGGGATCAGAGCCTGGTCGGCAAGAGCGCCGCGATGCAGCGCATCTATCAGCTCGTCGCAAAGGTCGCGCGGTCGACGACGACGACGGTGCTGATCTCGGGCGAGACCGGCACGGGGAAGGAGCTCGTCGCGCGCGCTGTTCACCTCAACAGCGATCGGGCGAAGCGTCCGTTCGTCGCAATCAACTGCGCCGCGCTCACCGAAACGCTGCTCGAGACCGAGCTCTTCGGCCACGAACGCGGCGCGTTCACGGGCGCGGTGGCGCAGAAGCGGGGCAAGCTCGAGCTCGCCGAGGGCGGCACGGTGTTCCTCGACGAAGTCGGCGAGCTCGCGCCGGCGCTGCAGAGCAAGCTGCTGCGCGCGATCCAGCAGCGCGAGTTCGAGCGCGTCGGCGGAACGCGGCCGGTCCGCATCGACGTCCGGGTGATCTCCGCGACGAACCGGAATCTCGCCGACGAAATCGCCGCCGGACGCTTCCGCAGCGATCTGTATCACCGCCTGAACGTCGTGCAGATCGACGTGCCGCCGCTGCGCGAACGCCGCGAGGACATCGCGCCGCTGGCGACACATTTCGTCGGCCGTTTCGCGCGCAAGGCGACGCGGCCGGTCCGCGGCATTTCTCCGGAAGCGATGAAGCGCCTGACGGCCTATCACTGGCCGGGCAACGTGCGCGAGCTCGAGAACGCGATCGAGCGCGCGATCGTGCTCGGGTCGTCGGATCACATCCTCGCGGACGATCTGCCCGAGGCGCTGCTCGAGACTGCGGGCACGCGCGTGACGCAGTTGCCGCGCTTCCACGAATGCGTCCGCGACGCAAAAGTACGCGCGATCGCCGATGCGTTCCGCGAGGCGGGGAGGAGCTACACCGAAGCCGCGCGGATCCTCGGACTTCATCCCAACTACCTGCACCGTCTGATTCGAAATCTCGATCTGAAATCGGTACTCGAACAGGAGCGCTGAGTGGCACTCCAGCCGGGGACGCGGCTCGGGCCATACGAGATCCTGGCGCTCGCCGGCGCCGGTGGGATGGGGGAGGTGTATCGAGCGCGCGACACGAGGCTCGGCCGGATCGTCGCGATCAAGGTGATCGGATCGGCGTTCGGCGATAGCGCCGAGATTCGGCGGCGGTTCGAGGAGGAAGGACGCTTCGTCGCGCAGCTCGATCATCCGCGCATCGCCGCCGTCTACGATGTCGGCCACCACGCGGGCGTCGACTACCTCGTGATGGAATTTCTCGAGGGCAAGTCGCTCGCTGCGCGGATCGGCGACATCAACGGTCCGCTTCCGTTCGGAGATCTGATCGGCTACGCGATCGAGATTGCTTCCGGGCTCGCGTACGCGCACGTTCGCGGCGTCGTCCATCGCGATCTCAAGCCGGGCAACGTCCTGCTGACGCCTACCGGCATCAAGATCATCGACTTCGGGCTGGGGAAACTGCGGCAGGAGCAGCGGCGTCCGTCCGACAACATCGCCGCGCTGAAGACGACGCCGATGCCGATGACCGAGCCGGGCGTCGTGCCGGGCACCGCGCAGTACATGCCGCCCGAGCGTCTGGAGGGGCTCGAGGCCGACTACCGATCCGACATCTTCGCGTTCGGCGCGATCGTGTACGAGATGGCGACCGGCCGCCGCGCGTTCGACGCAGCGACACCGGCGGCGCTGATCGCCGCGATTCTCACCACCGAGCCTCCGGTGATCGACGACGGCCACGGGCCGATGAGCGATCTCGAGTGGGTCGTGCGGCGGTGTCTCAGAAAGAATCCCGACGAGCGGTGGCAGTCGATGACCGACGTCGAAGTGATCCTCAAGCGGATCGCGTCGACGTCCGCGCGGCCGCGCGCGTCGGACGATCGGAGGCGGGGCCGGATGGGACGGGGACGATTGATCGCCACCGGCGTTGCGACGCTCGTCGCGGTCGGCGGCTTGGCGGTCGCGGCGATCGTGTCGCATCGTCCGGTGCGCGCGGAGTCTCCCATCGCATTCACGATTCCGCCGCCCGACGACGGCGGGTTCACACCGACTGAAAGCTCCGCTCAGTCGCCGCAGCTCGCTGTCTCTCCTGACGGCCGCTTACTCGCGTTCGTCGCGTCAGGCGCTGACGGCGTGCAGCAGCTCTGGATCCGTTCCGTAGATATGCCCACCGCGCGTCCGGTGCCGGGAACGGCGAGAGCGACGTACCCGTTCTGGTCACCGCGAAGCCGATCGCTCGGCTTCTTTGCCGACGGTTACCTGAAGCGTATCGATCTGGACGGCGGTCCTGCGCGCAACCTCGCGCCGGCGCCAAACGGCCGCGGCGGCGCATGGAACACGGACGACGTGATTCTGTTCTGTCCCGGGACGTCGTCCTCGATCCATCGCGTCGCTGCCAACGGCACGTCGGTCGAACAGACGAAGCTGGATCCTGCGCGGCGCGAGATGTCACACCGCTGGCCGCAGTTCCTGCCCGACGGCCGCCATTTCATTTTTCTCGCGCGCACCACGGACGAAGCGAAGTCGGGTATTTTTCTCGGCTCGCTCGATTCGCACGATCTGACCTTCATCGTCCCGACCGGCTTCGGCGCGCTGTATGTCCCGACGGGACAGGGATATCTGCTCTACGTCGCCGACGAGGCGCTGTTGGCCGTTTCGTTCGATCCGGCGCACCCGCGCATCAGCGGCGATCCGCTTCCGATCGTCGACGACATCGCGACGTCCAGCAGCTTTTACGGCGCATTCTCGATCTCCGCCGGCGACGTGCTGGCGTATTCGACGAAAGCGGGATTCGCGGAGCTCGCATGGTTCGCGCGCGACGGACGACGGCTCGGCACCGCCGTTCCGCGCGGAAACTACGTCGACTTCCAGATTTCACCGGATGGACGCAACCTCGCGGTCGCCGAAATCGAGCCGCATGTGGCGTTCCCGGATCTCCGCCTCGTCGACCTGCTGCGCGGGACGAATCTCAGGCTGACGACGTCTCCGGCTACAGATGCCTCGCCGGTGTGGTCTCCGGACTCGTCGCGTCTGATATTCCGATCGAATCGCGATCGCGAGCACGATCTCTATGTCCGCTCCGCGAACGGCGGCGGCGACGATGCGCCGTTCCTCAAGACGGCGACGGCGAAATATCCGACGGACTGGTCCAGCGACGGCCGGCTCGTCGTCTATCACACGTTCGACGACCGGACGCGCTTCGACATCTGGGCCGCGCCGGTCGAAAACCCGAACGAGCCGCGCCCGCTCGTGCGCACGCCGTGGGACGAGATGCAGGGGCAGATTTCGCCCAACGCGCAGTGGCTCGCGTACACGTCGAACATGTCGTCGCGCAACGAGGTGTACGTCGAGCCGACCGCGCACAACGGCCGCAAGTGGCAGATATCGGTCGATGGCGGATCCAATCCGAAATGGCGCGCCGACTCTCACGAGCTGTTTTACCTCGCGGCCGACAATCGGCTGATGTCGGTCGACATCGGCGGAGGGTCCGAGCTCAATCCCGGACCGGCGCGCCCGCTGTTTCCCTTGTCGGGCGTGTCCGTGACGAGGCCGTTTCTGAGCCGCTGGTTCGACGTCGATCCGAAGGGCGATCGCTTCCTCGTGCGCGTGCCGACCGACTCCGTGCAATCGCTGCCGCTCAACGTCCTCGTGCACTGGTCGCCTGACCGACGCGTGTCGCAGTGATCGACGCGCTCATTTCACGACGACATTGCTGAACGTCGTCCTCGCGAGCGCCGTGCCGCCGCTGCGGAGCGCCACCAGCCCCACGTACGTCGTCGCAGGGAGCGCGAGATTTTGCGGGCTGGCAATCTGCTGCCACGTCGTACCGTCGGTCGAAACCGACGCGGTGAACACGTTCCCGCTTCGCGTCAGCTTCAGCCATTTCGCCGAGAACGTTCCGGTGGCCGGCGGGCCGTCGCTGAGCGTCGTTCCTCCCGTCGTGAGCCGCCGGCGCAGTTTCGTCTTGCCCAGACTCGTCAACACGAGCGAGACATGGCGCGCGCCGTCGTTGAGATTCTCGCGGAACGTGATTGCACCCAAGGTGAAGAGGCTGCCCGCGGGATTGGCAATCGACGCGAGACGCGCGACGAAGGTTCCGTCCCCGGTCCAGCGGCGATAGACGAAATGAAACGCGTCGTTCACGTTCCAGAGATCCGTTCCGGCCGCGTCGATCGTGAACGCGCCGCTTGCGACGGACGAATCTCCCTCGATGCCGACGCTGCCGACATCCGCGCTGCTCCAGCCGCCCGCGAGCGGCGCCGACAATTCGACAGCCGTGAACGTGGCGCGCGCGCGAAGAGTGCCGCCCTTCCGCAGCGCGAACGTGCCCACTTCGAGCGTCTTCGACATCGCGAGCGTCTGCGCCGTGTGCACCTCGTTCCACGCGTTGCCGTCGTTCGACACATACGCACGAAACACGTCGCCTCGTCGCGAGAGCCTGAGCCACACCGGCACCATCGTCGTGCCTGCACCCGGGCCGTCGCTGAGCGTCGCGCCGCCGGCGGTCGCGCGGCGACGGAACTTGGCCTTGCCGTCGGAGCTGACGAGGAGAGTCGCGTGAACCGATCCCGCTGACATGCCGTCTCGGAACATCACGCCCGCCATTGCAGACTGCGCATCCGCCGGGTTCACCAATGCGGCCAGGTGCGCGATGAGATCGCCGTCCCCGAACCATGACCGGTGCACGAACTCGAACGCGTCGGCGGCGCCCCAGACATCCGCGCCCTCGGCATCGATTGTCAGCGTGCCGCCGGAGTTCGAGGCGCCGACGGCGCCTTGCGATCCTCCGATCGCACTCGCGTGCCACCTTGTCGACGAGACCGGGATGGGATCGAGCGCCCGCGTGAAGAGCAGGCGATTCGGCGTGCCGGCCGCATCGTGGACGGCGCCCGCCGTCGCTGTCGCGAGAATCGCGGCGGACACATCGGCGGGCGTCGAGTCGCGGTGCCGTTGAAGATACAAGGCCGCCGCGCCCGCGACGAACGGCGAGGCCATCGACGTGCCGCTCATCGTCGTCGTGGCCGTGTCGCCGCCGATGTATGCCGACGTGATCGATCCGCCAGGCGCGAACAGATCGACGCATGGACCGAAGTTTGAAAACGACGCGCGCGTATCCGACGCGTCGGTCGCTCCAACCGTGATCGCGTCGGGAGTGGACGCCGGACTGTTGCCGCATGCGTCGTGATTGTCGTTGCCCGCCGCGTTCACGACGACGATGCCCGCGGCGACCGCGCGATGGACCGCATCGTTCATCGTCTGCAGCACGCCGCCGCTGAGGCTCATGTTCACGACTGCAGGATTGACGCGGTTGGCAATCACCCAGTCGACCGCCGCGATGACCGATGACCACGACGTCGTGCCCGAGCAGTCGAACACGCGGACGGAATGCAGCGTGACGTTCTTCGCGACGCCGTACGCGCTGCCGCCGATGATGCCGGCGACGTGCGTCCCGTGGCCGTAGCAGTCCTGCGCGCCGAAGCCGTCGTTGACCGTGGTGAACGATTCGTGCGCGCGGCCGCCGAATTCCTGATGCGTCGTACGGATTCCGCTGTCGATCACATACGCGTGTACGCCGGTGCCGTCCGCGGTGTACTCGTACGCATGATCGCCGGACGCGATCGCCGCGCGCTGATCGATCCGGTCGAGACCCCACGGCGCGTCGCTCTCGGTCGCGGCCACTCGCACAATTCCGTCCTGCTGGACATACAAAATTCGGGGATCGCGCGCCAGCGCTTCGGCCGCGGCTTTCGGCAGACGCACGGAGAATCCGCGCAGCGCGCTCCGATACACGTGTCGCAGCTGCCCGACGAACATGCCGGCTGCCTCGAGTCCGACCGCCTCGGGATCGTCGTCGCCGCGCAGCGCGACGATGTAGTGATCGGAAATGGGCGTGGCGGCGACGCGGACCAGCGACGGCGCCTCGTGCAGCGACTGGGCGTGGATCGCCGCGTCACCGGCGGCTGCGAGCAGCAGCGCGGCGACCAGGGTCTGTTGGCAGCGCATAGGGGTTCTCCGACGGCATCACGCGCGTGAGCGTGGAGACGCGGGGCAACAGCTGTGCCGTCGGTCGCGCCACGTGAAAACGTCGGTCAGCGCGCTATTTTGTTCGCTGTCACTCAGTCGTGCGCAGGTGGATGCACACAGATTCAGCACCGATTGGATTCATCGTGCTATCCAATCGGATACGAAATCACGGCTCAACAGTATGCGAGGGTTTGCGCGTGCGACCGTCAGCGACGATCACGACCGACGGTGATCGATAGGCGATTCAGTACTACCTTGTGGCACTTGCGGCCATCATAGTGGTGTCCCGCGTTCCGCAACTGCTCAGTCCGAGTCTGCTCCTGGACGGCGACCAATGCATCGCCGGCCTGATGGCCACGCGCCTCGCGCAGTTGAAGGAATTCCCCCGTGTTTTTTACAGGCAGTAAAGCGGACACCGTCACGAAGATTGTTCGCGCCTTCGTGGTTGCTCTATCCTCGCTACACCGAGATGGAAACCGCGCTAATCTCCGCTGCTCGCCGTCGTCCATCCGGGACGCGCCTCGCGCCGGAGGAACGCGTTGGCGTCGGGCACGTTCGTGATGCGCATGTTGGGGCCGTCGTACTCGATCTTGCGTCCCGCGCGGAGCGCCACGATCCCGAGCAGCATCACCTCGGTGAGCCGTGCCGCGTACTCGAACGGGCACGACGCGGTCGTGTTCCCCTTCGCGGCCTCGACCCAGTTCATCTCGTGGCTCTCGTTCGGAATACGCGGAAGTTTGACCGCCGGCTTCCCGAACGAATCGTGCAGTGACGCCGGCAGCAGCCGCGGCTTCAGCCCATACGTGTCGTGCAGCAGCTTGCCTTTGCTGCCGATGAGGAGCGCGCCGCCGGTCTTGTTCAATTGCTCTTCGCCGATTTCGGCGGGTTTCGGCGGCAGCAGCCCGCCGTCGTACCACGTGAGCTTCACGGGCGGCTTCTTCCCTCGTGCAGGGAAGTCGTACATCGTCATCGTGGCGTGCGGATAGCAGACGCCGTTGAACGGCGTGCACACGGTCTCGATGGCCGTCGGATGACCGAGATCGAGCGCCCACATCGAGTGATCGATGAGATGCGCGCCCATGTCGCCGATCGCGCCAACGCCCCAGTCGACCCAGCCGCGCCAGTTGAACGGGTGATAGACCGGGTGATAGTCGACAAATGGCGCGGGACCGAGGAAGAGGTCCCACGACAGCGTCTCCGGCACCGGATAATCGCCGGCGAGCGCGTTCGCGAGCCGCGCTTCGATGCCGGGTCCGTTCCATTTCAACTGCTCGGCGGGGACCGTCAACCGCGCGGGACGCGGCACGCCCTGCGGCCAGTAGCCGAGCGGACGATTGGTCCAGATGTGCACTTCGCGCACGTCGCCGATCGCGCCGGCCCACACGTACTCCACCGCCATCCGCGCATCGTCGAACGAATGACCCTGATTGCCCATCTGCGTGGCGAGCTTGGTGTCCTTCGCGCGCTTCGACAGCTGGCGCGCTTCGGCGACGGACCACGTGAGCGGCTTCTGCACGTAGACGTGTTTGCCGAGATCCATCGCGGCGAGCGCGATGGTGGCGTGCATGTGATCGGGCGTCGCGACGACAACCGCGTCGATGTCCTTCTGCTTCTCGAGCATCTCGCGGAAGTCGCGATAGCGCTTCGCGCGATCGAGGTGCTCGGCCTTCAACTGGCGAATGCCTTCGACCTGCGCCGCGGCGATGCGGCGATCTCGTGCGGTGAGCGGCGGCAGCGCGCGGCCCTGACTGTCGACGTACGGCTGGTCGGCGGGCCAGCTGGCCCGCTGCTGCTGGTTGTTCAGCTCGGTGTCGAGCTGATCGAACCCCTTCTGCGCGTAATCCCAGTCCACATCGCACATCGCGACGATGTTCTGGGACGCGAGGTTGACCAGGTTCGAGCGCCCCATTCCGCCCACGCCGACGGCGGCGATATTGAGCCGATCGCTCGGCGCCGTCATGCCACGTCCCAGGACGTGGCGCGGCACGATGGCGATGCCGGCGCCCGTCACCGCGACTTTCGTCACGAAATCGCGCCGCGTCATGCTCGACCGCTCGTCCGGCCGATTCGGAGAATCGTATTCAGCAGCCATCGTGTCCTCCATCGAGGCGGGAAGAGCCTGTTTAGCCTTGACCCACCGCGCGGTCAATGATAACCATTGCGCCGCCGATTCGCCACGGACCGAGTGGCGTTGTTTTGGAGGATGGAGGATCCAGATGCGTCGTCTCCCGGCGCTCGTTATCGTTTCGTTTGTCTTGTTGCTCCCGCACGTTGCCGGCGCTCAGGCCGTTAAAGGCTCGCTGCTTGGCAACATCGTCGATCAATCGAATCTGCCGGTTCCCGGCGCGACGGTGACGATCACCGAAACGAACACGAACATCAGCTATTCGACGGTCACCAACGAGTCGGGCTATTACATCTTCTCGAACCTGAAGGACGGCGTGTACCGCGTGCAGGCGGAGCTGACCGGCTTCAAGAAGATGACGTACAACACGGTGAAGGTCGACGTGAACCAGACCGTCCGCGCCGATTTCAAGATGGAGCTCGGCGCGATCGAGGAGTCGGTGACCGTCGTCGGGGCGAGCCCGCTGCTGCAGACCGATCGCGCCGACACCGGGCGCATCATCGAAGCGGTGCACCTCGCGGAAGTGCCGCTCGGGTTCAACCGCAACTTCCAGGGGATGCTCGTCACCGTGCCGGGCGCGACGCGCCCGTTCAGACCGCACTCGGAATTTTTCAACGCGCAGGACAGCCTGTCCACGAACGTGAACGGGCAGTCGCGGCTCGCCAACAACGTGCAGATCGAAGGCATCGACAACAATCACAAGACCGGATTGTTGACGGTGCTGATCCCGTCAGCCGAGGCGATCGAGACGGTCAACATCACGACGAGCGCGTACGATGCTGAGTTCGGCCGCGCCGGCGGCGCGATCACCAACGTGACGCTGAAGTCGGGGACGAACAGTTTCAGGGGGAGCGTGTTCGCGTTCGGCAACAACGAGAAGACGAACTCGCCCGGATACTTCTCGCACACGAACCCGCCGACCGATTACCTGCAGAGCGGCTTCACGCTCGGAGGGCCGATCAAGCGCAACAGTCTGTTCTTCTTCGGCGATTACCAGCACACGACCGATCATTCGGGTCGCACGACGCGCGCGGCGATTCCGCCGATGGAGTTCCGGAACGGGGACTTCAGTCGCGCGCCGACGATCATCTACGACCCGGCGACGGGAAACGCCGACGGCACGGGACGGCAGCCGTTTCCCGGCAACGTGATTCCGCAGAACCGCATCAGCCCGATCACGCGCGCGATTCTCGATCAGCTTCCGGCGCCGAATCTCGCCGCCGCGCTCGGGCAGACCAACTGGCAGAAGGAGTACGTCCGCACGAAGCTCACCGATTCGTTCGACACGAAAATCAATGCCCAGATTTCGCAGACCGATCAGCTGTCCGGGCGACTGAGCTTCATGCGCCCGGACATCACCGATCCGTCCGACTATCCCGTTCTTGGCGGCTCGAAGCAGGGCGGACCATCGGGCAACGGCTTCGAAGGGATCGGGACCGACACGACATACAGCACCGGCGTGAACTACACGAAGACGTGGACCAACACGCTGGTGATGGAAGCCCGCGGCGGCATGAGCTACTACCACAACATCGCCGCGATCGATGGCGGCGGCACGACCGCGAACGATCTCGGCATCCGCGGCACGAACATCGACGACTGGACCGCCGGCATGACGCAGGTCGACATCACCGGCTTCAGCAACCCGGTCGTCGGGTTCTCGGCCAGTCTCCCGTGGGATCGATCCGAACGCACGGTTGAATTCGCGACCGTGTTCACGAAAGTCAAAGGGAATCACACGCTGAAGTTCGGCGAAGACTTCCGCCACAACCGCGATTTCCTGCTGCAGACGCAGGACAACGGCGGGCCGCGCGGCCGCTTCCGGTTCCGCGCGCCGCAGACGGCGAGTCCGCTCGACGCCGCGTCGCAGAATGGATTCGCCAACGCGTTCGCGGCGTTCCTGCTCGACGCGCCGTCTGAAATCGGACGAGATCTGAAAGTGACCGATCCCGGCACGCGGCACTGGGCGTACTTCACGTTCATCCAGGACAAGTGGGCCGTCAACTCGAAGCTGACGATCGATGTCGGCCTGCGGCACGAGTTCTACACGCCGATGATCGGTCTCGTCGATCAGGGCGGCCTGTCGAACTACGATCCGCTGACGAACACGCTGCAGGTCGCCGGCTACGGCGCGGTGAGCGAAAGCGTCGGGGTGCAGAAGTCCTGGAAGAACTGGGGACCGCGTACCGGCGCGTCGTACCGTCTCGACGAGAAGTCGGTGCTCCGCGGCGGCTTCGGCGTGAGCACGCTGCCGTTTCCCGACAACAGCTACGCGTACAACTACCCGGTGAAACAGAACAATCAGTTCAACGCGCCGAACACGTTCGCGGTTGCCGGATCCATGGCGGCCGGTTTCCCGGATCCGATCGTCACGCAGATTCCGTCGAACGGCCTCATCAGTGCGAACACCCCGTTGCTGCGCAGCCAGGCGTACTTCGACATTCCCTCGAACCTGCACGAAGGATCGCTGCACGCGTGGAACGTCGCATATCAGCGCGAGCTGCCGGCGCGCCTGACGGCCGAAGTCGCGTACGTCGGCAACCGCGGATACGACATCATCGGCCGCGTCAACGAGAACGCGGGCATGGTGCTCGGCGCCGACAACGCGGGCCGGCCGCTCTTCGCACCGTTCGGCCGCACTGCCGACGTCACGAGGTTCGTTCCCGTCAAAACGCAGTACAACTCACTCCAAACGAAGCTGGATCGCCGCTTCTCGAACGGTTTCCTGATCACGACGTCGTACACACTCGGCCGCGCGAAGAACTACTCGAACGGCGACAGCAACGGCGACATTCAGACGCCGGCCGACATCGAGCGCAGCTGGGCGCGCACCGGCGAAGATCGGCTTCACAACTTCGTCGTCAGCTTCCTGTACCAGCTGCCGGCCGGTCCGGACCGGCGATGGCTGCGCGAGGGCGCCCTCAGTCAGATTCTCGGCGGCTGGCAGGTGAGCGGGTTCTTCTCGGCGCAGTCGGGATTGCCGATCGATTTCACTGCCAACGGCGCCGCGCTGCGCGCGCCCGGCAACACGCAGCGGCCCGACGCGAGCGGAACACCGACGGTGCTCGGCGGCATCGGCGCCGGCAACCCGTGGTTCGACACCTCGGTGTTTTCTGCGCCGGCCCCGAATACCTGGGGTAACGTGCACCGAAACGAATTGCTCGACGGCCCGAACTTTGTCAATCTGGACATGACGCTCGCGAAGCTGTTCTCGTTCCCGCGCAGCATCAAGGGAGAGTTCAGGATCGACGCGTTCAATGTGACCAACACGCCGCACTTCGATCGGCCGAACGGCACGCTGGGGAACGCGAACTTCGGTCAGATCACGGCTACCATCGCCAACGCGGACATGCGTTCGCTGCGCTTCGGGATGCGGGTGACGTTTTAAAGCAGATCATTGCGAGGCGGCGTCCGCTCTGTAAAATCTTCGCGCTCTAAGTGCAGTTTCCAGATGCGTGTTGCGCGGGGCTGAAAGCCCCGCGCAACATCAGTATCGAAAACGCGCCAGGTGAAGTAATTTTCTGCGTTCTCTGCGTTCTCTGCGTTCTCTGCGTTCTCTGCGGTCAGTTTTCGCCCCGCGTCGTTAGGACTGCGTGATTTCTCTAATTCGAATATTGCGGAACGCCAGCGTCCCGGCGTGATCGCCCTGCAGCGCGATGTGGCCGCGCTTCGCGCGGCCGTAGTTCGGATAGTCCTTGAACTTGCTCGCCTTCACCTTGGCTTCCCAGTCCGGACTCCACAGCTCGTACTCGAGGAGCTTCACGCCGTTCAGCCAGTGTTCGACGTGTGCGCCCTTTGCGACGATGCGCGTCGTGTTCCATTGACCGACGGGTTTCAGGTGTCCCGGCGGCGACGGGTAGAGCGCGTACGCGGCGCCGGCGCATGTCAACCGCGTCTTGTTGTCGGCCGCCTTCTCATCGTCGAGCAGCTGATACTCGGGCGCGCTCCAGTAGATGTGGTCGTACTCCTCGGTGCCACGATAGAAGATGCCGCTGTTGCCGCCCGCGCCGATCTTCCAGTCGATCTCCAGCTCGAAGTCGCCGAACTGGTCTTTCGAGACGATGTCCTCGACCGGTTTGTCCTTCGTCAGCGTGCCGTCCGCAGTGCGCCAGCCGTCAGGAACTTTGTCGGTCTTGTACCCGCGCCACGCGTCGAGCGACGTGCCGTCGAAGAGCACGCGCATTGCGGATTGAGGATTGCGGATTGCGGATTTATTGGGTGATTGTTGATTGGCTGATTGAGGATTGGATTGGTGATTTGCCGATTGCGGGTATGCCTGCAGGATGGCCACCGCGAGGCAGCACGCGGTAATCGTCACAATGACACGCTGAATCATCGATGCGCTCCAGTCCATCCGATCACGTAGTAGACAGCAGGTGACTGTCCGATGTTCGTGACGTTGTGCATTTCGTTCGACGCCTGAAAGATGATTCCGCCGGGACCGACACGGCGGGTCGCGCCGTTTTGAAACGTCTCGAGCGTCCCCTCTTTCACGATCAGCAGCTCTTCGTGTTCGTGCTTGTGCGGTGCGTGCGGCGACTGGCCGGGCTTCAGCGTCGAGATGTGAATCTCCAGCTCGTCGAGCGTCGGAGTCGCCTCACGGACCACCTGCCTCACCGCGCCCCACTCGTTCGCTTTCGACTCGGCGCTCCAGTCGAACACGCTCGAATGCAGCACGTGCTTCTGTGCGGCGAGCGTCAGGCCCGCGCCGCACGCCGCGGACAAGACGACGATGCAGAACAGCTTCGCGCGCGTCATCAGTCTGCCTCGTATTTGACGCCGAGCTTTTCGAGCGCCTCGGGCGGGCACCCTTTCCACTCGGCCACGTAGCGATTACCCATGTACTGCAAGTCGTCGATCCCTATTTTCGTCGACCAGAAACCGCTGGCCGTCAGATCGCGGAAGCTGCTGAAGAAGGCGATGGCGTGCGCGAGCGGGTCGCGCGCGGCCGGAGCCGTCACGCTGCGGCCGCTTGCGCTGCCGTCGGCGGCCGTGTCTCTATCGATCGCGGATTTCGGAGGATAGGCGACCGCATCCAGGATCTTGCGGCGCTCGTCGTCGCTGCAATCGACGAAGCGCTTGTCGAACCGCGCCTCGCACAGATGATCGATGAGCGCGAGTCCGCCGCGCATCGCGGTCTGCCGCACCGGCTGATCGATCATCATGAAGTCCATGAATTCCGGCACGCCTGCGTCGGTGGCGCTGCCCGATCGCTCGTCTTTCGGGATGATCAGATCGACGAGGAGCACGACCGTCGCATACTCGTGCGGCGTGAAGAACTTCGGCTGAAACGCCGCGCCGCGCGCCGACGCCTGCCGCCGCGCCGTCTGCGCCTGACCGAACGCAGCCTCCACGTCCGCCGCCGTCCACGCCATCGCCGCCGCGACCGGCGCCGACCCGAGAAGTTCCAATGCCGTTCGACGCGTAAGCTTCATGACGTCATCACCACCGCAATCACCAATCCCCAATCAATCCGCAGTCACGCAATCCCCAATCATCAATAAATCCGCAATCCGCAATCCGCAATCCGCAATCACTCTACACGCTCAACTGTTTCCGTTGCTCTGCGATATATTCGCTCGTGCGCATCGCCAGCGCGAGGATCGTCCACGTGCAGTTCTTGTCGGCATTCGACACGAACGGCCCGCCGTCGGCGACGAACAGGTTCTTCACGTCGTGGGCCTGACAGTATTTGTTGAGCACCGACGTCTTCGCGTCGTTGCCCATTCTCGTCGCGCCGACCTCGTGAATGATTCGGCCGCCGTTCTCGAGACCGTACAGCTGCTCGCGTGACGGCATCGGCGCGAGCGGCGTGCCGCCGAGCGTGTGGATGATCTCGCGGAAGGTCTCCTGCATGTGCTTCGCCTGGTTGATCTCGTAGTCCGACCATTTCCAGTGGAAGCGAAGCACCGGGATGCCGTACTTGTCGACGACGCGCGGATCGATCTCGCAGTAGCAGTCGTCGCTGGCGACCATCTCGCCGCGGCCCGAAAAACCCACGACCGCGCCCCAGAACTTTCTGTAGTCGTCCTTCAGGCTCTTGCCGTATCCGCCGGTGCCGTTGAAGCGTTCGATGCCGCCCATGAATCCGAATCCCGGCGCCGACCGCCGCCCGCCGCCGAACTCGATGTGATAGCCGCGCGGAAAATCGAGCTTCTTGTTGTCGAGCCACCACGGCATGAAGAGATGCATGCCGCCGACGCCATCCTCGTTGTGCGCCACGCCGTTCGCCATCTTCGGGATGAAGCCGCTGACGTTCAGCCCGGTCGAATCGGTGATGTAGCGGCCGACCTGTCCGCTCGAGTTCGCGAGGCCGTTCGGAAAGCGCGTTGACGTGGAGTTGAGCAGCAGCCGGGCCGATTCGCACGCGCTCGCAGCGAGCACGACGAGGCGCGCGCGGACCTGATACTCGCGCCGGTCCTGCGTGTTGACGTACGACACGCCGGTCGCGAGACCGCGATCGTCGATCGTCACTTCCCGCGCCATCGCGTTGGTGATGAGGTTCAGCCGTCCCGTCTTGAAGGCCGGCGGCAGCAGGACCGACGGCGACGAGAAGTTCGCGTGCACCTTGCACCCGCGGCCGCACTCGCCGCAGTAGTGGCATGCGCGGCGCCCGTTCAACGGCCTGGTCAGGATCGACAGCCGCGACGGAATGCACGTGATGTGCAGCTGGTCGCAGGCCTGCTTGACGAGCAGCTCGTA